>Ga0134125_10010299_pt1 | contig 10505 bp, 10 predicted proteins | sample KB31751_FD_96464 | JGI IMG/M metagenome (GOLD analysis project Ga0134125, IMG submission 96464) | Terrestrial soil microbial communities with excess Nitrogen fertilizer from Kellogg Biological Station, Michigan, USA - KB3-175-1 | ecosystem: Environmental > Terrestrial > Soil > Unclassified ... | reverse complement strand
TCTGTACCGGCCACGCCGAGGCATCGCCGAAGGCGCAGATGGTGTGTCCCTCGATGCGGTTGGCGACGTCGAGCAGCAGTCCCAGCTCCTCGCGGCGCGCCTGCCCGGCCAGCATCCGTTTCAACAGCCGGTTCATCCAGCCGGTGCCCTCGCGGCACGGCGTGCACTGGCCGCAGGACTCCGAATAATAGAAGCGCGAGATGCGCTCCAGCACCCGCACCATGCAGGTGGTCTCGTCCATGACGATCGCAGCCCCGGTGCCCAGCGCCGACCCGGCGGCCTTGACCGAGTCGTAGTCCATGTTGGTCTTGAGCATGGTCTCGCCCGGCACCACCGGCACCGATACCCCGCCCGGGATCACCGCCTTGAGCTTGCGGCCGCCGCGCACTCCGCCGCACAGCGCCAGCAGGTCGGCGAACGGCACTCCGAGCGGCAGCTCGATGTTGCGGCCGCGCTCGACGTGCCCGGACATGGAAAAGATCAGGGTGCCGCCGGAGTTGGCCGGCCCCAGGGCCGCGAACCAGGCCGGACCGCGGCGCAGGATTGTCGGCACCGAAGCGAAGCTCAGGGTGTTGTTGATGGTGGTCGGCGCGCCGTACAGGCCGAAGTTCGCGGGAAACGGCGGCTTGAAGCGCGGCTTGCCGGGCTTGCCCTCGAGCGAGTCGAGCAGCGCGGTCTCCTCGCCGCAGATGTAGGCGCCGGCGCCGATGTAGGTGTGCAGGTCGAAATCCACGCCCGCGCCGCGGATGTTCTTGCCCAGCAGGCCGTCGGCATACGCTTCGGCCAGCGCCGCCTCGAAGCGCGGCACCGGCTCGCCGAGGAACTCGCCGCGGATGTAGTTGTAGGCCACCGTGGAATTGGTGGCGTAGCCGGCGATCGCCAGTCCCTCGATGAGCGCGTGCGGGTTGTAGCGCAGGATGTCGCGGTCGTGGCAGGTGCCCGGCTCGCTCTCGTCGGAGTTGCACACCAGGTACTTCTGCATCGGCGCGTTGCGCGGCATGAAGCCCCACTTGGTGCCGGTGGGGAAGCCGGCGCCGCCGCGGCCGCGCAGGCCCGAGGCCTTGACCTGGTCGATGACGGTGCCGCGCTCGGGCTTCTCCTTGAGGATCCGCTCCCACACCTCGTAGCCGCCGATCGAGCGGTAGGTGGCGAGCGTCCAGGAGCGCTCGAGCTTCAGCGGCTCGAACACCGTGAGGTTCATGCGCTCGGCGTACTTGCTTTCCAGCTCGCTCACTTCAGCTCATCCAGGATCTGGTCGACCTTCTCGGGCGTCAGGTGCTCGTGGAACACGTGATCCACCATCATCATGGGCGCGCCGGTGCAGGCGGCCAGGCACTCCTCCTCGCGCTTGAGAAAGATGCGGCCGTCGGGCGTGCTCTCGTTGAGTCTGATGCCGAGCTTCTTCTCGGCGTGCGCCACCAGCTCCTCGGCGCCGTTCAGCATGCAGGAGATATTGGTGCAGATGCTGACGTGGTGACGCCCGCACGGGTGGATCTCGAACATCGAGTAGAAGCTCGCCACCTCGTATACCTGGATGGCCGGAAGCTTCAGGTACTCCGCCACCGCGTCCATGAGATCCGCGGTGAGGTGGCCCTGGTTCTGCTCCTGCGCGGCGCGCAGCGCCGCGATGCAGGCCGAGCGATGCCGCCCGGGCGGGAACTTGGCCACCCAGTGGTCGATCTCGGTGCGCGTCGCCGCCGACAGCAGCTGCAGCTTGCTGGCGAGCGCGGTGCCGCCGACGCCGACGCTCGAGCGCTCGCTCATCGGTCGATCTCCCCGAACACGATGTCCTGCGTACCGATCACCGCCACCACGTCCGCGATCATGTGACCCCGGCACATCTCTTCCAGCGCGGCGAGGTGCGCGAAGCCGGGCGCGCGGCACTTGAGGCGGTAGGGCTTGTTGGCGCCGTCCGACACCAGGTAGATGCCGAATTCCCCCTTGGGCGCCTCCACGGCGGCGTAGGTGTCGCCGGCCGGCACCTCATAGCCTTCGGTGAAGAACTTAAAGTGATGGATGAGGGACTCCATGTCCTCCTTCATGTGCTCGCGCGAGGGCGGGCGCACCTTGCGATCGTCGATCATCACCGGCCCGGGATTGGCCTTCAGCCACTCCACGCACTGGCGCACCATGCGGTTCGACTGGCGCATCTCCTCGATGCGCACCAGGTAGCGGTCGTAGCAATCGCCGTTGACGCCGACCGGGATGTCGAAGTCCATGCGCTCGTAGACCTCGTAGGGCTGCTTCTTGCGCAGATCCCACTCGACGCCCGAGCCGCGCAGCATCGCGCCGGAGAAGCCGAGCTGCAGGGCGCGCTCCGGGCTCACCACGCCGATGTTGACCGTGCGCTGCTTCCAGATGCGGTTGTCGGTGAGCAGCGTCTCGTAGTCGTCGACGGCCGCCGGGAAGCTTTCCGTGAAGGCCTGGATGAAGTCGAGCATGCTGCCCGCGCGCGCCGCGTTCATGCGCGCCGCATCCTTGGCCGAGCGCCACTTGGAGGCCTGGTAGCGCGGCATCGTGTCCGGCAGGTCGCGGTACACCCCGCCCGGGCGGTAATAGGTGGCGTGCATGCGCGTGCCCGAGACCGCCTCGTACACGTCCATGAGCTCCTCGCGCTGCTTGAAGCACAGCAGGAACACGGTCATGGCGCCGATGTCGAGGCCGTGCGAGCCGAGCCACATGAGGTGATTGAGGATGCGCGTGATCTCGTCGAACATGACGCGGATGTACTGGGCGCGCTCGGGCGGGCTGATGCCGAGCAGCCGCTCGATGGCGAGCACGTAGGCGTGCTCGTTGCACATCATGGAGACGTAGTCGAGCCGGTCCATGTAGCCGATCGACTGGTTGAAGGGCTTGGACTCGGCCAGCTTCTCGGTGCCGCGGTGCAGGAGCCCGATGTGCGGGTCGGCCTTCTGGATCACCTCGCCATCGAGCTCCAGCACCAGGCGCAGCACGCCGTGCGCCGCCGGGTGCTGCGGGCCGAAGTTCATGGTGTAGTTGCGGATCTCGGGGAACGGTTTGGCGGCCATCAGCGCGGCACCTTCTCGTCCCGCAGCGCCTTGTCGTAGCGGTTGTCGTGGCGGATGACCTTCGGCACCAGCACGCGCGGCACGATGGTCACCGGGCGGTAGACCACGCGCTGCTTCTCGGCGTCGTAGTGCACCTCGACGTTGCCGATCAGCGGGAAGTCCTTGCGGAACGGGTGGCCGATGAAGCCGTAGTCGGTGAGGATGCGGCGCAGGTCCGGGTGGCCGCGGAACACGATGCCGAACAGGTCGAAGGCCTCGCGCTCGAACCAGTTGGCGCTCGCCCACACCTCGACCACCGAGTCCAGCACCGGGTCGCCGGAGTCCGGGCAGCGCACGCTCAGCCGCAGGCGCTGGTTGTGGCTCACCGACAGCAGGTTGTACACCACCGCGAAGCGGCCCGGCTCGTCCGCATCGGGCGCGGCGCGCGGCACGCGGCCGCGCGAGAAGCCCGAGCGCGTGGCGCTCTGCGTCTGCCAGTCGTCGCGGCCGTAGTGCAGGTGGTCGACGCCGGCGAGGTCCATGAGCATCTCGAACCGGAGCTCGGGCGCGTCGCGCAGCGTGCGGCACACCTCCAGCAGCGCCCCGGCATCGCACTCGTAGGCGAGCTCGTGCTCGAGCGCGCCGCCGCGTCGCACGCGGCCCGCGAGCTGCGCGTCGACCTTCTCGGCGAGGGCTTCGATCAGCTCGCTCACGTGTCCATCCGCTCCATCGGACTATCCGGCCTTACGGTGCTTGGCGATCGAGCTGGTGCGCGCGATCTTCTTCTGCAGCTGCAGGATGCCGTACACCAGCGCCTCGGCGGTCGGCGGGCAGCCCGGCACGTACACGTCCACCGGCACGATGCGGTCGCAGCCGCGCACCACCGCGTAGGAGTAGTGGTAGTAGCCGCCGCCGTTGGCACACGAGCCCATCGAGATGACCCAGCGCGGCTCGGCCATCTGGTCGTAGACCCGGCGCAGCGCCGGCGCCATCTTGTTGACCAGCGTGCCGGCCACGATCATGACGTCGGACTGGCGCGGGCTGGGGCGGAACACGACCCCGAAGCGGTCCAGGTCGTAGCGCGAGGCGCCGGCGTGCATCATCTCCACCGCGCAGCAGGCCAGGCCAAAGGTCATCGGCCACAGCGAGCCGGTGCGCGCCCAGTTCACCAGGCTGTCGACCTGCGTGGTGAGGAAGCCGCGCTGGGCGAAGCCCTCGGGGCTGTCAGCGGCGGCTAGTCCCACTCGAGCGCCCCCTTCTTCCACTCGTAGACGAAGCCGACCACGAGAATGGCGAGGAAGATGCCCATGGCGACCAGGCCCGCGAGCCCGATGCGCCCCAGCGACACCGCCCACGGAAACAGGAAGGCGATCTCCAGGTCGAAGACGATGAACAGGATCGCCACCAGGTAGTAGCGCACGTCGAACTTGCTCCGCGTGTCCTCGAAGGCGTCGAACCCGCACTCGTAAGGGGCGCGTTTGGCCTTGTCATCGTGGAAACGCGCGAAGTAGCGGCCGATGCCGGTGCCGAGCGTGAGCAGCACCACCGCGACGGCCGCGGCCACGATCAGGAAGATCAGGATCGGCAGATAGTTCAACAGCATGCGCTAGTACAAGCGGGGCAAGCGAGCGATGAGCCCCTTCGATCAAGGGGCCGCATTGTAGCAGCGCGGTCAGTCGTTTTGGTGCCGACGGGGAGATTCGAACTCCCACACCTTGCGGCGCTAGCCCCTCAAGCTAGTGTGTCTACCAATTCCACCACGTCGGCTCTGTCGCACTCTGCTGCGCGTCTCGCCGCCGCTACTTGGGCGCGGGCGCCGGGTTCTGTGCCGGTGCCGTGGCCGGCGCGGCCGGCGGCGGCGCGGCCGGGGCGGACGCCGGTGCCGGCAGCGTTTTCGCCGGCGCGGCCTCGTCGATGATCGTCTTCTGCTGTTCCTTGACGGCGCTGGTGCCGAGATACGCCAGCGCCAGGCTGTTGACCATGAAAATGAATGCCAGCACCGCCGTGGCACGCGACAGTGCGGTCGTGGCGCCGCGCGCGCCGAACACGGTGCCGGAGGCGCCCGAGCCGAAGCCGGCGCCGGCCTCGGCACCCTTGCCGCGCTGGAGCAGCACCAGCAGCACGATCAGCGCCGCCGAGATCACCTGCACAATGGTCAAGAACAAATGCAACATTTATTGAGACTCACTCACCCCGAACCGGCAGCGGTCAGGATGTTCAGAAACTCATCCGCCTTGAGCGAGGCGCCGCCGATCAGACCGCCGTCGACGTCGGGCATGGCGAACAGTTCGGCCGCATTGCCGGCCTTGACGCTGCCGCCGTAGAGAATACGCGTGGCGGCGGCAATTCTAGCATCCCGCGCCCCGACCCGCGCCCGGATGAAGGCGTGCACGTCCTGGGCCTGCTCCGGGGTGGCGTTGCGGCCGGTGCCGATGGCCCACACCGGCTCGTAGGCGAGCACCCCCTGCTCGAGCGCTCCGGCGCCGCACAGATCGAGGACCACGTCGAGCTGCCGCGCCACCACCTCGTGGGTGCGGCCGGCTTCGCGCTCGGCCAGCTGCTCGCCGACGCACAGGATGGGCGTCAGGCCGCGGGCGTGCGCGGCGGCGAACTTGCGTGCCACCAGCTGGTCGCTCTCGCGGTACAGCAGGCGCCGCTCCGAGTGACCCACGATCACGTACTCGCAGCCGACGTCCTTCAGCATCGCCGCCGACACCTCGCCGGTGAAGGCGCCCTGCGCATCCGCGCACACGTCCTGGCCGCCGAGGCTCAGCACCGAGCCGCGCAGCAGCCGCCCGACTTCCTGCAGGTACGGAAACGGCGGGCAGACCACGCAGCTGGCGGCGGGCTGGCCCGGACAGCGCGCCAGCAGCTCCTCGACGAGGCGCGCATTCTCGGCGCGCGACCCGTGCATCTTCCAGTTTCCGGCGACTATCGGGCGGCGCATGCGGCGGCCTGCGGTTTAAGGGCGCGGGATGATAGCGACGCGAGGGGGGTGACGCAACGCCGCTCGGGCCCGGCCATCCGGGCCGGGTGGCGCCCCCGTGGCGGCCGCCTCAGCCGGCCGCGGCGCGCACGATGTCGGCGAGCTCGGCGGCGGCGGCAAGCGTTTCGGACTCGTCGCGCCCCTCGACCATGACGCGGATCACCAGCTCGGTGCCCGAGGCCCGCAGCACCACGCGGCCCTCGCCGTTCATGCGCTGCTCGAGGCGCGCCACCGCCTGCTGGATCTGCGGCACGGCGGTCGGGTCGAAGCGCGTGCCCACCCTCACGTTGAGCAGCACCTGGGGGAACTTGCGCATTCCCGAGGCCAGCTCCGCCAGCGTGCGCCCGGTCTGCTTCATGACCGCCAGCACCTGCAGTGCGCTCACCAGGCCGTCACCGGTGGTGGTCTTGTCCAGGCACAGGATGTGGCCCGAAGTCTCCCCGCCCAGGATGCCGCGCGTCTCGCGCAGCAGGCCGAGCACGTAGCGGTCGCCGACCGGGGCGCGCCGGAACTCGATGCCCGCGGCGCGCAGCGCCAGCTCGAGGCCGAGGTTGCTCATCACCGTCCCCACCACCGGGCCGCGCAGCGTGCCGGCCGCATGCAGGGCACGCGCGATGACGTAGAGGAGCTGGTCGCCGTCGATGATGCGCCCGAGATGATCGACCATGACCAGGCGGTCGCCGTCGCCGTCGAGCGCGAGCCCGACGTTGGCGCGCACCCCCGGCACGGTCAGCTGCAGCAGGTCCGGCGCGGTCGAGCCACAACCGTCATTGATGTTGCGGCCGTTGGGCGAGCAGCCGATGGGCACGATCTCCGCGCCCAGGTCGGCGAGGATGCGCGGCCCCACCTTGTAGGCGGCGCCGTTGGCGCAGTCGATGACGATCTTGAGCCCGGTCAGGTCCACCCCGCTCGGCAGCGTCGAGGCGCAGAACTCCTGGTACAGGGTGCGCGAACGGTCGGCGCGCGTGGCGCGCCCGAGGTTGCGCGAGGCGCGCGTGGTGGGCGGCTGCTCGAGCTCGAGCTCGATGCGCTCCTCGAGCTCATCGGACAGCTTGGCCCCCGAGGCGTCGAAGAACTTGATGCCGTTGTCGTCGTAGAGGTTGTGCGAGGCGGAGATCACCACGCCGAAGTCGCAGTTGAAGCGCCGCGTCATGTAGGCGATGCCGGGCGTGGGCAGTGGTCCGATCAGCATCACGTCCACGCCCGCGGCCACGAAGCCGGCCTCGAGCGCGGACTCGAACATGTAGCCCGACAGGCGCGTGTCCTTGCCGATCAGCACCGCGCCGCCCTCGGGCGCCAGCACGCGCGCCGCAGCGCTCGCCAGCTTGAGCGCGAAATCCACCGTCATCGGGTGCTCGCCCACCCGCCCGCGCACGCCGTCGGTGCCGAAATAACTGCGCCCCATCTAACTTCCTCTCACCGCGGCGGCGACCCGCACCGCATCGAGCGTCGCGGCCACGTCGTGCGCGCGCACGATGCGCGCGCCGTTGAGAACTGCCAGCGCCGCCAGCGCGACGCTGCCGGCGAGCCGCTCACCGTCGCCGCGCCCGGTGAGTTTGCCGAGCATGGCCTTGCGCGACAACCCGACCACGAGCGGCAGGCCGTCGGCGGCCAGCCCCGGCAGGCCGCGCAGCAGCGCCAGATTGTGCTCCAGGTTCTTGCCGAAGCCGAATCCGGGGTCGAGCGCGAGGCGCCCGGCGCCGAAACCGGCCGCGCGGCAGGCGGCGGCGCGCTCGGCGAGGAAGGCGCGCACCTCGGCCACCACGTCCTGGTAAACCGGGGCGAGCTGCATGGTGCGCGGCTCGCCCTGCATGTGCATCAGGCACACGGCGCAGCCGCTCTCGAGCGCCGCCGCCATGGCCCCGGGGGCACGCAGCGCGCGCACGTCGTTGATGAGGCCGGCGCCGGCCGCCGCGGCCGCGCGCATCACCTCGGGCTTGCTGGTATCCACCGAGATGACCGCCGGGCTCGCGGCGCGCAACCGCTCGATCACCGGCAGGATGCGATCCAGCTCCTCCGCGGCCCTCACCGCTCCCGCCCCCGGGCGCGTCGACTCGCCGCCGACGTCGATGATGGCCGCGCCCTCCTCCGCCATGCGCAGCCCGTGGGCCACGGCCGCCGCGGCCGGGAGGAACCGGCCGCCGTCGGAGAACGAGTCGGGGGTGACGTTGAGCACGCCCATGACGAGCGGGGTGCTCAGATCGAGGGTCTTATCCGCGCAGCGCAGCTGCACGGGCGGGTCTTGGGGCGACATGGTGCGACGCACGCCGGTCAGTCGGGCGCCGGACCCCCGCGCGGCGTGGACGGTCAGTGCTGTCCCGCGGGAATCGGCGGACCACCGGCGGGCGCCGGCGGCGCCTGCGGCGGCTTGTTGGACAGCGTCTCGTCCCAGTCCTTCGGCGGCTTGGGCGTGTTGCCGGCCATGATGTCCTTCAGCTGCTCCTCGTCGATGGTCTCGTACTTGATGAGCGCATCGGCCATGTTGTGCAGCTTGTCGAGATTGCCCTGGAGGATTGCCTTGGCGCGGGTGTAGTTGCCCTCGATGACGCGCCGCACCTCCTCGTCGATGGCGTGCGCGGTCACATCCGACACCTGCTTGTGCTGGGTGACGCTGCGGCCGAGGAACACCTCGCCGGTCTCCTCCGAGTAGGTGAGCGGCCCGAGCTTGTCCGACAGGCCCCACTTGGTGACCATGTTGCGCGCCAGCTCGGTGGCACGCTCGATATCGTTGGCGGCCCCGGTGGTGACGCCGTCGGCGCCGAAGATCAGCTCCTCGGCACAGCGCCCGCCGAACAGCGAGGTGATGCGGCTCTCGAGCTCGCGGCGGCTGGTGCTGTAGCGGTCGGTCTCCGGCAGGTACCAGGTGAGCCCGAGCGCCCGGCCGCGCGGAATGATGGTCACCTTGTAGACCGGATCGTGTTCGGGGACCGAGAAGCCGACGATCGCGTGCCCGGCCTCGTGGTAGGCGGTCATCTTCTTCTCGTGGTCGGACATGACCATCGAGCGGCGCTCCGCGCCCATGTAGATCTTGTCCTTGGCGCGCTCGAACTCGTCCATGCCGACGATGCGCTTGTTGGCGCGTGCCGCGAACAGCGCCGCCTCGTTCACCAGGTTGGCCAGATCGGCGCCCGAGAAACCCGGCGTGCCGCGCGCGATCAGGCCCGGCTTGACGTCATCGCCGAGCGGCACGCGCCGCATGTGCACGCGCAGGATCTGCTCGCGGCCGCGCACGTCCGGCAGCGGCACCACCACCTGGCGGTCGAAGCGGCCCGGGCGCAGCAGCGCCGGATCCAGCACGTCCGGACGGTTGGTGGCGGCGATGACGATGATGCCCTCGTTGCCCTCGAAGCCGTCCATCTCCACCAGCAGCTGGTTGAGGGTCTGTTCGCGCTCGTCGTGGCCGCCGCCGAGGCCGGCACCGCGGTGGCGGCCGACCGCGTCGATCTCGTCGATGAAAATGATGCACGGCGCGTGCTTTTTGGCCTGCTCGAACATGTCGCGCACGCGCGAGGCACCGACGCCGACGAACATCTCGACGAAGTCGGAGCCGGAGATGGTGAAGAACGGCACCTTGGCTTCGCCCGCGATGGCGCGGGCCAGCAGCGTCTTGCCGGTGCCCGGCGAGCCGACCATGAGCACGCCCTTGGGGATCTTGCCGCCGAGCTTCTGGAACTTGCCCGGGTCCTTGAGGAAGTCGACGATCTCGCCGACCTCCTGCTTGGCCTCATCCACCCCGGCGACGTCGGCGAAGGTGACATTGACCTGGTCCTCGCCCAGGAGCCGCGCGCGGCTCTTGCCGAAGGACATCGCCCCGCGGCCGCCGGAGGCGCCCTGCATCTGCCGCAGCATGTAGAGGAACACCAGGATCAGCAGGAACGCCGGCGCCATCTGCAACAGCAGCTGGCCGATGAAATTCGGCTGCTTGGGCTCGCGCGACTCGATGCGCACGTGCGACTTCTCGAGCGTGCCGATGAGGGCGGTGTAGTCGGTCTCGGGGTTGCGCGTCTTGAAGGCGGACTTGTCCTTGCGCTCCCCGTAGATCATGTCGCCCTGCATGATGACGTTCGCCACCCGGTCGGACTTCACGTCGTCGAGGAACTCCGAGTAGGCGACATCCTGCGGCTGGCCCATGGGGGCCATGTAGCGGCTGAAGACGGCGAGCAGCACCAGGACGATGACGACCCAGAGCAGGATGTTCTTTGTCAAATCGTTCAAGGGCTTGTGTCCTCGTTCACACGCGGCAGGGGGGCCGATCCAACCTACACCAAGCGAAACTGCATGGCCAGTAAATAGATCTCTGGGCTGCGCGAGCGCGAGGCCTGCGGCTTCACCAGCCGCACGCGCCCGAAACTGCGCCGCGCGCCCTGCACCAGCCCCTGGAAGCCGGAGCCCTGGAAAAGCTTGATCAGGGCGTCCCCGCCCGGCTTCAAGACACGCGCAGACATATCGAGCGCGAGCTCGGCCAGATGCATCGAGCGGGGCTGGTCGATCGCATCCACTCCGGCGAGGTT
>Ga0134125_10010298_pt1 | contig 10506 bp, 11 predicted proteins | sample KB31751_FD_96464 | JGI IMG/M metagenome (GOLD analysis project Ga0134125, IMG submission 96464) | Terrestrial soil microbial communities with excess Nitrogen fertilizer from Kellogg Biological Station, Michigan, USA - KB3-175-1 | ecosystem: Environmental > Terrestrial > Soil > Unclassified ... | reverse complement strand
GCTTTTGAAATGTATTATAACAGGTCTTGATTCAATTTTGTTTGTGGACCCGTAGCACAGCTTGGATAGTGCGGACGCTTGCGGAGCGTCAGGTCGTGGGTTCGAGTCCCCCCGGGCCCGCTATATTTTTGACCCGAGACATTCCGGTCTCGAAAGGTTCTCTTGTCGAGCCCTTGGTTCTCGGATAGGGTCTTATCTCTTGACAACAACTTTTCCGTTTGGCAATGTTCCAAGAAATTGCCAACCATCTTTTAGAAACTGTTCTGTTTCCTCTGGTGTGACAACCATTTGCTTTGGAGCTATGACATCTTCTGGCACTTCCTTTTCAAGATCCAAAAGTTCCTGACTTCGCTTGAAGGCTTCGTGCATTTCTGTTATCAGCTCGGTTGGAAGTATGCTCTTGTTTGTTGTGTACTTGGCTTCAATGGAACCAGTATGTCCCATGAAGAAGACACGAAAGTCATGTGCAATCTTTCCTCTTGATTCTGCAATCAAGAGCTGTGTGTCAAAGTATGCTCTTAACACATAAGGCCTCCACTTGAAGCGTGGCCTCATTGCATCTCTGACATCACTTCCAATTCGTGCAGTTGACAAGAACTTGCTTCCAGTATTTTTTCCACGAAACACTTCATATTTTCTCAGAGGTGTTATCAAAGAGCTTTCAGGTGTCAGAACTTCGCCTTCCATTACTCGCTCGTTTAGGTAAGCAAGTATCTTCTTTGCCCCGTTTTCTGTTATGAAGGTAAAGTAGCTGTGTCCTGCCTTTGATAGTGTCTTTCGAACCGTGATTCTTGCTGGAACTTTGGAAAACCTTGCAACCCCTTCAACGATCTCAAGATCCGGAAGATCTTTTAACATGAGACCGTCTGTTGCATCAAAGGTTCCCAAGACTTCGGGCCTTAGACCAGCCTTTCCAATCAATGACATTATTGCACTTGCCCTCAAATCTGCACGAGTGAGCAGTTCTGCAAGTTCTATGGCGTTAGGTACTTGTTCTGATGCTAGTGTAGGCGTCGAGTCTACGTCTGTGATCCTCATCCTGCGTCTTACCTCGATGTCATGGTGTGCTAGCCATGATTTGACCGATGTAATTATGGCTTTGATGTATTGAGGTGCATTTCTGTTCTTTTCCATTGTTGTAATGGTGTCATCAAGTAGGTTTGCGATTGCCTTCGGGTCTTTGTGTCCCAACTCGACCAACTCCATTGGTGTTATCTTGTTGTTCTCGCAGAATTTGCCTAGCTTTCGTAGCCTCACTTCGGCAGTTACTAGACTGCTTCTTGCAAGGTTGTCGTACCAACGTCTAATGTCTCTGTTTGAAAGAAGGTTGTCTTTCTTGGTATGTTTGTCTTGTTTCTGTTTGGTAGATGTTGTTTCTTCTGTATCATATGTCAATTTTTTTCCCACATCAGATCGCATGACTTCATTGCGATCCTCATCAGGTATAGTCAACGAGTCAGTAGTATTTACCCTTTGCATGATTATCCTTATTAATTCCGATATTTAATGTTCCTTGATTTGGGAACGTTCCAAAATTGGTGTGCATCATGGGATTGAACAGTTATGAAAAACAGTTGGTGAAGGTATTAGAAGAGAATCCAGATATCAACACTAGGAAATTCATTCAACTTTCAAAGCTTGGCAAGGCTACATTTTATCACTATAGCCAGATCCTCGAAGCCTCTGGGTATATTGCGTACAAGACAGTCAAGAACCAGAGGATCTGGTATCTTGTAAGACGTGACAAGAGACATGATCTTGGAGTAACAGACCTTGAGGATTCCATACTTGAGAAAAGATATCGTAGTATAGAATCTAAGGTGATGAAAAGTCTTGCAAAGATACGCAAGGGTAACATGACTGACAAGATAGATGTTTACGGTGATGCAGTAGTTCTGATACTTGCAAATCTTGGATCCATGAGACTTGTGGCAATATACAGAAGGAAGCGAGTTCCTCCAAGCTATGCCAAGTTTACAAAACGACTGGAATTGTTACTTGAGAAAATTTCTGACTCCAAGTTCTTTTCGGATTATGGGTTTGGGCGTACTGCAATTGATGTGGTGGCCTATGATGTTGAGTCCAAATTAGATGAATTTCTTGGAATAAAGAAAGACAAGAAAGTGTCTGTTTACTAGACTGAAACACTGAATTTATGAACAAAACTTTTTCGTCTAAATAATGGCAAAAAATTGGGTTTAAACTGGGTTTGTAATGTCAAAAAGGTCAGACTAAGGTAAAGTTTAATCTTCTAAAAACTCGTTAAAACTCGCAGAAAGCGCCAGAAATCTGCCCTGAAACCTGTGGAATATGAGATGATAAGCGAAGAATGTGTCCTACATCACAACTCTGACAAAATTCGTCGAAAAAGGTAATCAACAAGAGAAATCAAGCACTACATTAATTTTATTAATTTAGAACCCGTAGTCATCTTAGTGAATTTAGATTTAATTTGTAAATATTGGATGAAACTTAGGAAATTGGGCATTAATGGAATTTTCAAAGCATTTTCAAGCTATCTTGTTAACGCATTGGTAAATATCGTAACTGTTCCTCTTCAGGCATATAGCTCAGGTATTTCCATTTTCTCTGCTTTATGTATCCTATCCCATTATGGTTTTGTCCCTACTAATATTGTGGTTGATTATGTTAACAAATATCTCAGTATGGCAAATTTTCCAATAGTATTACCAACTCTCTTTTTGTTAAGCATGTTGATTCTAATGAGACAAAACCTACGTCATTTTGGATATGTAGAGAATAAGAAATTAAAAGATCGAAAAGCCTTTTCTGCTACGATATTGCAGTCAATAATCTTAGTTTTTGGACTCCTAGGTTCATTAGCGGGCTTTGCCTTGAATGCCTTCCCTCAAGCGATAACAAATCACTTATTATTTTTTGGTCTTAGCTCTTCTATGCTGGTTATTGGCTTGATAAAAAATTGGATAACGAGATGGATCGTCCAGTTTTATTAGAATTTAGAGGTGGAATAAAAAGTCATGAAAAATTTGCGAATGAGTTCTATGATGGGTGTATTAGTGGTTAAGAGCAAACATAAATTACATTTTATTTAATCCAGTACATGACCGATGATCCTATGTGGAATTTTATCCTCCAGAGAGTAAAAAGTGCTGGCTACAAATCTATTAACTTTGATCTAGCGCTTGTTAAAGAAGAATCATGGAAAATATTAATTGCTAGAATTATTTTTGATATTGCATATCCAGCAGGACAGAGTACATTATTAAAAAAGCCTAATTTTGTGATAGAACGTTTTTCGTTGCCTCTGGATGAGTTTCAACGTTTTTTTGAATATCTAAAACGAGTTGATGTTACTCATTCTATGCATGCACTAAATAGTAAAGATTATCCTGCTGAAGAATTTTTTAACATAGGTATCTACAAGTTAAACTTCAAAGGCAATTTTCCAAGTAAAGAAGTTCGATTCTTAGGTAGACAGAGAGCAAAGAATCCACGTGGAATTGATAAACCAATTTATTATTTTGAGTATAATCTACAAAATTTTGTTATTCCTCATTCATATCTTAACATAGATTTGTCTGGTCATGAAATCCCATTAAGTGGTGTTTTCGATGCAGTCAATGAATACTGGTCTGCAAGTTTTGAACAATTTCATCTTTCTTCTGCTGGATGTGGAATTTACATGCCTACTTATGATGCCAGTATTACAGATTGTGATTTTAAACAAAACCATCTAAAATTAAAAATTGATTTTGATGAAGGTAAGATCAAAATCAACGAACTTTCAGTTGGAATCATAGCGGGAAACACAGCTAAAAAATACGGTAAAAAACATTATCTGAAGGAAACTAGTTTAGAAATTGACGTGGGACTCATTCCTACATATGCAACTATTTATCTTAACAAAGGTGAAGAAAAATTGGATGAGTATTATCCAATTTTTCAATCCCCTGTACAACTAAACGCTTTAGCAATTTCTAATGATGCCGAAATTAAGAATTCAGAAACAAAGTCACGTGATATTTTTTTAAGTCATTCTAATAAACAAAAAGAATTAGCAGGACAATTAAAACGAGGACTTGAAAACTCGATTAAATGTGAAATATTTCTTGCTCATGATGATTTGGAAGGTGGTGAGGATTGGGCAGAAGGTATACGAAATAGAATAAAGAACTGTGGTTATTTTCTAGTACTTCTATCTGAAGAATATCACAATAGTAAATATACTGATCAAGAAGCTGGTATAGCTTATGCATATGATAAACCCATAATCCCAATTTCCATAGATGGAACAATACCGTACGGATTTATGAGCAAATATCAACCAATAAAAGCACCTACACTAAATAAAACTACAATTCATGAAATAGCAAAACAAATTATAAACAAAGACATACCTATGAAAGAGCGATTAGACTATTACATACAACTTTTAACAAACTCATATTCATTCAATAATGCTATTTTTCTTTCAGATCTGTTGCCATATGATTATGAATATTCAAAGGAACAAATTAACAAATTAGCTCGAATTATGATTCAGAATGATCAGGTATATGGTTGTGTGAAAGCACGTCCACGTATAGTGTTCATTTTAAACAAGAATAAATTATTTATTGATAATGATCTCTATAGTAAACTTTCTAAATTTTTTGACTGAAAATCTTTTTTGGTTAAGAGATTTAAAAAATATCAGAATGTAAAATAAGCTTTTATCATTGAATCAAACTTAATATCTCATATGTTGAAATCCATCCAAGATAAAATGATGATGCTAACAAAAGTTACTCATCCAATTCTCTTCCCAATTACATATGCTGTAATCATTCCAATTGTTTGGCTTGCATTAGGTAATAATACGCCTGGATCATTATCTGGCAGTCTCATCTTATTTACTATTGATGGAATTATGGCTACCATTCAGATAATATCTTTCTGGCTTATTTTCATAGGTAGAAAAGGCGATGCCAAGACAATACACTATGCATTGTTGTCTAAAGACGTGATTAAAATGATAATGTTTTTTTCAGGAACAATGCTGATTTTTTCATTTGTTGTTGGTTATCTCGCTTTTGGTGTTCTTGTTAATGAAAACAATGTACAACAATTAGACCACACTAAACACCCAGCTGAAGTATTAGGATTAACCGATGTATCTACATGGATATTTTTCATATCTTTTTTTACCTTGTTATTTATCAAAATAGAACCTCGTTATAATTATGGACAATCTTATGCCTATTTTAAAACAATTGAACTATCCCGTTTAGGAAAAATTCAAAAAATGGCAAATTTTCAAAAGGGAATAAATCTTTATGATAATCATCTAGCTGATTATGTGAATTTACGTATGAAGTATATTGACAAAATTCGGTCTTCGATACTTGTTGATAAATCTGACAGTATGGAAAATAAAATTCAACAGTTGACACAGCAATTTACTGATGATTGGTTAGATCCTGCACGATATCTTTGTGAGACAATAAAAATATCTTATGATGATTTTTTACAAAGTAAACCTCGTTATGAAAATATTGAAAAGTGGGCAAAAATATTGTCATATATTGTACCAATAATTGCTCTAGCTGTAGGAATATACTTTCAATATTCTCCTCCGCGAATTACACATTAAATAGAATCCAATCTCTTGCTGTGTTACATCTTAGAAATTAATTCAAAATGAAAAATTGGAAAGTTACTTGAACTTTCTAGAATTGCGTGGGATTTAGAATGGGGCCTGAAGAAGATGTTGTTTTATTATTGTCCTAGAAATTAGATCTAGAACAAGCATTAGTGTAGATCTGTAAAGTATGTCCGTATCTGACTGAAACCTGAAAAAATCCTCTTTTTTGAAAACCTTGTCATAATTGTAACCTTCTTCATTGTTCTTAAAATGAATCTTCCAATCATCGTCTGTAAAGAATAATTCGTATTTATTATGTGAAAGAGCGTCTCGAATTGCTCTTGCATCCGTTTTCCATCCTCTGCCTTTACGAATTTTATTGTTTGCAGAAAAAATTTCTTCTGCATCGTACTTCTGGCTTAACTCGAAATCTGTTAGCATTTCTCTAAATTGTTTGAGAAAATTATACTCTATGATTTCGGTTCTCAAAATATGAACATAAAATAATGCATAAACTGTAATCTCATCATTTTGATTAATCCTAATTCTGTCAGCTACTTGATGATACCTTTCATCTACTTTCAATATCTGCTTTTGATTATCATCTATGTATCCCATGATAATGTATGGTTTAGAATTAGATTCTGCCATTGATGCTACCTCTAGATGCGCTTTCCAGAATTGTGCTAATTGTGTTGATATCTGAGGCGAAAAATTAACAATTTCATGTGTTATTTGATGAAAATGGGCATCAACTTCTAATGATGTTCTCAACGGATTGGAATTTCCCTTTATTCGTGATTCTAGTTCATCAAGTTCCATTATGGAATATTCTAATTTCACAAGTGGATTTCGTTTATACAATTCCTTTGCATATCCCCTTACTGCATCAAGTGTATTCAAAGCTACAACTTTTGCATGTGGTTTAGAAAATTCTGTTGATACTATCTTTGTCATAATTAAAATTAATGAATGTAGTAATTAAAAAGATAAGTGGAAAGATGAGGGCTAGTCAAATACCCTCATGTCCAGATGTTATGTAGATTCAAAATAAAAAATGTAGGAGTTTAAGCTACTCCAATAAGCTTACTACCATTTTCGAAGTTATTTTTTCAAAAAAGTTCTCGCACTCGATAAGTACCCGTTCTCGTAATGACTGTCTCTTCAGAACCGATGGGTCTTGGTGCAATTTCTACACTAGAACCCCCGGGCCCGCTTTACCGTATCACTCGGGCAGGTAGTTTCTGAATCCATTTTATACTAGAATAAGTCTCTTATTGAAAATAGATTTCGTGATAATCTTCCAAGAAATATTCTTGAATATGGAATAAATCAAAATAATTAGAGAAGGAGTTTTGCAGATATTCAATTAGAATCTTAATTAACTTGATTTTAATACTTGATTTCTATGGATGCTTCTCATATCAGTTCATCAATTTTAATGGGCATAGTTGTAGTGACTATTATTATTGGGATAATGCTTGGTTTTTTTGCCTACAAATCTAGTAAAAACAGAAAGAAGAAGAAAACTCGACGTTCATAAATTTCTACCAATCGATGAGTAACACCAAGGAAAATAACAAAAGTATGGATCGTACAACTATAGATTTGTAGCGAGTCTTACAGATTCAGACTTGTGAGAGTTCATGTCTCTTACATATTTTCATAATATATCATTGTACGGTACTATTGTGATATAATCATTGTACGGTACTATTGTGATACGAGGACTTAATTGTCAGACTCCGATCTTATGTTGAATTGCTATTAGATGTAGTTATAGAACAAAATACTAGAACATTTTTCTATATGGGTGTTATTCTAGTATTATTTCTTATTCCAGTTTCACAAATAATTCCAACCAGTCTTCTGCAATGTCAAACTGCAAGTGCTATGAATGGAACTATTATGTACGGTACAAAGACAACAAATTCTGAGCTATTGGGTCTGTCAAAAATTCAGCTTTTAAACTATATACAAAATCTACATGGAGATACGGTTGACACATGGATACCGTGGAATATTGCAGAGGGAAGGATAATCCACATCCATCTTACTAATGCCGCTAATGTTCCACAAAGTATGATTGATGCTATGAATAGTGCAATCCTGTCTACGAAGAATGTAACAATTGATGACTCTATTAGCGGGATGGGACCAAAAGGCGCATCTCACACATATTATGTTGGCTGGGAGGGTGCAGTTGAAAATGCATATTCTAAATCCACAAAGTACCACATACCTCAAAAATTTGATATCAGTGGTTCTCCAAGTGAAATGGCAGATATTGAAATTATCCTGACAAATGACGTACATCCAGACGGATATTCTGGATATACAAAATCACTTGTTGATAGAAATCATATAATAAAATCAATGATAACGATTTACAATGTTGACCGTCTTGATGTAGATAATCTCAAGGCAATAACAAGACATGAGTTTGGTCACGCTTTAGGACTTGGACATTCCACAGTACAAGAAGATCTCATGAATACCATGCTTCCAGATTATCCTTACATTTCTAGTTGTGATATTGATGCATTGACTAAACTGTATGGGGGGGAAACGAATAGCAAAGTGATTTGCAAACAATAGGAAAAATTAAGGAAAGAATATGTAATAAACCCTGATGAACGCTAACAAAGCAAAATATTCCCAAAAACTGGGAAATGGTTAAAATCGAGGCATGTTCACGGTTGTAGGTGAAAAAAAACAGTAACGTAGTAGATGAGGATCATGATGCTAGGTCAAGAAATAATCCACAAACCGTGGCATCAAAATACAATTTCTTCAAAAGTACAAAATTCTTATCTGTTTCACTAGTCCTAAGCATCTTTCTTGTAACAATAACTAATGTGATCAATAGTGATCTATCAAAAACAAACTCAAACATATTTTTCATCGTTCTTCCATCTGTGCTTTCAATACTTTCTGTTAGACTGTTGCTGAAATCTCCCTCTGAGCGGATACTGCTACTTGGTTTTGTCCTGTTTTCTGTTCTAAGTGCAATAGCCGAAATTCTTTTCATTGTTTATGAAAGTGTTTTAAAAGTAAATCCATTTCCGTCAATTGCAGATGGGCTTTGGCTAACCGGTTATGTGGCGCTATTTGCATTCTTTGTACTTTATCTCAGGCCACTTAGAGAAATAATACCTAGAAAAATAATCCTATTTGCTATTGTAGTATCTGTAGGTTTTCTGATCCCGACAGTTCTTCAAGCTTATTCGTTGAATGCTAATTCAGATGAGCTTGCACTTGTGGTAGCTCTTGCATATCCTGTTATTGATTCCTTGATCCTATGCCCTGTAATAATTGGCATGATCATATTGTATCGTAAAAGATCAGACCCATTTCTACTTGCTATGATGGCTGCAATCTTGGCATTCATAGCATCTGACTCGATATATCTTGCAATATACAACTCATATGAAAATGGAAATCCCATAGATATTGGATGGATATTTGGATACATTCTGTTTTCTTATGCTACTATATCATACAAATCTGCGTCCAAGAATCAACCAACCTCGATGATGGTAGACTTGGAAAATAAAAAAATTGTGCACACCGTAACGTCTGAGACAATCATACGATTTGTGATTCCCCTCATGGTGATATCACTTGTAATGATCAGTGGGATATTTTTGTTAGATTACTTTATCAAAGAAAAAACAAGGGATGTAGAAGAGAATCTTACTGCACCATATGTCTTTTTTTCGATAACGCTGACGATTCTAGTGTTAGTTTTTGTAATCAATAGAAACCTGATGAAACTTGTGCAGTTGCGTACTGCAGAGTTGGAGACAGAACGTGACATATTGCAGCAACAAAATGAAGAAAAAACACAACTCATTGCTAAAAGCAAACTGTTAGAAGATCAATTGAAGGCATCTATGGTTGAGCTAAAAAAAATAGAAAGATCCAAAGATGAATTCATAGCAATGATAACACATGAGCTCAAAAGCCCTCTTGTCCCAATACTTGCATATGCTGACATTTTGCTATCTCAGCACATTGGAGGACTCAATGATATTCAAAAAGAAAGAATATCATTAATCAAATCAAGTTCAGAATCGCTGGTTAAATTAATTCAGGATCTATTGGACGCACAAAAGATTGAACTTGGAGAGTTGAAATTAGAAAAACGGGAAAATGATCTTTCTGAAATAATACGTTCGGTCATAAAAAAAATAAACCCAGATCTTGAACGCAAAGGCATTTCTATTATAGCAGATCTTGAGACAGTCCCTCATTGCATATGTGATCAAATAAGAATTGAACAAGTCTTGAACAATATGCTTTACAATGCTATGGATTTTGTGCCTCAAGAACATGGAAAAATAGACATAAAATTGCATATGCGGGAGGGGCAATTTGAAATCATAATAAAAGATAATGGAACCGGAATTGGAAAAGATCAACTTGCAAAAATCTTTACAAAATTCTATCAAGTAGACACTTCAACTACAAGGGAACGCGGTGGTACTGGTTTGGGTCTACCAGTGTCTTTGGGGATAATCCAAGCTCATGGGGGAAAGATTTGGGCAGAGTCAGAAGGTCTTGGTAAAGGATCTGAATTCCATATTTTACTACCTGTTGTTATAAAATGATTCATCGATTTTAAAAAATAAAATAAAAAATTAGGGAAAGGCGTTTTGTAGCTACTCCGATTAGCTTACTACACATTTTGTATCAAAATTTTTTCACAAAAATTCCGGGTTTCCGTATTACCCGTGGATTCAAACACCCCCGGGCCCGCTTTAACTGTTAATCTGATACTACTCATTTTTGATGATCTTAGAAGTTTTTTTTCTATTCGTCTAATTACATTTATGAGATATTTTTGAATATTTCTATTCTTGACATGTTGTTGATTAGATTCAAAGTCTTAAAATTGT
>Ga0134125_10010297_pt1 | contig 10506 bp, 8 predicted proteins | sample KB31751_FD_96464 | JGI IMG/M metagenome (GOLD analysis project Ga0134125, IMG submission 96464) | Terrestrial soil microbial communities with excess Nitrogen fertilizer from Kellogg Biological Station, Michigan, USA - KB3-175-1 | ecosystem: Environmental > Terrestrial > Soil > Unclassified ... | reverse complement strand
GGCGCGCTGGACGAGTGCCTGGCCGCGCTGGAAGGCGGCGCGCGGGCGCTCGCCTTCGCGTCCGGCATGGCGGCCGAGGACTGCCTGCTCCGCGCCACCTGCCAGCCCGGGGATCACGTGCTGATCCCGGACGACGCCTACGGCGGCACGTTCCGGCTGATGAACGACGTGCTGACCAGCTGGGGGATCAGCTACCGCGCCGTCCGGCTCAGTGACCCGGCCGCCGTCCGGGCGGCACTGGCCGAGCGGCCAGCCCGGGTGCTGTGGGCCGAGACGCCCACCAACCCGCTGCTGAACATCGCGGATATCGCCACGCTGGCCCAGCTCGCGCACGAGGCGGGGGCGCTGCTGGTGGTGGACAACACGTTCGCCTCGCCCTACCTTCAGCAGCCGCTCGCGCTCGGCGCCGACGCCGTCGTCCACTCCACCACCAAGTACCTCGGCGGCCACTCGGACGTGGTCGGCGGCGCGCTCATCGTCGCCGACCCTGCCCTCGGCGAGCGCTGCGCCTTCCTGCAGAACGCGACCGGCGCGGTGGCCGGGCCGTTCGACGCGTGGCTGACGCTGCGCGGGGTGCGGACCCTGGCGGCGCGGATGGACCGGCACTGCGCGAACGCCGCCCGGGTGGCGGACATGCTGGCCGCGCACCCGGCGGTGGCCGAGGTGCGGTACCCGGGACTGGCCGGGCACCCCGGTCACGAGGTGGCGGCCAAGCAGATGCGCGGCTTCGGCGGCATGGTGTCGTTCCGGGTGCGCGGCGGGGAGCAGGTGGCCGTGGCGGTGTGCGGCCGGACCCGGCTGTTCACGCTGGGCGAGTCACTGGGCGGGGTGGAATCGCTGATCGAGCATCCCGGCCGGATGACGCACGCCTCGGCGGTCGGCTCGCCGCTCGAAGTAGCCCCCGACCTGGTCCGGCTGTCGGTCGGCATCGAGACGGCTGAGGACCTGCTCGAGGACCTCCGCCAGGCGCTGGCGTGAGTCCCACCTGGTGCGCCGGGCCGGCCCGGCGCGCTGGGCTCAGGAGTTCCAGACCATCAGCACCAGGATGACCAGCCAGATCAGGCTGACCACCCCGGCCAGCGAGGCGATCCGGCCACGCTCCACGGTGGCCACGTGAGCGGCCTGGCCCGCCGGGCTGGCCGTCGCCTGCGCGGCCGCCGTGGCCTGGGCCTGCGGCGCGGGCTCGACGTCCGACGCGGTCGGCTCAGGGCCGACGGCCGTGCCGCCCGGCGCCGCCCCCGGCTCGCCCGCCCGCACCGCACTGGCCGGCCCGGACGGGACCGCGGCCAGGCTGGCCTCGACCGCGCCGATCGCCCGCCGCTGGTCGCGCATGATGAGCAGCAGCAGGACCGCGGCCACCACGAACAAGGTCAGCGACGCGGTGATCCAGGCGTGGCTGATCTCATGCAGCGACTGGGCGGCGATGATGCCGAAGAGCAGCACGCCCAGCGACCCGGCCCCGAAAATCCTGGTCATCAGCGACAGGTAACGCAGCACGCCGACATTGCGGGCCCGGATGTAGCGAGGGGTGGACATGGTCGCGATGGTGACCGGGCCAATAGTGAAAATGACAAACCCGATGTGGAACCACACCATCAGCCGGTCGGTGAAGGACACGCCCCACTCCTCGAGGTAACCGGAATGCAAAATCTGCGCAATCGGGCGCACTGGGCAGCCCAGGCCGGCCTGGCCCGGGTCAGGAGGCCGCCTGGGCTGTAACCAGAAGCGCCGGGCTAGCTGTTGCTGCTACCCGACTTCTTGCCGCCGAAGCCCAGCCACCAGGCGCCGCCGAGCAGGATCAGCCCGACGACCAGCGAAACGCCCGCGCGCAGCGGGTGGTGGCCGGTGGACCCGTTCAGGTGACCCGGGATGAAGCTGGGCAGCGAGCCGGCGGCCGTGGTCAGGTAGATGATCGCGACGATGACCAGCAGAATTCCGATGATCCCGATAATCAGGGCACCGATCCGCCGCCCGGACGAGCGCGTGCCTGATTGGGAGACACTACTCACGTGGTCCTCCTAGAGAAGATATGCAGGCCCGGTCCAGCCGCCCCCCGCCTGGCCCGCCATGCCGAAGTGCCGAACGGTACTACGAGATCGGAGGGCCAGCGCCGGGCTCCCAAAAGCCGTAAAGCAAAATCTATCGCCTAGTCTCCCGGCGGGTCCGCAGGAAGTCACGCACCACGAACTCGCCAAGCCGTTCTGGAACCGCGTGCAGTACCCGGCCCCCGTTGCGGCGGGCCACTTCGTTAACGAAATCGGTCAGCCGTTCGTCTTCAGCCAGCATGAATACGTTCAGCGAAGCGTGCCGCCTGGTCATTTTGTCCACTTCGGCCAGGGTCAGCTGGATCGTCTCCGGGGCGGGTGGCCAGTCGAACGCCGACCGCCCGTCACGGCGCAGGTGCGCCGTGGGCTCGCCGTCGGTGACGATCAGCACCACCGGGTCGTGCTCTGGCCGCCGGTCGAGATAGCGCCCGGCCAGCACCAGGGCGTGATGCAGGTTCGTGCCCTGGACCATGTCCCAGCCCAGGCTGGCCAGGTCGGTCTCGCGCAGTTCCCGTGCGTAGTTGGAGAACCCGATGACCTGGATGGAGTCCTGCGGGAACCGGCTGCGCACCAGCGCGTGCAGGGCCAGCGCGGTCTGCTTGGCCGCGCCCCAGGTGCCGCGCAGCGCCATCGAGTAGGACAGGTCGACCAGCAGGCACACCGCGGCCGAGGTCCGGCGCTCGGTCTCGCCGACCTCGAAATCCCGGCCGGACAGCTTGACCCGCGGTGGCGTGCCCTCCCACTGGTCGGGGTCCTGGCCGGCCTGGGGGCGGAACGCCGCCGCGTCGCGCAGCAGGGCGTTGCGGACCGTGGCCGGCGCGTCGATGGCCTGCTCGTCGCCGAACTGCCAGCGCCGGGTGGCCCCGGTGTACTCGCCCGCCTGGCCGGCGTCCCGCTGTTCGTGGTCCCCGTACCCGCCCTCGGGCAGGTCGGCGAAGACCCGGCGCAGCGCGGTCTCACCCAGCCGGCGCACCGCCTTGGGGGTCAGTTCCAGCTGGCCCGCGTTGCGCTGCAGGTAGCCCTGGCGTTCCAGCTCCCGCTCGGTCTGCCGGAGCGCTTCCATGTCGTCCACGGCCTGCCGGCCGAGCGCGCGCCGGATGGCGGCCTCGTCGATGTCGTCGAGCCGCGCGCCCGGGTAGTCCTGGCGCAGCTCGGCTTCCAGGTCGGCCAGGTCGGCCAGGTCGGCCAGTGCGCTGGTGGCATCGCTCAGGCCGAGCGGCTCGTCCCCGGTCATCGGGTCGCCCTGCCAGGTGGCCATGTCCATCTCCGGCCGCCGCGCCCGCAGCTGGTCGGACAGCCGGGCCATCTCCGCGGCCAGCCCAGCGTCCTGCAGCGTCTGTTCCATCAGCGCGGCCAGCTCGTCGCGCTGGCTCTCGGTGAGCGAGCCGAGCAGCCGCTGCGCGGCCATGGCCCGCCGGACCAGCGAGTCGACCAGCTCCTCGAGGTCGCGCGGGTTCTCCGGGAACATCTCCCCGTAGCGCTCCATGAAGCGGTCGAAGTCGGCCTGGGTGTGCTCGCCGCGGGCGTCCGCCTCCAGCATCTGGTTGAGGTCGGCCAGCATGTCCTTGACCCGCTGCATGGACTCCGGGTCGGGCGACTGCAGCACCTCGCGCATGCCGCGGAACTGGCTGTCCAGCACCTCATTGCGCAGCAGGTCCTTGAGCTTCTCGAAGGTCGCCCGGGCTGCCGCCCTGCGCCAGTTGTAGTCGGCCAGCCGCCGGATCGCCTGCGCGGTGTCCGACGGCAGCGCGTCCAGCTCGTCCTCCCGCAGCCGGGCCTCATCGCCCGGGTCAGGGAACAGCTCGGCGCGTTCCTGGCCGACCGCCGTGTCGAGCAGCGCCCGCGCCTCTTCCAGGACCCCATCCAGCCGCCCCCGGCCGCGGATCTCCTGCTGCCGGTCGCGCACCCGGCGCAGCAGGTCATCCAGGCCCCGGCGGCCCGCCATCCCCCGGCGGAGCAGGTCGCGCAGGGCGCTGGACGGGTCCGTGCCGTCCAGGACCGCGTCACCCAGCTCATCCAGGGCGGCGCGGGCGTCGAACGGAGGGGCCAGCGGGTCCGGCCCGTCGTGATACTCGCCGTACCGGTAACCACTCACCGCGGGGGCCTGCCTCTCACCTGCACTGCAACGGTCCTAAGTGCGGTAGACCGCACTGCCGTCGAGGACATCCTTGGACAGCCGCCGCATCAGGTAGAGCCCTTCCAGGGCGAACTCCAGCGCCGCGGCGGCCTCGCCGAACGACTCGCCGCCGTCCATGCCGAGCCGGTCCATGATCCGGGCCAGCCCGGGTACCTCGCCGATCCGGTTCAGCAGGGTGGCCGCGGGCACCATCTCACCGGTCTCCACCGAGCCGCCGCCCTCGAACGTGGCCAGCAGGCCACTCAGGTCGGCGCTGCCCAGCCGGGACCGGAACGTGTCCGCCACCGCCCGGCGGAGCAGGTGCTCGAGCACCTCGGCTTCCCGGCCTTCCTCGCTGACCTCGAACTCGACCTTGCCGCGCAGGCTGCCCACGATCGGGGGCAGGTCACAGATCCTGGCCACCGGCTGGGCTTCCCCGGTGAGCGCGGCCCGGCGCACCGCCGAGGCGGCCACCGACTCGGCGGCCGCGATCGCGAACCGGGCCGACACCCCGGACCGGGAGTCCACCGCGGGCGACGCCCGGACCAGCCGGGTGAACCGCGCGATGACCTCGACCAGGTGCCCGGGCAGGTCTGCGCCGGCGTCACCGCCGTCCCAGGAGATCAGCGCCTCCTGCTGGGTCAGCGCGAGCTCGTCGTCCAGCGTCAGCGGGTAGTGGGTGCGGATTTCCGCGCCGAACCGGTCCTTCAGCGGCGTGATGATCCGGCCACGGTTGGTGTAGTCCTCCGGGTTGGCGCTGGCCACCAGGACCACATCCAGGGGCAGCCGCAGGGCATACCCCCGAACCCCGATGTCGCGCTCCTCGAGGACGTTCAGTAGCGCGACCTGAATCCGTTCAGCTAGATCAGGCAGTTCGTTCAGGCAGAAAATGCCTCGGTTAGTCCGGGGTACCAGGCCGAAGTGGATCGTTTCCGGGTCGCCCAGGGTGCGGCCCTCGGCCACCTTCACCGGGTCGATGTCGCCGATCAGGTCACCCACACTGGTGTCCGGCGTGGCCAGCTTCTCGCCGTACCGCTCGGTGCGGTGCCGCCAGGTGATGGGCAGCGCGTCGCCCTGCTCGGCGGCGAGCCGCTGGCAGCGGGCGCAGCCCGGTCGGTACGGGTGGTCGTTGATCTCGCATCCGGTCACCGCCGGGGTCCACTCGTCGAGCAGCACCGACAGCGTGCGGATCAGCCGCGTCTTGCCCTGGCCCCGCTCGCCGAGCAGGATCGTGTCGTGGCCGGCCAGCAGGGCCCGCTCCACGTGCGGCAGCACGGTCTGGCCGAACCCGACGATGCCGGGGAATCGCTCGTCACCTGCGCGCATCCGGGTCAGCAGGTTGCGCCGCAGTTCTTCTTTAACGGTCTCGTATTCGTGCCCGCTGGCGCGCAGCTCGCCCAGGGTGGTGGCGGCCGGCCGGGGAGTGGCGGGTACTGGTCCGGGGTTCTGGTTGTGTAGCTGCACCATTCGACACTATCCGCTGCGGGCCGGGCCGCTGAACCGCCAGCCGGGGGCGGCCAGAACCCGGGCGGCCATTGTCACCGCCGCGCACAGCAGGCAGCATGTGCGAGTGATCAGCGCATCGGGGGCACGTACCAGGGCTGACGGCGGCACTGCCTCCTTCTGGGTCCCCGATCCGGAACGCCAGCTGACGGGCGTGCGGCTGCGCCCAGACCGGGGCATTCCCGATGGCATGCTCGATTTCCGCCGCAGTGGCGACGGCTGGCAGCTGGCCATCAGCCCGCCGCCGGTGAGCCGGATGGAATACCTGGTCGAGCTCTGCTACGCCGATGGCCGCGCGGTGACCACGACCGACCCGGGCAATCCACGGCAGGCCGCGGGCGCGTTCGGGCCCAAGAGCGTCCTGGAGTTTCCCGGCTACACGCCACCCGGCTGGCTCACCGCGCCGTCTGAGCCGGGCCATGGCCGCAGCTTTGAGGTGCCTGTTCCCTCGCTGGACGGGGCGATCCCGGTTCGCACCTGGTGCCCGGCCGGGACCGCGGACGACCAGCCGCTGCCGCTGCTCGTGGCGCACGACGGGCCCGAGTATGACGCGCTGGCCAGCCTCACCCGCTACCTGTCCGCCGGGGTGACCGGGGGATGGCTGCCGCGGCTGCGGGCCGCGCTGCTCGCTCCTGGCCCGCGCGACCGGTGGTACTCGGCCAGCGCCCGCTATGCTCGCGCGCTGCGCCGGGCCGTGCTCCCCGCCCTGACCAGCCAGCTGGCCACCAGCGTGCGGATCGGCATGGGGGCCAGCCTCGGCGGGCTGGCCATGCTGCACGCGCACTGCCGTCACCCGGACGCGTTCGACGCCCTGTTCCTCCAGTCCGGCAGCTTCTTCAGCCCGCGCCTGGACAGTCACGAGCGCTGGTTTCCCTATTACCGGCGCGTGGTCCGGTTCGTGGCGCAGGCGCGGGCGGGCGGGCTGCCGGCCCGGCGGATCCCGGTGGCCCTGACCTGCGGTGCGCTTGAGGAGAACGCCGGTAACAACCGGCTGATGACCGGCGCGCTGCGCGAAGCTGGCTACCCAGCCACCCTGCATGAACTACCTGACCTGCACAATTACACAGCCTGGCGGGACGCGTTCGATCCGTATCTGACCCGGCTTCTCCAGGAGGTGGGCGGGTGAGCCGGGAGGTGGCCGAGCTGTGGTCGGACGCGATCGGCGCTGCGGGCACCGTCATCCGCTACGGGCACTGGGGGCGGCCGGTGCTGGGGTTCCCGTCCGAGCAGGGCCGGGCGTGGGACTTCGAGAACAACGGCATGGTCGGGGCGGTGTCCGGCCTGATCGACGCGGGACGGCTGAAGCTGTACTGCGTGGACAGCTTCGACGCGGCGTCCTGGTCCAACCAGGAGGTCCCCATCGAGGAGCGGGCGCGCCAGCACGGCCGTTACGAGTCGTGGATCCTGCGTGATGTCCTCCCGTGGATCCACCAGGACTGCGGTGGGCCGGCCGGGGTGGTGACGCTCGGCTGCAGCCTCGGTGCCTACCACGCGGCCAACTTCGCGCTGAAACGGGCTGACCTGTTCCCGCTGGCCATGTGCTTCTCGGGTAACTACGACCCCGCGGCGTGGCGTGGCTGGGGCGAGCGGGGCACCGAGACGTACTTCAACAACCCCCTCGACTACGTCGGGCACCTGCACGGCGAGCATCTCGACTGGCTGCGCGGCCAGGTCAGCCTGCTGCTGGTGTGCGGTCAGGGCCAGTGGGAAGACACCACCGGGTCGCTGGACAGCACCCGGAGGTTCGCCGGCCTGCTGGCCAGCCAGGGCATCAGGCACGAACTCGACCTGTGGGGCCATGACGTACCGCACGACTGGCCCTCCTGGCGCGCCCAGTTCGCCCACCACATGCCGCGATTCTGCTGACGACCGGGAGAACCATTGACAGACACCGGGCACCTGATCGGGCTGCTGCTCGGCACGGAGGAGGACTGGCCGAGGGCGTTCGAGGAGATCCTGCGGCGGCTCGGCCCGATCAAGGGCCCGGGTGGCACCCGGCATGTCTTCGACTCCGAGCGGATCACCATCGAGCCGTTCGGGCTGCGTGACCGGCCCCGCCACCACCTGGTCATCGACCGGCTCGCGTACTGGTATTACGTGCCGCGGGAATGGCTGAAGAAGGTCGCGCTGATGGACGACGTGTACCTGCTGAACAGCCCGTTCACGTTCCAGTCCATGGAGAAGCACGCGGCCTACTGCGCCATGCTGCGGCTCGGGCTCAAGGTGCCGGAAACCGTGCTCGTCCCGTACAAGAACCCGGTGGACAACGCCCGGTACGCCTATACCGCGGCCCGGTACAACCAGCCCTTCGACCTGGACGCCATCGCCCAGCGGATCGGCTATCCGCTGTTCATGAAGCCGTTCGACGGGGGTGCCTGGCGCGGCGTCTCCCGGATCAACAACCCGGCGCAGCTGCACGCCGCTTACGACCAGAGCGGCGAGATGCTCATGCACCTGCAGAAGGCCATCGACCACTACGACGTGTTCGCCCGCTCGCTGTCCATCGGCGCCGAGACGATGGTCATGCGGTTCCAGCCCGATCAGCCCATGCACCAGCGGTACACGGTCGAGCACAGCTTCCTGTCCGCGACCGCCGGGACCGAGGTAGTCACGATCGGGCGGCTGGTCAACGCGTTCTTCCGGTGGGAGCTCAACTCGTGCGAGACCCTGGTGGCAGGCGGTGAGGTCTACCCGATCGACTACGCCAACGCCTGCCCGGACCTGGCCCTGACCAGCCTGCACTACTACTTCCCGTGGGCGATCCGGGCGCTGGTCAAGTGGTGCGTGTTCGTGCTGGTGACCGGCAGGCGGGGCAAGCTCGACACGGAGACCGGCCGGTTCTTCGAGATCGCCGACGCCCCCGGGGCGTCCTACGCCGAGAAGCTGGACGCTTACCGGGAACTGGCCGACGCCTACTTCGAGTCCGGGCGTTACCACGACTTCTGCGCCAGCAGCCTCGCGCACGTCGATGAGATCGTCCTGGACTGGATAGCAGGTCCCGGCTTCGACCAGCTTCTGGTGGACACGGTCCGGTCGGTCTACCCGGCTCACGAGCACGATCAGTTCATCGCGCACCTGCGGGGGCTGCTCGGCCGGTGGGTTGACGACGAGAGCGCCCGGCTGCGCGGCAGCTGACGTTACCCCGGGCGCCTGACACCGCTGCCGGGCCGCCGCGCCCGCGCGCTGGCCTGCCCACCGCGGGCGGGGTGGGACACTTCAGGCATGGCCACAACCTCCTCCATGGTGAGTGCGGGCGACGTCGCGGCCGCCCGCGAGGTGCTGCGTGACATCCTGCCGCCGACGCCGCTGCTGCACTCCCGGGTGCTGTCCGAGCGGCTGGGCGGCCCGGTCTACCTGAAGTGCGAGAACCTGCAGCGCACCGGGTCGTTCAAGGCGCGCGGCGGGTACCTCAGAATCTCCCGGCTCAGCGAGGCCGAGCGGGCCCACGGGGTGGTCGCGGCCAGCGCCGGCAACCACGCCCAGGGGGTGGCGTTCGCCGCCCAGATCCTCGGCGTGAAAGCGACCGTGGTCATGCCAGAGGGCGCCCCGCTGCCCAAGATCGAGGCGACCAGGGGCTACGGCGCGGACATCATCTTCCACGGCCAGACCGTGGACGACGCCCTGGACTACGCGCGCGAGTACGTCCGGGACCGGGGCGCGGTGCTCATCCACCCGTTCGACCACCCGGACATCGTGGCCGGCCAGGGCACCCTCGGCCTCGAGGTCCTGGAGCAGTGCCCGGACGTGCGGACGATCGTCATCCCGGTCGGCGGCGGCGGGGTGGCCGCCGGGATCACCGTCGCGGTCAAGGCCGCGGACCCGGCCATCTCCGTGGTCGGCGTGCAGGCCGAGGCGGTCGCGTCCTACCCGGCCTCGCTGGCGGCCGGCCACCCGGTCCGGGTCGAGGCGGGGCCGACCATGGCCGACGGCATCGCGGTCTGCCTGCCTGGTGATATCCCGTTCGGCATCCTGTCGCGGGACGCCGACCGGGTGGTGACGGTCAGCGAGGAGAGCCTGTCCCAGGCGCTGGTGCTCTGCCTGGAGCGGGCCAAGCAGGTGGTCGAGCCGGCCGGCGCGGCCGGGGTAGCCGCCCTGCTGGAGTACACCGGCATGTTCGAGCCGCCGGTGGTCGTCGTGCTGTCCGGCGGCAACATCGACCCGCTGCTGCTGTCCAAGGTGCTCCGGCACGGGCTGGCCGCGGCCGGCCGCTACCTGACGTTCCGCTGCCGCATCCCGGACCGGCCCGGTGGCCTGGCCGCGCTGCTGCACGAGGTGGCCAGCCTGGGCGCGAACGTGCTCGACGTGGTGCACGAGCGGGTCACCCCGCGGCTGCGGGTCGGCGAGGTGGAGGTGCTGCTGCAGGTGGAGACGCGCGGCCCGGACCACTGCGACGAGGTGATCAGCCAGCTGCGCCAGGCCGGCTACCAGCTGATGTTCCGCTGACCGGGGCCGGGCCCGCGATCCTCACAGGTTGCCGCGGCGCGCCTGCTCCCGCTCGATCGCCTCGAACAGTGCCTTGAAGTTGCCCTTGCCGAACCCTTCCGAGCCGTGCCGCTCGATCAGCTCGAAGAACACGGTCGGCCGGTCCTGCACCGGCTTGGTGAAGATCTGCAGCAGGTAGCCGTCCTCGTCCCGGTCGGCCAGGATGCGCAGCTCGCGGAGGGTGTCCACCCCGACCCGGGTCTCCCCGGCCCAGTCGCCCAGCGTGTCGTAGTAACTGTCCGGGGTGTCCAGGAACTCCATGCCCGCCGCCCGCATGGCCCGCACCGTGGCCACGATGTCCGGGCAGGCCAGCGCGATGTGCTGGACCCCGGGGCCGCCGTAGAACTCCAGGTACTCGTC
>Ga0134125_10010296_pt1 | contig 10506 bp, 5 predicted proteins | sample KB31751_FD_96464 | JGI IMG/M metagenome (GOLD analysis project Ga0134125, IMG submission 96464) | Terrestrial soil microbial communities with excess Nitrogen fertilizer from Kellogg Biological Station, Michigan, USA - KB3-175-1 | ecosystem: Environmental > Terrestrial > Soil > Unclassified ... | reverse complement strand
GCCGGCACGCGCCGATGCCGCGCGCCATGCCATCGCCATGCACGGCGATCCGGCCTGGCCGGGCGACTTCACCGCGCCGGTCTACGCCAACGCGAACGCGCCGAAGGGCGGGCAGCTGGTGCAGGGCGTGCTCGGCGCCTTCGACAGCGTCAATCCCTTCATCGTCAAGGGCATCCCGGCGGCGAACATCCGCGGCTACCTGATCGAGAGCCTGCTGGCGCGCGGCTATGACGAGCCGTTCACGCTCTACGCGCTGCTCGCCGACGGCGTGGAAACCGACGACGCGCGCAGCCACGTCACCTTCACCATCAATCCGAAGGCGCGCTTCGCCGACGGCAAGCCCGTCACCGCCGAGGACGTGATCTTCTCCTGGCAATTGCTGCGCGACCACGGCCGGCCGAATTTCCAGATCTACTACGCCAAAGTCAAATCGGCCGACGCGCCAGACGCGCGCACCGTGCGCTTCGACCTCACCGGCGCCGGCGACCGCGAACTGCCGCTGATCCTCGGGCTGATGCCGATCCTGGCGAAGCACGCGGTCGACGTCGCGACCTTCGAGGACACGACCTTCACGCCGCTCCTCGGCAGCGGCCCTTATAAAATCACCGCGGTCAGGCCCGGCGAGAGCGTGACCTTCACGCGCGATCCGAACTATTGGGGCCGCGATCTGCCGATCAACCGCGGCACGTGGAATTTCGACACCGTCCGCTACGACTACTACCGCGACGGCAATACGCATTTCGAGGCGTTCAAGAAGGGCCTCTACAACGTCCGCCTCGAAACCGATCCGGGGCGCTGGCAGACGGCCTACGATTTTCCGGCATTGCGCGACGGCCGCGTTGCCAAGGAGACCTTCCCCTACGGACTGCCGAAGGGCATGGAGGGACTGTGCTTCAATACGCGGCGCCCGATCTTCGCCGACATCCGCGTGCGTGAGGCGCTGCTGAACCTGTTCGACTTCGAGTGGACCAACCACACCTACTTCTTCGATCTCTACAAGCGCACCGCCAGCTATTTCGACGGCTGCGAACTCTCGGCGCATGGCGTGCCCGCGAGCGCGCAGGAGCAGGCGCTGCTCAAGCCCTTCCCCGGCGCGGTGCGCCCCGACATCATGGAAGGCCGCTGGGAGCCGCCGAAGACCGACGGCACCGGCCGCGACCGCAACGGCCTGCGCAAGGCATTCGCGCTGTTCAAGGAGGCCGGCTACGAGCTCAAGGGCACCGAGCTCATTCATGTGCCGAGCGGCCGGTCCTTCACCTTCGAGATCCTCACCAACACCCGCGACCAGGAGCGCCTCGCGCTTGCCTATGCGCGCAGCCTCAAGCGCGCCGGCATCGAGGCGCATGTGCGCAACGTCGATCCGACGCAGTTCGAACACCGCCGCATCGGTTTCGATTTCGACATGATGCAGTACCGCTGGGAGCAGTCGCTGTCGCCCGGCAACGAGCAGCTTTTCTATTTCAGCTCGGAAGCCGCCGGCCAGAACGGCAGCCGCAACTACATGGGCGTCAAGTCGAAAGCCATCGACGCCATGATCGCGGCGCTGCTCGCGGCCACGAAGCAGGAGGATTTCGTCGCCGCGACGCGCGCGCTCGACCGCGTGCTGCTGTCTGGCTTCTACGTCATTCCGCTCTACTACCCGCCGGTGCAATGGATCGCGCGCTGGACGCGTATCGCGCACCCGCAACGCACCTCGCTCTACGGCTACCTGCCCGAGACCTGGTGGGTGAAGGACGGCAAGGCATGAGCGCGCCGCACGCCTTGACGCTCGATGCGCTGTTCCGCCGCGCCGGCGTGCGCAATGCACAGGCGCTGGCCCTGGCCGATCCGCCGAACCGCGCGGCCTTCACCGATGGCGCGCCGCGCACGCTCACTTACGCCGAGGCCGACCGCGCCATCTCCGCCTTCGCCGCGACCTTGCGCGGGCTCGGCCTGCACGCCGGCACCGTCGTCGGCCTGCAATTGCCGAACACCGTCGAGAACGCCGTGGCACTCCTCGGCGCCTTGCGCGCCGGCATGGTGGCGGCGCCGCTGCCGCTGCTGTGGCGGCGGCAGGATATGACCGAGGCGCTGGGCCGCGCCGGCGCCAAGGCCATCGTCACGGCTGGGCGCATCGGCGCCTTCGCCCACGCCGAACTGGCGATGGAGGTCGCGGCCGAGCTGTTCCCGATCCGGCAGATCTGCGCCTTCGGCGGCAACCTGCCCGACGGCGTCGTGCCGCTCGACGGCATCTTCGCAAACGCCGCAAGCGAGCCGCCGCCACACCGGAACGGCGATGCCGCGTCGACCGTCGCCATCACGTTTGAATGCAGCGCCGACGGATACCTGCCAGTCCTGCATGACCACGCGCACCTCCTCGCGGCGGGGGCCTCGCTCGCGCTCGCCGGCGGCTTCACGGCGGAAATGCCGATCCTCTCGACCATTCCGCCCGCCACCTTTGCCGGGCTCGCGGTGACCTTGATGCCGTGGCTGATCGCCGGCGGCGCGCTTCATTGGCATCACGGCTTCGATGCCGAGGCGTTCGCGACGCAGACGGCCGCTCTCGAGAACGCGGCCGTGGTGCTGCCGGGGCCCGCGCTGCCTGCGCTCACTGTCTCGCCATCGCGCAAAATTGTCGCGCTCTGGCGCGCGCCGCTGGGCCTCGCCGCCGAAATTCCGGTGCTGAATGCCGTCGACGCCGTCTGCCGCGACGAAGCCGCGATCATCGCCGCCGCCCGCGACAGCGACGGCCTGCCCGATCCCGCCGTCATCGCGGCTGCGGATAACCCGCCCGCGCCCGGCATGATCGGCGTCGGCGCCTATCAATTCCGCCAGGCGGCGCTCGACGCGGCCATTGCCGCCGCCGATCCGGCGGCGATGATCGCGGCTTTGCCCGACGGCCTGCTCGGCAACCGCCTCGCCGGCCATGCGCCCGACGCCGCCCGCGTCGCCGCCACGCTTGCCACGCGCGGCGCGAATGCACTTGTGGCCGGGGCGTTCAAGTCCATAGGGCGGATTAGCGCAGCGTAATCCGCCGCGTGACTGGCATCGCGGCGCGTTACGCCTGCGGCTAACGCGCCCTGCGATCCTTGCCGTCAACGCGCTATTAACAGCCCGCCCGTAGAGTGCCGCGGTCCATTTTGTAACCCGCGTGCGTGCCATGTCGCTGCAAGGTCCGCTGATCGTGGTCGCCGAAAAGCCGGCGGCCGAACTCACGGGCGCCTTGAGCGCCGCCGGCGCCTTCCCCATCGTCGAGGCCACATGGGCCGATGCGCCGACCGCCTTCGTTGCGGTCAAGCCCGCCGCCGTGGTCATCGCCGAGCCGGGCCCGCCGCCGAGCGAATCCGCTGCGCGGATGCTGTGTCTCCAGATCGCCACATCGAACGGCCCGATCGTTCCGACGATCGCGCTGGCCTATGGCGACCTCGACGCGGCGCTGCCCGTCGCGCTGCCGGCCGACGCCTCGCTGCCCGTCGCCCGCGTTGTCGCTCGCCTGCAATCGGCGCTGCGCGTGCGCGCCCTCCATGCAACGGTGCTGCGCCGCTACGACGACGCGGCAGCGCAGTCCGGCACTTTGCCGCCGATGCCCACAGCCGACGCGCTCGACGAGGCGACCGTGCTCATCGTCGGCCGCGGCCCGCTCTACCCGGCGCTCAGCGTCGCCATGGGCGAGCGCGTCAAGATGATCGGCGCGCTCAGTGTCGAGAACGCCGCGCGCTATCTCAACGCCCGCGACATCGACGGCATCGTGGTCGGCGACGGCTTCCCGGCCGTGACGACGGACGCCTTCCTCTCGGCGCTGGCGCAGGACACGCGCTTCCGCGACCTGCCGGTCGCCGTCATCGGCGAGACCTCGGACGATTTCGCCGAGGTGCTGCCGAACGTCGACCACCTCGACCCCGATCCGCGCCGCATCGTCTCGCGCATGGTGCCGCTCATCCGCCTGCACGCCTTCGAGGCGCGCCTGAAGCGCGTCCTCGCGTCGCTGGACGCCGGCGGCCTTTTCGATCCGGACACCGGCCTCTTCACCCGCGATGCTTTCTGGCGCGACCTCGGCAAAGCCGTCGCGGAGGCCGCCGACCGCAGCCAGCCGCTGTCGCTCGCCCGCTTCTCGTTCGAAGGGCCGCTCGACGCACGCGCCGCGCTTGACGGCGCCCGCCTCGTCACGCGCCTGACCCGCGCCGTCGATTTCGGCGCGCGCGAGGAGGACGGCGCGATCCTGATCGCCTTCACCCAGACCGATCTCAAGAGCGCCCACGTGGTCGCCCGCCGCATCGCCGGACTGCTCAAGACCACGATGCTGGCGCCGCACCGCGCGCATCAGAAGGTCACCGCCAACGTCACTTTGGCGAGCCTGAAGGCCGGCGATACGGTCGATACGCTCATGCAGCGCGTCATGGGCAGCCGCATGGTTGCCGCCGAGTAGGCGGACGCCTACCTTCCGGGCTCCAGCCGCGCAGGGAGCCTCCCAATGCCTGACCGCCGTCCCGTCCGCATCGACGTCGTCTCCGACGTCGTCTGCCCGTGGTGCTTCATCGGAAAACGGCGTCTGGAGAAGGCCTTGGCGCTAGCGTCCGATGTTCCAGTGGAGGTTCACTGGCGCCCCTACTTCCTCAACGACTGGATACCGCCCGAGGGCATCGCCCGCGAGCAGTACCTGACGACCAAGTTCGGCTCGCCCGAGCGCTACAATGGCATCGCCCAGCGCGTCCGAGCCGCCGCGGCGGCGGAAGGGCTCGACTACGCCATGGACCGGATCAGCCGCCAGCCGAACACGCGCGACGCCCACCGCCTGATCCGCTGGGCCGATGGCATCGGCAAGGCCGCCGCGATGAAGCAGCGGCTGATGGATCTCTATTTCACCGAGGGCGCCGACCTCTCCAACGAGGCCGTGCTGGTGCAGGCTGCCGCCGATATCGGGCTCGACCCGGAAGACATTCGCGCCGCGCTCGACAGCGACAAGGACGTCGCCGAGATCGACGCCGAGGTCGAGGCGGCCAAGGAGGCCGGCATCCAGGGCGTCCCCTGCTTCATCCTCGACGGCAAATACGCCATCTCCGGCGCGCAGGAGCCGGAGGCGCTGGCCGAGGCGATCCAGCAGATCAGCGCGCAGGCGGCGGAGTAGCTCGCGCTGTAGGGTGGGCAAAGGCGCGCAGTCCGCGCGCCCTGCCCACGCGGGACATCCGACGGTGCGCACGCTTCGCTTTGCGCACCCTACGGACTCCCGCCGTGAAAGTTATGCCGCCTTCTTCTCCGCAATGCCCGCCAGCTGCCGCAGCAGCGTGGTCGTGCCCTTCAGCCGCTGCGACGGCGCTTCCCAGTCGCCGAGCAGGACGAGCTTCTGCCCCGCCTTCTCGTTGCGGATGCGCGCGTTCGGCCCCTGCGCCTGGATGAATTGCAGGAGCCCGGCCGGATTGGCGAACACGTTGTCGCGGAACGAGAGCACCAGGCCCTTCGGTCCGGCGTCGACCTTCTCGACATTGGCGCGGCGGCACAAAGCCTTGATCGCCACCACCTGCAACAGGTGCTCGACCTCCTTCGGCAGCGGGCCGAAGCGGTCGACCAGTTCGGCCGCGAAAGCCTCGATCTCGCGCTCGTCCTCGAGATCGGCCAGCCGCCGGTAGAGCGCGAGGCGGACCGAAAGGTCGGCGACGTAATCCTCCGGGATCAGCACAGGCGTGCCGATGGTGATCTGCGGCGACCAGCGGTCCTCGACCGGCGCGGTGATGCCGGCCTTCAGGCTGACCACCGCCTCCTCCAGCATCTGCTGATAGAGCTCGAAGCCGACCTCCTTGATGTGACCGGACTGCTCCTCGCCGAGCAGGTTGCCGGCGCCGCGGATGTCGAGATCGTGGCTCGCGACCTGGAAGCCGGCCCCTAACGTGTCGAGCGATTGCAGTACTTTAAGCCGCCGCTCGGCCTGCGGCGTGATCGGCTTCTCCGCCGGCAGCGTGAACAGCGCATAGGCGCGCAGCTTCGAGCGGCCGACGCGCCCGCGCAGCTGATAGAGCTGCGACAGGCCGAAACGGTCGGCGCGGTGCACGATCAAGGTGTTGGCGGTCGGGATGTCGAGGCCGGATTCGATGATCGTGGTCGAGAGCAGCACGTCGTATTTGCCGTCGTAGAAGGCCGACATGATGTCGTCGAGCACGGTCGGCGGCATCTGCCCGTGCGCGACGGCGACGCGCACCTCGGGGATGTGCTTGTCGAGGAAGTCCTTGGCGCCGGCGAGGTCCTCGATGCGCGGGCAGACGTAGAAGGACTGCCCGCCGCGGTATTTCTCGCGCAGCAGCGCCTCGCGGATGGTCACGGGGTCGAACGGCGTGACGAAGGTGCGCACCGCGAGCCGGTCGACCGGCGGCGATGCGATGATCGAGAGGTCGCGCACGCCGGTGAGCGCGAGCTGCAGCGTGCGCGGGATCGGCGTCGCCGACAGCGTCAGCACATGCACCTCGCTGCGCAGCGATTTGAGCCGCTCCTTATGGGCGACGCCGAAGTGCTGTTCCTCGTCGACCACGACAAGGCCGAGGTCCTTGAACTTGATGCCCTTGCCGAGCAGCGCGTGCGTGCCGATGACGATGTCGACCTGGCCGTCGGCAAGCCCGGCCTTCACGTCCTTCAGCTCCGCCGCGGGCACCAGCCGGGAAGCCTGCGCGACGTTGATCGGGAAGCCGCGGAAACGCTCGGTAAAGGTCTTGAAGTGCTGGCGCGCAAGCAGCGTGGTCGGCACCACGACCGCCACCTGCTTGCCGTTGATCGCGGTGTCGAAGGCCGCGCGCAGCGCCACTTCCGTCTTGCCGAAGCCGACGTCGCCGCACACCAGCCGGTCCATCGGCCGCCCTTTGGCGAGATCGTCGAGCGCGGCGCCGATCGCGGTGAGCTGGTCTTCCGTTTCCTCGTAGGGGAAGCCGGCGCAGAACTCGTCATAGGCGCCGGGCGTGACGGTGAGTTTCGGCGCCTCGCGCAGCTGCCGCTCGGCGGCGATCTTGATGAGGTCGCCGGCGATGGCGAGGACGCGCGCCTTCATCTTCGCTTTGCGCGTCTGCCAGCCGCCGGTGCCAAGGCGGTCGAGTTCGACGTGGCTGTCCTCGGACCCGTAGCGCGACAACAGTTCGACGTTCTCGACCGGCAGATAGAGCTTGGCGCTCTCGGCGTAATGGATCTCGAGGCAGTCGTGCGGCGCGCCGACCGCCTCGATCGCCTGCAATCCGACGAAGCGGCCGATGCCGTGGTCGACGTGCACGACGAGATCGCCGGGTGCGAGGCTGGTCGCCTCGGCGATGAAATTGTCGGCGCGGCGCTGCGCCCGGCGCGGGCGCACCAGCCGATCGCCGAGGATGTCCTGCTCGGCGATGACGGCGGCGTCCGCGGTCTCGAAGCCGGCCTCGATGCCGAGCACGGCGAGCGCGATGGCGTGCTTCGGCAGCGCCACCACATCCGGCCACGAGCGCACCGGCGTGAGGTTGACGAGCTTGTGGTCCGCGAGCACGTGGCTCATGCGGTCGCGCGCGCCCTCGCTCCACAGCGCGACGACGACGCGCTTGCCCGCCGCCATCCGCGCCGACACGTGTTGGCTCACCGCCTCGAACACATTGGCGCCGGGCTCGTTGCGTTCGGCGGCGAAGTTGCGCCCGGCATGCGCGCCGATGTCGATGACGTCGCGCGCCTCCGGCACGGCGAACGGCGACAGCCGCGCCCGCGCCGCGGCCGCAAGCCGCGTCTTCCACTCGTCTTCGGACAGATAAAGCCGGTCCGGCGGCAGCGGCTTGTACGGCGGCGTCACCCCCTGCTTCAGCGCCTCGCGCCGCGCCTCGTGATAATCCGCGATCTGGCTCAGCCGCTCATGCGCGGCATCTTCGTCGAGATGCTCGAGCGCCAGCGGCGTGCCCGGCAGGTAGTCGAACAACGTCTCCATCTGGGTGTGGAACAGCGGCAGCCAGTGCTCCATGCCCGGATGACGGCGGCCTTCGCTCACCGCCGCGTAGAGCAGATCGTCGGGGCCGGCGGCGCCGAATTCGGCGACGTAGCCGGTGCGGAAGCGGCGGATGGTCTCGGTGACGAGGCGGAATTCGGCGACCGGCACGAGGTCGAGGCCGCGCATCGCCAACTCACTACGTTGCGTTTGCGCGTCGAATGTCTTGATCGTCTCCAGCGCGTCGCCGAAGAAATCGAGCCTGACCGGCATGTCCATGCCCGGCGGGAACAGGTCGAGGATGCCGCCGCGCACGGCATATTCGCCGGGCTCGCGCACGGTCGAGGCGCGCATGTAGCCGGTCAGCTCCAGCCACTCGACGATCGAGGCCATGCCGATGACGTTGCCGGGCGCGACCGAGAGCGCATGCGTCGCGACGAATTCGCGCGAGGGCACGCGCTGCGTCGCGGCGTTGATCGTCGTCAGCAGCACCGAAGGCTTCTCGCGGCCTTTTGTGCGCACCAGCCGCGACAGCGCGGTCATGCGCTGCGCCACGACGCCGGCATGCGGCGAGACGCGGTCGTACGGCAGGCAGTCCCAGGCCGGGAATTCCATGATCTCGAGGTCGGGGCCGAAGAAAGCGAGCGCTCGCGACAACGCCTGCATGCGCTGGCCGTCGCGGCAGATCACCGCGAGCGAGATCGCCGGTGCGTCGGGCTTGACCGCGATCGAACGCGCGAGGTCGGCGAGCACCAGGCCCTCGGCGCCGTCGGCGACTTGCGCCAGCGTCAGGACTTTTCCGGGCTGAAGGGAGTTCGCGGGAGAAACGGCCATTACATTCATCACTTATGCGCGCCGCTCGCGTGGTGGAAGGCGCGGAGACGGCGGAACATCGGCGTGTCGATCTCGGCCGGCGTCGGCTCGGAACCGTTCACCCACGCAAACATCTGCTGGTCGGGAATGTCGAGCCAGCTTTCCAGCACGTCCATCTCACCCTCGGTCAGGCGCTCGAGTTCGGCGTCGGCGAAGCGCCCGAGCACGAAGTCCATCTCCCGGATGCCGCGATGGCGGCAGCGGAACAAGAGGCGCCGCCGGCGCGCGTCCAGGCCCTCACTCGACAGTTCGGTCACTCGGTTCTCCAACGCCAAAAACCCGGACGGGGCCGGGCGGGGGTTATATAGGCGCGTCGGTCGGGGATGTCATGACCAAGGGCACCGTCATGGCCGCGCTTGTCGCGGCCATCCACGCCTTCCTTTGGCGCGTGAAGAAAGACGTGGATGCCCGGCACAAGGCCGGGCATGACGGGAGAGATCGGGCGCGGGCAATCCACTACACTGGAGAGCGATGCGCCCGCCGGTCCTCAATCCACTGTTTGCCGCGCTGACCAGCCTCTCCGGCGTCGGGCCGAAGCTGGAGGCGCTCTATGCGCGCCTCCTGGACCGCGAGACGCCGCGGCTCGTCGACCTGCTCCTCCACCTGCCGTCGGGCACCATCGACCGCCGCGCGCGGCCGAAGCTCAACGAGGTCGAGCCGGGGCAGGTCGTTACCGTCATGGTCACAGTGGAGGAGCACCGCCCGGCACCGCGGCACCGGCCGCGCGCGCCCTACCGCATCCTGGTGAGCGACGACACCGGCACGCTGACGCTCACATATTTCAGCGCCCGGCCGGATTACCTCGAGAAGCTCCTGCCGCCCGGCGAGACGCGCTACGTCTCCGGCACCGCCGAGTTCTACGACGGTATGCTCCAGATGGTGCACCCCGATCGCGTCGTCGACGAGAAGGGTTTTGCCGCGCTGCCGCTGGTCGAACCGGTCTATCCGCTGACCGAAGGTTTGGCGCTCGGCAATGTCCGCCGCGCGGTCGACGGCGCGCTGACGAAACTGCCGGACCTGCCCGAGTGGCAGGACGAAGCCTGGGTCGCGCGCGAGCGCCTGCCCGCTTTCGCCGAAGCACTACGCGCGCTGCACCGGCCGCACGAACCGCACGACATCGCGCCGGAAAACCCGGCGTGGACGCGGCTCGCCTATGACGAGCTGCTCGCCGGCCAGCTCGCGCTGGCGCTGATGCGCGCGCATATGCGCCGGCAGGCCGGTCACGCCCATGCCGGCGACGGGCATCTGCGCGCGAAAGTACTCAAGGCCCTGCCCTATGCGCTCACCCATTCCCAGCAGAAGGCGGTCGACGACATCGTCGCCGATCTCGCCAAGCCCGAGCGCATGCTGCGCCTGCTTCAGGGCGACGTCGGCTCCGGCAAGACGGTCGTCGCGCTGGCCGCCGCGGCCGCCGTCATCGAAGCCGGACGGCAGGCCGCCTTCATGGCGCCCACGGAAATCCTCGCGCGCCAGCATTTGAAGACCATCGCGCCGCTCGCCGAAGCCGCCGGCATCGAGGTCGCGATCCTCACCGGCCGCGAGCGCGGCAAGGAACGGCAGGCGATCCTCGACCGCCTCGCACTCGGCGACATCCATCTTCTCGTCGGCACGCACGCCCTGTTCCAGGACGATGTCGCCTTCCGCGATCTCGCGCTCGCCATCGTCGACGAGCAGCACCGCTTCGGCGTGCATCAACGCCTCGCGCTGACGCAGAAGGGCGAGGCCGTCGACGTGCTGGTGCT
>Ga0134125_10010293_pt1 | contig 10508 bp, 9 predicted proteins | sample KB31751_FD_96464 | JGI IMG/M metagenome (GOLD analysis project Ga0134125, IMG submission 96464) | Terrestrial soil microbial communities with excess Nitrogen fertilizer from Kellogg Biological Station, Michigan, USA - KB3-175-1 | ecosystem: Environmental > Terrestrial > Soil > Unclassified ... | reverse complement strand
TCGTCAATTGGGCAGCAGCCTGCTGCCCAATTGGCCGCGGCGATACCCTAGGGAAACAATCAGGCTTCCCATCAGGTTCCGAAAATCTGCACCCCACTGTTGCAAAGCTCATCAAGCGGCATATCCGGCGCCAGGAATCTCATACTGAGTGGCAGATCGAGTTGCAGCACCTCCGTCTTGAAGGTCAGCGTAGCCAGCTGGAGGAGGCGCTCCTGGTGCGCCTTCGCAGCCACGACGGTAAGGAGCAGAAATACCTCCGCACGCTCATCCTGACGGTGCACCTCAGTCAAGAAGGCACCCCTGACCGTCGCCTCCCGCTCAAACAGGCGGCGTAGCATCACATTCAATCCGGCGGTTGATATGGAAGGTGGCCCCATGAGTACCTTTGTTTCCTCTGCCACCTCGTCTTTGGTGAAAAAGCCAAGCGCCCTTCCCTCCAGGAGAGCAGCGATTTCTGGAGGATAGAGCGCGACCTTGTCCAAGTTCGGGTTGAGCATCAATGTGGTACCTCGTGTCAGCTCGAACAGGTGTCGGCCAGACATCGCCACGGTAAGGACTGCCCTGCCCACGGCAGCAGCCTCAGATTGTTCCTTGTCGCTGAAAAATGGCAACACGGTCTGCCCGTTGTCGGGGCGCACGAACTGAATGAAACGCATCAAACCTTCTGGCGGACTCTCCTGAGGGACATGCGCGTAGACCGTCGCATCAAGCAGCGCTTTGAAGACCGCCTCCTGCGCCTGTTCAGGATTTGCTCCAGGCGGCGTAGCCCGCGCGGCAGCCAGAAGTTGTGCGAGCTTGTCAGTCGTCATCCTGGTCATCTGCTGGTTCGGCTCCTGAGATAACGGGGCGTGGCTAAGTTACCGTGCCACAGCGGGCAACGATGATGAACGCAGGCGCCATGCGATCATTTCGCGGCAGGGCGCACTTGTGAAGTCGGCCAGTTGGGCGAAGGATAGCCATCAATGTTCGCATCAAAGACCGGCTCCAGAACGAGGCGTGGATCAGCAAGCGCTTGCCACCCTGCGTGGAACACATCACTTGCGCTCGGGTAGTGACGCAGCAAAGTGCGCGCCTGCTCACGAACTGCGACAGGATATCGTCGATTGGTCAATAGTGCTGTCAAGAAACGCCGCGTCTCGACAACTGCCCAAGTGCGCTCGCAAGGTATGGTCATGGCCAACTGATATTGGGTGATAAGTGCGACTGACACGCCGCGATTTGTCTTGGCGACTGCTTGGGAAAGTCATTCGCATGAAGCTACTCACCGGAGGGACTCGCCACGTGACGACGTCGTTCGCGGCTGGCCCGGAATGCATCCTCGAAGCGGTCAATGAACTCATGAGCTGAGCCGCGGAAACGTAGCGCGTCGGCAGACAACGAGACGCCCAGCTCGCGAGCAATGTCCATGGCGTACTTCACCTGGCTATCGGTGGGCAGTTGCAAGTCTGTGTCGAGGCATTCCGCGAGCGAGTTCGCAAAGCACGCCGAGAGGCGCTCGGCAAACGCAGGATCGAACTCTTTGCAGCAAGCTCGCTCGCGCTGCACACCAAGCGCTTCATGCAGCCGATCGTCCATCAGCACGGGAATGGACCACTGATCTTCGAACACCAGTTGCAAGAGCATGGGTCTGGCTTCCTATCGGTCGGCAGGGTGACCAAATACTGAGGCTATCGGCAAAACTACGAATATCGTAGTATCGGTGGCGCGGCAAAGCAACGAATCTCGTAGGCGTCTTCACCCGCGAGAATTCCATGCGTCGCCCAAGTGAACCGTCATCCATCTTCAGCAGGCGCTTGAAGCAAGCGCGTCAGGATGCCGGTCTATCCCAGAAGGAACTGGGCATCCTCGCCGGTCTGGACCCTTTCGTGGCTAGCACACGCATCAACCGATACGAGCAGGACGTCCATGCCGCAGATCAGGCAACAGCAAAGCGTCTGGCGAAGGCCCTCGGCGTGCCGTTAGCGTACCTTTACGCCGACAATGATCGGCTTGCTCGAATGATCCGTGCCTTCAATGCGCTTGACGTTGCAGAGCAGGATCGGCTTCTGAAGGGAATTGAACCTGCGAACAAGGCGTCGGCGTAGGGAATCTAGTGGAACTCAACAGCATGAGGCCTTCTGGCGGCCTTTCAATCGGCACATGGTCTGTTAACCCGAGAAGCACCGCGTATTGCCTCAGAACGGCGTACAAGTTGGGAAACCCTAGCGATCGCTCTTCTCAATGTCTTTGGCCAACGCTCGTAGACCAGCAGCCGCTTCGCTGTAACAACCATCCCTGAGGAGCTGAGATACCTTGGCGAGCGAGCCATGTTGAGCCACCTTCTTCGCCGCGATTATCTCTCTAAGCGCAAGCTGCCGCAGCTTCGCTTCCTTATTCTCCAGCTGCACCGCATCTGATTGGCGGATCCGACGCTGCAGAACGTAGTTTAGATACGGCCGAAGCGACGAGGGATGTATGTGACCCATTTGCTCCGAGGCTTTAAGCAGAATGGTTTCCACCCAACTGGAGTTCACGCCAATGTCGACCTGGCCGTTGAACATCGCGTCGAGCAGGGTTTCGATGACGCGTACCACGTACCTGGCGCGGAGCCGGTGGACGTTCGCCTTGGTTACCCCTGCCTTCTGAAAAAGCTGCCTCCCGATGCGGGTGATTGTATCGGGATGCAACACTGCTCCTGTCGTGCTGGAGATAAAAATCTCTTTCGGTTCTATGTATCCCTGCCGCAAAGCTGTTTGTCGCTCAACGATCTCGGCCCTGGCTCCATTGACGTAGTCCCACGTCCTCAACAGCAAATCCGAGGGTGGTATTAGCTTCCCCATACGACCACCCTTTCGATGCACGTCGACCCCCCACGGTTGGTCATGGTCGATCAGGTCTTGCAGCTGATCTGGCGTCGGCAAGTCCAAGACCTTGACTTGGAGGAACTCACAACGGCGAGCTCCTGTCTCCTCAGCCCAAGAGAGCATCAGACAATTTCGCTCACCCTCGGCTTGATCCATCGCTGCCGTGTGGATCTCGCGAATCTGCACTTCCGTCGGCGTATTTCGCTTGCCTTCGCTTCGCGAATGTGTGACTAAACCCAGCGGTGACCGCCACCCAGCAATTACATGCCTACCTCGCTTTTGAAAAACCTTCTCACCCGCGATAGGAAAGACGCTCGATGCCAACTCGACAGGCAGATCCTTCGGATCATAGATGCCCACATGGAAGTACAGCAGCTTCCGGGTTTCAGCCCACATGTAGAACCGAAACACGGTCTGGACGCACGTATTGATCCGACTAGCGCCCGAGCCATGCTTTTCGAGCTCCTCCATCCATTTCCTAAGCACGCCATCGTTGACGGCCGACCACGCGATACGGCTCCGACGATAGTAGGAGCCAAAGAGCCTCAGGATCTTGGCGTATTCCTTGGCCGTCCCCGTGCTGACACCCCGATCGCACACCAGGTAACGAAGCCAATCGGATACGTTTTCATCGATACCGTCGGGCCATAGCACCGTCGGAATTCCTGGGCGCGCCCTCCCTCCTACCCGACAAAACTCGTTGGTTAGAACGATTTTTCCCGTCGACGCGATGGCGACAGTTCGGGCGTCCCTCCGCCTGCGCGCTTCTTCCCAAGGATTCGCGCCGGAAGCCACGCTAGGTCGGCACGCAGAACCCTCACTCGGGTTGGCCGCGTTCAGATCGGCCTCGAGGTCCAACAAACCGTTCCGAATACGACCATTTTGATTCAGCGACGATGTACCACACCCAAGGCGCTCGACGAGATATCCACGGCTTACCTTTCCACCAACCCATACCGTAAAGCGCAGGTCTGGATTCGTACGAATCTCGTGCGCGACCAGCTTGAATCGTTCAAAGTAAACGTGCCCCCGATCCGACTTCGAAAGAGTGGAAGGAACCACGGACCATAAGTTCTCGACGTCGGCCAGGGTCATCGGATTGCCCGGATGCTCTCGAAGGCCGCAAGCTTTCTGCGAAGCTCGGCAATCAGCGCATCCTTGTCTTGACACTGTAGCGACATGCGCGCGCACCGTGCCTCCGCAGAATTGGCCCGGTCGCGTTCACGAAGGAGCTCCTCCCTGACGCTGTGCCAGCGCGAAATTGTGTCGGCCAGGAGACGTTCGACGGCTTGCAGATCGTTCCTTGTGTTTGATGCGACGACACCGGTCTTCTTCCTCACCGCCGACGATGTGCGCGAGCTCAAGCGAACGAGGCAGCTCTGAATCTCACGAACTGACTCGCCCCAGACGGGATGCTGGGTTGAAAAGTCATTGGGGGAAAGAATGGGATATACCCCCAAATCGACGTCGCTCCATTGAGCGATCTTGCGAAGGCTATGTGGCAAGCAAGCCACATAGTTGGGCGGCAGTCCCTGCTTCTCCCATAGCCGAAGCAGCTCCAAGCGCCGTTGGACACGGTCACGGACTGAACCTTTTGGCACCCCAGGCTCCATCGATGTATGACTCACTTCGGAGCCTCTGGTGGTAGATGGCCGGACATCTGACCTTCCACACATTCAAGGCGAGCAATGCGTGCCAAAGCCAGCTGGGCCACAACAGTTTCTGACTCGCCTTGGTCAGTCCGCGACCGCAGATCCGACAGCTCCTGTCGGAAATACGCAAATCGTGACTCATCGATGTAGGCCCATGGACAGCCAGCGCACACATCAGGGCCCGCAGTGGCAAAATCCGGCCCGACAGCATTCGGATCCCCAGCATCTCGGCGGCACTGGGCGCTCACTGCGGCTTTCGCCGTGGCCGGGCAGGTACAAGTTACCCAAGGCTTAGGGCTTATCACCACTCCGCGACGGCGAAGCAACTGCTGCACGGCATCCACGATGCGTGCCGGTGTGATGATCTTCAATTGGCGGCGAAGCATGCCTGTGATGCGGCGTGCTGCCTTCGAGATACGTACGGCGGCGCCGCCAAGAACCCTCCGCTCGTCCATGACAATCGCCCTGACCAGATCGCCTTGATACCCCCACTCCGCGTCCAACCACAGTGCCAAGACATCCGGATCCCGTGTGACGTAGACGCGGGTCATCTCCAAGTTGAAATGTCGGAGGTGATGGGACAACACCTCCAGCGTCGCCCCTTCATACCGATAGAAGTACAGGATCGCGAAAAAGCGTCGCAACTGATGAGTTGTCCAATGCCAATCATGTTCCGATTTGTCCACGGCAACGACCCTGGGTACACCCACGTGGGCGGCGAATGCGTCCAGGTACCGTGCAGGCTGCAGCGCCATGGCCGCAACCTCGTCGTGACCAGTGAAGGGATTCAACCATTGAAAGAGTCTTTCATCCTCACTGAACTTTCTCGCACCCCCACTAATTGCCTCCATGACTTGAATGGCTTGAGCAACGATGCTCGGCACGGGAATCCATTCTTTTCGCCGAAGCGACTTGGCAATATGCACGTGCAGCCACCAACCGTCGCGTTCGCTGCCCTGAAGCGCATTGGCCTTGAGCTTCCCCAGCTCCTTGGCCCGTCGCGCGGTAAAAGTGCCGATCACGACCCAGCATGCGGTGCTCAGATATTTGATCGCGTCGTGGAAATGAAAGGTCTTCGTGGCAGTGAACATGCGCAGGCAGCAAGGCCACGGGCCGCCGGGAAGCCCCACCAACGGCAGATCCTGCTCCAAGATTGTAAGGCGATGGATTCGTTGGCTAGCCGGAAGCCCACGAAAGGACTGCACCTTCTCCGCGACTTCCAATAGCTGCGGGCCATAATCGACGATCCAGATCGCGGCGCTTTCAAGAAGTGCCAGAGTCTGGCGTGGCGGTGGCGTAGGCACGCGCCGTGTCTTTCGTCCCAGGGTATCGCAGACCTGCTGGGCGCCGTTTTCGAACGGCTTGACGAGCGGGCAGTCGGCCTTGATCCGATGCCTCCAATCGTAAAGTTCCTCAAGGGGGCTCAAAAAACGCAGCATAGCAATGGATGTGATCAACGAAGGCTCTGGACATTCGACACTTACCTCCACTCCGTGCCGAAGACCGGCCCGCACGGCAGCCAGTCTAATCAGCCACGCAACGCGAGGCATCCGTGAAATCCCGACTGGAAGATTGCATTCCGTCAACACCTTGTGACTCGCTATCCTGTCGGACGCAATGCTCTTAGTGGTCAAGTATCTGGGGAGCCCGCGGTCCGGCATAGGATCTTGGGCATGACGCGACTCTAAGTCATCAAGATATCGAGCCAGTCTGGCATGTGCCTGGAGAAGTCCATCCACTCCGTAGGCCGCCGATAGACTGATTCCACGGGCAACGTGGGGATCCACGTCTGAGAATGACTCTAGGCCCTGAAGCGTCAAGGCATGAGCAACCGCCATAAGTCCGTTGACTTTATTCCGCTGGGTATCCGCCGCATGAAGCCCACCAATCGCGGGATCCCGCAACCTCCACGCGTACTCCTTGGTGGTCCGATAGAGTGAATCGACCTCAGTCAAGTAGCGCCCGTTGGCCAGACGGTACCGAAAGTCAATCGTCACCGGATGATCGGGATCGTCCAAATCTGTAACCACCCAGAACGGGGAGGTGTAGTCGTTTAGAAGCCAAGGTGCACGTCGGCTGTCGTTGAGGCGTGCAAGGCCGTCGTCAGTCGAGGAGGGCAGATCTGCTAGGAAAACGGCAGATGGGGGCATGAGCTACCAAGGCCTCGGTGGAATGAAGCTAGGGCTGGCCATGATCTCGGCACGCCGCTTCTCGGCCTTCTGCCATGTGACGAGCAAAGGTCCCCGCGCCATCTTTTCTTCAATGACATCTGTTAGGCACAGCCAAGGCATCCACACCTTCTCCCACCGCTCGGATCGGTCGCGCTCCCAGTCGGACTGCGCCTGACGGAGGGAGGCTTGCCAGAGTTGGAGGGTCGCCACGGCTTCGACCTCCGCTACAAACACCATCTGCGGACAGTCATTCCAGCAATCCATCGTGGTGCACGCCCTTCCAATTTCCCGCGGATGCCCCATTCGATCAGCGCAAAAGGTGCCAAACCCGGTCTTGTCGAGTGTTTCAAGGCGTCGGCGGAACTCTTCCGGTGGAATCCCAATCCTCTCAGCGGCACCAGAAATGTTGCGAACAATGACTGCCTCCAGCGACTTCTGAAAACCGCGAATATGCGAGTCATAAAGAAGTCGCGTAGGCCACTTGTTTTGATAGCCTTGCGACACCGACTCACCGTGCTGTCCGATGGCGACCCCCGCGGCGATGCGGCCGTTTCGCTCCAATGCAGCCTTCAGCAACACCGATGGTCGAATCATGCTTGGCAGCAGCTTGACATTCGATAGCCCAGGAATGTCGGCGCAAAACTTCTTGAACCAATCGGCGTAGCGCGCCGGGTGGAACACCTTACAGCGCTCACCATCGCGCCGCGCGAACAATAGGTTGACTTCACGTGGCGACGCTTTGGCGCGCGCATTTTCGCCCGCCACCAGAATCCACTTCAGTGCGCCCAGTGCTGTCGAGTCGCTCGGCAATTCCGCAAAAATCGGCTTCCCGCCCGCGCGTGCCTTGTGTCCTGTCACGAGCTCGTAGCCGTGCATCTCGCTCGGTTGGATACAATCACGCGTCAAGGTTCGTCCAACGGCAACATTTGCGCCGCTTTCACACAGGTAGAGGGTCAATGCCGCGTAATAGGCATTGCTGTGAGGCGCACTGTAAGCATCGACGACGTCGATGCCACCGTACAAAGCATAGAGCCTTATGAAAAACGTTCCAGACTCGGCCCGTGCCTTCGCATTTCTATCCCCAGGAGCGATGCCACCGTAGTAAGCATCAACGATAGCCAGAAGATTTCCGACAACCGAATCCCCCTTGCCCTCATTAGCAATTTCGGATTTTCGAAAGTTATCCTTAATCCACCGGCGCTGTTGAACCAACGTCGACTGCTTGTTGCAGTAGATGGACCAGTAAGTGGTGGGGTCGATAAAGGCTGCCTCGCGGTGTTCAGCCCCCATGCAATAGTGCGCATACCAACGATCGATCACACCCTTGGCATGCGCCTGGATGGCATCCAACCGCCGGTTGATTACGTTCAGAATGGCGTCGGCCATGTGAGTCGATTCGGCACAGCCGAAGGCCTCGGCATCGGAGGCCACGCCAGCTACGAAATCTCCGATACCGTCCATTGTAATGCCGTGCGTATGAGCCGCCTGAAAGACCATATGACGTGCAAAGGTCGCATAGTCATGAGACTCATCCGCTTCCGATGAGACTCCGATTTCAGCAACCGTCTTTCGACGCCCTGCCCCTCGCCTCGCTCGTCGAGAGGATCCAGTCAGCGCATTGGCAAGCGGCGGAACGATACCAAGTTGTGCGAGCTCATTGACCAAGAGATTTAGAATCAGCAGCCGGTTGTGCGCCGGCCCCTCGTTCGGCGCAGCGCTTCGCTTCTCGTCGCAGAAGCCCCTGAGCGCCTCATACCAATCCTGCTCCGATGGAGCCACTGCGGAATTAACAGCCTCCATGACCCGTTGGCAGAACTCGTTCTCGCGATGCTCCGCTACCCAGAGAAGGGCTTGTCGAAGAATAGAGTGCCCCTGTACTGCGTACGACTCGGATCGCTTGCCGAAAAAGTCCTTGAACACGGACGCTATGCTTTCCAGGAACGACAACGGAAAGACGGATGCTAGGTCGCTAAAGCGGTACGTCCGGGAAAGGTAAGGGTCGATGGTACTTGCATACAAAGCGACGCGAATAGCCTCGTCCTTTTTGTCAATGAACTCCCGATAAGGCGATCGTGCCAGCGCATTCACGCGAACTCCAATAAGTACACTCAGCTTCGCGTGGCTAACAGCATTGCGAACCGGCTCGATGGGACAATCGCTGGAATCCAATATGGATCTGAGGCGATCGACCTTTTCGCGGATGGCCCGAGGGAGATAGTCTGACGGAACCAGTGCATCCAGCTTCTCGCAAAGGTCGACCCCCTTCGAATAGCATGAGAGAGTGCTCCTGGACAGGTTGAACTGCCGGGACAACTGCACACGCGAAATGATCCCTTTCTGTGAGATGTCCAGATCACCGGTAGATGCTGCCGCGAGCACCCATGCACGCATGGATGGTGCCACCAGATCTATATTCGAGGAGACATTCCCCACGATGCTTTGGAACTCATCCAGCACGTGTGAAAGATGTCGAGTCAAATAGCTGCTGGAACAACCTAGGCGTGCGGCATAATGCGTTTGCGCAATTTTCCCCGCGAAGCTAATGACGATCCCCGATTCGCTCTGAAGATCATGCTCTAATAATTCGCGGAACTGCGTGGCGATCGCACGAGGCACTCTCAAACAGCCACATCGGCCGCAATCGGACTGTGAGGCGTGTAGCCGTCCAGCGAAAAGTCTTCAATACGATAGTCGTCAATGGACGACGCCTTCCTCAGGAGGCGCAGTGTTGGCAGACGTTTGGGCTCACGCGACATCTGCAAGCGCGCCTGATCGAGATGATTCAAATAGAGGTGGACATCTCCGGCCATCCAGATGAACTCGCCAAGTTCCAGATCGGCCTGCTGTGCGAGCATGTACTGGAGTGCTGTCGCCCCCATCCAATTGAAGGGAGCGCCCAGGAAGAGATCACAACTGCGTTGGTACATCAGGCAACTTAGCTTGGAGCCCTGGCTAACGTGAAATTGGTACACCATGTGGCACGGAGGCAGCGCCATGGAGCCAAGCTCGCCAACGTTCCACGCATGAAAGAGGATGCGTCTACTCGTGGGATTGTGACGTAGGGACTGGATCACTGATGCGATCTGATCATGCTCGGTGCCGTCGCTTCCCAACCAACGCCGCCACTGCTTGCCGTACACGGGACCGAGGTCACCCCATTGTGCCGCGAACGCTGGATCGTCCAGCACCCTCTGCTCGAACTCTTGCTGGGACACTCGCTCTCCTGTCTCCTTGCGATAGTTGGCAAGAGGCCAGTCGGTCCAGATACGTACGCCTTGCGCTAGCAGCGGGCGAATGTTGGTTTCCCCTTTGAGGAACCAGAGCATTTCCTTGACCGCAAGCTTCCAATGCACGCGTTTGGTGGTCAGGACGGGTACCTGTCCACCGGAGAGGTCGAATCGCGCCGTCGCCCCAAAGACAGAAAGTGTACCCACACCTGTTCGATCGATCCGTCGATCACCGGATTCGACGATCCTGGACATAAGGTCGAGATACTGATTTTCGGGGTGACCCATCCGCGGTTCCTAATGAGAGCCCAAGCCCTCTTAAACATTCATGGAACCATCTTGCTGACGGTCAATCAAGGCCTGCTGCGAAGCAGCACGGCGTATCGCGGACAAGCATCACGCTCAGTAGCGCTATTGACATCACATGACACATCTCATTGATTTTACAATCATAGGTCAAGCCGCAAGGCACGCTACGCCGGAAAAAATGGACACGCCGAGGAAGATGTCGCCTGAGCGCTGGTACAGCTGGCAGCTCAGCTTGCCGTCCGCCACGTAGAACTGGAACATCGTGTGGCATGGCAACAAGGCCATCTTCGGCAGTTCGCCGACATT
>Ga0134125_10010292_pt1 | contig 10508 bp, 12 predicted proteins | sample KB31751_FD_96464 | JGI IMG/M metagenome (GOLD analysis project Ga0134125, IMG submission 96464) | Terrestrial soil microbial communities with excess Nitrogen fertilizer from Kellogg Biological Station, Michigan, USA - KB3-175-1 | ecosystem: Environmental > Terrestrial > Soil > Unclassified ... | reverse complement strand
GGCCAGCGTCGGCTCGAACGCCAGCACCTCGCGGATCGCCTCGATGCGCTGGTAGCGGTACTCGCCGGCAGGCGATACGGTCTCCAGCGTGTAGCGCCCGCCCTGCGCCTGCAGCGCGGCCAGAAGTTCCGTCGCGTCGGGGCGCAGGTTGCCCCCTGAAAACGACCAGCGCGCGTCACCGGCATCGATGAGCTGCTGCTGATAAGCCGCCTGATGAGCGCGGTGAAACGAGCCAAGCCCGAGGTGGAGCACGACCGATGGAGTGGCCGGCGCTGCTGCGATTGACACGTCAAATTCTCCGGAAAATTCTCAGGCAGCGAGCGCGCGGCCCTCACGGTTGAACAGATGCAGCACCGCAGGGTTGAGCTCCACGCCCACATCGTCCCCTACCTTCAAGGGCGTGCGCTCGTTCTGGCGGGCAATCAACTGCACGCCGCCGACGTCCACATGGATCAGGGTGTCGTTGCCCAATGCCTCGATCAGATCGACCCGCCCCGGCACACCGGCGCCATGGCCCCGGTGTACATGCAGGCCTTCCGGGCGCACGCCCAGAAACCCGTTACCCGGCAAACGTCCGCCGGTTTGCGCCGAGAAGCTCGGGATGGCGTCGGCGGCCACCATGTTCATGGAGGGCATGCCGATGAATTGCGCCACGAACTGGCTGGCCGGGTGGTCGTACAGCTCCAGCGGGGAACCGACCTGCTCGATCAGGCCGTCGCGCAGCACCACCACGCGATCCGCCAGCGTCATGGCTTCGACCTGGTCGTGCGTCACGTAGATGGTGGTCGCGCCCAGCGACACATGCAGCTTGTGGATTTCCACGCGGGTGTTGCCGCGCAGTGCCGCATCCAGATTCGAGAGCGGCTCGTCGAACAGGAACACCTTGGGCGAGCGCACGATCGCGCGGCCGATCGCGACCCGTTGCCGCTGGCCACCCGACAGCTCCTTGGGCGTGCGCTCCAGGTACTGCGCCAGGTTCAGTTGCCGAGCCGCGTGCTCGACCTTGTTTTTGATCTCGTCCTTCGGCACGCCCGCCAGTCGCAGTGCGAACGACATGTTGTCGTACACCGTCATGTGTGGGTACAGTGCATAGCTTTGAAACACCATGGCGAGGTCACGTTTGCCGGAAGGTACGTAGGTGATGTCTTTTCCGTCGAGCAGCAGCTTGCCGCTGGTGACCGGCTCCAGTCCGGCAACCAGGCGCAGCAGCGTCGATTTGCCGCACCCCGACGGGCCGACGAAAACGATGAACTCGCCCCTGTTGATCTCCAGGTCGACGCCCTTGATGATGTGCGCGTCACCGAAGCTTTTTTTGATGTCCTGTAACTGCAGGTAAGCCATGGAGGGTCTCCTTGTCGGGTTATTTCACGGCGCCGAAGGTCAGTCCCTGGACCAGTTGCTTCTGGCACAGCCAGCCGAACACGATGATGGGCGCGATCGCCATCGTCGAGGCCGCCGACAGCTTGGCCCAGAACAGGCCCTCGGGACTGGAATAGGACGCGATCATGACGGCCAGCGTGCCGGCCTTGGCCGAGGTCAGGTTCAGCGCCCAGAACGCCTCGTTCCAACTCAGCACCAGGCACAGCAGCCCGGTGGAGGCGAGTCCGCCAATGGTGAGCGGCAGCACGACATGGCGGAATTCCTTCCAGAGGTTGGCGCCGTCCATGCGCGCCGCCTCCAGGATTTCGCCAGGAACTTCCTTGTAGTTCGTGAAGAGTATCCAGACCATGATCGGCAGGTTCGACAGCGTGTACACGATGATCAGCGCCGGCACCGAGTCCAGCATGCCGGCGGTCTGGCACATCACGTAGACCGGTATCAGCGCGCCCACGGCCGGCATCATCTTGGTCGAGAGCATCCACAGCAGGATGTCGCGGGTGTGCCTGGTTTTAAAAAACGCCATCGAATAGGCCGCCGGCACCGCAATCAGCAGGCCCAAAAAGGTCGAGCCCACGCTGGTGTAGAGAGAGTTGCGCGCAAACAGCAGGTAGTCGCTGCGTTGCTGCACCAAGCTGAAGTTCTCCAGGGTCGGATGGAACACGAACAGGGGAGGCACATGGATCGCCTGCAGTTCGGTTTTGAACGACGTCAGGAACACCCAGCCGAGCGGAAAGAACAGCAGCAGGGTCACGACCCAGGCGACCAGGGTGCGCAGCGTCACAGGCAGAAAATTCCGGGGTGGCATGGTGTGTCCCTTTCAGTCCAGGTTCTTGCCGATGATGCGAACCAGGAAGACCGCCACGATGTTCGCCAGGATGACCGCGAACACTGCGCCGGCCGAGGCGACGCCCACATTGAAGCCCAGCAGCGCCTGCTTGTAGATCATGTAGGTGATGTTGGTGCTCGCGTTGCCCGGCCCGCCGCTGGTCGTGATGGCGATCTCGGCATAGACGCTGAGCAGGAAGATCATCTCGATCATGATCACCACCGACATCGGCCGGCCCAGGTGCGGCAGGGTCAGGTAGAAGAAGCGCTGCGGCGCGCTGGCGCCATCCATGCGCGCCGCTTCCATCTGCTCGCGATCCAGCGACTGCAGGGAGGTGATGAAAATCAGGCAGGCGAACGGCAACCACTGCCAGGCGACGATGATGATGACTGACAGCAACGGCCAGTTCGTCATCCAGTCCACGGGCGTGGCGCCGAAGGCGCGCCAGACATCGGCCAGCACGCCGTAGATCGGATTCATCATCATGTTCTTCCACAACAGCGCATTCACCGTGGGCATGACAAAAAACGGGGAGATCAGCAGCACGCGCACGACGCCGCGTCCCGGAAACGGTTCGTTCACGAGCAATGCCAGCAGGACGCCGAACACGACCGTGATCACGATCACGGTGCCGATCAGCAGCAGCGTGTTCCAGACCGCGGGCCAGAAGTCCGGATCCGTCACGAAATACCGGAAATCATTGAGTCCGGCAAACGTGTGCGCGCCCGGCTCCAGAAGGTTGTAGTTGACGAAGGCGTAATACAGCGTCATCACCAGCGGCACGATCATCCACAGGAAGAGCGTGAGCACGGCGGGCGCCATCAGCGTCCTTGGCATCAGTCGTTTCATGGCAGTGGTCCCGTTGGGTGACAGGGGACGCCAGACAGTCGCTCGCGCAGCCCGCCTGGCGTGCTTGCCTTACTTGTAGTAGCCGGCCTGGCGCATGTCGCGCTCGGCAAGCTCCTGCGAGGTCTTCAACGCCTGGTCGACCGTTTCCGTGCCGGCCAGGGCTGCGCTCATTTGCTGGCCGACTGCGGTGCCGATGGCCTGAAACTCCGGAATGGCGGCGTACTGAATGCCGACATACGGTGACTTCGGCAGCGTGGCATCGTGCGTATCGGCGGTTTCAATGGCCTTCAGCTCTGCCGGGGCGAAGGTGGCTGCCTTCTTGAAGTCGGGGTTGGCGTACGTCGATTCACGCGTGCCGGTCGGCACATTGGCCCAGCCCTCCTGCGACGCCACCAGCTTGATGTAGTCCTTGGAGGTTGCCCACGTCACGAACTTGTCCGCCGCGTCGGCTTTTTTTGTGCTCGCCGGGATGGCCAGCGACCAGGACCACAGCCAGTTGGCACCCTTCGGGGTGACCGCAACCGGCGCCTGCGCAAACGCGACGTCGTCGGCCACCTTCGACTGCTTCGGATTGCTGATGAAGGATGCGGCGATGGTGGCGTCCACCCACTGGGCGCACTTGCCCTGGTTGAAGAGCGCCAGGTTCTCGTTGAAGCCGTTCGCGGAGGCGCCAGGAGGGCCGTATTTCTTCATCATGTCGACGTAGAAATTGACCGCGTCATGCCAGGGTTTGCTCTCCAGTTGCGGCTGCCACTTCATGTTGAACCATTGGCCGCCAAATGTGTTGACCATGGTGCTGAGCAGCGCCATGTTCTCGCCCCAGCCCGCCTTGCCGCGCAGGCAGATGCCATAGACGCCGGCTTTCGGGTCGTTCATCTTGGCGGCCGCGTCGCGCACCTCTTCCCAGGTCGGGCGCCCGCTGAACTTCACGCCGGCCTTCTCCGCCAGATCCTTGCGGTACATCAACATCGAACTCTCACCATAGAACGGCGCGGCAAAAAGTTTGCCGTCGTAGCTGAGGGCAGAGCGGATGGGGGGCAGCAGATCGTTGACGTCGTAGGCCGCGTCGGTCTTAATGGGCAGAATCCACTTCCTCTTGGCCCAGATCGGCACCTCGTAGGAGCCGATGGTCATCACGTCGAACTGGCCGCCGTGGGTGGCGATGTCCGTCGTCACACGCTGGCGCAGCGTGTTTTCTTCCAGGGTGACCCACTTGAGCTTGATGTCCGGATACGCCTTCTCGAAAAAGGGCGTGAGCTTTTCCATCTCGATCATGTGACCGTTGTTCACGGTCGCGATCACGAGTTCGGTGGCGGCATGCGCCGTGCCCGCCACGATCATCGCGGCGGCCAGTGTGGTGAGTGTCGCTGAAAGTTTCATGAGCTAATCTCCTGATGGTTGTGATGGGAACGGTCTGCAAGGCGTCGACAACACCACGCTGACATCCCGCAGATTAGGTGTTCCGCGTTGGCGAATGAATACTTGAATGGAGAAAACATATACTTTATTTCGCCAATTCATGAGGGGTTTCACTGATATGGTGCCAGAGCGTACCTGTTTAGCCGTCTTGTTCGCCTCTGCGGGGTGCCGCGAGGCGTACCGTGATCCAATCAATTCGTATGAGGGGATGAACGCCGGCCGGTGCGCGGGTATCGCCTGCCTTATATACTCAAGAATATAGCGATGCCGTCACTCCAAATCATTGCCAAACCCCTGACGAAGACGATATGCGTGATCCTGAACACGATACGGTAGTGCGATCCATCTCCGGCGAGGCAGTGCGGCGCCGAACGGCACAGGTGGCAGAGTGGCGGATCGAAAAAGAAATCGAATCGGATGGCGTGGTGATGTCAGTGGTGACCTCGGATGGCACGAGGCGGTCGCTGCGGATCGAGGCGATGGACGCGCAGGACATCGGCGAGGTACTGCGGCACCAGGTCGAGCCAGGCGACCTGGATGATGACACGTCACCGGACGCGGTCGGCGCGGCGCGGAACCTGGACAAGTTATTGGCGCGGCGCTCGGTCTCGCCCAGGCGCTTGCAGGCCCCCGGGCCCGATGTCGCGGACCTGGATCGGTTGATCCAGGCCGGCTTGCGCGCACCGGATCATGGCGCCTTGCACCCGTGGCGCATCGTTGAATTTCGCGTGCGTAGCCGGGCGGCGCTGGCGCGTTGCTTCGAGCAGGAGAAGCTGCGGCGCGATCCACTGGCCAGCGCCATGGATCTCAAGCGCGCGCGCGAGCACGCCACCCAGGCGCCCGTGCTGCTGGGATTTGTTGTGGCGCCGCGCCAGCTCAGCAAGGTGCCGCTGCGCGAGCAGTGGCTGGGCGCCGGGGCCGCGCTCGGCAATATCCTGAATGCGGCGCACCAGTTGGGCTTTGGTGCCATTGTGCTGAGCGGTGAACGTTGTTTCGATGCCATCCTGGCACGCCAGTTGGGCCTGGCCGAGACGGAATTCCTGGCCGGCTTCATCAGCCTGGGCACGATCGCCGAGGCGCCGCCGTCGGCCAGGCAGAAACTCTCGCAAGATGTCTGGTCGTGCTGGATGGGCCACGAGCTGCCTGATTTGATCGAGGGTGACCCCCCGTCGCGGCAGGGGCGCCTGTGATCCGTCTCGGGCGGCGTTGCATGACGATGGCGCAATCGCGCCAGGGCGTCGCCAGGCTCAACGTGCCAGCTGCCGGGTCAAGGCTCTGATGTCGGCCGCGGTGGCCGCCTGAGCCGTGCGTTCCAGGGCGCGGTAGCGCTTGACCAGGCCATGACCGAAACGCGTGAGTACCGCGCCACCGCCGCGCGCGCCGCCTGTCGCGGTATCCACCGCAGGCGAGTTGAACGAGCGGTTTACTTCATCGACCAGAATCCAGGCGCGTCGGTACGACATGCCAAGCTGGCGCGCCGCGGCCGAAATCGAACCCGTCTCGGCGATGGCTTCCAGCAGCGCCACCTTGCCCGGTCCAATGGCGATGCGCTCGTTGTGGTAGATGCGAAGGCGAAACTGCACTTTCGGTTTCATGCCCGTGATTGTTGCAGGCTTGCGCACAGTGGGAACAGCGCTGGGGCACCCGGCTTCAGCGGCTGGCGCCCAGCACTGAACGCAGGAAGCGGCTGATGTCGCCAATCTCCTGCGGATGCACGCTGTGCGGCATGGGGTAGGTGTGCCACTGCACCGCGTAGCCCAGCGCCAGCAACGCCTGGCGCGAGGCTTCGGCGCGCGCGACCACTACGACCGGATCGGCCAGACCATGGGCCATGAAGATCGGCGTGGCGGCGTTGGCCGTGCTGCGCTCGGCCGCCAGCGTGTCGGCCAGCGGCAGGTAGCCCGACAGCGCCATGATGCCGGCCAGCCGCGCGCCGTGGCGCAACCCGACTTGCAGCGCCATCGCGCAGCCTTGCGAAAAGCCGGCCAGCACGATGGCACCGGGGGCGATGCCGCGCTGCACCTCGTGCGCTATCAGCGCCTCGATGGCGCGCGCCGAATGGTGGATGCCCGTCGCGTCTTCGCGCTTGGCCAGGTCGGTGCCGAGGATGTCATACCAGGCGGGCATCACGTAACCGCCGTTGAGCGTGACCGGGATGCTGGGGGCGTGCGGAAAGACAAAGCGGATCGGCGGGCAGCCCTGCAGGTCCAGCTCGGGCACGATGGCGGCAAAGTCGTTGCCGTCGGCGCCCAGGCCGTGCAGCCAGATCACGGCGGTGGTCGGTTGCGGGGCGCTCTCAAGTTCGATGCGGGGCAGCAGGGTGGTCATGGCGTGGCGTGCTCCTGGGTTTGGGTGGATGGTGGGCATTGGGTGGGCGTCGTCGTCCTGGGTGAGTCTTGGCGAATCGATCACGACAGCAGCGCCTGCGCGAACTCGCGCGCGTTGAAGGTTTCCAGGTCCTCGATTTTTTCACCGACGCCGATGAAGTAAACCGGCACCGGACGATCCCGCGCGATCGCGGCCAGCACGCCGCCCTTGGCGGTGCCGTCGAGCTTGGTCACGATCAGGCCGGTCAATTGCAGGGCATCGTCGAACGCGCGCACCTGGGCCAGCGCATTCTGGCCCGTGTTGCCGTCGATCACCAGCAGGACTTCATGCGGCGCCGTGGCGTCCGCCTTTTGCACCACGCGTTTGATCTTGCGCAACTCCTCCATCAGGTGCAGTTGGGTCGGTAAACGCCCTGCCGTATCCACCAGCACCACGTCGCGCCCGCGCGCCTTGCCCGCGCTCACTGCGTCGAAACTCACGGCGGCCGGATCACCGCCCTCCTGGCTGATGATCTCCACCGTATTTCGGTCCGCCCACACGCCGAGTTGCTCGCGCGCGGCGGCGCGGAATGTGTCGGCCGCGGCCAGCAGCACCGAGGCCCCGGCGTCCGAGAGGTGTTTGGTCAGCTTGCCGATCGAAGTGGTCTTGCCCGCGCCATTGACGCCGGCGACCATGATGACGGTCGGCTTGTGCTCGCCGATGACCAGCGGCTTTTCGAGCGGCCGCAGCAACTGGGTCAGCGCCTCGGTCAGGAGGTTCTTGACCGCCACCGGATGCGTCACGCCGCCTTCCTTGACGCGGCGCCTGACCTCGCCCAGCAGGTGCTGTGTGGCCTGGACCCCGGTGTCGGCCGTCAACAGCGCGGCCTCCAGGTCTTCATACAGCGCCTCGTCGATCTGTGCGCCGGTGAACACCGAGGAGATGCTGGAGCCGGTTTTGCGCAGGCCCACCTTGAGCTTGTCGAGCCATTTGGCGCGCTCGGGCGCCGCCGCTGTCACCGCATCAGGCGCCGCAATGTCGATCGGCGTGACCAGTGCGCTTCCAATCAGCGAGTCCGCCGCCGTGGAGCCGGACAATGCCGGAGTCGCCCCCGTCGCAAGGTTTGTCGGCTCCGGCTCGGGCGGCGGCGTGACGGGGGGCGATTGGGGGTTCTTTTTCTTGAAAAAGCTGAACATAAGGCGGTTCGTAGAATGACTGCATTCTATGAAACGCCTTATCTCCGCTCTGTTGGTTGGCCGGCGGCCGGTTTTCCGAGGCACAGCATGAAAACGGCGCCCGCCGGCGTAGTGCGCCTGATCGGCGGCCAATGGAAGCGCACGCGCCTGCCGGTTGCCGACAAGCCGGGCCTGCGCCCCACGCCCGATCGCGTGCGTGAGACGCTGTTCAACTGGTTGGGGCAGGACCTGGCGGGCTGGCGTTGTGTCGATGTCTTTGCGGGGACCGGGGCGCTGGGTTTCGAGGCGGCGTCGCGCGGTGCGGCGCAGGTGCTCCTGGTGGAGCGTGACGGCGAGTTGGTGATGCAATTGCAGGCGATCCGGCTCAAACTGCAGGCCGACACAGTCGAAGTAGAGCGCGGCGATGGCATCAGCGCGCTCAGGCGACTGGCTCCCGCCAGCATGGACCTGGTGTTGCTTGACCCGCCATTCGATGCGGGCCTGTTCGAGGCGGCCCTGCAGGCGGCGGGCCGTGCCGTGGCGAACGGAGGTTATGTGTACCTGGAAGCACCCTCGGCCTGGCGTGACAAATTGCTGGCAGCGGCAGGCCTGACCGTGCACCGGCACCTGAAGGCGGGCGCCGTGCACGCGCATCTGCTGAAACCCCGAACAGCCGGGGATTAATCGGCAGAGCGACTCGCGGCGTTGCGGCGACTGCATAATGACGCGCAGAGATCCGGCCCCGCGACCGTGCGGGCGCAACGCGAGGAGAAGTCCACCATGTCCCTGAACGTGACGGCCGTTTACCCCGGCACCTTTGACCCCATGACGCTGGGCCACGAAGATGTGGTGCGCCGGGCCACCCAGTTGTTCGACCGCATCATCGTCGCGGTGGCGGCGGGGCATCACAAGAAGACCCTGTTCAGCCTGGACGAACGCATCATCATGGTGCGCGAGGCGGTCAAACCCTATCCCCAGGTGAGTGTCGAGAGTTTTTCCGGATTGCTGCGCGATTTCGTGGTGGCGCGGGGCGGCAAGGCGATGGTGCGGGGCCTGCGCGCCGTGACCGACTTCGACTACGAGTTCCAGCTGGCCGGCATGAACCGCAGCCTGATGCCGCATGTCGAGACGGTGTTCCTGACCCCTGGCGACAAATACCAGTTCATCTCGAGCACCTTTGTGCGCGAGATCGCCTCGCTAGGCGGCGAGGTGGACAAGTTCGTCTCGCCCGCGGTTCTGACACGCCTGCTGGGCAAGGTGCGCGCCGCGCCGGCCGAGTGATCGGCGCCGGCCCACTGGCTTGTTGCATCCGGATCGGCGCAACCGCTTGGGCCTACACTTGAAGGCGCCAAACGGCACTTGAAACCGGAGAACAACCCATGAAAATTCTGCTGCCCGTGGACGGGTCCGAAGTCGCGCTCAAGGCGGTCCGCACGGCGATAACGCTGACTCGCAAGGGCTTGCAGGCCGAGATGGTGCTCGCAAACGTGCAGGACCCGGCTTCCCTGTACGAAATAGTGATGGCGCCCGATCCCAAGGTATTGGAGAACGTGCGCGAGGGGGCCGGTGCGTATCTGCTGGAAGGGGCCGAGGCGCTGCTCAAACAGGCCGGGGTGCCGTACGAGTGCGAGGTGGCGTCGGGGGATCCCGGGCATACGATCATCGACATCGTGGAACGGTTCGGCTGCGAGATGGTGCTGATGGGCTCGCATGGCAAAGGCAGCCTGCGCAGCGCGTTGCTGGGCTCGGTGTCACAGGCCGTGCTGCATGCCGCCCGGGTCCCGGTCATGCTCGTCAAACCCGACGAAGAGGATGCCGGCGTGTGAGCGGGCGATTTGACATAACTTTACCTGGCCTTCGTCATCCGGTGTGCTGCGAGGGCGTTTACTGATGAAGTCGTCAATCCGTTCAACCCCAGGAGCATCCTTCAGATGAAACTCGTCGCCATCAGCGCCATCGTCATTGCCGCCGCCAGCCTCAGTGCCTGCGTCGTGGCGCCCGTCGGGTATGGTGCTCCCGGCTATGGCGCCCCCGCGTATGTCGAGCCGGTGGCGCCACCGGTTGGCGTGGTCGTCATCGGGCCCACCTATGCGTCCCCCGGTCCCGATTGGGCATGGCGCTATCACCCGCGCTACGGCTGGGGCTGGTTCAACCCCCATCGGGGCTGGCACCGCGGCTGGCGCTGACACCGGTCATGCGCGAGCGCGCGGTTGCGGCGCGCACTGGTGCAATCCCAGTCTGGCATAGACATCGGCCGCCTGCCGCCGCAGGCGCAGCGACTCTGGCTGGGTGTTGAGCTGGCGCTGCAGCAGGCCCTGCGCACCGGCCAGCGTGGCGTCGGTGCCGGTGCGCACCAGCGCATCGAGATACAGCTGCTCGAACAGGTCGCGTTGCGCATGGCTGCCACCGATCTCGACCAGGCGTGGCAGTGCCAGACCCAGATGATCGATCGCCCCGGCGAAATCACCACGCGCATGCGCCAGCAAGCCGTGCGCGGCCGGCACGCAGACCCGCTGCCAGGCCGACCGGGAGGACGGCGGGGCCCGCAGCGC
>Ga0134125_10010291_pt1 | contig 10508 bp, 10 predicted proteins | sample KB31751_FD_96464 | JGI IMG/M metagenome (GOLD analysis project Ga0134125, IMG submission 96464) | Terrestrial soil microbial communities with excess Nitrogen fertilizer from Kellogg Biological Station, Michigan, USA - KB3-175-1 | ecosystem: Environmental > Terrestrial > Soil > Unclassified ... | reverse complement strand
TGACCTCGATCACCGCCGTGGCCACGAACCTGACCAACGCGCCGGCCAAGGGCCTCGAGCTGCCGGCGGACGTCCAGATCAAGGCGAACGCGCTCGGCGACGGGAAGCTCGCCATCGACCTCAAGGCCGATCCGCTGCAGGAGACGCCTACGTTCGAGCTCAAGCAGAGCGTCAACGATCTCGACCTCACCAAGCTCAACGACTTCTTCAACGCCTACGCCAAGGTCAACGTGAAGAAGGGCACGTTCGGCTTGTACACCGAGGCCGCCGGCAAGGACGGGAAATTCATCGGCTACGCCGAGCCGCACTTCAAGGACTTGAAGCTGGACAAGAAGTACAAGAACCCCGCCAAGGACGTCTGGGCGGCCGCCGTCTCGGCGGTGAAATGGATCTTCTCCAACAAGAGGACCAAGCAGGTCGCGACGCGCATCCCGATCAAGGGCACGTTCGACAAGACCCAGGTCGGCTACCTGCCCGCGGCCGCGGGCATCCTGAAGAACGCCTTCGTGAAGGCGCTCACTCCGCCCACGGAGAACCTTCCGCACGAGACCCCGGCGAAAGCCGAGAAGGTGAAGCTGAAAAAATGAGAACCGCCCTGGACATTCCGGTCACAAAAGACTGACCGTCCGTCTATGGGCTCTCTGCCGGAGCGCCGATAAAATAGGCCCTCTTGAGCCAGATTTTCCCGAAGGCCGCGAACTCGTTCTCGAAGGCGAGCATCGTCGCTTTTGTCTTGACCCTCACGGCCGGGACGGCCGTCTACAGTCTCTTGTTCCGAAGCCCCTATGTCGACGAGCAGCGCGTGGTCCTCGAGCAGCCGGTCCCCTTCAGCCACAAGCACCACGTGGGAGAGGTCGGGCTCGAATGCCGCTTCTGCCACACGTCGGTCGAGGGCTCGGCGTTCGCCGGCATGCCGCCGGTCTCCACCTGCATGACCTGCCACTCGCAGATCTGGAAGGACAGTCCGATGCTCGAGCCCGTGCGCGACGCCATGCGCAGCGGGAAGCCCCTCGTCTGGCGGCGCGTGAACGCCCTGCCCGAGTTCGTCTACTTCAACCACTCGATCCACATCCATAAGGGCATCGGCTGCGCGTCCTGCCACGGCCCCGTGGACCGCATGCCGCTGACGTGGCGCCAGTCGTCGCTGGAGATGCGCTGGTGCCTGTCGTGCCACGAGCACCCCGAGAAGCAGGTCCGCCCGCGGGAGGAGGTCTTCGACATGGCCTATCAGCCGCCGCGGGACCAGGAGGCGCTCGGGCGCCGGCTCGTGAAGGAGTATCACATCCAAAGCAAGACGGACTGCGTGACATGCCACCGGTGAGCTCGATCGCCGCCATCCGGGAGCGCCTGCGCCGCGGCACGGGCCGCGAGTACTGGCGCAGCCTGGAGGAGCTCGCGGAGACGGAGGAGTTCCGCGACTTCGCGCGGCACGAGTTCCCGGCCGGAGCCGACCTGTGGCCGGAGCCGGCGACGCGCCGCGAGTTCCTGCGCTTGATGGGCGCCTCGCTCGCCGTGGCGTTCTTCGCCGGCTGCCGCCGTCCGCTCGACGCGATCGTGCCCTACAACGAGGCGCCGCCGGACGAGGTGCCGGGCAAGCCCCTGTACTTCGCCTCGGCTCTGCCGCACCAGGGCTACGGCCGCGGCGTGCTCGTGGAGAACCATCAGGGGCGCCCGACCAAGATCGAGGGCAATCCCGGCCACCCCGACAGCCTCGGCGCCACCGACCTGTTCATGCAGGCCGCGACGCTCGGCTTCTACGACCCCGACCGCTCGCAGGCCGCGACGCTCGACGGGGAGATCGCGACCTGGGACGACTTCCGCGGCGCGCTGGCCGGCGTCGCGTCGGCCCAGGACGACCGGAAGGGCGCGGGCCTGCGCGTGCTGACCGAGACCGTCACCTCGCCCACTCTCGCCGCCGCGCTGCGCCGCCTCCGCGCTCGTTTCCCGCGGGCCCGCTGGCACCGCTGGGAGCCCGCGGGGCGCGACAACGTCCGCGCCGGCGCGCGCCTGGCCTTCGGCGAGGCGGTCGAGACGCTGTACCGCGTGGAGCTCGCCGACGTGATCGTCTCGCTCGACGCCGACTTCCTCGTGAGCATGCCCGGCGGCCTGCGCTACGCGCGCGACTTCGCCTCGCGCCGCGCGCCGCCCCGAATGAACCGCCTGTACGCGGTCGAGACCAATCCTTCGGTGACCGGAGGGATGGCCGACCACCGCCTTCCGGCGCGGCCGTCGGCCGTCGAGGCCTTTGCGCTCGATTTGGAGGCCGCCGTCTCGGGCCGGCCCGCGTCCCGGCCGGGGCGGAGCTCCGCCGATTCCGCGTGGCTCGCCGCCGCCGCCGACGACCTGCGCCGGGCTCGCGGAAAGGGGCTTGTGATCGCGGGCGAGGGCCAGCCGCCGCTCGTGCACGCCCTCGCCCACGCGATGAACTCGGCGCTCGGCAACGCCGGACGGACCGTCCTCTATACCGAGCCCGTGGAAGCGGAGCCGGAGGACCAGCTCGCGTCGCTCAAGGAGCTCGCGGCCGACATGCGCGCGGGCAAGGTCGAGGCTCTGCTGATCCTGGGCGGCAATCCCGCGTTCAACGCGCCGGCCGACCTCGGCTTCGCGGACGCGCTGGCCAAGGTCCCGTTCCGCGCGCACCTGAGCCTCGAGGACGACGAGACCTCCGCGCTGTGCCGCTGGCACGTCCCGGAGGCTCATCCGCTCGAGTCCTGGGGGGACCTGCGCGCTTACGACGGCACGGTCACCGTGGTCCAGCCGCAGATCCAGCCGCTGTACGACGGCAAGACGCCCGCCGAGGTCCTGTCCGCCTTGCTCGAGCCGCGGCCGAAGTCCGCCCACGAGCTCGTCCGCGAGCGCTGGGCGATCGGCGAGGACGCCTGGCGCCGCGCCCTCAACGACGGGGTCATGGAGGCGACGGCCGCCAAGCCGCGTTCTCCCGCGCTGAAGAGCTTCTCCCGCGCGCGGCCCGCGGCCGCGCCCGGCGGGCTGGAGCTCTCGTTCCAGCCCGATCCGACGATCGGCGACGGCCGTCACGCGAACAACGGCTGGCTCCAGGAGCTGCCCAAGCCCGTCACCAAGCTCACCTGGGACAACGCGGCCCTGCTCGGGCCGGCGCTGGCCGAGAAGCTCGGCGTCGAGAACGGCGACGTGCTGCAGCTCGAACGCGGCGGACGCGCGCTCGAGGCGCCGGTCTGGATCGTGCCGGGCCACGCCGACGGCGCGATCACGCTGAACCTCGGCTACGGCCGCTCGCGCGCGGGACGCGTCGCGCGCGGAGCGGGCGTGAACGCCTACGCCTTGCGGACGTCCGACGCGCTGTGGGCCGCAGGCGGCCTGGCCGCGCGCCGGACCGGACGGCGCGCCGAGCTCGTCGCGACCCAGCACCACTTCTCCATGGAGGGACGCGAGCTCGTGCGCGTGGGGACGAAGTCCCAGCACGCCCGGACGCCGGACTTCGCCAAACGGCCCGGCGAGAAGCCGACCGCGGCGGAGACGCTGTACGGCTATTCGAAACCCGCGGTGTCCGGCGAGTACGCGTGGGGCATGGCCATCGACCTGAACAAGTGCATCGGCTGCTCCGCCTGCACCTTGGCCTGCCAGGCCGAGAACAACATCCCCGTGGTGGGCAAGGACCAGGTGGCGCGCGGGCGCGAGATGCACTGGATCCGCGTCGACCGCTACTTCGCGGGCGACCTCGACCGGCCGCTGATCTACGCCCAGCCCGTGCCGTGCATGCACTGCGAGGACGCGCCCTGCGAGCCCGTCTGCCCCGTCGGCGCGACCCAGCACAGCGAGGAAGGCCTCAACGAGATGGTCTACAACCGCTGCGTGGGCACGCGCTTCTGCTCGAACAACTGCCCCTACAAGGTCCGCCGCTTCAACTTCCTGAACTTCTCCAAGACCGAGCCGACGCTGAAGCTCGCGCAGAACCCGGACGTGACCGTGCGCAGCCGCGGCGTCATGGAGAAGTGCACCTACTGCGTCCAGCGCATCTCGCGGGCGAAGATCGACTCGGAGCTCGAGGACCGCTCGGTCCGAGACGGGGAGATCACGCCGGCCTGCGCGCAGGCCTGCCCGGCGCGCGCCATCGTGTTCGGCAACCTGCTCGACGAGAAGTCCGAGGTCGCCCGGCTCAAGCGCGACCCGCGCGACTACTCCATCCTGGAGGAGCTCGGCACGCGCCCGCGCACGAGCTACGGCGCGCGCCTGCGCAATCCCAACCCGGACCTCGAGGCGGCATGACCGTCCCCCTGCTGAAGCCGGGCCACACCTTCGAGACCGTCACCGACAAGATCAGCTCCATCGTGCTGACGCGCCGCACGCCCGTCCAGTGGGTGATCGCGACCGCGGTCGCCTCGGGGCTGGTGCTCCTCCTGCTGGTCGCGATCACCGTGCTGTTCGTCCGCGGCGTCGGCGTCTGGGGCGTGAACGTCCCCGTCGCCTGGGCCTGGGCGATCACGAACTTCGTCTGGTGGATCGGGATCGGCCACGCGGGGACTCTGATCTCCGCGATCCTGCTCCTGCTCCACCAGAAGTGGCGCAACTCGATCAACCGCTTCGCCGAGGCGATGACGCTCTTCGCCGTGGCCTGCGCCGGGATGTTCCCGCTGCTCCACCTCGGGCGCCCGTGGGTGTTCTATTGGCTGTTCCCGTATCCCGACACGATGCGCCTGTGGCCGCAGTTCCGCAGCCCGCTGGTCTGGGACGTGTTCGGGTTTCGACGTACGGGACCGTCTCGTTCCTGTTCTGGTACATCGGGCTCGTCCCGGACCTCGCCTCCTTCCGCGACCAGGCGCGGCACCCGGCCGCGAAGATCTTCTACGGGGTGCTGGCCTTGGGCTGGAGAGGCTCGGCGCGTCACTGGAGCAACTACGACAGCGCCTACCTGATCCTCGCGGGCCTGGCGACGCCGCTCGTGGTCTCGGTGCACACCGTGGTCAGCTGGGATTTCTCGACGACCCAGCTCTCGGGCTGGCACTCGACGATCTTCCCGCCGTTCTTCGTCGCGGGCGCGATCTTCTCGGGCTTCGCCATGGTGCTCACGCTGACGATCCCGGCGCGGGCGTTCTACGGGCTCGAGGACTTCATCACGGAGCGCCATCTCAACAACATGGGCAAGGTCATGCTCGCGATGGGGCTCGTGGTGGCCTACAGCTACGCCGTCGAGGCCTTCACGAGCTGGTACAGCGGCGACCGGTTCGAGCTCGCCCTGCTCTACAACCGCTCGTTCGGTCCCTACTGGTTCCAGTACTGGCTCTCGATCCTCTGCAACGTGGTCATCACCCAGCTGCTCTGGTTCCGCTCCGTGCGCCGCTCTCCGTGGAAGCTGTTCGGCGTCGCGATGGCGGTCAACCTGGGCATGTGGCTGGAGCGATACGTGATCATCGTCCCGTCCCTGAGCCGGGACTTCATGCCCTCGTCCTGGGGGACGTTTCATGGAACGATCTGGGACTACGCGACGTTCGCGGGCTCCGTCGGCCTGTTCCTGTTCCTCATCCTGATGTTCGTCCGCTTCCTGCCCATGATCTCCATCTTCGAGACGCGCGAGCTGCTGGCCGGCGAGGAGGTCGGCACGTGAGCGGGAAGCGCCTGCACGGCGTGATGGCCGAGTACGCGGAGTCGGACAAGCTCCTCGCGGCCGCGTCGGAGGCGAGGAAGCTCGGCTACCGGGCCTTGGACGCCTACGCTCCGTTTCCGGTCGAGGGTCTCGACGAGGCGCTCGGCCTGCCGGACTCGCCCATGCCGCTGATCATCCTGGCCGGCGGGATCGCGGGGTGCGCGACGGGCTACGGCCTGCAGTACTGGGCCAGCGTGCTGAGCTACCCGCTCAACTCCGGCGGCCGGCCGCTGAACAGCTGGCCGGCCTTCATCCCGGTCACCTTCGAGCTGACCATCCTGTTCGCGGCCCTCGCCGCCGTCTTCGGGATGATCCTGGCCAACGGCCTGCCGATGCCGTATCACCCCGTGTTCAACATCCCGCGCTTCTCGCTGGCCTCGAAGTCGCGCTTCTTCCTCGTCGTCGAGGCGCGCGACCCGCTGTTCGAGGCCGGCGCCGCGCGCTCCTTCCTGAAGGGCTCGGGCGCCGAGGAGGTCTATGACGTCCCGGAGTGAGACGGCGGCGCTCTTGATCGCGGCGGCGGCGGCGGCGGCGTGCGGACGCGGCATGGAGCACCAGCCCAAGGTCCTGACGATGCAGCCGAGCTCGTTCTTCGAAGACGGGCGCTCGGCTCGCCCCCGCGTGCCCGGCACCGTCGCGCGCGGCCGCCTCGGCGCGGACGAGCTGCTCGAAACGGGCCGCTCCGGGGGGAAGGACGCGGACCTGTTCCCGTTCCCGATCGGCGAGGCGGAGCTCGCGCGCGGCCGCGAGCGCTTCGACATCTACTGCGCGGACTGCCACGGCCGCGACGGGGGCGGCGACGGCATCGTGGTCCGGCGCGGCTTTCCGAGCCCGCCGTCGTTCGACGAGCCGCGCCTGCGCGCCGCGCCGGCCGGGCACTTCGTCGCGGTGATGGCCGAGGGCTTCGGCAAGATGTATCCGTTCGCCGACCGCGTCTCCGCGCGCGACCGCTGGCTGGTCGCCGCCTACATCCGAGCGCTCCAGCTCAGCGGCGGCGCGCCGCTCGCGGACGTTCCGCCCGAGGTGCGCGCGCGCCTGGAGGCGGCCCGGTGAGAGCGCCTCTGCCGCCGGCGGCATTGTCCGAGTGGCGCGACCGCTGCGCCGCCGTCGCCGCGGCGGGATTCCTCCTCTGCCTGCTCGGCGGACTCCATCACGCCGACGCGTTCTTCCGCTCGTATCTCACCGCCTATCTGTTCTGGTTCGGCCTCGGGGCCGGCTGCCTCGGCCTGCTCCTGCTCCACTACATCGTGGGCGGCGGCTGGGGCGACCTGATCCGGCCCATGCTCGAGGCGGGCGCCGGCACGATCCCGTTCCTGGCGCTGCTGTTCGTGCCGCTGCTGTTCGGGCTCGCGGCGCTGTACCCGTGGACGCGGGCGGACCTGCTCGCGTCCGACGCCGTGCTGCGCCACAAGCACGCCTACCTCAACGTCCCGTTCTTCGTCCTCAGGGCCGCGGGTTGCTTCGCGCTGTGGAGCTGGCTCTTCCGGCGCCTGCGCCGGCGGCCCGCTCCGGAAGACGCGGCGGGGGCGTCGTCGGCCGTGAAGCTCTCGGCCGTCGGCCTCCTGCTCCTCTTCCTGACGTTGAGCGTCGCGGCGATCGACTGGACCATGTCGCTGGAGCCGCATTGGTACTCGACCGTCTACCCGCTCCTGCTGATCTGCGGGCACGCCGCGTCCGCGCTGGCCTTCGCGATCGCGGCGCTGGCGCTCGTGGGCGACGGGCGGCGGCTGTCCGAGACCTTGCCGTCCAAGCCCTTCGTCGACGTCGGCAACCTTCTGCTCGCGACGGTGATGCTGTGGGCGTACGCCGGGTTCTCCCAATACCTGATCATCTGGTCGGGAGGCATCCCGCTCGAGATCTCTTGGTACATCAAGCGGCAGAACGGGATTTGGTTCGCCGGCGGCTTGGCGATGATCGCGGCGATGTTCGTCCTGCCGTTCCTCCTGCTCCTGGTCCGGCGGAACAAGACGCGCCTCGAGCGGCTGACGGGCATCGCGCTGCTCGTCGTCGCGGGCCGATATTTGGAGGCGTTCTGGCTGGTCAAGCCGGCCGAGCCGTCCGCGCCCGCGATCCATTGGCTCGACGCGGCGGCCGCGCTGGCGATCGGCGGCGCCTGGCTCGCGGCCTTCTTCGGGCGGCTGGCGACGCGTCCGCTCGTCGCCGAGCCGGCGGGAGAGCCCTCGTGAGCGCCTACGAGACCCGCGACGTGACCCCGTCCGCGCTCGCCAAGGCGCTGGGGGCCTTCGCCCTGCTGATCCTGATCGGCGCGCTCGGCGCCCGGCTCGCGCTGGGCGCGTGGTCGAACTTCCGTCCCGACGCGCGCCGTCGCTTCCCGCCTCCGGAGCCGCGCCTGCAGTCCGATCCGGCGACCGACCTGCGGCGCTGGCGCGCGGAGGAGGACGCGGCCCTGCGGAGCTATTCCTGGGCCGACCGGTCGCGCGGCGTCGTGCGCATTCCCCTGGAGCGAGCGATGGAACTCGTCTTGAAGCGCGGATTGCCGGCGCGGGGACGGTCCCGGTGAACAAGCGCGCCCTCGTTCTCGCGCTGCTCTTCTGGGCGGCTTCGGCGTCGGCCTCGCCGAGGACTATTCTCGATTCGATCGGCTTCGACCAAAAGCTGGGAGCGCAGGCGCCGCTGGACCTCGTCTTCCGCGACGAGGGGGGCAAGCCCGAGCGGCTCGGCGCTCTTTTCCACGGGCGCCCCGTCCTGCTCGCCTTCGTCTACTACAAGTGCCCGATGCTGTGCACCGAGACGCTCAACGGTCTGGTCCGCGCCCTGCGCGCGCTGTCGTTCGACGCGGGACGCCAGTTCGACGTCGTGATCCTCAGCATCGACCCGCGCGAGACGCCCGCGCTCGCGGCGGCCAAGGAGAGGGTCTACGTCGAGCGGTACGGCCGCGCGGGCGGCGCGCGCGGCTGGAATTTCCTGACGGGCGACGAGGCCTCGATCCGCCGGCTGACCTCCGCGCTCGGCTTCCGCTACGCGTACGACCCGGAGCTCGACCAATACGCGCATCCGGCGGGACTCGTGGCGCTGACGCCCGCCGGGCGCGTTTCCAAATATCTTATGGGAGTGGAGTTCGCGGCCGGCGACGTGCGCCTGGCTTTGGTCGAGGCCTCGGCCGGGGCGATCGGCACGCCGATCGACCGCCTCGTGCTGTACTGCTATCACTACGACCCCATGACCGGCCGGTACGGTCCGCGGATTCTCCGAATCCTGCAGGCGGCGGGCGTCCTGACGATCGCGGGGCTGGCGGCGCTCGTGCTGGGGATGAGCCGCCGGGAGCCGGCGGCGTGAACTGGCTCTTCCCGCCGGAGGCGTCGACCGTCGCCCCGCGCGTGGACCTGCTGATGGGCTACGTGCTGTTCGTCGCGGCCTGCTTCATCGCGCTCATCGGCGGGGCGATCTTCTATTTCGCGGTGAAGTACCACCACAGCCGCCGCGTCGACCGCTCGAACCCCGTGACGCAGAGCATCCCGCTCGAGATCTTCTGGACCGGCGTGCCGCTGGCGCTGACCTTGAGCATGTTCGTCTGGGGAGCGCGGGTGTTCATCTCGATGCGCGAGCCGCCCCCGGACTCGCTCGAGGTCGACGTCGTCGGCAAGCAGTGGATGTGGGAGGTCCAGCACGCCGAGGGCCGGCGCGAACTCAACGAGGTCCACGTGCCGGCGGGCCGGCCGGTGCGGCTGCTGATGACGTCGGCCGACGTGATCCACAGCTTCTTCGTGCCGGCCTTCCGGGTGAAGCAGGACGTCCTGCCCGGACGCTACACGACCGAGTGGTTCGAGGCGACCCGGCCGGGGCGCTACCGCCTGTACTGCGCGCAGTACTGCGGCACCGCGCACTCGGCGATGACGGGCTGGATCACGGTGCTGGCCGCGGCCGACTACCAGCGCTGGCTCTCGGAGCCGGGCGCCGAGCCGACGATGACGGAAGCCGGGGCGCGGCTGTTCATGCGCGCGGGCTGCGCATCCTGCCACCGCGCGGGCGGATCGGGCCCCGCGCTCGAGGGCGTGTTCGGACGCCGCGAGGCGCTGGAGGGCGGCGGGTCGGCCGTCGCCGACGAGAGCTATCTGCGCGAGTCGATCCTGCGACCGAACTCCAAGGTCCTCAAGGGGTGGCCGCCGCGCATGCCGGCCTACGAGGGCCGCCTCGACGAGGCTCAGGTCCAGCGGCTCGTCGCGTACTTGAAGTCGCTGAAGGGGGCGTGATGGAAACCGCCGAGAACTATCTGAACGAGGAGGTCACGGTCTCCTCCTGGCTGCTGACGACGGACCACAAGCGCATCGCCCTCCTCTATCTGATGTCCGTGACCTTCTTCTTCCTGGTCGGCGCCTTCGCGGCGCTGATGATGCGGCTTGAACTGCTGCTGCCCAATGGCGGGCTCGTCCAGGCGGAGACCTACAACAAGCTGTTCACGATGCACGGCGTGACGATGGTGTTCTTCTTCCTGATCCCTTCGATCCCGGCCGTCCTCGGCAACTTCCTGATCCCGATGATGGTCGGCGCCAAGGACATGGCCTTTCCGCGCCTCAACCTGGCGAGCTGGTACGTGTTCATGGCCGGCGGGCTGTTCGCGCTGACATCGATGATCCTGGGCGGCGTCGACACGGGCTGGACGTTCTACGCGCCGTACAGCAGCGTGTACTCGAACACGCACGTGATCACGATGGCGGTCGGGATCATCATCGCGGGGTTCTCGTCGATCATGACGGGGCTGAACTTCATCGTGACGATCCACCGCCTGCGCGCGCCGGGGCTCACGTGGATGCGCCTTCCGCTGTTCGTCTGGTCGCTGTACGCGACGAGCCTGATCTTCATCCTGGGAACGCCGGTGCTGACGATGGCGCTGGTCCTGATCGCGCTGGAGCGCGTGTTCGGCTTCGGC
>Ga0134125_10010289_pt1 | contig 10509 bp, 5 predicted proteins | sample KB31751_FD_96464 | JGI IMG/M metagenome (GOLD analysis project Ga0134125, IMG submission 96464) | Terrestrial soil microbial communities with excess Nitrogen fertilizer from Kellogg Biological Station, Michigan, USA - KB3-175-1 | ecosystem: Environmental > Terrestrial > Soil > Unclassified ... | reverse complement strand
GCGCCGCCAATGGGAGTCGAACCCATGACCTTCCGGTTGACAACCGGACGCTCGTCCCGCTGAGCTATGACGGCGATAGACCATCTGAACTTGTCAAAGAACCTTATCAGCCCGCCTCTGGCGGAACTGATCATTTCGTTCGCAGAGGAGGGTGAAGGATTCGAACCTTCGCGGCACCCTTCGGCGCCGTCCGCGTTAGCAGTGCGGTGCATTCGTCCTCTCTGCCAACCCTCCAGAACATTCGGTCGTCGACGCATCTATGGCGCCCGACAGCGGAGGGTGAGGGATTCGAACCCACAAGACCTTTCGGCCACGCCCGTTTTCGAGACGGGTGCCTTACCAGTTAGGCTAACCCTCCGGTGATGGAGTCACTGGACGAGTCGCTCTTCATGATTTCACCTCTTGTCGTCTTGCCGCGGGTGGGATTCGAACCCACACCGACGCGGTTCTTGAGACCGCCGCCTCTGCCGTTGGGCTACCGCGGCCCGTGGACGCCGGAGGGAGTTGAACCCTCATTTCCTGGGTGCAAACCAGGAGTCCTGCCAGTTGGACGACGGGCCCGTGTTGTTTCATGTTGCGGGAAGGGATCGAACCTTCAGCCTCGGCCTTCGGAGGGCCGTGCTCTTGTCCGGTTGAGCTACCGCAACCCGATGCTTGCTTGTCGCTCGTTGTGTGTTGTTGTTTGTGCAGGCGTTGAGACCCACAACAAACAACGCACAACACACCACGAACACATCTCCAGTGGTTCAGGCAGGATTCGAACCTGCACTAACCTGGTTCTGAGCCAGGCGCCTCTGCCGTTGGGCTACTGAACCGTTTTTCTCTCACTGCACCGGGCAGGACTCGAACCCGCATCCCTCCGCTTAAAAGGCGGCGGCTCTGGCGTTGAGCTACCGGTGCCGCATGCACCGGGAGGGATTCGAACCCTCACGCCACCCTTTAGAAGAGGGTTGCTCTGGTCCGTTGAGCTACCGGTGCGAATTCAATTTGCGACCGGATTTCCTTCTCTCGCTCATCACTACACCTCTTTCATGCACCCGGCAGGACTCGAACCTGCATTTTGCCGGTTGAGCTTTAAGAGACGCCTATTGAGGCCGCGTTGGCCCGCAAATGGCCCTGATGCGAGGCAGAGCGGCGATGCGATTCAAGTCGTCCGAATCGTGGAGCCGCGAGAACGAAGCAGCAGGGCCATTTGCGGGCCAACCCTCCGGGACGGTCCGGATTCGGGCCTCATGCTTCGTCGATCCTCCTCAACGATTCGTTCGGGTTGAATCGCTTCGTCGTCTCTCCTCGCCTGAGGCCCGAATCCGAACCGTCGCGGCCTCAATAGGCGTCTCTTAAAGCTCCAGAGCCGGCCACTCTGCCCATTGAGCTACGAGTGCGTCGGCCGGACCAGAACCGCCCCCGACCTTGGAGGCCCTGGTCGCGGCGTCCGGGCGGAGTCGCGTATCTCCATTAGATACAACCACTTCGCTCGCTCATGCACTGGGAAGGGCTCGAACCTTCAACCTCCGGTTTCGTAGACCGGAGCTCTGTTCCGATTGAGCTACCAGTGCGTCATGCGCCGTGGAGTTCTCGACTCTCCCGCCTCCCGGTTATCAGCCGGGTGCTCTGCCTCTGAGCTAACAGCGCGTCCGCCGCTTGCATGCGGCGTCGATTGCACTTCTTCGATGCGCCAAGCTGGACTCGAAGTGAGCAACCTCCGCGTTCTAAGCGCGGCGCTCCGGCCAATTGAGCTACAGGCGCGCTATCTCTCTGCCACAACAGGGCTTGCATGCGAAGCCAGGAGGAACGCACCGCGGCCCAGTTGCTTCCAATCGCTGCGAGAAACCCTCTCGCAACTGCTTCCCGGTTTTCGTAAGTGCTGATTACTTTCGACCGGGAAGAACTCCCGGCCGGACAAGGCGGGGAGTTTATAAACGCGGCGACGCGATGATGCTATCGCGCAGGAACCCTCTGGGTTCGTTGCCGCATAGTTTCGTAGATGTATACCAATGTCGCTGCATCAGGATCTCCATCGACATAACGTCGCGAGGTGTTGAATTATTCCAACCATTCGGAAAAAAGCAAGCGAAAAATCGGGAACCTCCGCGATTTAGGAGGGGATCAATGTATGTTTTGCCCGCTCCATGTGACGTAAGTTGTTGTGCCCTCACGTGCCGGAGCAGGTTTACGGGCGTGACTGTTCGCCGAAATGGAGAGCTCAACCCCGATGCCGATCAATCCGTCCATGATTCTCAAGGGGCTGGCGCTGGGCCTCGGTGCGGCGGTGCCGATCGGGCCGGTGAACGTCGAGATCGCCCGCCGGGTGCTGCGCAGCGGATTCCGCAACGGCTTCGCCCTCGGCTGCGGAGCCGTCAGTGTCGACGTGACGTACGCCATCCTGAGCAGCCTCGGGGTCCGCTCCCTGCTCGACCGTCCCCACCTGCGGATGATGATCGCCATCGCGGGATTGGTCTTCCTCGTCGCATTGGGAGTGCTCTCCATTCGTGGAGCCCTGCACGATCTTCACACCGATCCGCTCTCCCAGCCGGAGCCCACCCCGAGCATCCATGGTGCATACCTGACAGGACTGTTGATGACCCTGCTCAATCCGGTAACGCTTGCGTTCTGGTTTCTCACGGTTCCCGGTACGGTCGGCTCCATCGCCCGCGACCCGGCGCATGATCTTCCAGTGGTCTGCGCGGGCGTGTTTGCGGGGACGATTGCGTGGGTGATCTTCTTCTGCACGTTGCTGACGCTGCTGGGGAGACTGCGTCGCCGCTGGTGGCTTGCTGCCGCAGATATCATCGGTGGGCTCCTGCTTTTCGGTTTTGCCGCAGCGATTGGCTGGCAGTTGTTGCGTGCTTAACGCGCTTTAGACGGAGTCATCGCGCGGGACCATCGGGAATCCGTGCAGCGCCTGAGCATCGATCACCGGGTTTGCCTGCCCATCCGCAGTCGCGCTCACCTCGCGCGGGACGAGCAGCAGGAGCGGAAGAATGGCAGCGTATGCAGCGGTTGTTGCCACCACGCAGTTGAGGAACCCGTGCGCCGGGCTGCTGTAATAGATGCGGGTCCCCAGAACGTCGCCGCCGCGGGCGGACAGGACGAGCACGGCCTCGACCAGCATCATCATCGTTCCCTGCAACCCCGGCGGGCAGGAGCGCATGGCCAGGTCGTAGTAGGCCGCGGTTGCAACCCCTCCGAGGAACCCGATCGGAGCAGCCAGCCACAGGGCCTGCCGGGCGTCGTGAACGAACGCCAGCGGCACCCACTGGGGCACCGCGATAATGGCCCCCCACCACATCAGTTTGCGGATCGGCACGCGCTTGCAGAGAAACCCATACAACAGGAATGCCGGCACGGACGTGAGGGCAAAGATGCCGTTGAAGTAGGAGTAAGCTGCATCCGACGCGTGCAACTCGTTGGTGAGATAGAACTGCAGCGGCGTGTTGCCGCCCGGTGCGAAGTTCCACAACAGCCAGATGAACATGACCGGGTAGATGGCCCGATGCCTCACCAGCCGCCGCACGCTCCCCCCGAAATCGGCTTTCGCAGCCGGCGGCTTGTCATACGCATGGCTGAACACCGCCCGAGGTTTCAGCAGCCCAAGTAAACCGATACAGACCGAGAATAGCGCAACGAGAACAAACGTGCTCGTGGGCTTGAGGTGATCGGATACGTACCCGGACGCGAACGCCCCGAGAATGACCGGGCACGACGCGACCACCTGCCAGACGACGCTCAAGCGCCCCGACATGAGCCGCTCCTGTCCGACCAGCGCCATCAGTCCCTGATAGGCCGCGAAGCTGAACCTGGACAGGATCATCACCAGCAGCATCCCGGCGAGCAGGCCCGCATAGGAAAGCGGCGACAGCGCCAGGACGACGAATACCACAGCGGCGGCCGGCCCAAACATCAGAAAGTATCCGCGGTCGCGCAAGCCCAGCGGATTCCACTGGTCACGCACGAGCCCCGCGACAAAGGCCAGGTACACGGGGACCGCGGTGAGCAGTCGAAAGTTGGCGATGGCCGTCGCGCCGGCGTGCAACTGGTTTTTCAGCATGTAGCTGGTCTGAATGTCGACGAGCAATCCCGCCGGTGTCGCCAGATAAATGAAGAGCGTGAGCAGGCCAAAATAGCCGAAGGTCTGGCCGGTGCCGTGAGACGGGGACGGGAGTACGATGGATTTAGAAGTTGCGCGTACCGAATTTGGCGATGAGCCCTCGTGCATGACCGCTCAATATGGTAACGCACAAGCGGCCTGAGCGTTTGAGCGGGCGGCTCAATTCCTCAACACCGATTGCTTGATCCGCTCCATCTCGTTTTTCTTTTCCGCGACGAGCCGCTCCTTGACCTGCTGCTTGGTCAGGAAGCCGCGGAACTGGCACCCCAAAACGTACAGCCCCTCGGCCATGCGCGAGCAGTGCATCACTTCGCACAAGGAGTACAGCGTATCGGTTTCGCTGCGCGGCAGGCCGGCGACGAACAGGCTTCGGGGCTCGAGCTGGACGGTCGACGCGACGCCGATCCCCTCGAAGGAGATATCACGGGCCATCATCTGCAGGTTCTGGCCGATGCGGCCGGTGGACAGGAGCAGCACTTCCAGCGTTCCCCGCACCTCCATGCGCGCCGTGCGGCGGCGGTCGTTGAAGCGCGAATCGGCCCGGCGCAGCTCGGAAACAATCCGCGCCAGGTCCTGCGAGGGCAGTTGCGCCCGCGGCGAGTCCGACGAACTGGATGCCCCTGTGCCTCCCAATCCGTATCTCCGGAAGTGGTTCCCCCCTTCATATCGAACACGTGCGGCCAAAAGGTTAGCCGGATACATTAACCCGGGCCGCGAGCATGTTTATTGGCCAATTCGCGGTGAGCTGCAAAACACAATGGAAAGCCAGACGGTCCGAGTCATCGACGATGCGCCTCCCCGATCGCGCGGGAGCTATAAGTGGTGGGTGGTCGGGATGCTCTGGTGCATCTGCTTCCTGAACTACGCCGACCGGCAGGCAATCTCCGCACTGTTTCCCGTCCTCCGCAGCCGCTTCGGATTCAGCGCCACACAATTGGGCCTGATCGGCTCAGCGTTTATGTGGACCTACGCGTTCGGCGGCCCCTTCGCCGGGTTCATCGGCGATCGGCTGCGGCGAAAGGACCTGATCCTCGGCGGGTGCTGCTTCTGGAGCCTGATCACCCTCAGCACGGGCTGGTGCGGGAAGCTGTGGCAGTTCGTGTTCGTGCGAGGACTGGAAGGGCTCGGCGAGACGTTCTACTTCCCGTCCTCAATGTCGCTGATCAGCGACTATCACGGCCCCGCCACGCGCTCCAAGGCCATGTCGCTGCATCAGTCGAGCGTCTACATCGGAACGGTTCTGGGAAGCTGGCTGGCGGCGGTGCTGGCCGAACACGTCGGCTGGCGGGCGGGGTTTTACCTGTTTGGAACCTGCGGAATCATGCTGGCGCTGGTCCTGATGCGGTTTTTACGAGAGCCGCCGCGAGGGCAAGCAGACCGGGATCCCGATCAAGCCAGGAATGACGCGATCACGGTGCCCGAGGCCGTGGCCGCGGTATTCCAAACGCCGACCGCGATTCTGTTGATGGCCGCGTTCGTGGGCGCCAATTTCGTCGCGACCATCTTTCTCACCTGGATGCCCACGTTTCTCACCGACAAGTTCCATTTCGGCCTTGCGACGGCTGGACTCTTCGGGACCGTATTCATTCACCTTTCCAGCGCGGTGGGCGCGCCGCTTGGCGGCGTGCTGGCCGACCGGCTTCGGCGGGATCTGCCCGGCGGGCGGATTCTGGTGCAGGCCGGGGGATTGCTGATCGGCGCGGGGTTTCTCGTGCTCGTTGGCGTGACAACCCGAGTCGGCGTCCTGCTGGCGGCGATGACGCTCCTGGGCTTCTGCAAGGGACTGTACGACTCGAACATCTTCGCGTCGCTCTACGACACCATCGAGCCGCGGGCACGGTCCACCGCCGCGGGAATCATGAACACCGTGGGCTGGGCCGGCGGTGCATTGGGCCCATTGTTTGTGGGAATGATGACCGGCAACGGTTCGAGGGGCGAGCAAATTCACAACATGAGCCGTGCGATCGCCCTGACGGGGGCGATTTATCTGGTCGTGGCAGCTCTGCTGCTTTGCACCGCTTTGGTGTTCGCACCGCGCGACTGCCCCCCAACAACCGCCGCAATTCACCAGCGATCGTAACCTTATCAGACCGCACGGATCGTCACCCAAGTACGGTGCGTGATTGGTCGATTCGACCAATAGCGGTGCGGCTCTGTACCTCGTTTATTGGACCGGATGTGGGCAGCGCGGCAGCATGAACGGGATATCTCCACGAAGCCGAAGCCTGCGAGCCCGGATCGCGATGCTGATCGCGCTGGCGGTGCTTCCCACCACCCTGACCGCCATCGCATTCCTGACCCACACCGGTGAAGCCTTCCTGAATAGTCGGACGGAGCATCATTACGCGTTGGCGGCGATCTGGGCGGCCATCACGGCCGCGTGCTTCCTGGTCGGGGTTGCCGCCGAGCGGACGCGCGGCCTGAAATCGGCCAACCGGGAACTCGTTGCGTCGCGACTGGAGCTTCAGCACGCGATGGAACAACTTCGCGTTCGCGAAGAGCAGTACCGGGCGATCTTCGAATCCGCCGGAGTCGGGATGGCCCATGCCGACCCGACCACCCGCCGTTTCCTTCGCGTCAACCGCCGGCTGTGTCAGATCACCGGGTACAGCGAGGAAGAGTTGCTGAACATGACCTTCCTCGAGCTGACTCACCCTGATGACCGGCCGGGTACCAATGAGCAGAATCAACAGTTGCTCGCCGGGCAGATGAATCGCTCGGACTGGCAGAAACGATACGTGCGCAAAGATGGCAGCGTTGTGTGGGTCCATCTGACGATCAGCGCGATTCAACAGCCTGACGGCGTCCCAATCCACGCGAGCGCGGTGATCGAAGACATCAGCGACAAGATCCGGGCACAGGAGGAACGTGATCGCCTGCTCATGTCGTCGATCCACCAGGCCCGTCACGATTCTCTCACCGGCCTGCCCAATCGAGTGCTATTCAAAGAGCGGCTGGAGCAGGCAATCGATCGCTCACGGCGCGACGCGACTTACCACTTTGCGGTGCTGTTCCTGGATCTGGACGGATTCAAGCTGGTCAACGACTCGCTGGGCCATGCCGCCGGAGACAAGCTGCTGATGATGGTAGCCGATCGGCTTCGGGCTTGCGTCCGCCGCACCGACAGCATCTCCCGGGATGGCGACACCGGCACGCTGATCGCGCGGCTTGGGGGCGACGAATTCACCGTGCTGCTCGACGGCCTGAAAGACGTGCAGGATGCCGCCAAGGTGGCCGATCGAATTGAGCAGGAACTCGGCAAGTCATGCCCGGTGGACGGGCATGAGATTTTCGCAACCGCCAGCATCGGCATCGCGTGCGCGGTCGGAACTGATTTAACGGCGGACTCGCTCATGCGCGATGCCGACGCCGCCATGTATCGGGCCAAATCGGGCGGCAAGGGTCGTTACGCCATTTTCGATGAAACGCTCCACCTCGCCGCCGTCGCACGACTGAAGCTGGAGAACGAACTGCGCCACGCCGTCGAGCGGCACGAGTTGTCGCTGCAATATCAACCGATCGTCGACCTGACGACGCGCGACCTGGTCGGCTTCGAGGCCCTGGTTCGGTGGGAACACGAAGGACGGTGCATCTGCCCGGACGAGTTTATCCCGATCGCCGAAGAATCGGGCCTGATCGTCCGGATCGGTCAGTGGGTGCTGAACGAAGCCTGCCGGCAGCTGCGAGCCTGGGAGCGGGTCAATCCCAGGATGCGACGCATCACGATGAACGTGAATCTCTCGCGAAAGCAACTGGCCGACGCGGCGATCATCGACCACGTGCGCCACGCCCTGGCGGTCCACCAACTCGACAGCAGCCGCCTCAATCTGGAAGTGACCGAGAGCGCAACGATGGAGGATACCCCGACCACGCGCAAGGCGCTGGCGGGAATCAAGGACTTGGGCGTCGGACTCTACATGGACGACTTCGGCACCGGTTACTCGTCGCTGAGTTGTCTGCACCGCCTGCCGCTGGACGGGGTCAAAATCGACCGTTCATTTATTGATCAGGTAACCGGCCATCGCGATTCCAGTGCCGTGTTGCAGGCCATCGTGCAATTGGGGCGGAACCTTGGAATGCGCGTTGTCGCCGAAGGGGTGGAGATGGGGGAACAGGTCGCGCTGTTGCAGGCGTTGGACTGTGATTACGTGCAGGGCCATTTCTTCTCCGAGCCCCTCGCGGCCGACGCCGCCGGATGGTTTGAGGTCCCCGCCCCGCCATTGCCGCTTTCTGCATGACGACGATGACCGGATTCCGCGAGGGCGAGACTCCCGCCGAGCCGAAGCTCCGTCGCAATCCCGGCTCGGCAGGAGCCTCTCCCTCCCGATTCGTGGTAGAATCATGCCATGATCGTCTGGAGTCCGGCGATGCATCAGGCCAAACGTCGATTGCAATCGGTCGAGTTGCTCGAAGCACGCCGCTTGTTATCCAGCGTGACCGGCATCGGTCTTCCGCCGACGCCTGGTACGGGCGGCACGGCTCCGAGCAGTTACTCGGCCTCAAGCCTGACGGTCGGCCCCGACGGTGCAATCTGGTTCACCGATCAGGACAACAATGCCGTCGGCCGCGAGGCGGCGGATGGGTCGATCGCCGAATACCCGCTCCCGACCGACAGCGCCGGCCCCGATCGGATTACCCGCGGCCCGGACGGAAATCTGTGGTTCGTGGAAACTGACGCCGCCCAGATCGGCCGGATCACGCCGGCGGGGAGCGTTCGAGAGTTTTCGATCCCCAACCCGGACAGCGATCCCACCGACATCACCGCCGGGCCCGGCGGGTCGCTCTGGTTCGTCGACAGCGGGACGAATTCAATCGGCCGGATCGCGACCTCCGGGAAGGTGAGCGAGCTTCCTGTGGACGCCAATACGCTGACGCTCGGCGGGAGCCTCGCCGCCGGGCCGGACGGTAATCTTTACGCCACGGGCTGGGACAATTCGGGCAACGGCGTCTTGATCCGAATTACACCGACCGACCACGTTACGTCCATCGCGCTGCCGGCCAATCCCAACGCGCTGGTGCTTGGATCGGATGGAAACCTGTGGGTCGCGGCGGATGGCCAGATTGATCGCGTCACACCGGCCGGGGCCGTCAGCAGCTTTGCCCTTCCCAGCGGCGATGGCGCAATCGAAATCGCGCAGGGGCCGGACGGGGCGATGTGGTTTACCGACTACGGTTCGTCCGCAATGGGCCGCGTGACCTCGTCGGGGAGCGTCATGGAGTTCGATCCACCCGGATTCGGGCAGTACGACTCGATTAATGACCTGACCGCGGGGCCGGGCGGACAGATCTCCTACACCAGCGACACCAACGGACCGGCCGTCTCCTTTAATCCGGCCAACGTCCTGCTCGCAGGCGGCTCGGCCGCCACGGCAACGGCAGGCCAATCATCCACTGTCACAGTCGCATCGTTTGTCGATTTGGCGCCCAATCCGAACGCTCAGTTCTACCAGGCCCGCATCGACTGGGGCGACGGCACGCAATCGACGGGAACCATTGCGCCCCATTCATCGGGCGGGTTCGACGTCTCGGGAACGCATACCTGGACGATCGGGACCAACTCGGTGACAGTGACGATTAAGGACGTGCGCCCCGCTTCCTCCGACCCAGGGGGCCTGGCCGGCCGCTCGGCGATCGCTTACGGCACCGTCACCGCTCCAGCGCCGCCCGCTCAGGGCACGGGTGTGAACGTCAGCGCCACCGCCGGAAAGCTCTTCAGCGGTGTGGTCGCCACGTACACCGGCGTTGCGCTCAACTCACTCACCTCCTACTCGGCCACGATCGACTGGGGTGACGGGCATGTCTCCACCGGCACGGTCGCCGCTGACGGCCAGGGCGGCATTACCGTCTCGGGCTCCAACCGCTACGCCAAATCTGGCCCGTACACAATTTCCACTACGCTTTGGCCATGGCAATACGGCGGGATTATCCCCGTGGCCGGCGGGGTCGGAGTCGGACACAGCGGACCGGGGCACGTGGTGATCGCGGCCGTGGTGGGATCGATGCCGGCCCAACCCGTCCCGCCCATCCCGGAGCCGCCGGTTCCTCTTCCGCCGATCCCCTATCCCGGTCCGAATGCCGTGACCAGCACCGCGACGGTTGCCCCCGGCGTGATGGATGGCGCCGGCTACAGCCTGCCGGCCTCGAGCAAACAGCCGCTCAACAACGTCGTTGCGACGTTCACGCTCTCGCAGCCAACCAGTGACTTAAGCCACTTCCACGCGACGATTATCTGGAACGACCCGGGCACCCGCGACTGGTTCACGCTTTCGAACCCGCCGACGACTGACGCGCCGATCACCGCCGGTGGGCCAGGCAGTTTCAGCGTGACTGCCAATACGTCCTTCACCCAATTCGGATTGTATCACTATCAGGTGCTGATCTCGGATGATCGCCTGGGCTCG
>Ga0134125_10010288_pt1 | contig 10509 bp, 7 predicted proteins | sample KB31751_FD_96464 | JGI IMG/M metagenome (GOLD analysis project Ga0134125, IMG submission 96464) | Terrestrial soil microbial communities with excess Nitrogen fertilizer from Kellogg Biological Station, Michigan, USA - KB3-175-1 | ecosystem: Environmental > Terrestrial > Soil > Unclassified ... | reverse complement strand
TTCGCATTCGCTCCCTTCGACCAATTGATGTTCACGTAAGGCACGCTTAGCAAGTTCTCACCGTTGGTGCGATCCAGCACGAAGAAGTATCCGTTGCGGCTGGCCTGCGCAAGCAGTTTCCTACGCTTGCCTTGGAATTCGGCATCGAACAGTACGGGTATCTGCACGGCATCCCAGTCATGCGTGTCGTGCGGCGAGGCTTGAAAATACCAAACCATCTTTCCTGTGTCAGGATTCAGCGCCACAATCGAGCACGTCCACAGATCATCGCCCTTGCGGCCTTGCCCCGCCATTACTGGATTCGGATTGCCGGTCGCCCAGTACAGCAGGTTCAATTCGGGGTCGTACGTACCCGGCATCCAGGTCATTCCACCGCCGTGCTGCATGGCTTCGGCATTAGGCCATGTCTCCGAACCCGGCTCACCGGGCCGCGGCTCCGAATTCCAGCGCCACTGCACATCGCCCGTTTCCGGGTCCCGCGATTCTAAAAAGCCGGGGACGTCCATGGAATCGCCGCTGACGCCGATCAGCACGTGGTTGCGAATGACGATCGGAGCCGTAGTCGAAAAGTATTCGAGCTTCAGATCGGCGATTTGCTTATTCCAGCGCTCTTTTCCATCCCGGATATTCAACGAAACAAGGTGATTGTCGGGCGTTTCGAAGAACAGCCAATTGCCGTAGATGCCCACACCGCGATTTCCGATATGGTCGCCCCCGGACGACTTCCAGACGTAGTGCCACAGCTCGCGGCCCGTACGCGCGTCAATCGCCCAAACGTTATCGGGAGTCGTGAAATAGAGCACTCCATTGACTTCCAGCGGCGTCGATTTGATAGAGGTTGAGTTCGCCCGATAGACCCAGGCCAGCGACAACGACCGTACGTTCGAAGCATCGATCTGAGATAAGGTGCTGTAGCGCCTTCCCGAATAATCGCCGTGGAACGACGGCCACGTATCTGTGGGTGGTTGCAACAATTTGGCAGGATCGAGCCCCTGACCGCAGAGGAGAAGCGGCGCCGCTGTCAACACGAGCGCAAGCAGCCATGACCTGCGCTTCATTTCAACGTCTCCAAATACGCCAGCACGTTATGCATCTCGGTGTCGGTGTAAATTTGCAACAGTTTGGCATGGACTGCCAGCGGATCGTGTATCTCGACCTGTACGGTATCGCGCGGCCACGTGTGATACTCGCCTGCTTCGTCGTACATCGATACGGTGAACTCGTCAATATGCTGCAGCGGCCCTGAAAATACCTGGCCCGAAGTCAGCTTCACCGTCACCTTTTTGCGAATGCGATCGCTTGAAGACAATGCGCCGCTCCGCCCCGGATATAAAAGTGTCCGCAAGAGCGCTTCCGGTTCATACTCGCTTGCCACATGGGCCAGATCTCCTGCCGGCGAATGGCATGTCTTACAGCGGCCCGCCCCGTTGAAGTAAGCCTCACCAGATCTTGCATCGCCTGTAACTACGTCTTTGACTTGATAGAGTTGCCGGTAACGAACATATCGATTGCGGGCGTGCAGGAAGGTTGCAATGTCCGAAATCTGCGCCGGAGTCAAGTTGAACTTCGGCATGCCCTTCCCGGGACGGCCATTCAGGACGACCGGAGAAATCAGGTTCCCATGCTCGTCGTGGTTCACCAGCACGGAACGAATCAGGTCCGGGCCTCCGTCGCCGCCGTTGGCATCCCTGCCGTGACAGAAGGAACAATTCTGGCTGAATAAGTTCTGGCCGCGGTCGACGACAGCCTGATCCGGAGCAGGCGGTATCCTGTTGCCCTTTCGCTTTGGCGTCTGAGCGGATAGCGAAACGGCAAATGCCAGTGCAACTCCTGTCAGAAACAGATAAGTGAGGAATGGCCTGATTTTTCGGAATCTCGTTCCGGTCCCCGCGAACGAGTCATGCACATTGCTTAAGATTGTTCTTCTCCCAGATCGCACGAGACTGCTACGCGCAGCGGATGAAATGAATATTACACCGATTCCCAGCAAGTTTCAAACAATTTGTGAAGTTTTTCGCGACTGCCGCTTATGGCGTCCGGAAAGCGGGATTTCGGGCATCACTTCCTCCGCTGCGCTTGCCTCTATCATGGGTATTTACCTTGCATGCCGCAGTTGAAACAACTATCCACTCACATCCTGATTCATATCGCCGAGCAGTTGAATATTCCACTCAAGAGCCTGGTCGCCACCATCACGTTGCTTGATGAAGGCGGGACCGTCCCGTTCATCGCCCGCTATCGCAAGGAAGCGACCGGCAACCTTGACGAACTCGGGATCGGCGCGATCGCTGAAAAGCTTCACTATTTCACAGAGCTGGAAGAGCGCCGCCAAACCGTTCTCGCGACAATCGAGGAGCAAGGCAAACTGACGCCCGATCTCAAGGCGAAGATTGAAGCGGTACTCGATCGAAGTGAGCTTGAAGACCTCTATCTTCCTTACAAGCCGAAGCGTCGCACTAAGGCGATGATCGCGCGTGAGAAGGGGCTTGAGCCACTCGCCGAGTATCTTTGGAAACAGCAAGCATCCGAAGTGCCGCTTGACGCGTACGCACAGACGTTCGTCAACGAGGAAAAGACCGTCGCGTCGGCCGCCGAAGCTCTCGAAGGCGCGCGTCACATCATCGCCGAGCAGATCAGCGAAACGGCCGAATTTCGCAAGCACTTGCGTCAGTTGATGATGAACGAAGGCATGGTCGTCAGCAAGACGGTGGAAGGCGCCGACGACCCTGAAGGTAAGTTTAAAATGTATGCCGACTACAGCGAGCCGGCTGCGAAGATTCCATCGCACCGTATGCTCGCCATACGGCGCGGCGCCAATGAGAACATTCTCTACTTTCAAATTGAGCTTGATTCGGACCGCCCGGTTGCTTACCTCAAGAGCCGGATCCTGCATCAGCAGGGAGATTGGACCCGCCAGTTGGAAATGGCGATCGAAGACGCCTGGAAGCGGCTGCTGAATAATTCGATTCAGACGGATGTGCGGCTGGAATTGAAAGACCGCTCCGACATCGAAGCGATCCGCGTCTTTCGTGAAAACCTGCAGAACCTTCTACTGGCCCCTCCCGCGGGAACGATCGCGGTACTCGCTGTAGATCCTGGCCTTCGCACCGGCTGTAAGATCGCCGTGGTGGATGCAACGGGCAAGTTCCTCGATCACAGCGTCATCTACCCATTGCCGCCAAGGAACGACGTTGCGGGCGCGGCCGCCAAGCTGATGACTCTCATCCACAAATACAACGTTCGCGCGATTGCGATCGGTAACGGCACGGGCTCGCGCGAGGCATCCGCCTTCGTGCAGGACTTGCTGCGAGAAGCTAAGCTCGGAGCGGTCTTCAGCGTTGTCGTGAATGAATCGGGGGCTTCGATCTATTCGGCATCCGAAATCGCCCGGCAAGAGTTTCCCGATCTCGATCTGACGGTGCGGGGCGCCATCTCCATCGCAAGACGTTTGCAGGACCCGCTGGCCGAGTTGGTGAAGATCGACCCTAAATCGATCGGCGTCGGACAGTATCAACACGACGTAGACCAGCGCAAGTTGCACGACGCGCTCACCAGCACGGTCGAAATTTGTGTGAATCGTGTAGGCGTCGATTTAAACACATCGTCATTTGCACTCTTAAAGAACATCGCCGGAATCAACGAGCGCACGGCACAAAAGATCGTAGAATTTCGCAATGAGCATGGCGCGTTCCGCTCACGCATACAACTGATGGCCGTGCCCGGCTTCGGGCCGAAGACGTTTGAGCAGGCCGCTGGATTCCTTCGAATTCGTAATGGCGAAAATCCTTTAGACGGGACGGCGGTGCACCCCGAGTCTTATCCGGTCGTTGAGAACATCGCTAGCTCGTTGAACGTGGAGATCGGACAATTGGTGGCTAATCCCACTCTTGTTAGTTCGGTCCGTATTGAAGATTTTCAGAATAATTCGACCGGAGCGTTCACACTGCGCGACATTCTTGAGGAATTGAAAAAGCCGGGACGCGATCCTCGCGATCAGTTTGTTGTTCCGCAGTTTCGAGCGGATATTAAGGAAATCGGCGATCTCGAACCCGATATGATCCTCGAAGGCGCCGTCACGAACGTCACCAATTTCGGAGCTTTCGTCGACATCGGCGTTCATCAGGATGGGCTGGTTCACGTAAGTGAACTATCGAACCGATTTGTAAAGGATCCGAACGAAGCGGTGAAGGTCGGGCAGATCGTGAAAGTAAAAGTCCTCTCGGCGGATGCGAAAGCTAAACGCATTGCGCTATCGATAAAGGCATTGCAGGCATCTGAACTGCCTAAGGTGAAACACGGTGTTCCACCGCAGCGCACGGCCAAGCCGGAGCCTACTCTGGAAGACAAATTAACAAGCCTTTCGAACCGCTTCCGAACAAGATAGCCTATAAAACCTGTTGGAATTTGACTCTCCCGGCGCAACCGCTCGAAGGAACGGCGACCTGCGAAGCGGAACCGATTGCCGGATCACACCAAAATGCACGTGACAATATAAAAATAGAGAAGGAGAGATTGTGAAACCCGCAAACCGTCAAGCAGCCGCATTACCACACACGGGTATCGCAACCTTCTGCAAGGCCCCGTATGTCTTTGAGCCCACCGAAATGCAGGCGGATGTCGCGATTCTGGGAGTGCCGTTCGACAACATGGCGTCCATGCGCCCCGGTTGCCGCCAGGCTCCGAGAGCGCTCCGCGATGCCTCCGCTCGATTCGGTTGGCTCGGGGAGCCGGCTGGTTCCGCTGGATTCTTCGACATCGGCGAGGGCACTACTCACTTGGCGGGCGTCCGCCTGGTGGATGCCGGCGATGTTGACGTTCGGCTCGATCCGGCCGTTACGCGGGAACGGATCACAGCGCATGCTCGCTCCATCATCGATCGTGGTCTGCTTCTGGCTTCCATCGGGGGAGACCACTCGGTCACTTTCCCTCTGCTTGCCGCATTCGAAAAGTATGCTCCGCTGACGATTGTTCTGCTGGATGCGCACATGGATTATCGCGACATATCGATGGACCTGAAGTTTAGTAATAATAGCCCCTTCCGACGCGCCCATGAGTTACCTTTCGTCCAACGCATTGTGACCATTGGCGTGAGGGGCATCAAAAGCACGGATCGCGAGTATCGCGAAAGCCTAGAACATGGCAATCTTGTTTTTCCGATGGACCGGGTCCATGACGATGGAATCGCCGCGATCGTTAATGAGATTGGAGAACTCGGGAATTATTACGTGAGCTTGGATATCGATGGCCTTGATCCGTCCATCGCGCCCGGCACTGAAAGCCCGGAAGCGGACGGGCTGAGTTTCCGTCAAGCCAGGCAGCTACTTCGTGGAATTGGCAAACAAGGGCGGCTCGTCGGCGCCGACATTGTCGAAGTAAACCCTTACCTGGATCACGCCGAGCTCACGCAGCATATCTCCGTGCAACTTCTGATCGAAACCATCGCATCGGGTTTCCCCACCACCGCCAGGAAAGCTTGAAAACGCGAAATTCACAAACGAGCCGATTGGTCCATCTATGACGCCTTTTCAGGCGTCCACGCGATGCTGACTACGCCGGTTCTCCGGGCCAAGGTACTCACGAACACAGGCGTTTTTGTTTCAGAGATCGGGCTGCGCCATTGAACGCTGCAGCTTAACTCCTGCACCGCGTCGCCCGGTCGATACGTAATCGCACAGGATCCGATCTGATAGCCAGCGGCAGAAAGGCCAGACCGTATTTCGGCGTCGCTCGGGCCGTCCGCTCCCGTGACTATGGTCAAGGTGCCGTGCCTGTACTGCTTTATTTTTACCTCGAACCACCTCAAGCCGGTCAGAACGAGAAAGCCCAATACCAGGCCGGAGAAGCCGAGAGCAATTTGGCCGCCTCCAAAGCAAAGGCCGAGCACCGTCACGAACCAAAGTGTGGCCGCGGTGGTGACGCCGATGAGCATGTTGCCTCTCCGCAGGATCGCGCCGGCGCCAATAAAACCCATTCCTGACAGGATCCCGAGTGGGAGCCTCATCAGATCGAGATTGATAAATGAGTCGGGAGCCCGCCCTGCTTGCGGCAACAGAATATTGGCCTGGATCATCGCTAGGCAAGCAGCCAGCGATACGAGCGTGGTCGTCCGCAGACCGGCAGGGCGTCCGCGTTCACCGCGGTTGAAGCCGATCAGCAGCCCGGCGGCAAAGGCACAGAGGATTCGGATCGAGATATCGACCCAAGAAAGATGGAGAGGCATACTGTACAGCTTATTGGGGAATTGGGCTATTCTGCGAGGTTCTCGTACTTAGCAAAAGCTCGAGGCGTAACACTGGCATGCCGTCTCCTGTCTACTAGCAACCGTATCTGGGCGGCTCCGCCGATGGAAGAAGCGATTGGCATCACGGCAGAAGGAGTATTCGGAGCAGCCCGAGCCGTCTTGTCGAAAGAGGATGCAAGCATGGGAACGACAGTCAAAGGGTCTCCGATTTTCTTTGGCGGTTGGCACGATATTCGCCAAAACCGAGGTTGGCTTATTACATTAGGCGTTGTTTCGATCATTCTAGGAGTAATCGCGTTGGTGGATTCTATTGCCGCAACCGTTGCCTCCATGATCGTATTGGGATGGGTGTTGTTGATAGCGGGGATTATCGAGGGGGTGCAGGCGTTCAGGCATCGCCAGGGTGGTCACTTATTTCTGCATTTGCTGAATGCAGTGCTCTCTTTCGTCGTAGGTCTGATGCTGCTGCGGAACCCTCTGGCGGGAGCGTTACTGGTGACTCTTCTGTTGGCCACCTACTTCGTCGTAATTGGCATCTTCCGGATTGTCGCTTCGCTCAGCCTCAGGGTTCCGCATTGGGGTTGGGCTATGGCCAACGGCATCGTCACTCTAATATTCGGCATCGTGGTTTGGGCCCAATGGCCGGTGTCAGGTCTGTGGGTCATCGGCTTGTTTATTGGCATCGATTTAATTTTCCTGGGATGGACCGAAGTGATGTTGGGCCTCGCCGCGCGGCAACTCCCGCAAGAACCGGAGTAACCGTGAACTTCCGGCGGCTTCGCGAATTCGTTGCTTCATTTAAACCAGGGCACCGAGTGTTATTCCGACGATCAGTTTTTAGCCGTTTCGACATCTCATTTGCATAGGCGCCGGAAATTATTGCAAGCGTTGAAAATCAATATAGATCGAAACCATCTGAATAAAAGGAGATGAAACGGTATGGAGCAAAGTAAAATTCTTCAAAGTGATCCGGATCGCCGCTTTCGGCGGGTACTCGCCGCAAGCACGCTGGCCGGAGATTCCGTTATGAATTCCGCCGGTGAGGATCTTGGAAAAGTGGACGAGATCATGATCGATATTCCGTCTGGACGCGTGGCCTACGTGGTTCTATCGTTCGGCGGCTTTATGCGCATGGGTAACAAACTATTCGCTGTTCCGTGGGATGTGCTGACAGTCGATCAAGACAGGAAATGCTTTATTCTTGATGTCGACAAATCCAAACTTGAGGCTGCCCCCGGATTCGACAAGGACAATTGGCCCGACATGGCCGATCCCACCTGGGGTAAGCAGATCTATAGCTACTACGGGCGGAGGCCGTATTGGGAAAATACAGGCGTCGACACTGAAGAGACGCTTCGCTCAAGAGCCGGCGGAACGAGATTGTAGGGTTTAGCGGATCTCAAGTTCTTCACCGGTACGCTTCCAGTGGGCAGTTTCAGATACTGTCCATCGAATAGTCCCCCTTTTGAACCGCCAAGCGCCAGCGAAGCATCTTCAAAATCTGCTGGCGCTTCCGGCTCATGCTCAAAAATTCCAGAACAATCATTCTGTCTCGGGTTGCCCCACGCTTCCAGCTCAAATTCAAGTTTTTATCGCTGCGCCGCGTAATCACTCATTCGTGAAAAGCGCAATGTAAGAATTAATCTATGGCGAAGCCGGCGTTACTTGCTGTCGACGATGAACCGGAAGTCCTGAGATCGATCGAACGCGACTTGCGCCGGAACTACGGCCAGCGCTATCGCATCGTCCGCGCCGAATCCGGCGCAATGGCGCTCGATGCCGTAAATCGGCTGAAGGAGCGCGCCGAAACAGTTGCGCTGCTGCTTGCCGACCAGCGCATGCCGGTCATGTCGGGAGTTGAGTTCCTGACCCAAGCGACGCAGGTTTTTCCTTCCGCAAAAAAAGTATTGCTTACTGCCTACGCCGATACCAACGCGGCCATCGCGGCAATCAATCAGGTGCGGCTGGATTATTATCTTCTGAAGCCATGGGACCCGCCCGAAACCCATCTCTATCCGGTTTTAGACGACTTGCTCGAAGACTGGCGCGCGCAAAACAAGCCGCCTTTCGACGGCCTTCGCGTCGTGGGCTATCGCTGGTCGCCGTATAGCCATGCTGTAAAGGATTTCCTCGGCCGCAATTTTTTCCCATATGAATGGATCGACTTAACCGGCCGTGACGAAGACCCGAGCATACGCCACCTGCTCGATACCGAACTCCGCGACGCCACAAATTTTCCGGTTGTGCTGTTTCCCGACGGCGCCAGGCTCGAACGCCCGGAGCCTGCTGCGCTCGCCGACAGACTCGGGCTACAGACTACGGCCGGCACCTCCTTTTACGATCTGGTAATTGCCGGCGGCGGCCCAGCGGGTCTAGCAGCGGCCGTTTACGGCGCGTCGGAAGGCTTGAAAACGGCACTCATTGAAACTGAGGCGCCCGGCGGTCAGGCGGGCATGAGTTCGCGCATCGAAAATTATCTCGGTTTTCCATCGGGCTTGACCGGTGCCGATCTGGCACGCCGCGCTTTGACACAAGCCAAACGCTTCGGCGTCGAAATCATTTCCCCGCAAACGGTGGCCGGTGTTCGTCTCGAAGATCCGTATCGCATTGTCCGCCTCGGAGACGGCAGCGAGATCAGCTCCCATGCACTGCTGATCGCCAGCGGCCTATCCTGGCGGAAGCTGAACGTCCCCGGACTCGACAGGTTAACCGGTAAGGGTGTTTACTATGGCGCCGCGCTGACAGAAGCCGTCTCCTGCCGCGACGAGCACGTATTTGTGATTGGTGGGGCCAATTCTGCGGGCCAGGGCGCAATGCATTTTTCGCAATACGCGAGCAAGGTGACAATGATCCTCCGCGCCGGCGCGCTGGCCAAGAGTATGTCCCGCTATCTTATCGACCAGATCGAAGCAGCCCCGAACATCGAAGTGCTCACTCACACGGAAATAACCCAGGCTCTCGGCGAAGAGCACCTCGAATGTCTGGCGCTGCACAATAGCGCAACGGGCGAAACGGAAACGGTTCGCGCCTCCGCGATGTTCATTTTTATTGGCGCCACACCGCACACCGATTGGCTCGGCAACCTCCTGGCGATGGATGAGCGCGGCTTCATCTACACAGGTCCCGACACACCGCGCGAGGACGGCAAACGATTGCCGCGCGGCTGGAAAGTCGACCGCGAACCGTTCCTACTGGAAACCAGCGTGCCCGGCATCTTCGCGGCGGGCGACGTCCGCCACAACTCCGTGAAACGCGTGGCGTCGGCTGTGGGCGCAGGTTCCATTTGTGTGCAGATGATCCACGAACACCTTGCGCACCTGAGCCGGCTGGCCGAAAGGACCGCCGCCGCTCATTCCTGACCTAGAACACGCCATGCTGCATGATCTTCGAGATCGTAAGCTTTTCCCCCGATTCACCGACGAACAGATTGAAACACTGAAGCCGCTCGGCAAGGTGATCGAAACGCAGGACCGCGCCATCGTGCTCCGCGAAGGCGATCCGGAATATCCTCTGTTTTTTGTGCTTTCGGGCAAATTGCGGGTATTCAAACGCCTCGGCGCCGCCGAGGAATTGCTGGCCTATCACGGCCCCGGCGAATTCGCGGGCGATATCGGCGTGCTGACTGGAGGAGGCGCAACCGCTTCCATTCAGTCGTGTGGAGAATGCTGCCTTCTGCAACTGGATGCCGGCGCGTTGCGAAAGTTAATTGGCGATAACTCGCCCACGGGCCAGTTGTTGGTTGAGACCATGGCGCGCCGCGCGAGACAGGCCGATTCGCACATTATCCAGGAAGAAAAACTGGCGGCGCTCGGGAAAATGGCGGCTGGAGTCGCGCACGAATTAAACAACCCGGCAACCGCGGCGCGCCGGGCATCGAAGCTGATGACCGAAGCTGTGCTGCAGACGCCGCTGCGAATGCTGGCGATCGATACTCGTTACAACGAGGAGGAGAAGGCGAAGATGCGCGACTTCGCGATCTCGATTACGAATCGTCCGTCCGCGCCCCCGAAAGATCCGCTGGAGTTGAGCGATCGCGAGGAGGAGCTGCTCGACTGGCTGGAAGCGAACAATGTGCCACGGTCGGATGAAATATCTCCCGTGTTTGCTGAAGCGGGAGTTACGCCGACGGAATTGACCCAATGGAAGAGCGCTGCAGGCGAGCGCTACTTGCATGGCATCTATTGGCTGGAAACGGTGATGCGCCTGGCGAGCCTTGCTGGTGACATTGAAACGAGCACCAATCGGATCGCCGAACTCGTGGCAGCGCT
>Ga0134125_10010287_pt1 | contig 10510 bp, 8 predicted proteins | sample KB31751_FD_96464 | JGI IMG/M metagenome (GOLD analysis project Ga0134125, IMG submission 96464) | Terrestrial soil microbial communities with excess Nitrogen fertilizer from Kellogg Biological Station, Michigan, USA - KB3-175-1 | ecosystem: Environmental > Terrestrial > Soil > Unclassified ... | reverse complement strand
GCCTTACGTGCCGAAGGCTTTCGTCGCCATCGAGGATCGCCGCTTCTACGAGCATTTCGGCGTCGACCCGTTCGGCATTGCCCGTGCGTTCGTCGCCAACGTCCTGCATCGCGGCGTGGCGCAAGGCGGCTCGACCATCACCCAGCAACTCGCCAAGAACCTGTTTCTGACGCAGGAGCGCACGATCACGCGCAAGCTCCAGGAGGTGCTGCTGGCGCTGTGGCTGGAGCGCAAGTTCACCAAGACGCAGATCCTCGAGCTCTATCTCAACCGCGTCTATTTCGGCTCCGGCGCCTACGGCATCGAGCAGGCGGCGCAACGCTATTTCGGCAAGCCGGCCAAGCAGCTTTCGCTCGCCGAAGCGGCGATGCTGGCCGGTCTGGTCAAATCGCCGTCGCGGCTGGCGCCGACACGCAATTACAAGGAAGCGGAAAAGCGCGCCAAGATCGTGCTGGCGGCAATGGCCGACCTGCATTTCGTCTCCCCGGCGAGCGAACGCCTGGCGCTGGCGCAACCGCCGCGCATCGTCGCTCAGGCGAGCGGCGGCTCGGTCAACTACGTCGCCGACTGGGTCATGGATGCGCTCAACGACATCCTCGGCCATGTCGACGAGGACATTGTGGTCCGCACCACCGTCGACGCCAGCCTGCAGGCGACCGCCGAGCAGGCGCTTGACGACGAGCTCGCCGCCAAGGGCGCCAAGGGCAATGTGTCGCAAGGCGCGCTGGTGGCGATGACGCCGCAGGGCGCGGTGCGGGCGCTCATTGGCGGCCGCAATTACGGCGAAAGCCAATACAATCGCGCCGTGGCGGCGCGCCGCCAGCCGGGCTCCGCGTTCAAGGCCTTCGTCTATCTGACCGCGCTCGAGCACGGACTGACGCCGGACACGATTCGCGACGATCGACCGATCAACGTCAAAGGCTGGCAGCCGGACAATTACGGCCACGAATATTTCGGGCCGGTGCCGCTGTCGAAGGCGCTGGCGATGTCTCTCAACTCCGTGGCGGTTCGGCTGACGCTGGAAATGACGCCAGACGCCGTGGTGCGCACCGCACATCGCCTCGGCATCGCCTCGAAGCTCGAGCCCAACGCCTCGATCGCACTCGGCACGTCGGAAGTGTCGCCGCTGGAGCTGGTCGGCGCCTACGCGCCCTTCGCCAATGGCGGCTTTGCGGTCATGCCGCACGTCATAGCCCGCATCACCGACGCCAAAGGCAAGCTGCTTTACGCATTTCCAGACGAGCAACTCGGCCGCGTCATCGACCCGCGCTACGTCGCCATGATGAATGCGATGATGGAGCAGACACTCACCATCGGCACCGCACGCAAGGCGTCGTTGCCGGGCTGGAGCGCCGCCGGCAAGACCGGCACCTCCCAGGACTTCCGCGACGCCTGGTTCGTCGGCTACACGCCGCATCTCGTCACCGGCGTCTGGCTCGGCAATGACGACGGCGCGCCGACCAAGCACATCACCGGCGGCAGCATGCCGGTCGAAATCTGGAGCCGCGTCATGCGCGCGGCGCATCAGGGCGTGCCGGTCGCCAACCTGCCGACGTCGTCCGGCGAGAGCTTCATGAGCGGCCTGTTCGGCGGCGGCCAGCCGGCGCCGTCATCGCAGCAGGCCGAGACCGACGGCGCGGCGCCGCGGCCGCCGGCGCCGATCCGGACGACGAGCAACCAGCCCGCGCCGCGCGGCGGCGGCATGGACGGCTGGCTGCTCGACAATTTGTTCGGCCGGCACTAGCCGTGCGCCTTCGCGCGGCGCACGCCGCGTGAGACGAACCACAGCAGCAACGTCGCGCAGCCCATCAACGCCATGGCGCCGACCATCGGCCAGGCATTCCGGCCGAGCAGCCAGGCCACCAGCGCGCCGCACACCGCGGCGGCGGTCTGCTGCACGAAGCCGAACAGCGACGAGGCCGCGCCGGCGCGCTCCGGAAACGGCGTGATCGCGCCGGCGATCGACTGCGGCAGCACCATGCCGAGGCCGGCGAGAAACACCGCCACCGGCAGCACCAGCGACAGCGACGAGGTCAGGCCGAGTGCGATCGACAGGCAGGCGAGCAGCCCGCCGAGCGCCAGCGCCGCGGCGCCGATGCCGCTCATGCCGCCAAGGCCGAACCGGCTGACGAGCCGCGCCGCGATCGTCGAACCGGCCAGATAGCCTAACGACCCGACGGCAAAGACGCAGCCGAACACGAACGGCGTCAGACCGTAGAGATTCTGCAAAACGAAGGACGCGCCGGAAATCCAGGCGAACAGGCCGGCATAGCTCAACGAGCCGAGGCCGAGATAAGCGAGGTAGACGCGATTGCCGGCGACGATTCGATAAGACCGCACCATCGAGGAGGCCGAGGCCGCCTCGGCGGCGCGCTTCGCCAACGTCTCCGGCAGCGACCGCCACACCACGACGAAAGCGGCGGCGCCGGCGACCGCCAACACGATAAAGATCGAGCGCCAGCCGAATGCCGTCTGCAACACGCCGCCGCCGATCGGCGCGACGACCGGCGCCAGCGCCATCACCGAGCCGATCAACGACAGTTCGCGGCCGGCGCGCGCGCCGGAATAGAGGTCGCGCACGATGGCGCGCGTCACCACGACCGCGCCAGTGCCGCCGAGCGCCTGCAGCGTGCGGGCGACGATCAGCATCTCGATCGAGGTCGACATCATGCAGACGAGCGTCCCGAACGTGAACAGCGCGACGGCCGCGAGCAGCACCGGCTTGCGGCCGTGGCGATCGGAGATCGGACCGTAGACAATCTGCCCACAGGCGAAGCCGATGAGATAGGCGGAGAGGGTGAATTGCACCAAGGGCGTCGAGGCGCCGAGGTCGCGGGCGATGTCCGGCAACGAAGGCAGATACATGTCCGTGGACAGCGGCCCGACCGCGGTCAATGCCGCGAGCAGGGCCGTGAGCGCGAAGGTGCCGGGGCGGAGCATCCTTGAATCCACGTGACGCAACGGAGACGCGTGCGTAGACGAACTCAGCCCGGAACGCTAGTTCGCCTCTTCGGCCGCGCCGTAGCGATGCAGATCGCCGCCATGGGCGTCGAGCCAGGTCTTGGCGCGGGCAACCTCGGGATAAATACGCTCGACCAGACGCCAGAAGCGGCGCGAATGGTTCATTTCGACGAGGTGCGCGGCCTCGTGCGCGGCCAGATAGTCGAGCACGAAGGGCGGCGCCAGGATCAACCGCCACGAATAAGACAGCACGCCGGTGGTCGAGCACGAGCCCCAGCGGCTGGTCTGGTCGCGGATCGAGACACGCTTGAGCTTGGCGCCGAGGGCCGCGGCGGCGACCCGGCTGGCCGCCTCGAGTTCCTTCTTGGCTTCGCGCTTGAGGTAGTCGCGGACGCGGCGGGACACATGCGGCGCCTCGCCGGCGACGCAGAGAAGCTGCGCGCCGTCGTCGCCGCATTCGACCCAGACCGCGCCGCGGGCGCCGCGGCGATGCTCGATGCGATGGTCGACGCCGCGCAAGGGCACGACCGCGCCATGCGCGAACGGCGCCGGCCGCGGCAGGCGCTTGAGCCGCGCGGCGATCCAGGCGCCGTGCTTCTGCGCAAACACGTTGGCCTCGCGCAGGCTGCCGCGCAGCGGCATCGACAGCACGATCTCGCGGCTGGCGGCGTGGATGCGCAAGGTGTAGCGGCGCGCCCGCGCGTGGCGGCGCACGCGGACCTCGTAAATCTCGTCGTCGAAGGCGACGGTGAGGAACGACGGCTCCGGCGGACGGCGGGGTAAAAAGGCGCGCAGCATGAGCGAGGTGAGCCCGATTCGGTCGCGGCGGCTCATTGTCGCGCGCAACGGCGCGCGGTCAATGGCGGCGAAGAGCGATGGCCGATGCGGTCAGTGCCCGTTGAGGCGGCGGCCGCCTTTGCCGGGGCCGTTGTGCGACAGAACGAAGTCGGCGATGCGCGGCGCGATCTCCGCGCGGAAACGCGAGCCGTTGAACACGCCGTAATGACCGACGGCCGGCTGGACGTAATGCGCGCGCTTGTCGTCGGGAAGATTGACGCAAAGCTTGTGCGTCGCTTCGGTCTGGCCGACGGCCGAGATGTCGTCGTGCTCGCCCTCGACCGTCATCAGCGCGGTGCGCGTGATCGCCGCCGGCTCGATGCGGCGGCCGCGATGCGTCATCTGGCCCTTCGGCAGATCGTGACGGACGAAGACGGTATCGACGGTCTGCAGATAGAACTCGGCCGACAGGTCCATGACGGCGAGATACTCGTCGTAGAATTCGCGATGCTTCTGCGCCGAGTCGCCGTCGCCCTTCACCAGATGCAGGAACAAATTGTGGTGCGCCTCGATGTGGCGATCGAGATTCATGCTCATGAAGCCGTGCAATTGCAGGAAGCCAGGATAGACGTCACGCATGAAGCCCGGATGCGGAAACGGCACCTTGGTGATGACGTGATTGCGGAACCAGTCGATGCCGCGATCGACCGCCAGCGTGTTTACCGCGGTCGGATTGATGCGGGTGTCGATCGGGCCGCCCATCAGCACGATCGAGTTCGGCGCGTAAGGATCCTTGTCGGCCTCCATCAGGGCGACGGCGGCGAGCACCGGCACCGAGGGCTGGCACACGGCGATGACATGCGTGTCGCCGCCGAGCGCGTGCAGGATGGAGATGATGTAGTCGATATAGTCGTCGAGATCGAACCGTCCCTCCGACGTCGGCACCACGCGGGCATTGCGCCAGTCGGTGACGTAGACGTCGTGATTTGGCAGGAAGGCCTCGACGGTGCCGCGCAGCAGTGTCGCATAATGGCCGGACATCGGCGCGACGAGCAGCAGCTTCGGCTGCGGACGGCGCGGCGCTTGCGTGAAGGCGCGCTCGAATCGCAGCAAGCGGCAGAACGGCCGCTCCCACACTGTCGTGACGTGCACCGGCACGCGCGCGCCGCCGACCACGGTGTCTTCGATCATCCACTCGGGACGGCTGTAGCGTCGCGTCGAGCGCTCGAACACCTCCATCGCCGCCGCGACGGATTTGCCGTACGTCGTGTGTGTGAAGGGATTGGCGGGATTCTTGTAGTAGAGCCGGGTGGCGTCGGCGAAGGCGCGGGCCGGACTGAGCGCCGCATGGCCCATCTCGTAGAGCCAGTACATCGGCGTCGTCATGAGCAGACCGCCCTCATCGGACAGCCTTGCCGCGCCATCAAATTCGCCAATCGCCATTGTGTCAGACCCCGACCCCTGCTGCAGTGCAGCAGAGTGTCGTTTTTTCGTCATACGGTCAACAATACAGATAAGGCGTTCGCGTTCGGTTTACACCGTGGCGGACCATGCACGATGGCGTGAAAATCTCTGTTTTTCAGGCATTTCCAGGATCAGCCGCCACTTATTCACCCATCTGGAGCAGCGAACCCTGCTCCCGGGCGCTCCTGAGCAGCAGCAAAAAGGCGATTGATGCAGCCGCGAACAGGACGACATTGAAGGCGAAGGCTTCGATCATCAGGTCGGCCCGAAACACATGGTCGATCAGCAGCGCGCGCATGCCTTCGAACACATAGGTCGGCGGCAGCGCCCAGGCGACGTATTGCAGCCAATGCGGGAGTACCGACACCGGGTAATAGACGCAGGTGAGCGGCAAAAACAGAAACATGATGGTCCAGGCGAGGCTCTCGGCGCCCATGCCGTTGCGCAGCAGGAGCCCGGACACGAAGATGCCGATCGACCAGCCCGTCAGCATGAGATTGACGAAGAAGGCCGCGAGCGCAAATCCCAGCGCCCACAAATTGAAGCCGAAGAAAACGATGGCGAGCAGCGTTACCGGCACCATGCCAATCGCCAGCCGCACCAGGCTCATGATCATCAGCGCGACCACGAACTCGGCCGGCCGCAGCGGCGAGATCATGATGTTGCCAAGGTTGCGGGCGTACATCTCCTCGAGGAAGGAAATTGAAAATCCGAGCTGGCCGCGGAACAGTATGTCCCACAGCAGCACCGAGCCGATGAACACGCCGCCAGCGCGGGCGAAGAAGCCGGCGTTCTGCGCCACATACATCTGCAGGAAGCCCCACATCAGCATCTGCACGGTCGGCCAGTAGATGAGGTCGAGGATGCGCGGCCAGGACGAGCGCAGCAGGTACCAATAGCGCCGCACCATCGCGCTGATTCGGGTGAAGGAGAAGCTACGACGCGCGGTCATCGCGCGCACTCCCGTGTCCCGGGCGCCCGGCTCGCGCAGCCAGCTTCACCCTCCCCCCGCGAAGCGGTGGGGAGGGTCGGTTCGCAATCGCGAGCGATTGCGAACCGGGGTGGGGGGAATTTGTCATTCTCAATTCGTGTAGAAAGCAGCCCCCCACCCCCGACCCCTCCCCGCCACTCGCTAACGCTCGCGGGGGGAGGGGAGAAGAAAGCGCCATGCCACGGCGAACTCATCGCCCCGCCTCCGCCGCATGACCGCGGCCGCGGGCGACGTCGAGGAACACGTCCTCGAGCGTCGCGCGGCCGTAGCGCTCGAGCAGCCGATGCGGCGTGTCGTCGTCCTCGATGCGGCCGCGCTTCATGATGATGACGCGCTCACACAGCCGCTCCACCTCGGTCATGTTGTGCGAGGCGAGCAGCACCGTGGCGCCGGTGCTCTTGCGGAACTGCTCGAGCCGCCGGCGCACCCAGTCGGCGGTGTCGGGATCGAGCGAAGCGGTCGGCTCGTCGAGCAGCAAGACCTCCGGCCGGTTGAGCAGCGCCTTGGCGAGTGACACGCGCGTCTTCTGCCCGGCCGAGAGCTTGCCGGTCGGCCGGTCGAGCAGATCGATCAGGTCGAGATCGGCGGCGATCTCGCCGATGCGGCCGTCGATATTCTCGACGGCGTAGAGCTGGGCGAACACGGACAGATTTTGCCGCACGGTCAGCCGCATCGGCAGATCGACATAGGGACTTTCGAAATTCATCCGCTGCAGCACGTCGTAGCGCTGGTCCGGCATGCGGGCGCCGAGCACGCTCACCGTGCCGGAGGTCGGCGTCACCAGCCCCATGATCATGGCGATGGTGGTGGTCTTGCCGGCGCCGTTGCCGCCGAGCAGGCCGGTGATCGAGCCGCGCGGCAGCGAGAACGAGATGCCGTCGACCGCAGTGGCGGTCTTGTAGCGCTTGGTGAGGTGGTCGGCGGCGATGGCGGCAGAGGTTGGCGCGGGCATGGCGAGGTCCGATCGGCCCGGCAGATGTGACGTCACGGCGCGGGGAACGCAAGCCCCACACTGCGCGGATTTGCCATCGCAGCCGCCGGCTGGTGCCTCGCGCGCAACCCGATAGACTGAGGGCCATGCCCGCGCTCGACCTTGCCCACAATCATCCTCGCCGCAACGTGCGTCTCGATACGCTGGTGCGGCTGCGCTGGCTCGCCGTCATCGGCCAGACCACCGCCGTGCTGGTGGTGTTCTTCGGGCTGGAATTCGAACTGCCGGTCTGGGCCTGCCTCGCCGTCATCGCGCTGTCGGCCTGGCTCAACATCGCGCTACGGCTACGCTTCTACATGACGCAGCGGCTCGAGCCCGACCGCGCCGCCTGGCTGCTCGCCTTCGACATCGCCGAGTTGGCCGTGCTCTTGTATCTGACCGGCGGACTGCAAAATCCGTTCGCCTTCCTGTTCCTCGGCCCGGTGCTGCTGTCGGCCACCGCGCTGCCGCCGCGCTTCACGCTGATCCTCGGCGGCTTCGCCATCGCCTGCGCCACCGTGCTGGTGTTCACGCATTATCCGCTGCCGTGGGACGCTGACGATCCGTTGCGCCTGCCGCCGATCTACATGGCCGCGGTCTGGCTCTCGATCCTGCTCGCCATCGGCTTCATCGGCGTCTATGCGTGGCAGATCACCGAGGAGTCGCGGCAGCTCTCCGACGCGCTGGCGGCGACCGAACTGGTGCTGGCGCGCGAGCAACACCTTTCGCAGCTCGACGGTCTCGCCGCCGCCGCCGCGCACGAGCTCGGCACGCCGCTGTCGACCATCTCGGTCATCGCCAAGGAATTGGAGAACGCCATTCCCGCCGAGGCGCCGCACGGCGACGACGTCCGCCTGTTGCGCGAGCAGGCCAAGCGCTGCCGCGATATCCTGTCGAAGATCACGCAACTCTCCGCCAGCGGCGAGCCGTTCGACCGCATGCCGCTCGCGGCCCTGATGGAGGAAGTCGCCGCACCCTATCGCAACTTCGGCGTCCGCATCGACGCGCGCATCACCGGCGATGCCAGCCCCGAGCCGGTCGTCGCCCGCAATCCGGCCGTCCTCTACGGTCTCGGCAACCTCGTGGAGAACGCCGTCGACTTCGCCGGCGCGATTGTCAGCCTCGCCGCGAATTGGACCGAGGACAATGTCGAGATCTCGATCACCGATGACGGACCTGGCTTCGCGCCGGAAATCATCGCCCGCATCGGCGAGCCCTATGTGACCAGCCGGCCCGACCTCGACAAAGAAGACCAGCCGAGCGGCCTCGGCCTCGGCTTTTTCATCGCCAAAACGCTGCTGGAGCGGGCCGGCGCCACTCTATCCTTCGAAAACCGCAAATTTCCCCAGCACGGCGCCGTGGTCTTCATCCGGTGGAACCGCGTCGATTTCGAACGACCTTTGGGCCAATTCGCGTCTTGATGCGGTGGCCGGCGTCCACTATCTGAAATTGTGGAGCAAATAGGTCAGCGCACGGGGGTTCTCGCGCGCTAAAATCGCGCTACCATTACGACGGCGACGCGGACCCGCGTCAGACAAACGAGGCTGCACAGTGGACATGGCCAGCGACACGACGGTTCAGGCGACGGCAAGCGACCTTATTCCGGGCGAGCGTTCGGTGCTGGTCGTCGAAGACGACCGCTCCTTCCTGCAGCGGCTCGGCAAGGCGCTGGAGCAGCGCGGCTTCGACGTCACCACGGTCGAAACCGTGGCCGAAGGGCTGTCGCAGGTCGAGCAGGCCGCGCCGGCCTTCGCCGTGGTCGACATGCGGCTTGGTGACGGCACCGGCCTCGACGTCATCTCGGCGCTGAAGCGCCGCCGCCCCGAAGCGCGCGGCATCATCCTGACCGGCTACGGCAACATCGCCACCGCGGTCACCGCGGTGAAGCTCGGCGCCGTCGATTATCTCGCCAAGCCCTGCGACGCCGACGACGTGGTCGCCGCATTGCTGGCGCAGGACGACGCGAAGATCGAGCCGCCGGAAAATCCGATGTCCGCCGACCGCGTGCGCTGGGAGCACATCCAGCGCATTTATGAATTGTGCGGCCGCAACGTCTCGGAAACCGCGCGCCGGCTCAACATGCACCGCCGCACCTTGCAGCGCATTCTGGCGAAGCGCGCGCCGAAGTAAGAAAACCGTCGCATCCCGGTATTCCCGTTCGTCCCCGCGAAAGCGGGGACCCAGTTGTGACTCGGAACTGGATTCCCGCTTTCGCGGGAATGAACGGAGTATGTGGCGCTGCTGCCTACTCCATCTCGCCGTAAGGCCCGGTCGGGTCGATCAGCGATTGCAGCCTGAGCGCCGCGGCGCGGGCGAACAGCAGCATCATCGCCTTGCGCGTCGCCGCCGGCAGGCGGTGCTCCGGCGCATCACAGCGGAATTCGGCGCCGAAGGCATCCGCGACGATGAGCCCGGTGTCGGGCGGAAAGATCTCGCACGGCACTTCAAGCGAGGTGGCGAAGAACAGCCGGTCGCAATGCAGGCGGTAGTCCTGCCATTTCTGGTCGGCGCGGAAATCCGCCACCGAGGATTTGATCTCGACGATCCAGACCTGTCCGCCGCCATCGAGCGCGACGAGATCGGCGCGGCGGCCGGACGGCAGCGGCAGTTCGCTGACCACACTGAAGCCGTGCGCGTGCAGCAGCCGCGCGGTGCCGCGGCCGACCGCGAGCGCGGTCTGCGACTGACGGCCGTCGACCGGCACCTGCAGCGGCACGCTCACGGCACGCGCTCCGGAAAGGCTTTGGCCAGCGCCGCGCGGTTTGCCGCAACCACGCCGCGCTCGGTGATGAGCCCGGTGACCAGCCGGGCCGGCGTGACGTCGAAGGCGTAGTTCGCGACCGCGGAGCCGTCCGGCGTCAGTTGCACCGTCTCGATGCGGCCGTCGGCAGCCTTGCCGGCGATGTGCGAGACCTCTTCGGCGCCGCGCTGCTCGATCGGAATTTCGCCGAGGCCGTCACCCACCGTGAAGTCGATGCTCGGCGACGGCGCCGCCACATAGAACGGCACGTCGTTGTCGCGCGCGGCAAGCGCTTTCAGGTATGTGCCGATCTTGTTGCAGACGTCGCCTTGCGCCGTGGTGCGGTCGGTGCCGACGATGACGAGATCGACCATGCCGTGCTGCATCAGATGGCCGCCGGTGTTGTCGGGGATCACCGTGTGCGGCACGCCGTGATGATTGAGCTCCCAGGCGGTGAGCGCGGCGCCCTGATTGCGCGGCCGCGTCTCGTCGGCATAGACGTGGATCGGGACGCCCTTGTCGTGCGCCATGTAGATCGCGGCCGTCGCCGTGCCCCAGTCGACCGTCGCCAGCCAGCCGGCGTTGCAATGGGTCAGCACGTTGACGG
>Ga0134125_10010286_pt1 | contig 10510 bp, 7 predicted proteins | sample KB31751_FD_96464 | JGI IMG/M metagenome (GOLD analysis project Ga0134125, IMG submission 96464) | Terrestrial soil microbial communities with excess Nitrogen fertilizer from Kellogg Biological Station, Michigan, USA - KB3-175-1 | ecosystem: Environmental > Terrestrial > Soil > Unclassified ... | reverse complement strand
GTAGCCGTGCCGCCGGAGGTCATGTCGGAGCTGCATGAGAAGCTCACCGCCAAGCTCTACAAGCCCGGCGCGTTCGGCAAGGGCCCCAGCGTCAAGCTCGCCTACCGCGTCATCGATTTCAACGCCGGCGACGAGGCTTCGCGTTGGTCATTCGGCAACATGACCGGCCAGGCCAAGGGCTCCGTCACAGTCGAGGCAGTCTACCTAGACAAGCGCGGCCACGAGCTCGGCAAGATTCGCAGCGAAGGCAAGGTCGGCAGCAGCCTGCTCGGCAAGTCGATGGACGACGCCGTCGAGCATGTCGCCGACGAAGTCGCCAGCTATACGACCAAGACGTTCAAATAAGCCTGCGCCTGGAGTCGAGGAGCGTGCGTACGGTGCCGCCCGGCGGTCAAGCCGCCGGGGGCAGCCGCGCTTGCGTCAGAGCGCGTCGATGATGCCTTTGCGCTTTGCGTCGTACTCGTCGGGCGTGATGAGCTGCTGGTCCCGGAGCGCCTTGAGCCGGCGCAGCCGCATCATGGTCGTATCCCCCGAGGTCTGATCGACCGCCGGCTGGACCGCAGACGCGGCCGGTTGCGCCTTGGCCGCGGCCGGTGTGGCGCTGTCCACCGCCGCCTCGCTCACCGGCTCGCGCGGCGCCGCCACCGGCGGCGTCTCGGGCTTGGCCGCGGTCGAGATGACCGGCTGCTGCGTCGAGCCGGACAGAGCTGCCGCCGGCGCCGCGGCCTCCAGCGTACCGGTGGCGACCGAGGCGAGGAACTTGCGCGCCTTCGCCAGATCGGCGTCGGACGCGGCGGTCGCCTGGACCGACAGGCTGCAGCGTTGGAAGAAATTGCGCCCCACCAAGGTCACGTCGCCGGACTCCTGCCGCGCCTCGTAGCGCAGCTCCTTGCCGAGCTCGGGCGTGTCGTCGAAGGTGGCGATCTGGAGCGTATAGCCGTTCCGCTCCGCGGCGCTGCGCGCGTTATCGACGGCGTCGAACTGCGACACCTTGGCGTAGTCGATATTTTTCTTGCACGAGCAGCTTGCCGTCTCGCTGTAGGCGCCGTTGGCATAGCGGTATTCGATGAAGCGCGTTGCCGCCGGCACGCCCGGCAGGTCCATCAGCGCGGGCGTGCCGCTGAAGCTGACGCGTGAGCGGCATTGCTCGATGGCGACGGCTTGGCCGGCGCCCGAGGACGTCCCGGCCGACGGGCTGGCCGCCAGCGTCAGCGCGGCCGGCACGGCGCCCGTGGCGCTGGCGATGCGGGTCGCGCCGTCGCCGACGCGGACGCGGGACAGCATATCCACCATCTCAGCCCGAACGCCGGCGAGATCCTTGGCCGCCTTGGCGTAGCAGACATTGCCATAGGCTTGCCGGGCTGCCGGCGCACTCCCCTGCGGCAGCCGGCCGCGGAAGATGACGCAGTTATACATCGGCGAAGCCTGCGCCAGATAGGTGAACGGACCGACCCGCTCCAGCTTGGCGGCGTCGAAGGTGATGCCGCGCTGGCGGAAGGCCGGCCAGTCGAGATCGGCGCGCAACAGCTCGGCATCGCTGGGGCCGGTGAACGCGCCGGCCTCGAGCCGCTCATAGACGAAGGTGCCGCCGTTCTTGAGCGTCAGCCATTCGATGTGGCGGTTGCCGTAGTTGGCGACCGCGCTGCGACGCACCGGATCCCCGGCCGAGAAGCTGAGCTCGCCGAGTTGCATGCCGGTGTCACGGAAGGGGCCGCCAACCAGCGCCGGCGGGGTTGCGGCGAGGCCGGGCGCGACGCCGGCCCGCTGCGCGTTGAGCTCCATCGCGGTCGGCGGCGCGGCAGGCCGCACGACGCTCACCGGGACCAGCGGGCGGTAGTAGCTGGGATAACCGTAGCTTGAATATTGGGGATAGGGGTAATAGGGCTGGCAGCCGGCCAGCGCCAAGAGTGAGGCCGCAGAGAGAACCCGGTACAACATGGCAGCGCTCCGTTCCAACGCCACCCCCAATGAACAATTTGTCCCCATCTCCGGTTGCGGAGTCGAGCGGATTCTTTTCGGTTAGCGCGAATTTCGCGCCTGCGCAGAAAGGGGGGAGCCGGGCGCGAACGGGTCGGGCTGCGCCGCTCAGGCGCGGGCCTGCCGTGCCGCCTCTTCCTCGATCAGCGCCTTCTTCGACGGCTTGCCGATCAGGGTCTTGGGCAGCGCCGCGCGGAACTCGACGATCTTCGGCATCTCGATCGGCGAGAGCCGGGTCTTGAGGAAGGCCAGCAGCTCTTTCTCATCGAGCTGCGCGCCGGCCGCGCAGGCGACATAGGCCTTCACCGTCTGCCCGCGATAGGCATCGGCGATGCCGAGAACGATGCATTCGGCGACCTTCGGATTCTGGTAGATCGCCTCCTCGATGTTGCGCGGATAGATCTTGTAGCCGCCGGCGATGATGATGTCCTTGATGCGGTCGACGAGGAAAAGGTAACCGTCGGCGTCGAGGTAGCCGACATCGCCGGTGCGCAGCCGGCCACCGCTGAACACCGCGGCGGTCGCCTCGGCCTGGCGCCAATATCCCGCCATGACCTGCGGTCCGCGCACCGTCACTTCGCCGCGCTCGCCTGTTGCCGCCAGCCGCGTCGGGTCGTCGAGCGATACGATCTCGACGATGGTGTCCGGCAGCGGCAGCCCGACCGACCCAGATTTATTGATGCCTATCAATGGATTGCAGGCGACCACCGGCGAGGTCTCGCTGAGGCCGTAGCCTTCGACCAGCGTGCAGCCGGTCGCCTCCTCGAACTTGCTCTTGATCTCCAGCGGCAGCGGCGCGCCGCCGGAGATGCAGGATTTGATCGAGGTCAGATCGACATGCCGCGCCGCCGCCTGGGCGTAGACCGCGGTGAACAGCGTCGGCACGCCGGGCATGGTGGTCGGCCGCTTGCGCCGGATCGCCGCCAGCAGCGATTTGATCTCAAAGCGCGGCAGCAGCACGATCTCGGCGCCGGACGCGATCGACAGGTTCATCGCCACCGTCATGGCGAAGACATGGAAGAACGGCAGCACCGCGAGCGCGCATTCCTGCCCCGGCCGCATGCCGGGAAACCAGCGCAGGCATTGCAGCGTGTTGGCGGTCAGGTTCTGGTGCGTCAGCATCGCGCCCTTGGGCGTGCCCGTCGTCCCGCCGGTGTATTGCAGCACCGCCAGGTCGCGCGCCGGCTCGACCGCGATCGGAGTAAAGACGCCGTCATTGGCGGTGAGCTCGGCGAAGCCGACATGCTTGCCGTCGCGCGGGATGGCGACGGTATCGCCGCGCTTCAGCAGACGGTAGAGCGCGCCCTTGCCGAAGGGCAGGATATCGGCCATCGGGCACAGCACGATCTTGTTGAGGCCCGCCTCGCCCAGCAGCGGCGCCAGCGGCGCATAGAGCTGCTTCAGGTCGAGCGTCACCATGATCGAGACCTCGGCATCCTCGACCAGGTGGCGGATCTCCGGCGCCGCGTAGAGCGGATTGAAATTGACGACGATGCCGCCGGCCTCGAGCACGGCGTAATAGGCGATGACGTAATAGGGTGTGTTGGGCAGCATCAGCCCGACGCGCACGCCCCGGCGCACGCCGAGCGCGGCCAAGCCCTTGGCGGCGCGCCGCACCAGCCGGCCGATCTCGGCGTAGCTGTAGGCTTTACCGAGGAAATCGAGGCAGGGCCGGTCGCCGAAGCGGGCGACGCTGTCCTCGAGCAGCTGATAGAGCGGCTGCTCGGGGAAGCGAGCGCGCCAATCGATGCCGGGCGGATAGGCCTTGAGCCACGGCCAACTCGCCTCGGTCGTTTCCATCCCGCGCACCCGGATCCCTTCGCGCCGCTATCTTAGCCGCGCCAATGCGCCAAGGCCAATGAAGCACCCATGTGCCGGGACCATACTCGCCGATCCAGAAGCTTCACGGCCGATGCTCGCGAGGCGTGTTCGATGTCCGTTGGCGCTCCGACGAGCCGACACTTATCCATGTCCCTACCCGCCCTTCCGCAGGTGCTCAGGGCACCATGGCGTAAGGTAAGGTGGTCGGGATAATGCTCAGTTAATCGGTGGTTTGCAGCTTCAACTCCGGCGGAGCGGCGCAAATAGCCGGGATTCGGCAAAAAACGCCGGGCGCCGCTGTTCGAGGCACATGGGGCCCAAACGAGTTGCCCGTCAGCCGGCCAAGAGGCCAACGTGAGGGGCAACTTGTCCCAGCCAGCGTCCGCGCTAGCGTTTGACTTCGGGGTCCTCCTCGGCGGCGTGGCGCTTGCCCACCAGCTCGGCGTCGCGCAGCTCGTCCGCCTCGGCGCCGTCGACAGCCTTGCGCGCCTCTTTCGCCTTCTCCTGGACTTTGCCCGAACGGGCGAAATCCTGCTGCGCCTGGTTGTACTCGCGCGCCGCCGTGCGGTTGCCTTCGCCTTCGTTCGGTTGGGAAGTGCCCTTTTTCTCGGCCATAAAATGCCTCCTGGTGTGACTGTGACTTGCCAACAGGAGCCTGCGGCGGCCGGTTCCGGGATTCTGCGCGCGCCTCTGGGTTGCGCGAGGCGGCGGTTGCACGATTAATGCGCGAGGACGACCGGCATGGTGGCTTCCATGATGATGTGCCGGGTAGCGCCGCCGAAGATCATCTGCCGGAGGCGGCTTTGCGTATAGGCGCCCTTCACCATGAGGTCGGCGCCGATCGCCTTGGCCTCGTCGAGGTAGAGCTCGCCGGGGGTGCGCCGGTCGCGCGCCGCGATATGGCGGGCGATCGCGGCGATGCCGTGGCGCGACAGCGTCGCCGCCAGATCCTCGGCCGAGGGGCCGGGCGTCGTACCGCCCTCGACGCTCACCACCTGGACGCTCTTGGCACGCTTGAGGAAAGGCATGGCGAAGGCCACCGTGCGCGCCGTCTCGGTGCTGCCGTTCCAGGCGACGAGCACCTGCTCGCCGATCGTGGCGAGCGGCACCGGCGGCGTCATCAGCACCGGGCGGCCGCTCTCGAACAGGGCATCCTCGAGCGTTGCCTCGGCCAGCGAGGCGAGCTTGGCCGGACGCTCCACCACGATCAGGTCGAAGACGCGGCCGAGCGTGCCGGTGACCGAGTTCTGGCGCCCGGCCTCCTCGCGCCACTCGGCGCTCGGCCCCTCGCCGCCGGCGCTGCCCACCGGCACGCCGTGCTGGCGCATGAAGGAGGAGAACAGCGCCCGCGCCTGCTCGCGGCGATCCTGCCCTTCGCGCTCCAGGGTGCGGTCGACCTCGGAGGAGATCGAGAAGCCCATCTCGCCGCCGAACACCACGGCATACTCGCTGGTGAGAGCGTTCAAACCGGTGATCCGGGCACCGAAACGGCGCGCCACCAGCAACGCCGTCTCAAGCAGCGGCGCGGCCGTGCCGTCGCCGACGATGGCCAATATGGTCTTCATCACAAACCTCGCCTGTCACGGCGGCTCTGTGGCCGCTACCCCTGTCTAGCGGCGAATATATCATGAGGCGGGTCCCTCCCCCACTTTGCGGTTTGCGTGCGAGCGCCGCGGCGCGGCGCATTGACAGCGCCGCCGCCGGCCGGGTTAGCTGGCAGGCGACCTCCTTGGAGCCCTCGATGACCGATCCGATCGGCCTTGCCCGCGGCCTCACCAATTACGGCGACCGCGACTTCGCGCTCTATCTGCGCCGCTCCTTCGCCAAGTCGATGGGCTATTCGGCGGCGATGCTGGCGAAGCCGGTGATCGGCATCGCCAATACCGCGAGCGGCTTCAACAATTGCCATCGCCTGGTGCCGGAGCTGGTCGAGGCGGTGAAGCGCGGCGTGCTGGCGGCGGGCGCCCTGCCGATCGAGTTCCCGACCATCTCGCTCGGCGAGGTCTATCTCAATCCGACCAGCCTGATGTTCCGCAACCTCATGTCGGTCGATACCGAGGAGATGATCCGCGCCCAGCCGATGGACGCGGTGGTGCTGGTCGGCGGCTGCGACAAGACGGTGCCGGCACAGCTCATGGGCGCGGCCTCCGCCAATGTGCCGGCGATCCAGCTCGTCACCGGGCCGATGATGACCGGCCCCTATCGCGGCGAGCGCTTGGGCGCCTGCACCGATTGCCGCCGCTTCTGGGCGCGCTTCCGCGCGGGCGAGATCAGCCGCCGGGAGATCGATGAGGTCGAAGGGCGGCTCGCCACCACCGCCGGCACCTGTGCCGTCATGGGCACGGCCAGCACCATGGCGTCTACCGCCGAAGCGCTCGGCATGATGCTGCCCGGCACGGCGGCGATCCCGGCGGTGCATGCCGACCGGCTGCGCGCTGCCGAGGCGTCGGGCGCCGCCGCCGTGAAGCTGGCACAGGCGAAGCTCACGCCCGACCGCGTCATCACGCAGCGATCGGTCGAGAACGCGCTCCGCGTGCTGCTGGCGATCGGCGGCTCGACCAACGCCATCCTGCATCTGACGGCGATCGCGGGTCGCGTCGGCGTCGACATTCCGTTGAAGCAGCTCAACGAGCTCAGCGACGCGACGCCGGTGCTGGTCGACCTCAAGCCGACCGGGCCGCATTACATGGAGGACCTGTTCGCCGCGGGCGGCATCGGTGCGGTGTTGCGCGAGCTGAAGCCGCTGCTCCACCTCGACTGCCTCACCGTGACTGGCGAGACGCTGGAACAGCGGCTCGCCGAAAGCGAGGGCGCCTATGTCGACCGCAAGGTGGTGCGGCCGCTCGATCAGCCGCTGCAGCCACAGGGCGGGCTCGTCGCCTTGTTCGGCTCGCTGGCACCCAAAGGCGCCATCCTCAAACGCTCCGCCGCAGATGCCAAGCTGTTCGAGCGCGAGGGCCGCGCCGTGGTGTTCTCGTCGCTCGAGGATCTGGCCAAGCGCATTGACGATCCCGCGCTCGACGTGACGCCCGAGGATTTCCTGGTGCTGCAGAATGCCGGGCCGACCAGCACCTCGGCGATGCCGGAAGCAGGCTACCTGCCGATCCCGGGCAAGCTTGCACGCGCCGGCGTCAAGGACATGGTGCGCATCTCCGACGCGCGCATGAGCGGCACGGCCTACGGCACGGTGGTGCTGCATGTGTCGCCCGACGCGGCGAGCGGCGGCCCGCTCGCCAAGGCGCGGAGCGGCGACCGCATCCGCTTGAGCGTCAAGGAGCGCCGCCTCGATCTGCTGGTCGAGCCGGCCGAGCTGGCGCGGCGCGACGCGCCCGTGACCACGGCGCCGCCGCGCGGCTACGCCCGCCTCTATCGCGAGCAGATCCTGCAGGCCGAATACGGCTGCGACTTCGATTTCCTGCGCAACGCGCCGCTCAGGTCGTGAGACAAGCATGCTGACGCAGCCCCTCACCCTCCCGTTGCTACGCGACGGGTCCCTCCCTCTCCCGCGAGGGGGAGAGGGAAGGGCTCGGTGCCTCCCTCTCCCCTTGCTTGCGGGAAAGGGTCGGGGTGAGGGGGCTGTCGATCGATAAACTCGTCAACACGGGAGGACTCGCATGAAGACCTACAACCCCAATACCGTTTTCGCGCCGACCGGGCCGTTCAGCCATGGCGTCGAGACGCCGGCGGGTGCGCGCTGGCTGCACATCTCGGGACAGATCGGCGTGGCGCCCGATGGCAAGGTGCCGGCGGATTTCGAGGCGCAGGCCGCGCAGTGCTGGCGCAACGTCAAGGCGGTGCTCGCCGCCGCCGGCATGGGCATCGACAATCTGGTCAAATGCACGCATTTCCTGACGCGCGCCGAGGATGTTCCCACTTACGGCAAGATCCGCGCGCGCGAGCTCGGCGAGGCGCGGCCCGCCTCGACCTTGCTCGTCATCAGCGCGCTGGCGCGGCCTGGGCTCCTCGTCGAGGTCGAGGCCATCGCCGCAAAGGCGTGAGGCGCGCGATGGCGCGCTACGATCTCGTCCTGCGCGGCGGCCGCGTGCTTGAGGGCACCGGCGCGCCCGCCGTCTCGGCCGATGTGGCGATCACCGGCGATCGCATCGCTGCGATCGGCCGATTGCCGCGCGGCGGCGGGCGGCAGGAGATGGACGTCGCCGGGCTTACCGTCGCGCCGGGCTTCATCGACGTGCACACGCATGACGACCGCGCATTGCTGGCGACGCCCGACATGTCCGCCAAGGCGAGCCAGGGCGTCACCACGGTCATCGTCGGCAATTGCGGCATCAGCCTCGCGCCCTTCGCCGCCGGCCGGCCGCTGCCGCCGCCACTCGACCTCATCGCCGCCGACAGCGCGCGCTTCGCCTCCTTCGCCGATTATCTCGACGCGCTCGATAGGACACCGGCGGCGACCAACGCCGCCTGTCTGGTCGGGCATTCGACCTTGCGTGTCGGTGCCATGGATGCGCTCGACCGTCCCGCCAGCGAGACGGAGATCGCAGCAATGCGACGCACGCTCGGCAAGGCGCTCGATGCCGGCGCCATCGGCCTGTCGAGCGGCCTGTGGTATGCGCCGGCGATCGCCGCGCCGCCGGCCGAGCTGGTGGCCTTGGCCAAGGATGTCAGCGCGGCTGGCGCGCTCTACACCACGCATATGCGCGACGAAGCCGATCATGTGCTCGACAGCCTTGACGAGACCTTCGCCGTCGGCCGCGAGGCCGACGTGCCGGTGGTGATCTCGCATCACAAGGTGCTCGGCCGGAAGAATTTCGGCCGCACGCAGGAGACATTGCCCAAGATCGCCGCGGCGCTCGCCGCGCAGCCCTTGGGCCTCGACGCCTATCCCTATATCGCCTCCTCGACGGTGCTGCGCCCGCAGAACGTGCCGCTCGCGCTAAAAGTGCTCATCACTTGGTCGAAGAGCCGGCCCGAGGTCGCCGGGCGCGAGCTCAAGTCGATCGCCCAGGAGTGGGGCGTCAGCGAGGAGGAGGCCTGCGCGCGGCTGCAACCGGCCGGCGCCATCTATTTCATGATGAACGAGGCGGATGTCCGCCGCGTGCTCGCCTTCGAGCACACCATGATCGGCTCGGACGGGCTGCCGCACGACGTGCACCCGCATCCGCGTTTGTGGGGCACCTTCGCGCGCGTTCTCGGACACTATTGCCGTGAGGAGCGACTCTTTTCCCTGCCTGAGGCGGTGCGCAAGATGACCGGCCTGCCCGCGGCGCGCTTCGGCCTCGCCGGCCGCGGCCGTCTGGCGCTCGGCGCATATGCCGATGTCACCGTGTTCGACGCGGCGGAGATCATCGACCGTGCCACCTTCGCCGAGCCGACGACGCCCGCTGCCGGCATCCACCTCGTGCTGGTCAACGGCCGGGCGGTGTGGCAGGACGGCGCCTCCACTGGCGCGCGGCCGGGCCGCGCGCTGAGACGGCAGGAGATGCAGCGCGAAGCGACGGCAACCTAACGCTCAGCGCTTGCCGCGTGCATCGATCGGCCAGATGTCGACCAGCGTGTCGCCGCTGACGACGTGATAGAAATCGTGCAGATTGGCGGTCGGATCGCAATGCGGCGTCACGCATTCGACGATCGTGCCGAGCGGCAGCTTCGTTGCGCCGGGCGGCAGAGTGAGCTTGCCGTGCTCGTCACCGAAGAATTCGTAGCGGCTGCCCGGCGGCGCGCCCGAAGCGATTTCGGGCGTGGGCCCATCGGTCGCGAAGCATTTGAGGCCGGCGTCGGTCGTCACGTAGCCCGGGGCATTGCCGCTCACCACGGCGGTGGCGACAAACAGCGCGGTGTCGAAGGGCGGCGCGTTGCGCCCGTCCTTGAGGGCGCGCAGATAATCGACATCCATGAACACGTAAGAGCCGACCTGCAACTCGGTGAACACCCGCGCCTCGGGATCGAGGTCGAACGTACCGGTGCCGGCGCCGGTGACGATCGGCACCTCGATGCTCGCGTCGCGCAGCCGCGCGACCATGCCGCGAAGCCGCTCGAGTTGTGCCAACGCCTTGGCGCGGCGCTCGGCGCGGGCGGCGATGTGCTGCAGATTGCCGGAATAGGATTGGATACCGCGGAAGACGATGCCGTCAGCCGCGACCGCGGCACGCACCAGCGCGGCGAGCGCCGCCTCATCCGCGCAGCCGGTGCGGCCGTGGCCGGCCGAGAAATCGACCAGCACCTCGAGCGGCTTGCCGGCATGACGCGCGGCCCGCGCGAGCGCGGCGAGGTTGTCGGGATGGTCGACGACGACGCTCAAGCCGTCATGCGGCCGGGCATGGAGCGCGACGAGGCGCGCGATCTTGGGCTCGGTCACCTGCGGCGAAGTGATATGGACGCCGGGAACGCCGGCGGCGACCATCACTTCCGCCTCCCCCAGCGTCGCACAGCAGATGCCGAGCGCACCGGCGCCCACCTGCATCTCGGCGACGCGGACCGATTTGTGCGTCTTGGCGTGCGGCCGCAAATTGACGCCGGCGGCGCGCGCATGCATCGCCATCGTCACGATATTGCGCTCGAGCGCCTCGCGGTCGATCAGCAGCGCCGGCGTGTCGAGCATCGCGCGGCTGCCCGGCTTGCCGATCAGGCGCTCGTTGGGACCGAGGCCAGTCATCTCTGCATTCTTATGCCCGGCGAGAGTCGCTGCAATAGCACCGTGCGTCCTTCGACTGCGCGCCCAAGGGCGCGCGCTCAGGATGCGGGGCAGTTTTTT
>Ga0134125_10010284_pt1 | contig 10512 bp, 6 predicted proteins | sample KB31751_FD_96464 | JGI IMG/M metagenome (GOLD analysis project Ga0134125, IMG submission 96464) | Terrestrial soil microbial communities with excess Nitrogen fertilizer from Kellogg Biological Station, Michigan, USA - KB3-175-1 | ecosystem: Environmental > Terrestrial > Soil > Unclassified ... | reverse complement strand
TGCAGGCGAAAATTCGAGAGCCAGTTGCTTCACGCGGCGAAGATCAAGCTTGCCAGTTCCGAGGAGCGGCAATTCCTCAATAAAGTAGAATTGATTTGCGCGCGGAAGCCATAGATTCGGCAGGCCCATTGTGGGCAGCTTTTCGATGGCTGCGCGTAGCTGGTCGGCATCGAGCGTGTGCAGCACGATGAGCCGCTCGCCCTTTTTGCCGTCAGGAACGCTCGTCACGACGAGACGCTGCTCGGCTATGCCGATCGCTTCATGAAGGCTCTCCTCCACTTTAATGTGTGGCACCATCTCGCCGCCGATTTTGCTGAAGCGGCTCAGTCGGTCCGTTATCGTGAGGAATCCGTCTTCGTCCTCGGCAGCGATGTCGCCCGTGACGTACCAGCCGTCTTGCAACACCTCCGCGGCCTTTTGCGGATTATTCAAATAGCCCTGCATCACGTTCGGTCCCTTGACGAGCAGCAAGCCGGGCGTATCGGGCGGGAGTTCCGTGCGCGTTTCCGGGTCCACAATCTTTACGCTCACGCCGGGAAGAGGATGGCCGATGCGTCCGCGTTTGGCTCCGACCTGATGAAAACCGGCAGCGCGAAAATCGCGTGTGTTCACGGCAACGATCGGTGAACACTCCGTGCAGCCATAACCTTCGAGCGGCCGCAATCCGAAACGGTCTTCGAAAGCTTGAGCGAGGCGCTCCGGTAATTTCTCCGCTCCAACGACCACATTTTTCAAACTGCCGAAATCCTCGGGCGAGCAGCGCCGCGCGTATTTTTCGAGAAATGTCGGGGTCGAAAGCAGAAAGGTCACGTCGTAATCGCGGACGAGTTCTCCGATTGCGGCAAGGTCGATCGGGCTCGGATGGAACGCAACGCCCGCGCCGTAGACGGCCGGCAGCCACAGCGTCACCGTGAATCCGAATGAATGGAAGAACGGCAGCACGCCAAGAATGCGGTCATCCTTATCGAACATAAACGTCTGGCCGGCCTGCTCGATATTTGCCGCTACGTTGTAGTGCGAGAGGACGACTCCTTTAGGTTCACCCGTACTCCCGCTGGAAAAAATGATCGTCGCTGTGTCGTCGAGCAGCGTTGCCTTCCCAGTGATGGCCCTCTCCATAAGAGCGCCGGGCAGAAACCAAAGAAACAACGCAGCTAAGCGCTCGCCAAAGCCCGAATGTGCGGCGGCTTCTTCGATCAGGGTCGTTTTGCCGGGCACGTGCAGCGGGATTTTTTCGAGCAAGAGCTTCGTGGTAATCACGGTCTGAATGTTGCATTGAGCTATGCATGATGCGAGGGCTTCGTCAGAGAGCGTGTAATTGAGATTTACAGGAATTTTTCCCGCGAGCATGGCGGCATAGTTCACCAGCGCGCCCGGAATCGAGGGTGGCAACAGAATGCCGACCATTTGCTGTCCATCCCACACCCTGCGCAAGCGGCGCGCCAGGAAAATGGAACTGAGCAGCACGCCGCCCCATTTCATCCGCGGCCGGCGCTTATCTCCCATGGCGAAAAGGAACGGATGGCGATGCGCGGTGCGGATCAATGAACGATGCAGGGTGTGCATCCGCGCGCGACGATCGGCGAATGCTTCCGTTTGTAGCCGCTGAACAGCCTTCCGCACTTCGAACGGAGAAGTCGTAGACGGCATCGGAGTTCCGTAACTTACCGTTACGGGATAACGCAACGCCCGTGGGAACTTCCAAAGGAACTTCCCGCCTTCAAAGCTGAAAATGCTGCCCCACACGCCGTCCAGATTCACCGGAATCACAGGCGCAGTTACGTTTTTCAAGATGCGTTCCATTCCGCGTTGGAAGGGAAGCATCTGCCCGATCCGCGTGATTTGCCCTTCGGCGAAAATACATACCAGGTCGCCGTCTCGAATTGCATTCGCCGCCTCGCGCAGGGAATGCAGCATTTCGCGCGGGCCTTGCTGCGAGGAGATGGGAATCGCGCGGATGATTTTCAGAAATGGTTTCAGAAATGGCAGCTCGTAGAAACCCTTGAAGATGAGAAAGCGGATCGGACGCTCGATCGATGCGATGAGGAAGAGCGCATCCACAAACGACATATGATTCGCCACGAGGAGTGCGCCGCCCGTTTGCGGAACGTTTTCCCTGCCGCGGACGCGCAGCCGGTAAACCGTGTGCGTAATGCACCAAACGATCAAGCGAACCAGCGAATCGGGAAGCAGATACATGGAATATCCGGTAGTCAGCAGCGTGAGAATCGCGCCATCCAAAAACATCTCTCGCGAAGACTGATGCAGCAGCCGCGTGAAGCCCAGATAGGCGACGGACGAGAAGGCGATTCCGATGAACGACACGAGGTTTGCCGCGGCAATCACGCCGCCTTTTTGTTCGGGACGCGGCCGGTGCTGGATCAACGCGTTCAGCGGGACGGCAAACATTCCTCCGAAGAATCCGAGCAGCGCAAGATGTGTGCCGGCGACCCATAGAGATTTTACCGGGAAATACAAGAAGGCGCTGAAGACTGTCATACCGATCGCGCCGATGGGAATCAGGCCGTATTCGATTTTGCCGCCGGAAAGATAACCCGCCGCGATGCTACCAACGCCGATGCCGACGGCGATTGCCGCTTGCAGATAGCTGATGTGCTGCTCGTCGATGCGAAGAGCGTCATGGCCATAGATCACGATCACAAGCTGGAGCAAAGCCGCGAGGAAAAATAGGTAAGTATTTCCGAGGACAGCCCAGCTGAGGACACGGTCCGCGCGGATTATCTTCCATTGATCGGCGAAATCGCCGAACGGATTTTTGCGAAAGGGCCGCGTCGGATTGGCAGCGGGAATCCTGGAAATACCCAGGCTCGTGATTAATCCTACGCAGGAGCAGCCGAGCAGGATGAAACCAGCGACGGCTTCGTGCGTGGCGAAGCGTTCGGCAAGAAAGCCGGCCGCAGCAACTCCGCCAATACCCGCGAGAAACGTGCCGAATTCAATGATTCCGTTGCCCCACGAGAGCTTTGTTTCCGGCAGCAATTCCGGCAGTAGTCCATATTTCGATGGTCCGAAGATCGCCCCTTCAATGCTGATCAAAAAGACACCGGCGCACTCCAGCGGGATATTTCGCAACGCGAGCGCGACGATGAAAAAAGCCATCACTCCCAGCTCAAACAGCTTTGTGCCGATGGTGACGGTGCGTTTGCTGAATCGGTCGGCAAAATATCCGCCAGTCATGGAAAAGAGAATGAATGGCGCGGCGAAGAGAAAACCTGCAAGGAAAACGAACCGGTCGCGAACGGCTTGCGGCAGATTCATCGCGACGACGATATAAATGACGAGGTATTTCAGGCCGTTGTCGTTGAATCCGGTCTGAAACTGCGTGACGATCAGGCTCCAAAAGCCGCGCCACCAGTCCGGCGGAGGCACCGGTTCGTGATAAACGGAAACGGCAAGCAAATCGTTTGTCGCGTTATTCTGCGCGACTTCGGATGCCGGACGCGTTTCGACAGAGTCAGTCATCGCGCATTAATCCAAGAAGGGAAGCGTTCGGGTTGAGTTTAGCGCAGTTGGTGCAAGATTGCGGTTGGCTCAGAGGCTAAATTGTTCAGTTTCAAACAGTCACAAAGTGACGCAACCGGCCCTCGCTGCATTCCGGGATATCGGCACGGACAGGGTGCTTGAACTTATTAGGCCACAGTGGTAAATTTCGCGTCCTTGTAGAAGCGAGGTTTGGGAGGTGGTGCTTGGCGATTCGAAAGCTAGCAGTATGTCTTAGTGCGGCTATATTGTTTGGCGCGGCCGTTCATGTAGTGGCTCAAGAACCGGCACCGCCTGAGGGACAGGCACAACCCGCAGTGCCCGCGGGTCGAGGCGGGCGTGGTGGACGCGGCGGTCAAGCTGGTCCGGGGCGCCGTGGTGGTTTTCCGCAATACACGCGTCAACTTGCGCCAGAAGATGTGCTCGCACGCGGCAAGTCTCTATACGACGCGCAATGCTCTTCGTGTCATGCCCCCGATATGCGCGGCGTTCTAGAAAAGAATGGTCCCAACCTGCTGCAATCAGCCGACACAATGATGGATCAACAGGGCGAAAAGGTCGCAGCGGCCGTTGCCGCACATAACCCGCCGATCAATCTTCCCCAAGACGATACTTCAGCCATTGCCGCGTACATTCACAGCATTCAGGCCACGATGGGCGGCCAAGGAAGCCCTCCGGGAAGAAATCCGGTAGGACTGACGTACAACATTCTTGTAGGCGATCCGGTGGCCGGTCAAGCAGCCTTCACCAGGCTCTGCTCGAGTTGCCACTCGGTCACCGGTGACTTGGCTGGGATTGCAACAAAATTCCCCGATCCGCGCACTCTGCAGAATACGTGGGTCGGTGGCAGCAGTACCGGCGGCGGTTTCTTCGGTCGCGGTGGTGGCGCAAGCGGTATGCAGGCGACTGTCACCATGCCAGACGGTGAGAAGATCGAAGGCAAAATCGTTCGCAAGGACGATTTCATTGTCATCCTGACGCTTGCTGACGGCACGCGCAGGTCGATCCCGATCGATAACGGAGTTCCGCAAGTGGATGTGAAGGATCCGCAGGAGGCTCACAAAAAAATGGTGCTTCTGCTGGACGATCCGGACAACAAGAATATGCACGACATCACTGCCTATTTGGCGACCATCAAGTAGAGGAGCATGACGAAAATGAAGAAACTATTTTTCATCGCAGCCCTGCTTGCGGCGCCGATGTTCCTGTTGGCACAGAGCAACGCCGGTCTTGATCCGGCGGCCCTTCTTAAGCCTCTTTCAGACCAGTGGCCCTCTTACTCGGGCGACAATACGGGCAAGCGTTACAGTGCGCTTAAGCAGATCACTACCACCACGGTTAAGAATCTCAGCCTGCGGTGGGTGAATACGGGCATCACCACCGGTTGCGGTCCAGACGGCAAAGGTGAAGCAGCCGCCGGTGAAGTTGCATTGGCACCGGGGCGCGGCGGACGCGGCTTTGGCGGAGCCAGCAGTTCGGCGCCGATTATCGTCGGGGGCTTCGGTGATGGCACGGTGAATACTTGTGGGCCGACGCGCTTCGGCGGCGGCATCCTATCTGTAAACGGGATTCTGTACGGAGCGTCGCAGAACGATGTTTATGCGATCGATGCGCGCGACGGCTCAGTCCTGTGGCACTACTACTGGAAGTACCGCGGCGGCACCACTACGGGAACGCGCGGCCCAAGCATGTGGCACAATCTCATCTATTTCGAACTCCATGACGACTGGGTCGTGGCCCTCAACGCAACGACCGGCCAGGAGGTATGGAAGAAGGAAATCGCGCCGTTTGAGATGCAGTACTTCTCATCGAATGCTCCGATGGTGATCGGCGATCACGTTATCGTCGGCACAGGCAATGACACGGACGAGCCCGCTTATATCAAGTCTCTCGATCCTGAAACCGGCGAGGAGCAGTGGAGATTGTATTCAACGGCCCAGACAGCGGATGACCCTTCGGTCAAGACCTGGCCAACCCTCACCGCGGCGCAACACGGCGGCGGCACATCGTGGATTCCCGGTTCTTACGATCCGGAGACGCACCTGTATATGTTCGGCACCGGCAACCCCACTCCCGCTTATACGCAGGGGCGCGGCGATGGCGACAATCTCTACACGTCTTGCCTGCTTGCTGTGAACGTCGATACCGGCAAAATTGCCTGGTACTTCCAGACATCGCCGCATGACACGCACGATTGGGATTCGACGCAAACGCCAATCATCGCCGACTTGCCATTCAACGGTCGTATGCGCAAGCTGGTCATGATGGCCACGCGCAACGGCTACTTCTATGTTCTCGACCGGACGACGGGCGAACATCTTATTACGCGGAAAATCGGCCTGGTGAACAACTACGCTTCGGGCGTCGATCCGGATGCGCAGCCGAAGCTGAACGCGCGGGGAGAAGTCATCCGCAATCCCAATAAGGACGCTACGATCGCTGGCTCGCTGGTCAACAGCGATGTGACAAACTATCCGCCGCCGTCCTTCTCGCCCGAAACGGGATTGTTTTACGTGCATGAGACAAACGGCCTCCACATCGATTATCTGATGGAGCCCGATCCGCGCGGCTCGATGGGCTTGGGCGGAATCACAGGCGGCGCCAGCTTTTCGTATGGCTCCGACTTGGCAGCGATCGATTACAAGACGGGCAAAGTGAAGTGGCGCCATCCGCTTACCGAGGCCGCCGTCGGCGAAACCACGACTGCCGGCGGAGTGCTCTTCCTATCGGGTAGCGGCGGTATCGAGGCGCTCGACGCGGCCACGGGCAAACCGCTCTGGCACGCGGAAATCGGTGGTCTCTCAAGCCCTGTAGAGACGTTCCTGCTGGACGGCAAACAGCACGTGCTCGCAACGGGAGCGACCGGGTTGTACATGTTCGTACTGAATTAGATTGGTCGCCGAGACTCGGCGGGGAAGCGACTCTTTTGATCGCGGTCGCGCCGTGGTTTTAGCCGATGCTTTTGGCGAGGTCAGACCAGGAACGAACGGCATTGAGACTGCCTTGCGCGTCGCGCCTTTGATGTTGGCGGATGCGCAGGGTCATTGCAAAATTGTTCAATCGTGCTCGAAGTTCGTGGAGAACTTCGGCATATGCAGCAATCTCTTGTTTCCACTCGTCTGTTCCCGTGAGTCCCGAAGAAGCAGACCGCAGGGCAAAATTGACCGATTCGATCTGTGAAGCCAGTTTCGGCACCGTCTCCGGCGGATGCGTGCTTGGATCAGGCAACTTGCGCGCTGCTTCCAGCCAGTGCGCCATCGAAACGCGCGTCTCTCGCAGCTTGTCCAAGGAATCTCGATCCAACTAGCGCTCCATGCCCGCGAAGGTTGGTTCCAGAGTACCTACGAGCTTCATTGCGCCATGGGGCGCGTCGCGCAGGGAACCGTTCAGCTCGGTTTTACTCTCTGTCGCGTTCCTCTGTGCTAGCGAGCGCTCCGCCTGTTGCCATGCGGCGGCCAGCTTGGCGAACTCGCTGGCCATCGTCTCAAGATCTTCATGCGTCGGCCTAATGTGTGTCTGAAAGAGCTTGCCGCGCATAACGTTGTAGAAATCGGAGAGGTTGCGCGCCACGTCGCCACCTTTGTCGAAATTCAGGATGGACTGAAGATAACCGATCACCTCGATTGCATGCGTCAAGGCTTTGCCGCGGACTTCGATATCGCCAGCATCGAACGCCTGCTTTGCCTTGCGAATCGAGCGCACGATCTCTTCATACAGAATTACGATCAGGCCGATGGGGCTTGCGCCGCGAACGGCTGACTCTCGGTACATCCGCGCCGGATCTTTCATTGTCATGGTAGGGACGCCAATTGTTGATTTATCTGCTGCAGCAGCAAAGGCAATTCCTGAAGCGTTACATCGACCTGATCGTACTCCGTCGTGAGTTGCTGTTGCGTCGCGCTAAGCTGCGCCTGGAAGTCCGAGATTTGCTGCGATAGGGCCGCCTGCGATTGCCGTAGGCCCGTCATGTCCTGCGAGACGGAGCCCGAAATGGGATCGGCGATAAAATTAATTTGATTGTAAAGGTTGCTGCCGAAGCTGCCGCCGATCTGTGAGTTGAAAAACGACTGCACGGCCGAAGGGTTTGCCTGCAGGGCGCCCTCCAGCGTTGCGCTGTTTACCGAGAGCGTGCCGTCGTTGTTCATTGAAATGCCGAGATCGGCCAGGCTGTTAATGTTGCCGTTCCCGGTCGTCGCAAAAGAAATGGTCGAGAGAATCTGATTCTGCGCCAGCGCCAACGTGCTGTCCGCCTGAAGCGGGCCCGCCTGATTCGTCGTCGAATTCACCTGGAATTGAGTGTTCAGGTCGCCCGCCACTTTGTTGAAGGCGCTTACGAAATTATTGATTGCCGTTTCCTGCTGGGAGACATTCGCCGTGGTCGTGAGCGTCACGGTTGTGTTCGGATCGGCGGAGTTCAAATTCAACGTCTCACCGGGAATCGCGCCCGTAACCGCATTGCTGGTGCTCGTTATCGGAATGCCGTTCACTTTGAGTGATGCATTCACGCCGGTAACAGCTTTTGTGAATCCAATCTCGCCGGTCGAAGGAGTGAGCGTCAGGTCGCCGGGCGCACCGGTTGTATCGCTGACGATTGCGAGCCGCGCGCCGTTCGCGTCATTAATGACGCTTGCCGTCACTCCAATGTTCGCGTTGTTGATCGTTTGCGCCAGCCCGTCGAGAGTGTTATTCGTGCTGTCGATGCTGATCGTGGCAGGCGCATTCGTTCCGACCTGAACTTGCAGCGTGCCGGTAGCAATCGGCGTCGAGCTTGTCGCGACGGCATCCGAATAGCCCGAGGATGTAGTCGCCAGATTATTCACCACGATTGCCGTATTGCCAGTGGCAGCTCCGGAGACCGCGGACGCGGTCAGGATCGCCGGATTTGAGGAGCTTGCTGAAATGGTTGTCAACGGTCCCGCGGGATCGGTCAATGAAAAGACGGCATCTGAAAGCGCCTGAAGGTCCGAGTTGAAGCTGCTCAACGCATTCTGTTGCGTCGTAAGCGCGGACTGCTGATTCTGCATCTGCTGCAGCTCGGCAGTCTGATTTGCCATCGAGGCTGCCACGAGCGTGCTGATATCAATCCCTGATCCCAGCCCTCCACTCGACGAAGTGGATTGCGACCCCGCAATTAGCGAAGAGCCGATACTGGACGTGCTGCTCATAAAATCCTCAACGGAATAGCGACCTGCGGCGTGACTGCGAATGCGTCCCGGCAGTTAGGTTTAAGAAGGAAAATGTCGCTCATTCCTGTGTCTCACAAAATCAGTGAAGAGCGCCCGCGAAGGAGCGCTCTTCACCTCATTGCGAATTAGTGAAGCAAATTCAGCACCTGCTGCTGTTGCGCGTTTGCCTGCGCAAGGGCCGAAATGCCTGTTTGTTCAAGGATCGAGAATTTCGAAAGGTTTCCAACCACAGTCGGGATATCCGCCGCCGTGATCTGATCCTCCGCTGTCGTCAGGTTTTGGATCTGCACATTGAACACGTTCGACGCCGCCTGCAACCGGTTGATGCCGGCGCCGATCGTGCCGCGATCTGATGCAACCGTGCTGATGGCCGAGTTGATTGCTGTCAATTCGGTCTGGGCCAGCGCGGCCGTGGTGAGATTTCCGCTGACACCGAGGCTCGCGGTTGTGAGCGTTACGGTATTCACGGAGATCGTCGTGGTTCCCGAACTAGTCGAGTCGCTAAGGAAGATCGAAGTTGCGCCGTTGCCGAAGACCGCAGCGCCATTGAACGTGGTGTTCGTGCCGATGTTGTCGATTTCGGCCCGGATCTGCTGATACTCGGCGTCCAGAGCCGCGCGCTGTGAGGAAGAGACCGTTCCCGTTGCTGCTTCCGTGCCTAGAGTGACGGCGCGGTTCAGAAGGTTCGTTACTTGCCCGAGAGCTCCGTCGGCCACCTGCAGGCTGCCGACGCCGTCGTTTGCGTTTGCGACGGACTGCGTGAGCGCCGTAATATTCGCCTGTAATCCGTTTGCGATCGCAAGGCCGGCGGCATCGTCCGCACCGGTGTTGATTCGCGAGCCGGAAGAAAGCTGAAAGAGCGTCTTCTGCAAACTGCTTTGCGTAATGCCGAGCTGGTTTTGTGCAACGAGCGAAGGAATGTTGTTCAGAACGCTGAGAGCCATTGAACTACTCCGAAGTCAACTGAAGTATCCGTTCTCTGCCCGTTGCCTTTCTCACCGGCTGGCTGTTCCCCCATGCCGAAGGCGAATCGATCGTCGAACGGTTCTTGTGATGTCACCCAGCAAATCGGCCTATGCTCAGAAGCCTTTAATCGCGCGGGCTGTTCGCGGGCGCAATTTCTCCTCTGTTGTTACTTTTTGAACAGAGACCGCCGCCGCGGAATCGTTTGCCGTTTCAATTTTGGACAGGCTGGCGCGGAGATGTTCCGATTCGGGATGCTTCGCGACGCCCTGGCGTAACAGCATTGCGGCTCGCTGCCAATCGTCGAGTTTGGCGCGAATGCTGGCGGCGCGGAGAAAGTCCTCCGGCCGAGAGGGAAGAGCGCTGAGTTTGCGTTCGGCCTCCTCGGCGGCCGACGTGAGATTTCCGAGCCAGACTTCGACCGTGATAAGGCGATCGTACAAATCGGGCAAAGCGGGACTCATCTCGATTGCATGGCGCAGTTTGCGGAGACCGGAGGCGGTGTTTCCGTTTCGCGTTTCGGCGAGGCCGAGCTTGCTTTCCAGCGACGCATTCGCTGAATCGCGTTTGCACGCGCGGCGATATGCGTTAACCGCCGCTTCATAGTGGCCAAGATTGTAGTTGGTATCGCCGATGAGCTCGGCGCAAGGCGCTGTGGTGTGACCGCTTGATTCTGCTTTACGCAGCGAGCGCAAAGCCGGTGCATATTGGCCGAGCGCAAATTGCGTCTTGCCGGCAAAAAACCAGGCGACGCCAAAGCGGTCGTTCAATTGGCACGCGCGCTCGAAATAGGGAAGTGCTGCGGGCGGGTTTCCGAGATTCTCGAGTTCCACGACGCCGACTTCAAAGTGCGCCTGCGCAT
>Ga0134125_10010283_pt1 | contig 10512 bp, 14 predicted proteins | sample KB31751_FD_96464 | JGI IMG/M metagenome (GOLD analysis project Ga0134125, IMG submission 96464) | Terrestrial soil microbial communities with excess Nitrogen fertilizer from Kellogg Biological Station, Michigan, USA - KB3-175-1 | ecosystem: Environmental > Terrestrial > Soil > Unclassified ... | reverse complement strand
TTGTATGAGGATCCAAATGTCAAGGACTCAGACGGCGAGCCGCTCGTCAATCGTGTACTGACGATCATGTTGGCTGATGAGTACTAACGCGCAACATCCTTGCCCCACCTTCGAGGTGGGGCATTTCTTTTCCGTAGCCACTCTGACCTCGGCCGTCCCATGCGCACCAGCGCATCGACTTGTATCCGGTCGAAGGACCTTGGCCTTCGCACCACAATGCGTATTCACGTATGCCGGAGCCAGAAGGCTGCGGCGGGCGACCAAACTACTACTGGGCTACAAAGAGCCATCAATCTTCCCGGTCGCCCACCGCCTTACCGCTGATGCGGCAAGCTTTGGATTCCTTTCATGCTTTGAGCGTCGCGCCTTCCGGCACCACGCCGTGTTCAACGAACCGCCAGAAGGCGATCGCCAGTCTGCGGGCCAGCGCGACAATCCCGACCTTCCGACCGCGCATGCCCTGGTTACTCCATCGCGTACGCCACCAGCGTGCCAGTTCGCTCTGCGGCTGATAGCGCAGCCAAAACCAAGCCAGCTCGACCAGCGTCTGCCGTGCAAGTTTGGTCCCTGCCTTGTTGATCCCCCGATCCCGGCTAACGTCGCCGCTCGCATAGGGACTTGGCGCCAGTCCGATGAACGAAGCCAAATGCCGCCGGCTGGCAAAGGATCGATGATAGACCTCGGCAACGAGTACCGTTGCGGCCGTCTCACCGACCCCGCCCAGCGTGGCCAGCCGCCGGACCTTATCCCGATGCGGGAAGCTGCTAGCTTGGTCGTCAAGGGTCGCGCTGCGCTCCGCCTCGACTTCCGCAATCTGCTCGCAGATGAACGCGTAATGGCGCAGCATGCGTTCGATGTCGCGCCGCAGGAATGGCGGAAGCGGGCGCCCATCGCCAGTCCTGATCACGTCGAGCTGTTGCTGTAGGCTCTTGTTGATCCGCTTGCTCATCAGCCACACGCCATGGAGCGCCAGCAGTCCCTTGATGCGGCCGACGACCCGTGTGCGCTGCTCGACCAAGTGCTTGCGCTCACGTGCGATCCGCTTGGCGTCTTCCTCCTCGACAGTCGGAATACGCACGGCACGGGCAATGCTCGTATCGCCAAATAGCCAAGTGCGCAGAATGCGGGTCATCTCTTCGGCATCCAGCCGGTCCGTCTTGGCAAGTCGTCCTCGGCGTGGCCTCAGAAAGCTTGCCGGATCGAATACGATTGTCCGGAGGCCACGACGCTCCAGGACTCTCGCCACCAGAAGCCATCATATCCAACCTCGTAACAAACAACGATATCCACTGGGCCTGACACAGATTGCATTGCTCTCGCGCGACCTTGATCTAAAATACTGAGTAGACGATCAACGTCGCCAGCTTTGAGCTTGTAGGTGTTCGTTCGGCCGCCGTCGGGCGGTGACATGGCGCAGACCCAAATCGTCTTGCTCAATTCAAGCGCAACACAACACACCTTGTGCACGTCGGTTTGATGCGTCATGGGCGGAGCTCCCCTGAAACCACACTTGGTGGTCGCTTAGAGGGGCATGATTCGGCGCCTCTCCGCTGCATAGCATCTATTACGACCAAACAATGACCGTACACTCGCCTGACCCAACTGATCCAGCAGTCACCGAGCGCGTCATTACCATCATGCTGGCTGAAGAATATTAAGATTCAAACGCGATGTGGACGTCCGAAGCCGTTCAAAACCGGACGTCCACGTGTTGGCCCCAAGTCTGGAGCGATGTCGCAGACGCATTGCGATTTGCGAGCAATGATATTGTCCCAATCGTGTTCGTGCGGGCGCAGGCGCCTCCGCATCCCTTACCGAAAACCCAAATGCCAATTTCCATCGCTTTGTACTTTCCTTTCATCCTCGTTTCTTGTCACAGTAAAGTCTCGCCCTTAATCGTGGCGTCGCTTTCCACTCGATTTCACCGTTACGATTGATACGGGCAATCACGCAGCCATCTGCTTCCCACTTCTTGAGCAGCGCTTTCAAAAACGCGGTATCATCTACGTGCCCGAATCGTTTATAGGAATTTGCAATAAATTCTTTAACGAACTTCTCATCGTTGTCAGCGTTTGCGTTTTGCACCTTTGTCATGGATTACCTCTCCATAAATGATTGTGAGTGGTGCTCATACAGCGCAGCTGCCATGACCACCACAGTCTATTTACAGCTCTCATTTCTATCGCCGGCATTATGTCAGGGACGCATTTCGCCCGAGGCGACATGCAAATCGGGCGGCGCATTTATTAATACCGCCCCTGTGTTTCATGAACTCGCTTAGGGGCACCTTTCGACGCTTAAACTTAGCCGCGTACCGCAGCGCCCGAGACCATTTTGAGCGGGTGCGATAGTCCACCTTGCTGAGATCCGCCGTGCAAAGGATTATCGCGGCGAACGGTTCGGGCACGTGATCTACAGGCCGGCCGGCCTTCAGGCACGTGGCGCGCCGGGCATATGTTTCGGCTATGTCGTAGCGCCGCCACCAGGAAACCAGTTCAAAGACTGCGCTCAGGTATCGGTAGACGCCATTCCGATCACGGCTGCTCTGGTAGTCCTCCCAGGCGTCCTCTAGCGGCTCTAAATTGATCTTTAGCGCCTTATCGGTAAATGCGATTCGGTCGGACAAATACCGGAGCACCGCTACACGGCCTCGTCGTCGGCATCCGACTCTGCGTCGGCTTTGAGGTCCGCCAGATGATCCCGAAGTTTGGGGGTCGCTTTCCACGCTACGCGGCCTCTTGCATCGAGGTACCGCATCGTTTCACCGGCGGCTTCGGCGTCTGCAAGGATGTCGACCAGAACGGTGTTCCGAGCCCCAACGGTGCCGTTACGCCTCGAGCGAGTGCGGAAATTTGTCTCTTCGAGGTAAGCTCTTAGATGCGTGTCTATTCGTATTCTCACGACAGCGGCCCCAGAAAATGTGGTGCAGCTCTCACTTTGAGAGCTCTGCGCAATTTGAAATTAGCGTCTTTCCTTCTTGCACGGTTACGTCAGGATCGGCATGAAAACCGATTAAGAACCTTCATATCGACCGCAAAGTATCTTGGCTTTCCATCAATGCCGGCGACCTTTTTCTTCACAGTAGCCGTGTCTGCGCGCTCGGCAATGATCACGCCGTTATCCTGCAAAGCTCTTCTATGTACCTGCGCGGGCACCCAGCTTTTGAACCGGTCTGGCTTCACATAGATCGCGCCATTGATCTGAAATCCATCAGCGTGCCGAATGATTCGCATAAATGTTAGTTGTGTTCGTTTTTGCAGTGACCCACATGATAACAACATCACGTTTATTGACGCTTTTGCAATATTCCACTACTTTACAACGATCATTTTTGGCCAATTCTCGTTACGATTTATTGCGCCAGACTAAATCTTGATCTTCTTGAACACGATACCATCTGGCTGAGCACTAACTCTCACTTTCCTCAGAAACAAGAAATCCATCGAATCACATCTCCCAAGGAGAACACATAGCTCGGGCAAAATCTTTCGACCAGACCGAAGTAGCTTGGGCAGCTTGATCAGCTTGTGCATATAGGGAATGACATTCAGATCCTTCAGCCGCTTCACCTGGATTGGCTGTTTGTACTTGGAATCATTCCGCCATCGTTCCGATTTGAATGCGTTCTTCAATTTCTTCGCCAGACCCTTCCGATTATTGGTCCAAATGGCCAAATGCCAATGGAGCTGGAGGTACTTGTCGCCAGCGCGTTTTTCCCAACCGAAATCAATGCTGCCGATCACGACGCGTTTGATTCGTGCACGGTCAAATACGTCTCTCAGCCAGCGGTTCGCCTTTAGGGGATTGAGTTCTAGGAAATCACCAGGCTGACGAGCCTGCGTTGGCGGAGCGATGGTGACGAAGACCAGTTCTTTGCCTCGTCGGCTAGGTGATAAATTGGCTATGACATTCAGGTGAGCAACGACCTTGGCCCGTTGAAACGCACGGGCGCATTTGGGACAGGCTGAACAGCCACATCGTCTCCCTGGGAGACATTCCTTCAGTCGCTTTTGGAGCCGGAGATAAATAGCAGCGACGGTGTGGCTACCGTTTTTGCGCTCCCGTCTAGCGGCACGTTGTAGAATCTGCCCAATTTGCCGATGACGCTTGACGGCCTTTTTGGCGGCAAACGAATCTCCGAAGTCAGGCGGACCTTCGCCAAACCACAATTCGTTGGTGACGATCGCGTTGTGGGCATTGCGGTGAGAGCAAAATGCCCCTTCGGGGGAATCGAACTCATGAACTCTACTTTGCGATTGCGCGATTCCGATAAACGTACTTTGGCTGTTGTTACGCTTTATTGAACAATTCATTTTGGGGCACATACAATGGACATGCCCGCCGACCTCTTCGACCAGCGGGCACGTTTTTGACAAGTGATGCAGACTTAATCTTTCAATTTATGGGACCGGCGCGGTACTCCCAAAATGATTCCAAAAACCCAATAAACAACATATACGCCAGCAGCGTCGTAAAATGTTGCGTCGCCTCTGGTGCGTCCAACACCTCAAGGCGCTTCTTGCTCACCAATTTTCCGGATAATGTCTTTTTCTTGAGTAGTTGGTCGACCGCGTCCGCAAGTATCGACCGTGGCTCCCACCCGACCGACATTTCTTTATCCAGTCTCGCTAATCCATTGTTCATGAACCAGCGACCAGCACTATCAAGTCGGTCACGAAACGTTTCGACGAATTTATCGTGGTCAACTCCTCGGATTTGAAATCGGCACATGTCTTTTGCTTGCTCGAAGCAGGCGTCTACATCTAACATAGTACTTTCTCCTCAAGAGACATTTACGCCAGCACACTGCCAGCCACTCCAGGCATTATTTACAAGTTTGCGTTTGCGCGATTTTGCAGAGCCCGGAACTTGATGGTGCGCGCCAGACGATTCGTGATGGACCAAAGCCTCCTCGGGAGGCATGGCCCGCTGCTCGCAGATTTTCCGACTTAAGAGCAGGCTGCGAGGGAGGAGTCCGCGCTTGTAGACTCACGCATAAACTTTCTTGGCGCGCCGTCGCACCGGTCAGTCATTCACATGCTGACTGCGGACAGCCAGCAGGTCCGGGATGGGTAGCCGGAACGTTGGCCGAGGATCCCGCGAGACCGGTCCCCGCACCTTGGCCATTTCGGCTTCGAGTTCGGCCAGCGGTAATTTCGGCGCCCAGGCTATGGCACAGGTTTCTCGGGGGCCTAAGGTGCCAATCGAGTGTTAAGGTGCCCTTGGGCTCGATGAGCAACGCGGGCACCTTAGCGGTGCGGACCAGGACATATGGTTCACGCGCCGCCGTCGGGCTCAGGACTCAGCGGCTCCTGCGTGACCGGCGGCAACACCGCATCGTCACGTTGATCGGCCAGCGGGACGTCGCTGTCGGTTTGGTCGTCATTCGTCTTCGGCGGAGGCTGCGTCTTGTCGTTGTCCACGACGAGTGTCAGAACCGTCGCACCGCCTGGTGGGTGCCAGACCCATTTCCCCTTCGGCCCGATACCCCCCTCCCTTTTGGAGGGGATACTCAATTTTTCGCGCGCTGTTCGCAAGCTCTTCGGCGTAAATCCGGCTTCCTCGCCGCGCCGCATGATCTCGGCTTGGTCCAAAGGGCCGTCGCTCAACGTCTCCCGTAGAAAATCCATCGCGCCCGCCGACGCCTTCTTCCCAGCCGCTGCGAGTACCTCGTCCGCCGAAACCATCACCGGATCGTCGCTCCAACGCACGGCCGATGCCTGGATACCTTCACCCAGGGTCTTGGTTTCAAGTTCGAACGCAAAACCGACCCGGTCCGGGGCGAGATTATTTTTCACCGGCAGAAACAGACGCCGCGTCGAGCCAGGTTCCTCCGTCACCAAGTACACGGCACGAGCGACCGCGACGAAATCCAGTGAGCCCATGATGCGCGTGATAGCTTTCGCGCCGCCGCTCTTGTTTAGATGGGAAATCGCGAGCACGCCGAATTCGTGCCGCGCAGCGAACGCTGTGAGGTGGTCAAGGAGGGGGCGAACTTCGGAACCCTGATTGCGGTTTATGCTGCGGTTCTTCTTGCCCAGGTATGCCGTGATCGGGTCCACGATGAGAAGGCGCACTTGCCTCAGATCATGCTCTCCCTGCAGCCGTTCGAGGTCATCCGCCAAGCTGAACGCTCGTTCGACACCGTCTTCCTTGACCGCTTTGACCAAGTGCACGGCGGCGCGGTCCGCAGCAGCGGAAATAAGTCGAGGGACGATAGTGTCGGCTGCGTCGTCCTCGGCCGAGAGGATAAGCACGTGACCGGCGCGCTCGTTAGCAGTTCCGCCGGGCCAAGGGCGCCCAGTGGAGATTGTGGCCGCAATGTCGATCGAGACCTGGGACTTGCCGAGTCCGGGATGTCCGACGAGGTTCGTGACTCTGCCGGTCGCTATAACACCTGGCCAGATCCAGGTCACTGGCTCCGGCTCGATCTCCGACGTCGGCACAAGGACGACCGTCGTGGTCGCCGCCGAAATCCGTGCCGATAGAGAGCACTCGGCCGATATCGACGTTACGCTCTCAACCAACCACAGCGGTGCGCACGAGACCTCGACTTCTCCCAACGCGCGTTCCTCTCTAAATTGTCGGTTCGCTGACGCATTGCCGAGGCTCGACGGCGCGATGACGAAATGACCGTCACCAAGAATCCGAAGTCTCTCGCCGATGCTCTTTGACCTCCAGTCGCTATCGCACCTAAAGAGTCGGATCTCTCGGTCCGCACCATCCAGGATCGTAATAGTGCGCGGGAGGTCTCCGTTTCGACCGGTCAGCTTGCGGAGGCTTGTCCAACCGGCGTCACCGTCAATCTCCAGGCCGATCAATTTCGTAGGTCGCCCGAGAGCGATTCCGATTTTCGCTTTCGGCCACTTCTTCCACCACTGCTCGATCACCCGCGAAACGGTCGTCGCATCGTGAATGCCGTTGTTCGTCCGCGGGTGCTTGCCCGGTTGGTCACAAACGGGATTGCCGCATGTGCAGCGGCCCTCTCTAGTGCCCTCTAGGGGGACGACTGCAATGCCGGCTTTGGCAAACCGCAAGGCCAATTGCCGCCGGAGTTCATCTTGCGTGGACATAGAACCCTCCATTCGACCAGGCGATGCCCTTCAGGGCGTGCATGGTCTTGGCCATGAGCCAGCTTTGCCGGATCACGGACCCGATGATCGATTTGGGTTATGGGGGCTCGTCCACCTGCCCGAAGGGCTCTGACGAACACAAGTGCGCAGCGCAGCTTCGCCGCAACGCCGCGCAATGTTTTCATGTGGTGGAAAAATGGCGCTTCAAAGGCACACCCCACTAAACGGAAGACGTGCTCAATCGGCAACAATGGACAATTGCGCCGGGCACCAACCCCCGGAGCAAAAGCTACTCGTGTGTAGCGCCTGACCTACCACTTTCCGTTTTTCTGGCCTGTCGCCGACTGTCTCGCCGCCGACATCCGCAGCTTACTTTCCTTCGTGACGCAGCCGTTAATACTTCCGTTCTTGCGCACAAAATCCTTCACTTTCTGCCGGGGTGATTTTGCTGCAGCAACGTACCGGAGCACGGCCCCGTACTTGGCTCGCTTTTTCGCGCCGAGTTCCGGGTAAACTTGCCGGAGTAAAAGGCTGCCCAATTGTCGATTTGTACGGAAATCAAGGAGGCTACCAAAAATTTTCCGCCTGTCTTTCCAACTCAGCTTGTGTAGATCACCTTCGATGCCGTGCAGATCATCGAAGAGCCTATAAAGGCAAACATCACGCTTGCGTTCGACCCTTTCCGCGACTTTCGACAACTTCTGCAAACGCAGGGCGCGTTTTCGAGCTGCTTCGATTTTTGCGAATACTTCCTCAAGCACTGAATTCTCCTCAGTTCTTTGTCCTGGGTGCGATCGAGACGTATGCCCAATTGGACCCGATGGGCCCTCTTTACAGTTTCCGGAATCGGCCGCTGGCCGTGCCGAGCGTCATACGTCTTCGTGGGCGAGGGTGAACGACGGGATATCGCCCGTTCGGTGGTCGGGCCACCACGGCCGTTTTCGGGCTCGTCGATCAGCAACTGTCACCTCGGGTGACGGGTCAGCACCTGGGCAAAAAAGCGAACTGTAAATGCGATGCGGGAACTGATCGGAGGCCCGCATGCAACCCGCAACCTTTTCGGCTGCAGCGGCGCGTTACATAGGCACCGCGTCGCAATGAGTCGCTTGAACATTCCACCGCGCGAACAGATTGAGCCGAACACCCCACTTCGGCTCAACGTCGCCGCTACGCTTGCCTTCCCCGATGGCTCGATGTCAGCATCAGGGCTGCGGCGCGAAGCTGCCCGTGGGCGGCTCATCATTGAGCGTATTGCTGGCAAGGACTTTACGACGCTCGCCAATATCGAACAGATGAGGGAATTATGCCGAGTAGAAGCAAAGGGGCCAGACTGTGGCTCCGGCCAACGCGTACCGCCCGAGGAGGAAGTCACGCATCAATCTGGACCATCCGCGACGGAAGCAGTCAAACGAGCACAGGCTGTCTTGCGCACGACATTGCTGGAGCAGAACGAGTCCTCGCCACGTATCTCGCCGACAAGCACACAAAAGCAGCGCGCGCGTTCGACCGAGAACCGCACCAAATCCCCATCGCGGACATCCTGACGATCTATGTCCGCGACGTCGTGCCGGTACATTCACGTCCGAAAGACACGAAAGGACGCATCAAGGCACTAGACGCGTTCTTCGGCGATAAAATGCTGTCCTACGTGAATGGGGAGACCTGCCGGGCGTACGCGAAGCAACGCTCAACGGATTCCGCGGCACGCCGTGAACTGGAAGATTTGCGCGCGGCTATCAACCACCACCGTCGCCAAGGCCTGTGCAACAAGGTGGTCGAAGTTTTATTACCGCGAGAGCGGCCAGCACGCGAGCGATGGCTGACCCGCTCAGAGGCTGCGCGATTGATTTGGGGCGCATGGCGATACCGCGAAGTCCAGACGAAAAAGCCAACGAGCCGCCGGTCGCGCCAGCATGTCGCTCGATTCATTTTGATCGCGCTGTACACCGGAACGCGGGCGAGTGCTGTCTGTGGCGCTGCCCTTGAACCGACTGCGGGACACGGCTGGATCGATCTTGAGCACGGCGTGTTCTACAGGCGCCCTCCAGGCGAGCGGGAAACGAAAAAACGTCAGCCGCCCATCCCCTTGCCTGATCGGCTTCTCGCTCACCTACGACGCTGGAAACGGCAGGGGCAACGCTTTGCCGTGGAATGGAACGGCCAGCCGGTCCAAAGAGTCTCTAAGGCTTTCGCAAGGACCGTAGCGGATGCCGGGCTGAGCGACGACGTAACTCCCCACGCTCTTCGCCACACGGCGGCGACTTGGCTGATGCAAGCCGCCACAGACCTATGGCAGGCGGCCGGCTATCTCGGCATGACCGTCGAGATGCTGTCCGAGCGGTACGGTCACCACCACCCGGATCACCTTGCGGACGCGAAGCAGGCGTTCGGGCGGCACCGACGCCGCCGTGAAACTGTGGCCGAATCTGTGGCCGAAGGGGGTGAGAGGCCAGCTAAGTATTGGTCGGAGTGGCAGGATTTGAACCTGCGACCCCCTCGTCCCGAACGAGGTGCTCTACCAGGCTGAGCCACACTCCGACGCCGCGCGGCTTATACATTTGGGCCCGCTCTTGGGCAAGCCTGCGGGATTTGCCGCGCACCGGTGCTATGTAGGCAGCAAGGAACCGCAATGACAGCCCCACCCGCAACGCGCGTGCTTACAGCCGCCGATGCCGCCGCCATCGGCGACGCGGCGCGCTGCCTCGCTGCCGGCGGGCTGGTCGCGTTCCCGACCGAGACCGTCTACGGCCTCGGCGCCGCCGCGGCCGACGGCCGCGCCATCGCGCGGCTCTACGAGGCCAAGGGCCGGCCCGCGTTCAATCCCTTGATCGCGCATGTGAGCAACGCCGCCGCGGCGCGGGCGCTGGCGCGCTTCGACGCCGACGCGGCGCAGCTTGCCGAAACATTCTGGCCCGGACCGTTGACCCTGGTGCTGCCCAAGGCCGACGGCTGTCCCGTTGCCGATCTCGCCACCGCCGGGCTCGACACCATCGCGGTGCGCTTGCCCCATCATCCGGTGGCGCAAAACATTCTCGCCGCCTTCGCCAGGCCGATCGTGGCGCCGTCGGCCAACCGCTCCGGCCATGTGTCGCCGACGACGGCGGCTCACGTGCTGGCCGATTTGCGCGGCCGCGTCGACCTGATCGTCGACGGCGGCGCCACCCCGGTCGGCCTCGAATCCACGATCGTCGCCTGCCTGGGCGAGCCGGTTTTGCTGCGGCCAGGCGGCCTGCCGCGCGAAGCCATCGAGCACGCGCTCGGCCGGCCGCTCGCGCACGCGAAGGAGCGCGGCGAAGCGTCAGCCGAGAACGCGCCGGCCGCCCCCGGCATGCTGGCGTCGCATTATGCGCCGCGCACGCCGCTCCGGCTCGACGCCGCGCACGTCGCGCCCGGCGAAGCGCTGCTCGCGTTCGGACCGGCGCTCGCCGCCCGCGCCGAC
>Ga0134125_10010282_pt1 | contig 10512 bp, 7 predicted proteins | sample KB31751_FD_96464 | JGI IMG/M metagenome (GOLD analysis project Ga0134125, IMG submission 96464) | Terrestrial soil microbial communities with excess Nitrogen fertilizer from Kellogg Biological Station, Michigan, USA - KB3-175-1 | ecosystem: Environmental > Terrestrial > Soil > Unclassified ... | reverse complement strand
GATGACCCACAGGAGGATGTTTTTCGTCAAATCGTTCAAGTCGACGCGTCTCCCGAAACCCTATCCCGAACCTACACCAACGCCCGCTGCTTAGCCAGCAAGTACAGCTCCGGGCTCCGGGCCCGGGACGCCCCGGGTTTGATCAGCTTGACCTTCGCAAACCGCTGCCGTACCGCGTGCACGAGCTCTTGAAATCCTGCGCCCTGGAAAGTCTTGATGAGGGCGGCGCCATTCCCGTTCAAGACGCGCTCGGCGAGCTCGAGCGCCAGCTCCGCGAGGTGCATCGAGCGTGGCTGGTCGACCGCATCGATGCCGCTCAAGGAAGGAGCCATATCCGAGAGGAGCACATCCGCGGCCCCCTCCGGCAGCCGCGCCACGATGGCCTCGAGCACCGTCTCGTCCCTGAAATCGCCCTGAACGAATTCCACCCCCGGGATGGGCTCGATCGGCAACAAATCCGCTGCCACCACCTGCCCGCTGCGCCCGACCTTACGCTTGGCGTACTGGCTCCAGGCCCCTGGCGCCGCTCCGAGGTCGATGCAAATCTGCCCCGGCCGCAGCAGCCTCTCCCGCCGATCGATCTCCTCGAGCTTGAAGACGGCGCGGGAGCGCCACCCCTCGGCCCTGGCGCGCCGCACGAAAGGATCAGCGGCGTGCTCCCCCGGCTTCAGGCGTGCTCTCCGAGGTTCATGGGACTGTACGGGACGAGCGCGTTATGTAACATGACGCGCGTCTCATCCCTCATATCCCTCGTATCGCACGGTCACGATCTCGTAGAACCGCAGGCCTCTCGGCGTCGTCACCTCGACCACCTCGCCCTGGACCTTGCCGACCAGGGCGCGTGCGATCGGGGAAGTGATCGAGATGCGCCCCGCGCGGATGTCCGCCTCGTCCTCGCCGGCGATCTGGTAGATGACTCGTACGCCCTCGTCCTGATCCTCGAGCTCGACGAGCGCCCCGAAGACGACCTTGCCGGTGTTCGGCAGCTTGCTCGGATCGATGATTTCCGCGTTCGCGAGCTTGGTCTCGATCTCGTTGATGCGGCCCTCGATGAAGCCCTGCTGCTCGCGCGCCGCGTGGTACTCGGCGTTCTCCGAGAGATCGCCGTGACCGCGGGCCTCGGCGATCGCTTTGATGATGCCGGGCCGCGCCTCGGATTTGAGTCGCTTGAGCTCCGCGCGGAGGGCCTCCGCTCCGCGCAGCGTCATCGGCGTCCTTTTCATGCGCGCCGCGCCTCCTCGTGCAGATCGCGCAGCCGGCGCACATCGACCTCATCGAGGTGATCGAGCGCCTCACAGGTCGCGAGCGCCGCGGCGAGCGTCGTGTAGTAGGTGACGCGCCGGTGCACGGCCTCGCGCCGGATCGAGTTCGATTCGCGCGTCGCCTGCTTGCCTTCGGTGGTGTTCACGATGAGATCGATCTCGTCGTTCTTGATCATATCGACGATGTGCGGACGGCCCTCGCGCACTTTGTTCGCGCGCCGGCAGGCGACGCCCGCCTCCGCGAGCACGCGCGCCGTGCCGGTGGTGGCGACGATCTCGAAGCCGCGCTCGATGAGCTTGCGCGCGAGTCCGACCGCACCCGGCTTGTCCCGGTCGCGAACGCTCAGCAGGCAGACTCCTTTGCGCGGGAGCGTCACGCCCGAGGCGGCCTGCGCCTTCGCGTACGCCTCCCCGAATGTCTGTCCCGTGCCCATCACCTCGCCCGTCGATTTCATCTCGGGGCCGAGGATCGGGTCGGCCTCCGGGAATTTCACGAACGGGAACACCGCCTCCTTCACGGCGAAGTATGGCGGCACGATCTCCCCGCCCACGCCGATCTCGGCGAGCTTGCGCCCGCTCATCACGCGCGCGGCGATCTTCGCGAGCGGCAGCCCGGTCGCTTTCGAGACGAAGGGAGCCGTGCGCGAGGCGCGCGGGTTTACCTCGAGGATGTAGACGATCCCGTTCTGGATCGCGAATTGAATGTTCATGAGGCCGACGACATGCAGCGCCCGCGCGAGCTTGGCCGTCTGCTCGCGCAGCTGCGTTTGAATGTCGGACGAGAGACTGTAGGGCGGCAGCGAGCAGCCGGAGTCTCCGGAGTGCACGCCCGCCTGCTCGACGTGCTCCATGATGCCGCCGATCAGCACGTCCTCGCCGTCGCACACGGCATCGACATCCACCTCGATCGCCACATCGAGAAAACGATCGAGTAGCACCGGGCTGTCGTTTGAGACGCGCACCGCATCGAGCATGTAGGCGCGCAGATCCTCCTCCGTGAAGACGACCTCCATCGCGCGTCCGCCGAGCACGTACGAGGGGCGCACGACGAGCGGATAGCCCACCTCGCGCGCGAGGCGCACGGCCTGCTCCTCCGTGCGCGCCGTCGCATTCGCGGGCTGCTTGAGCCCCAAGTCGCGCACGAGCTTCTGGAAGCGCTCGCGATCCTCGGCGATGTCGATAGACTCGGCAGTCGTACCGATGATCGGCGCGCCGGCTTCCTCGAGCGCGCGGGAGAGCTTGAGCGGGGTCTGTCCGCCGAACTGAACGATGACGCCCTCGGGCTTCTCCTTCGCGAGGATCTCGAGCACGTCCTCGAGCGTCAGCGGCTCGAAATAGAGCCGGTCGGAGGTGTCGTAATCCGTCGAGACCGTCTCCGGATTGCAGTTCACCATGATTGTCTCGAAACCGTCCTCGCGCAGCTGCAGCGCCGCGTGTACGCAGCAGTAATCGAACTCGATGCCCTGCCCGATGCGGTTCGGACCGCCGCCGAGGATCATGATCTTGCGCCGCTCGCTCGGGTCCGCCTCGCACTCCTCCTCGTAAGTCGAATACAGATACGCGGTCGAGGTCGCGAACTCCGCCGCGCAGGTGTCGACGCGTTTGTAGACCGGCCGCACGCCGAGGTCGTGCCGCCTCTGGCGCACGGCCTTCTCGATCACGCCGACGAGCTTCGCGATCCGCGCATCCGAGAAACCCTTGCGCTTGAGAACGCGCAGGCGCTCCGCGTTGAGCCCGCTCATGCCGCGCTCGCGCACGCGTGCCTCCTCGGCGATGAGGTCCTCGAGCTGCGCGAGAAACCAGGGATCGATTCGCGTGAGCTCGGCGATGCGCTCGAACGTCCAGCCGGCGCGAAACGCATCGGCGGTGTAGAGCAGGCGGTTCGGCCCGGCGGCGCGCAGCTCGTACTCGAGGCGGCTCGCCGTCTCCTCATCGAGCGGCGCGCCGGGCTCGCTGTCCGCGGCCGGCACGATCTGCTCGGTCAAGCCGTCGAGGCCCGTCTCGAGCCCGCGCAGCGCCTTCTGCAGCGACTCCTGGAACGTGCGACCGATCGCCATCACCTCGCCGACGGACTTCATTTGCGTCGTGAGCCGATCGTTCGCATCGCGAAACTTCTCGAACGTGAAACGGGGAATCTTCGTGACGACGTAGTCGATCGAAGGCTCGAAGGAGGCGGGTGTGCGCCCGCCCGTGATGTCGTTCTTGAGCTCATCGAGCGTGTAGCCGACGGCGAGCTTCGCGGCGACCTTCGCGATCGGGAATCCGGTCGCCTTCGAGGCGAGCGCCGAGGAGCGCGAGACGCGCGGGTTCATCTCGATCACGAGGAGCCGCCCGTCCTCGGGGCTCACCGCGAACTGTACGTTCGAGCCGCCGGTATCGACGCCGATCTTGCGCAGCACCGCGATCGAGGCATCGCGCATGCGTTGGTATTCCTTGTCCGTGAGCGTCTGGGCGGGCGCGACCGTGATCGAATCACCGGTGTGCACGCCCATCGGATCCAAGTTCTCGATCGAGCAAACGATGATGCAATTGTCCTTGCGATCGCGCACCACCTCCATCTCGAACTCTTTCCATCCGATGACCGACTCCTCGAGCAGCACCTCGCTGGTCGGTGAGGCATCGAGCCCGCGGGCGACGATCGTCTCGAACTCCTCGCGGTTGTAGGCGATGCCTCCGCCGGTTCCCCCGAGCGTGAACGACGGACGGATCACGACCGGGTAGCCGATGTCGCCGACCGCCGCGTGCGCCTGCTCGAGGGTGCGCGCGATGCGCGAGCGCGGCACCTCGAGCCCGATGTCGCGCATGGCGTTGCGGAAGAGCTCGCGGTCCTCGGCCATGTCGATCGCGGCGCGCGAAGCGGCGATCAGCTCGACGCCGAAGCGCTCGAGCACACCCTCGCGCACCAGATCGAGCGCGGTGTTGAGCGCCGTCTGGCCTCCCATGGTCGGCAGCAGCGCGCTCGGGCGTTCCTTCTCGATGATCCGCGCGACCGTGCGCCAGTTGACGGGCTCGATGTAAATGGCGTCCGCCATCTCGGGATCGGTCATGATCGTCGCGGGATTGGAGTTCACGAGGATGACGCGATAGCCCTCCTCGCGAAGCGCCTTGCACGCCTGCGCGCCCGAGTAGTCGAACTCGCACGCCTGCCCGATCACGATCGGCCCGGCGCCGATGATCAGGACGCTTTCGAGATCCGTTCTGCGCGGCATGGATTCAGCGTTCTGCGGCCTGGCGCCGCACGCTCGATTCGACCATTCGCAGCTGATTCTGCAGCCGCCTCAGCATCAGCTCGTTGAAGCGCTGAAAGAGCGGACGCATGTCGTGCGGCCCGGGGCTCGCCTCCGGATGGCCCTGAAAGCCGAAGGCCGGGTGATCCGTGAAGGCGAAGCCCTGCAGGGAGCCGTCGAAGAGCGAGCGGTGCGTCGGCTTGACGTGCGCCGGCAGCGTCGCCTCATCGACCGCGAAGCCGTGATTCTGGCTCGTGATGTACACGCGCCCGCTCTCGAGGTCCTGCACCGGGTGATTCGCGCCGTGATGGCCGAACTTCATTTTCATGGTGCGGGCGCCGCAGGCGAGACCGAGAAGCTGCAGCCCGAGACAGACGCCGAACAGCGGGATGTCCGTCTCGAGGAGCTCGCGCACGGCCGCGATCGCGTAATCGCAGGGCTCGGGATCGCCCGGGCCATTCGAGAGGAAGATGCCATCGGGCGCGAGCGCGAGCGCCTCGCGCGCGCTCGTCTGCGCCGGCACCACCGTCACGCGACAGCCGTGATCGGCGAGCATGCGCAGGATGTTGCGCTTGATGCCGAAATCGTAGGCCACGACGTGCAGTCGCTGATGTGAACGGATGAGCGGGCGGTGCGCTTCCTGCCACAGCCCTCCCTCGTTCCATTGATAAGGGCGCTTGACCGAGACGACGCGGGCGAGATCCATGCCTTTCAAACCCGGGAACTTGCGTGCCAGTCGTACGGCGGCGGCCTCATCGATGCCGTCGCCCGTCATGATGCAACCCGCCTGCGCACCGCTCTCGCGCAGAATGCGCGTGAGCTTGCGGGTGTCGATGCCGGCGATTGCGACGAGCTTGCCCCGCTCGAGGAACTCCCCGAGCGTCTCGCTGCGTCTCCAGCTGCTCGCGAGCGGAGGCAGATCGCGGATGATCAAACCCGCGGCGAAGATCTGGGTCGATTCCAGGTCCTCCGGCGTACAGCCGGTGTTGCCGATGTGCGGGTAGGTCAGCGTGACGATCTGACGAGCGTAGGAGGGGTCGGTGAGGATCTCCTGATAGCCAGTCAGGGCAGTATTGAAAACGACTTCGCCGGTGGTGTTGCTATCGGCCCCGATTGACTGGCCGCGGAAGATCGTGCCGTCCGCAAGCGCCAGCACCGCCGGTCCATTCACCCCAGATTTCCCCTCGTGAAGCCTGCTCTGCAGGCTCCTCAATTCATCAGAACTGCCGCCGATATGGGTGCCGTGCCGCTGCTCTTCAAGCACGCACCTCAGATGTACAAAGCGGGAGGAGTTCGACAGCCGAACATCCTCCCGCCTTGTATGGACTAACCCTTGCGGATTACGGGCGAAATTCTACTGAGGAACGGGGCGGGCGTCCATCGAACTTTCGGCCCTGCGCAGCTCCGCGATCCCCGTCCGCAGCCGCAGCGCCCACGCCTAAGTCATTGTTTCAGCAGCACATCTCGCATCGCGTAGCGGCCCGGCGGGTGACGCGCGAGCCACACGGCTGCATCGAGCGCCCCGCGTGCGAACACGCCCCGGTCGGTTGCGCGGTGACCGAGCGTCACCTGCTCGCCGGAGCCTGCGAAAAGCACGGTGTGCTCCCCCACGATATCCCCGCCCCGCACGACCGCAAAGCCGATGTCGCCCTCGCGCCGCGCATGTCCTCCTGCCATCCGATGCAACATGACGGCGGGGTCCGCCGCCACGCCGCGCGCTTCGGCAACTGCATTGCCGAGCGCGAGCGCCGTGCCGGAGGGTGCGTCGGGTTTGTGGCGATGATGAGCCTCGATGATCTCGATATCGAATTGGCTCGGCAGCACTCGTGCGCACTGGCGCGCGAGCTCGACGAGAAGGGTGATCCCGAGGCTCGTGTTAGGAGCGACTAGCAGCGCAATGTGCCGCGCCGCACGCTCGAGCTCATGTTGCACGTCGGTGCCGAGGCCGGTCGTCCCGATCAGGAGCGGCTTGCCCGCCGCGCAGCAGGCCGCGAGATTCGCCGCCGTGGCGCGCGGATGAGAGAAGTCGAGCGCGACGTCGCATGTCGCCAGCGCGCCCGCCAGATCGGCGCTGACCTTCACCCCGAGCGCGCTCGAGCCCGCGAGCTCGCCGAGATCGCGGCCGGCCAGCTCGCTCGAGGGCGACACCACGCCCGCTTGAATGATGACGTCCGAGCGCGCACCGGCTGCGCGGACGAGCGAGTGACCCATCCGTCCGCCTGCGCCGATGATCGCGAGGCGCAGCGCGCGGTGTCCCTCCCCTGACGCGTGAGTCGTCATCAGGCGCTCCGGCCCGAGAAGAAGCGCTTCACGCCGTCGAGGAATCCCTTCTGCCGCGGCGCGTGGCGATGTGCGTCCTGGCCGTCGCCCAGGAGCGACTCGTCGAGCTTGCGGACGAGCTCGCGCTGCTCGGCAGACAGATGCACCGGCGTCTCGACGACGACGCGGCAAAACAGGTCACCGCGCGGTCCGCCTCGCACGGGCTTGACGCCCTTGTCGCGCAGTCTGAATACGCGTCCGGATTGAGTCTCGGGCGGAATCTTGATCGTCACATCCCCATCGAGCGTCGGCACGACGAGCGCGCCGCCGAGCGCGGCCGTCGCAAAGCTGATCGGTACCTCGCACGAGAGATGTTCGCCGTCGCGCTCGAAGATCGCGTGATCTCGGACGTGCACTTCGACGTAGAGGTCGCCCGGCGGACCGCCGTTGCGGCCGGCCTCCCCTTCGCCCGTCAAACGAATTCGGTCGCCGGAGTCGACCCCCGGCGGCACTTTCACGGAGAGCTTCTTGGCACGTCGTACGCGACCCTGTCCGAGACAGGTATCGCAAGGATTGCGAACGATCGTGCCTGCTCCGCGGCAGCGCGGGCAGGTCTGCTGTAATTGAAAGAACCCTTGGGAGATCCGCACGTGCCCGGTTCCCCCGCACGTCTCGCACGTCGAGGGATTGCTGCCCTTCTGAGCTCCGGTCCCGTGGCAGGTCGTGCACTCATCGAGCTTCGCGACTTCGAGCTCGACCGTGTGCCCGAAGACTGCCTGATCGAGATCGAGCTCGAGCTCGTAGCGCAGGTCCGCTCCCCGGAATACCTGGGAGCGTCCCTGACGTGAGCCGCCGAAAATGTCGCCGAATACATCGCCGAAGATGTCGCTGAACGCATCTCCCGGCCCGAAACCGCCGCGGGAGCCCGGCCCGCGCCCGGCCGCCTCGACGCCTGCGTGGCCGAACTGATCGTACGCTGCCCGCTTCTGCGGGTCGGAGAGGACCTCGCAGGCTTCCTTGGCTTCTTTGAACCGCTCCTCCGCCTCCTTGTCGTTGGGATTGCGGTCGGGGTGGTACTTCATCGCGAGCCGGCGATAGGCCTTCTTGATTTCCGCCTCGGTCGCGCTCTTCGGTACGTCGAGAACCTTGTAATAGTCGCGCTTTGCCATGCCTGCCTGAATCATTCGCTCCTCACGCGCGACGACACGCGGGGCAGGATTGCCCAGCGTGTCGCGGCATCGCGGCTTGCGACTCTACGAGGCTTTGCGGTTCTTGTCCCGGACTTCTTCGAACTCGGCGTCGACTACATCGTCCCGGCCGGCACCTCCTCCTGCGCCGCCCGCCGCACCCGCTCCTCCGGCAGCTCCGGGGCCCCCGCCTTCAGCGCCGGAGCCGCCCGGCTCGCCGCCCGTTTGGGAGTAGGCGCGCTGTGCGATGGCCGCTGAGGCCTGCGCGAGCGCGTCGGCCTTCTTGTTGATCACGTCCTTGTCGTCGCTCTTCAGCGCCGCGCGCAGATCGGACACCGCCGACTCGACGCGCGCCCGCTCCTCGCCCGAGACTTTCTCGCCGAGGTCCTGCAGCGATTTCTCCACGGAATGGATCAGCCCGTCGGCCTTGTTGCGCACCTCGACCAGCTCGCGGAAGCGCTTGTCCTCCTCCGCGTGCGCCTCGGCATCGCGCACCATCCGTTTGATTTCCTCCTCGTTGAGACCGCTCGAGGCTTTGATGACGATCTTCTGCTCCTTGCCCGTCGCTTTGTCCTTCGCGGACACGTTCAGAATGCCGTTCGCATCGATGTCGAAGGACACCTCGATCTGCGGCATGCCGCGCGGAGCGGGAGGAATGTCGCTGAGGTCGAATTTGCCGAGCGATTTGTTGTCGGCTGCGCGGTCGCGCTCGCCCTGCAGGACGTGAATCGTGACCGCGGTCTGATTGTCATCCGCCGTCGAGAACACCTGCGATGCCCGCGTCGGGATCGTGGTGTTCTTCTCGATGAGCTTCGTCATGATGCTGCCGAGCGTCTCGATGCCGAGCGAGAGCGGCGTCACGTCGAGCAGCAGCACGTCCTTCACGTCACCGGCGAGCACGCCGGCCTGGATCGCCGCGCCGACCGCGACCGCCTCGTCGGGGTTCACGTCCTTGCGCGGCTCCTTGCCGAAGAAGTCCTTGACGTACTTCTGCACGAGCGGCATGCGCGTCTGACCGCCGACCAGAATGACCTCGGCCACCTCGCCCGCGGAAAGTCCCGCGTCCTTGAGCGCGGTTCGGCAGGGCTCGATGGTCTTCCTCACCAGGTCCTCGACCAGCGACTCGAGCTTCGCCCGCGTGAGCTTGATATTGAGATGCTTCGGCCCCGAGGCATCAGCGGTGATGTACGGCAGGTTCACATCGGTTTGCTGCGTCGAGGAGAGCTCGATCTTCGCCTTCTCGGCCGCCTCTTTCAGGCGCTGCATCGCGAGCGGGTCCTTGCGCACATCGACCCCGGACTCCTTGAGGAACTCCTCCGCGAGGAAGTTGATGATGCGCAGGTCGAAGTCCTCGCCCCCGAGGAACGTGTCTCCGTTGGTCGAGAGCACCTCGAACTGCCGCTCGCCGTCGACTTCCGCGATCTCGATGATCGAGATGTCGAAGGTGCCGCCACCCAGGTCGTAGACTGCGATCTTGCGGTCCCCGCCCTGCTTGTCGAGCCCGTAGGCGAGCGCAGCCGCCGTCGGCTCATTGATGATGCGCTTGACCTCGAGGCCCGCGATGCGCCCCGCGTCCTTGGTCGCCTGGCGCTGCGAATCGTTGAAATAGGCGGGCACCGTGATGACCGCCTCGCTGACCGTTTCGCCGAGATAGTCCTCGGCGGTCTTTTTCATCTTCATCAGCACGCGCGCCGAGATCTCGGGGGGCGCCATGCGCTTGCCTTGGCTTTCGACCCAGGCATCGCCGTTGTCCGCGCGCACGATTTTGTACGGGACCATCTTGATGTCCCGCTGCACGACCTCGTCCTGGAATTTGCGCCCGATGAGGCGCTTCACCGCGAAGAAGGTGTTCTGAGGATTCGTGACCGCCTGGCGCTTGGCGGGCTGGCCCACGATGACCTCATTGTCCTTCGTGAACGCCACGATCGAAGGGGTCGTGCGGTCGCCCTCGCTGTTCTCGATCACGCGGGGCTTGCCGCCCTCCATGATGGCGACGCACGAGTTCGTCGTGCCGAGGTCGATGCCGATTGTCTTGGCCATTGGGTTACTCCGAAACGCTCTCGTTTGCGCGAGCTGCTCGATAAAGATGAGTTCGTGGTGAGCTGGATGGGTTCGACTCGCTGCGATTCAAGGCCGTGAGGGTGACGATTCAAGGCCGTGAGGATGCCCGCGCCACGATGACGCGCGCCGGTCGCAGGAGCCGGCCGTTGATCTCGTAGCCACGCTGGACGACCTGGAGCACCGAGTTCGGCTCCGCCGTCGCGGAATCCTGCATGAGAACCGCCTCGTGACGGGCGGGATCGAAGGGCTCGCCGCGGGGATCGATCTCGCGAATCCCGATCTTCTCGAGTGCCTTCGCGAGCAGCTTGAGCGTCGCCTCCTGTCCCGAGGCCATGCTGCGCGCGGCGACGGCAGGGTTTGCCGCATCCTGCGCGGCGCTCGCCACGGCGAGCTCGAGACTGTCTTTCACCGGCAGCAGCTCGGCGGCGAACTTCTCGAGACCGTAGCGCGTCGCACTCTCCATGTCGCGCTGGGCGCGTTTGCGGACGTTGTCGAGCTCGGCGACCGAGCGCAGAT
>Ga0134125_10010281_pt1 | contig 10512 bp, 11 predicted proteins | sample KB31751_FD_96464 | JGI IMG/M metagenome (GOLD analysis project Ga0134125, IMG submission 96464) | Terrestrial soil microbial communities with excess Nitrogen fertilizer from Kellogg Biological Station, Michigan, USA - KB3-175-1 | ecosystem: Environmental > Terrestrial > Soil > Unclassified ... | reverse complement strand
CTGGCCCCCCTCGGCGACGAGACGATGGCCGAGGTGCAGGAGATCTACGAGCGCCGCATCAAGGGCTTCGTCCACCACTACTGGTAGGCGAGCTCGTCACAGCTGGACGTCGCGCCAGAGGATCGAGAGGTCGAGCTCCACGGCTTGGAACGGCTCGGCCCGCACCTTCGCCTCGTCGCGATGGACGCCGATGGCGCTCCACTCGCCGGGCGTGGCCGACGACAGTCGCAAGATCTCCAGCGTGCGCTGGAGCGGGTTTACCAGCCAGGCGTGGGCGACCCCCGCCGCGGCATAGAGCGCGACCTTGGCGGCGCGGTCGTAACGCTCGGTCGAGGGCGAAAGGACCTCGCAGATCCAGTCGGGCCGGATCTGGAAGTACGGCTCGTTCGCTACCACGGGCATCGTCTCGCGGCGCCAGCCAGCGAGGTCAGGAACCAGGACGTCGCGGTCGAGGTGCAGCTCGGGCTCGGCCAGGATGATCCACCCGCCGGGCCCTCCGCGCCCACGATTGAAAGGTGGTCCAATCTCTCCGGTCAGCGCCGTCGCGGCCGCGGTATGCGGGCCCGCGGGACGCGGCGACAGAACCAGCTCGCCGTGAATGATCTCCGCGATCTTGTTGGGCGGCGCGTTCAACACGTCGGCGTAGCTCGCTTCCTTTTTCGCCGATCCGCCCATCGCGTGAGGAGCATAGCGCGTTCTCGGCGAAGCCCGGACGAGGTTGCGCTCGATTATCGAGAAAACGAGCGCGCCGGCAGGCTGGCTTTCGTTCCGTCCATCCCGCGTTCGAGCAGCACCGTTTGCGCAACCATCCGCAGCGCGCGCGCCGAGCCTTTCTGAGCCTCACCTTCGTTGACCAGAAAGGATCTGCGCCGAAAAGGCATCTCGTCCTACGGTGCCCGAACTGCCGCGAAAAGCGGAGGCAAAGGTGGCTTGGCTCCGAGCGCGAGCGTGATGGCGTGGGCGGCCTGGTGGACCAGCATGCCGACGCCGTCGGCATAACGATCGGTGCGGGCGCGGGCCGCCTGGGCGAGCGGAGTGTCGGCGCCGTAGGCCATTTCGAGAACGGCGGTCGTGCGGGTGAGCGCATCGAGGCCGGCTCGTGCGTCATCGGGCGCCCAGGCGGCAGCGGGGACGGCCGAGACGAGGACGTCCGACTTGGCGAGAACGAAGCGGAGAGTGTCGGCCGTCCAGACGGCAGCGTCGAACTGGATCCGCTTGGGCGGCGTCAGCCTCATGCACAGCGCGGCCGCGGCCTCGGGTCGGCGGGCCAGGATGATGACGGTCGCGTCGGCGCGGATGAGGGCCTCGGCGGCGCCCGCGGCGGCGCCTCCGGCGCCCACCATGACGATCGTCTTGCCGGCGACCGGGGCGCCGAGGTCGGCGAGGGCGGCGATGAGGCCGGCGCCGTCGGTGTTCTCGGCGCGGATGGGCGCGGTCGGCGTGGCGAAGAGGAGGGTGTTGGCGGCGCCGGAGGCGTGGACCTCGGGGCCACGTTCGTCGGCCAGCGCCGCGGCGGCGTCCTTGTGGGGGATGGTGACGTTCAGGTAGCGGTAGCCGTCGGCGCGGAGCTGCTGGACCAGTGGACCGAAGCCGGCGGCGTCGACGCTGCGGGCGACGTACTCGCCGTCGATGCCCAGCGCCTTGAAGGCGGCGTTGTGGATGGCGGGCGAGCGGCTCTTGCTGACGTCGGAGCCGAGGACGGCGGCGCGGATCATCCTTGGCCTTTCGGGTCCTTCGACTTGTCGTCCTTCGGGGCCGCATCGACGGTGGCGCCGAAGACGCCGTCACGGAGGCGCACCTGGATACGCTCGCCCGGGGCGACGTCGCTCGCGCTCTGGACCAGGCGGCCGTCGGCGCGTTGGGTGAGGCTGAAGCCGCGCTCGAGCACGCGTACCGGCGACAGCGCCTCGAGCTTGCCGCACGCCGCTTCGATGGCGTGCCGGCGGGTCACGAGGGCGGGGCGCAGCGCGCCCTCCAGGCGGTGGCGCGCGGCGGCCAGCGCCGCCCGTTGCTCGACGATGCGACGTTGCGGGTGCGCGCGGTGGAGGCGCACCTCGCAGGCGCCCAGGTCGGCGCGCGCGGCGCCGAGGCGCCGGACCAGCACGCGGCGGCCGCGCTCGATCGATTCGTCGAGGCGCTGGCGCCGCTCGTCGAGCAGCCGCCGCGGATCGCCGAGGCGCCCGCGCAGCCGCTCCAGGCCGTGCCGCGCGGCGCGCACCGACTCGGCCAGCGCCCGCCCGCCGCGCCGCTGCAGCAGCGCCAGCTCGGCGCGCAGGTCCTCGGCGATGGGGACGGCCAGCTCGGCGGCGGCGGACGGCGTCGGCGCGCGCAGGTCGGCCGCGAAGTCGGCGATGGTGAAGTCGGTCTCGTGCCCGACCGCGGAGATGACCGGCACGCGGCAGCCGACGATGGCGCGCGCCACCGGCTCCTCGTTGAAGGCCCAAAGATCCTCCAGCGACCCGCCGCCGCGCGCGACGATGATGACGTCGACGTCCTCGACCGCCTCCAGGCGGCGGAGCGCCGAGGCGATCGCCAGCGAAGCCCCCTCGCCCTGCACGGGCGCGGGCGAGATGAGGATGGGGACCGGGGAACGGCGGTGGGCCACCCGGATGATGTCCCGCACGACCGCGCCCTGCGGCGAGGTGACCACGCCCAGGCGCCGCGGGAGAAAAGGCAGCGGCCGCTTGCGCGCCGGGTCGAACAGCCCCTCGGCGCCCAGGCGGGCCTTGAGCTGCTCGAAGGCCAGCGCGAGCGCGCCGGCCCCCGTCGGCTCGATGTCGGCGACGGACATCTGGAACCGGCCGCGCGCTTCGTACAGCGTCAGACGGCCACGGCAGCGGACCGCCATCCCTTCTTCCAGCGTGAACTTGAGCCGCGCGGCCTCGCGCGAGAACAGCACGCAGTCGAGCGCCGCCTCGTCGTCCTTGAGGCTGAAGTAGAGGTGGCCCGGCCCCGAGCGCTTGAGCCCCGAGACCTCGCCCTCCACGCGCACCTCGGCGAACCGGCTCTCCAGCGTCAGCCGCGCGGCGCGCAGGATCTCGGTGACCGTGTAGACGCGCGGCGCGGTGGGGGCCGGCTCGGGCGGCGGGGCCGCCGGGGGCGCGAGGGGCGCTCGCCCCAGCAGTGAAAGCTGCTCGTTGGCGTCCGGCGTCGGCTTGCGCGTCATTTGGCCGCGCGCGCGGCCGCCCGCTCGTAGTCGGCGGCGCTCGCGCGGACGACCTCCAGGTCGTGGTACGCGCGGTTGGTGTCGTCCTCGACCTTCTTCGCCAGGCCCGCGTAGCCCCAGCCGCCGTCCTCGCCGCGCGCGAACGGGACCCGCTGGCCGTCGTCGAGCACAGCCGTCGCCTCGCCGTCCGCCGGCCCGAGGTCGACGCGCGGGATCCCCTGCGCCAGCGGAACCAGCGTCGGGATCAGGGCGGGGGCCGTGTCGGTGTGGAACAGCTCGCGCGCAGAGGAGGCCGTGGCGGCGCGCTCGAACCGCCCCTTCTCGCGGTCGCGCACCGGTCCTGCGGGGTAGTTGCTGAGCACGATGTCGTAGGACTCGCGGTGGTACTTCTGGATCGTCATCAGGTTCCAGCGCGTCTTCTGGTCGAGCGCGTCGAACAGCGCAGCGCCGTCCCCCGAGGTCACCGCGGCGGCGAACCGCTGGAACGCCTCCTCCGGCGTCTTCGATTTGTGGCGGCAGCCGGCCGCGGCCAGCATCAGCAGCAGGAGCCCGACGAGAGGCGTTCGTGGCCGCGGCACCCCTGGCACATAGCGGAAACACCGCGCGAGGGCAAGAGTAAGGCCCAACCTGTGCTAGGCTTCGGCCCGACGCCGCGACAGACATGACCGATACGGCTCCACCCGACCGGGCCGCCGGCGACGCGGCAGGCGTCGTCGACGAGTTCGCGCACATTCCGCGCTCGCGCGGCCGCCACCCGATCGTCGCGATCGCGGGCGCGCTGCTGGCCTTCTTCCTGGTCTTTCACATCCGCCGCGACCTGCGCTACGCGCTCTCCTCCGGCCAGCCGGTCGAGCTCGGCCGCGCCAGCGACGTGTTCGGCAGTGGCCGGGCCTCGAGCGGGCTCGAGAACCGCTACGTGCGGGTGAGCGGGCTGCCCGATCGGGAGAGCGCGCTGCAGATCGACACCAAGGGATCGTGGGTCTTCAGCCAGCTCTTCCGCGTGCTGGGGACCGGCGACCGGCTGTTTCTCCACCGGCGGCAGAGCCCGCTGCCCGCCGCGCTGGCCGAGGTCGATCGCTTCGAGGGGCGGCTCATCCGCGTCGACGATCTGACCTTCGCCGCCTCGATCCGCAGCTACTTCTCGACCCACGTCGCCGCCACTCACTTCTTCACGCCGGAGGCCCTCGCCCGCGCGCTGGCCGGGCGCCAGCCGGGCGCGCCGCTGGCGGTGATGGACACCAGCGGCGACACGGTGTCGCTCGACGAGCGGGAGACCGTGGCCATCGACGTCACGCAACCGGACGAGGTGAAGATCGGCCTGCCGCGCGATCGGTTCGCCACCGAGGACGCGGCGCGCGCCGCGCTCGCCGCGCACGGCGGCCAGGTGGTCAAGGCGCTGGGGTCGATCAAGGCCAAGCCCGCGACGGCGGCGCCCGAGTCAGGGCCGCTCTCCTCGACCGCGGAGCCGGCCCAGCGCTGGACCTTCGTGGTCAAGTTCCCGGAGCTCGCCGAGCAGGCGGCGCTCGACACCATCGGCGACCTCGGCCGCGACGTGGAGATCCGCGACGCCCGGCAGACGATAGAGGTGAAGCTGGAGGAGATCTCGGCCGCGCCCGAGGCGCCCGGCGCCCTGGTCGTCCGTCCGGGGCAGGGCTCCCCGCGTCCCCTCGCCGCGCCCTCCATCGCCGCCATCCACACCATGGCGCCGGTGGTGATCCCCCCCGACGCCTACCTGCTGGTCGAGGGGGACGCCCCGCGCGAGCACCTGCCGACGGTGCTCATCGCGCTCATCCTGGTGATGTTCGGGGCCGTCAACCTGGTCGGCCTCGCGCGCGAGCTGGGACGCTCGTGATCCGTTAGATGCCGCTCCGGATCTACGACACGCGCGCCGCGCGGAAAGTCCCCTTCGAGCCCCTCCAGCCCGGGCGGGTCGGCCTCTACTCCTGCGGCATCACCGTCTACGACCTCTGCCACGTGGGCCACGCGCGCATGTTGGTAGCGTTCGACGTCATCGCCCGCCACCTGCGTGCCTCGGGGTTCGCGGTCAACTACGTCCGCAACGTCACCGACGTCGACGACAAGATCATCCGTCGGGCCGAGGCGGAGAAGCGCACCGCCGCCGAGGTGGCGCGCGAGTTCACCGAGAAGATGAACGAGGACATGCGCGCGCTCGGCGTCCTGTCCGCCGAGCACGAGCCCCTCGCCACCGAGCACATCGCCGAGGTCATCGAGATCATCGGGCGTTTGGAGAGGAAGAACCTGGCCTACGCCGCCGGCGGCGACGTCTACTATTCCGTGCCGGGGTTCGCCCGCTACGGCCAGCTCTCCAAGCAGAACGTCGAGGATCTCCGCTCGGGCGCGCGCATCGAGGTCGGCGAGCAGAAGAAGAGCCCGCTCGATTTCGCGCTCTGGAAGGGGGCCAAACCCGGCGAGCCCTCGTGGGACAGCCCCTGGGGCAAGGGGAGGCCGGGCTGGCACATCGAGTGCTCGGCGATGGCCCACCGTTATCTGGGCGAGCCGTTCGACATCCACGGCGGCGGCGCCGACCTCGAGTTCCCGCACCACGAGAACGAGATCGCGCAGTCGGAGGGGGCCTTCGGCGACGGACAGTTCGCGCGCCACTGGATCCACTCGGGGATGGTGAACTTCGGCGGCGAGAAGATGTCCAAGTCGCTGGGCAACTTCGTGACCATCCGCAAGGTCGCCGAGACGTACGACCTCGAGGCGCTGCGCCTGCACCTCATCGGCGTCCACTACCGCAGCCCGCTGGCCTTCACCATCGCCCACGACGAAAAGGGGCACGCGCGCTATCCGGAGATCGACGAGGCCGAGTCGCGGCTCGCCTACTACTACCGGACGATCGAGCGGTTGGCGGCGGCGCCGGGAGAGGACGACGGCGGCGCGGTCTTGCCGCCGGCCGACAAGACGATTTCCCTTTTCAAAGACGCGATGGACGACGACTTCAACACCGCGGCCGCGATCGGCCACCTCTCGGAGGCGTTCCTGCTGGCCAACAAGCTGCTCGACGAGCCGGGCGCCGCGGCCAAGGACGTCCGTCGCCGGACGCTGGCGCGGCTGCGCAAGGACCTCGCGACCTGCGGCGCCACGCTGGGGATCTTCCAGCGCCCGCCGGCCGCGTTCCTGGAGGCCTATCGCCTGCGCCTCTGCGCGCGCCGCGGGATCGACCCCGCCGCCGTCGAGGCGCGCATCGCCGAGCGCGCGGCCGCTCGCCAGGCCAAGGACTTCGCCCGCGCCGACGAGCTCCGCCGCGCGCTGCAGGAGGGCGGCGTCGAGCTGATGGACACCCCCGCCGGCACCACCTGGCGGGTCGTCGAACCGCGCTAGCGGCCGTTCGCGCCCTCCCGTCGCTCCCGAAATCTTCGGGAACAAATCGCCGATCGTGCGTAACCGCGTGTTTTCAGCACATCGTGCGATTGGTTGCTTGGGTCGCCCCGCTTTCCCGTATCATGGTTCCCGGTTGGTGAGGTTTCCCGCCGCATCGTTGAACCAACGAAAGGACGGTTGCATGGAGGCACGCGCTGGTCTGGGTCTGCGAATCGGGTTCTTGGCCGCGAGCTCGCTGGTCTTGTTCGGGTGTCCCAACCCGAACACCTACACCACGCCGCGCACGATCGGCTCGGGGCACTTTCAGCACTCGCTGGCGGCGGAGGCCTGGGGCTTTTCCATTCCCGCCTCTCAAGCCAACTATGCGTCGGGGGAGTCGCTGTCGGGGACCTTTCCGACGCTGCCGACCTACACCCTCCGCATCGGGATCGGCGATTCGTGGGAGATCGGCGCGCGCGTCGCCAACATGACCTCGATCGGCGCGGACCTGAAGTGGAACTTCATCAAGTCGAGCGGGCTCGACCTGGCGATCGATCCCGCGTTCCAGATCTTCCAGATCAGCGCCAGCGACGGCAGCGGGACGGACGAGACCATCCGTGTCTCCTATGTCCACGTCCCGATCCTGGTGGGGATAAACCTCTCCCGGACGGTCAGTCTGGTGCTCGCGCCGGGCATCACCTGGGGCTTCGTCTCCGGCACGGCGACGACCACCAACAGCGGCAGCGCTCAGGCGAGCGCGACCACCGGCGCGATCGGGCGTTTCGGCGTCGGCGCCGACTTCCGGATCACGCCGGGCTTCGCGCTCCATCCCGAGATCACCTTCCTGCGCGGGGTCGGCACGGACAACACACTCATCTACATGGCCGGGCTCGGCTTCAATTTCGGCGCCATGCCCAACTACGACGACGTGGGCGGGGGACCTCCGCCCATGCCGCCGCCCGCGGCGCCGCCGCCTGGTTACTACCCGCCGCCGCCCGGCGGCGAGCCGCCTCCGCCTGCCGGGGAGCCCTCGGCGGCGCCCCCCGAGCCGACGCCCCCGCCCACCATGTGATCGCGCGCTGGCCCGCGCCTCGGTGCCACACCCGGGGCGCGGCTCCAGAACGACCTCCCTCGGGACGAATCGGATGCCGCGCGGTCTGAGCGTGGCGCGCTTCCGTCTCTTCGGCGCGCGGGAGCTCTAGTTACAGAGCAGCGTCGTGCACTTTCCCGCCGAGCACTGGTGTCCGCCGCCGCAGCAGACCGAGTTGTCGTCCTTGTGCACGCAGCCACTCGTCGCGTTGCAGCCGTCAGCGGTGCAGGGGTTGCCGTCGTCGCAATCGAGCGCCGGGCCGCCCACGCACTGCCCGTTCGAGCAGACGTCGCCGTTGGTGCAAGCGTTGCCGTCATCGCAAGCGAGCGTGTTGGCGGTGTGAACGCAGCCGGTCGTCGCGTTGCAAATATCGGTGGTGCAGGGGTTTTGGTCGTCGCAGCTGATGAGGGTCCCCGCGCATACGCCGTTCGCGCAGGTGTCATTGGCGGTACAGGCGTCGCCGTCGTTGCACGAGCCGCTGATCGGGGTGTGCGTGCAGGTGGCGGTGGCGGCGTTGCAGCTGTCCATGGTGCAGGGATTGCCGTCGTCGCACGAGGCGCAGGTCACCCCCGAACCACCCGCACCCGTGGCGCCCGCCGCGCCGCCGCCGGCGCCGTTGTGACCACCGGGCGCGCCCGAGGCTCCGCCCGTCGCGTTCGTGCCGCCGGTCCCCTTTCCGCCGGCCGCGCCGCTCGCTCCAGCTTGGCCGGTGGCGCCCCCGGTGTTGGTGGTCGCACCGCCCGCGCCGATCGCGCCGCCCAAACCGGGGACGCCGCCGGCGCCCGTGAGGCCGCCCGCGCCGACGCTGCCGCCCGCTCCGGTGCCGCCCCCCTTGCCGACAGCGCCGCCCGTCGCTCCCGTGCTGGCGCCGGTGCCCGATTGGCCGCCCATGGCTCCTCCGTCGGAGAGCGCCGAGATGCCGCCGCAGCCGAGGACCAACGCCAAACAGCCGAGCAAGCCGATTCCCAACCGCATGCGAGCCCCTCCGGGTCCGGGTGTATGAACGCGCGTCACGATCCTATCGGCGTTCGGTCCCCGGGAATGGAGTGCGACCGTCGGTGTCGCTCCGAGCGAGGCATGGATGTCGGAGGGTCGCCGACATCCGCCGGGCGACGGCGCGTAGGTCCTACGCGCCGTCGCTGCGACCGATGAGCGTCAGAGGGCTTTGTTGGCGCTGACGTCGAACTGGTCGCCGGCCCCGGTGCTGGCGGCGGAGGTGAGCTCGACCTTCTGGAAGGTGAAGGTGACCTGCTCGAGCGGCAGGTCGCCCGCGGCACCCGAGACGCTCTGGAGGATCGAGGTGAATTGCGCGTTCCCGAACTTGAGCGTCTCCACCGTCTCGGAGCCCGGCGGGATGATGGTCACCGTGATCGACGTGAGGTTCTCGCCCGTGGTCTCCGCCTGAAACAGCTGCGGGGTCGACTTGTCGACCACCTTGGTGAAGGTGAACTCACCCAACTGGGCCTTGCCGGTTGCCTGGCCCGTCGATTGATCCGTCGGCGTCTGCAGGCCGGTCCACTGGTACGAGAGCAGCCCGATCGTTCCGTCCGAGGGGATCTGGCCCTGCTTTTGGCCGTTCACCACGATGGTCCCGTTGCTCTGCTTGTTCGGCGCGCCCGGGCCGCCCCCGGAGGCGCCCGCCGGACCCTGTGGACCGGTCGCGCCGGCGGGACCCTGCGCGCCCGCCGGACCGGCGGGACCCTGCGCGCCGGTGTCACCCTGCGGACCGGCAGATCCGGTAGCACCCGTCGCGCCCGGAAGGCCCTGCGGGCCTGGCGTCCCCTGCGGGCCGGCAGCACCGGTGGCGCCCGTCGGACCCTGCTGGTTCCAGGTCACGAGCGTCTCGTCGCCGTGACAGCCATCGGCGCTGGGGTCGATGATCCGGACGCCGCCGTGGCGATCGACGCAGGCGGTGATCACGACGTTGCCGCCGCCGAGCGCCGCGTAGGCCGCTGCGCCGGCGCCGGCCATCACCAGCGCCCCGGCCGTGAGTCCCAGCGTCAGGCGAGCACGCTTCGATTGCGGAACGAGCTTCAAAGAGACCTTTCCCATGTCGAACCTCCCGGGCGGCGACACTACCCAAAGGCCGGTCCGCTTCCAACGCCGCGCGCGCCGGCCGTGCCGAATTTTGCTCAGGGCGTCGTAGCGCCGTCAGCGAGAGGCCAGCACGGGGACCGGGCGCGCCGGCCCGGTGCGCAGCTGCGACTCGGCGAAGGCGAGCGCCGTCTTGAGCGATTCGGTCGCCAGGTATCGGGTAGATTCGGCGAGCCGGGTCGGCAGCGCCAGGCCGACGGCGTCGATGCCGGCCCGCCGGGCGAGGTAGAGCGAGCGCGCCATGTTCACCGTCTGCGTGCAGACGACGGCGTCCGTCACGCCGTAGAAGGCGGCCGCGCGGTTCATCGTCTCGCGGGTGCGGGTGCCACTTCCGTCGGACCAAACGTCGGAGGCAGGGACGCCGCGCGCGCGCAGCCAGGCGCGCATGACGGTCGCCTCGGGCGCCTCCGGCGTGTCCTGCCCCGAGACCAGGATCGCCCCGACCCGGCCGGCGCGATACAGCTCGAGCGCCGCCTGGAGCCGCGCGCGCAGGATCGCCAGCGGCTGATCGCGATCGACGCGCGAGCCCGGCACGATGGCGAAGGTGCGCGGCGGAACGGCGGCCGCGCGGGCGAAGGTGGAGGCGCGGGCGCTGCGCGCGATCCAGAGATTGGACCCCGCCCAGCCGGCCGCGCCCAGCACCACGAGCGCCGCCGCGGCGCGCGTCCAGCGGGCGACGGAGGGGCGGGGGCGGCCGGACATCGTCCCCGATCAATCGGGCGCGGGCCGGCGCGCCTTGAGCGCCGCGCCTAGTGCGCGGGCTGCTTCTTGGCGTGGGTCTTGTCTGGCCTGTCGAAGTTCAGCACCGCCTTGTCGCCGGGGGCGCGAAAGAGCGCGT
>Ga0134125_10010280_pt1 | contig 10513 bp, 17 predicted proteins | sample KB31751_FD_96464 | JGI IMG/M metagenome (GOLD analysis project Ga0134125, IMG submission 96464) | Terrestrial soil microbial communities with excess Nitrogen fertilizer from Kellogg Biological Station, Michigan, USA - KB3-175-1 | ecosystem: Environmental > Terrestrial > Soil > Unclassified ... | reverse complement strand
TCTCAAAGGTTAGGCTTAAGAAACCAGGCTCTTCAAGAACTAATGGGATATAGCAATCAATTATTAGGTCAGAGTCCTTATAGCAAAGCTTTGTATGATAAAGGTGAGAAACCTAAAAGCTTTTGGCAGAAACTCGGAGGTGGAGTTGCTAGAGCTGGAGGTGCTGCAACTGGAGGATATTTTGGTGGATTGCAGGGAGCTCAATCAGGATATGCCGCTGGAAATGAATTTGCTAACGCGTTTGGAGTTTAATCATGCCGATACAACAACTTGATATCAATAGACAGAAGAAAGAACAGCCGAAATTCGGAGAGTCGTTTGCTAATGCGATTATGTCCATGCAAGCACAGAAAGCGAATGATGAGGCAATGACTCGTGAGAATGAAGCGATTAAAAGGGAAACTGGGATTGATTTGTCTGGGGTAAAGGATCCGAAGATTAGACAACAAGCTGTTCAAATGTATGGGCAAGCAAAAAATAAAGAGAATGAGATTAACTTTAAGAACGAGCAAAGACGAAAACTTTTAGATGACATTCGTGGAAATAGAAATCAGAGTCAGCAACAAGGTCAGAAATTGGCTGGAATAGGTCAATCCGAACAATCGATGGATATGCCGAATCTAGTAATGAATGATCAGATTGATCAAAGAGAAACACCTGAGTTCTATCGAAATGTAGCCGAACAATATGCCGCACTAAATGAACATGACTTGGCTATGGTTAATGAGAGGAAAGCAACTGCGTTGGAGAAGGATCAAAGAGAAAAGACGAAAGCTCAAAACAAATTCATATCTGATGCTAAAAAAGAAACTCTCCCACTCAGAAAAGATATTGCTGATAAGGCTAAATATGCAAGACAAGGTATCGATAATAAAAAACTAGCTTCATCTTTATTGAAAACTGGTAAGGTTGATACTCCAGAAACAGTCTATTTTGCTTCCCTACTACCTGGCGCTCTCGGTAATAAACTGCTATCTAAAGAAACACAATTATACAAATCCGGTCTATTCGATGAATTTGGCGTATTAAAGACAATGTTTCCAGGTCAAATCAGAGTAAAAGAAATTGAATTGTTAGAAGACAAATTAGCTACATTAGACAAAAGTCATGAAGCTAAACAAGCCATCCTTGAAACAGGTGCAAAGAAATTAGAAAGAGACATCATTTTAAGTAAAGCGGCTGCTAAAGTTGAAAGAGAGAATCCAGGATTAGGCGTATTAGAATTCGAAGAAAGAATGTATGAGGCGGCTCAACCAGAATTAGACAATTTATTAAATGAAATAATTACAGATTATGAAAATGTCTATTTAGATTATGCCCCAAAAATATCAAACTATGTTGATCAGAATGGAAATAAATATAGAGATGTAAAGAAAAGTGATCTTAAATCTTTATTTAATGAAGCTAAATCACAAGGTTTGGAACTGAGGCCAATATAATGACATCTTTTCTTGATAAATATAGAGAGGTTAAACCTGAGTCAATAGACAAACCTAAAAGTTTATTAGATCAATATCGTGAACCAATACAAGAAACTGAAGAAGAAATTCCTTCGCAATCTCATCGTATAGGAAAAAACACTCAAGCTACATCTCCAGAAAATCAATATATTCCTGAAGTTCTAAAATTCAAACCTTCTAAAGAAAAAGATGTATATGACCAATACAAACAACCTTTAAATATTGCTGAAGATCTTGAAAAGATGGAACCTGAACAAAAACGCCAGTATAGTCAGGATCTTAAGACAGAAAGAGAATATCTACAATCTGCTGGATTCACAAAAGGCGCTTTATCTGGACTAACTTTAGGAGCTACTGAACATATTGATGCTTTGAAACCCGATGATAGAGAACATTTAGCAGGATTTGGTGAAGCAGTAGGAGCTGCTGTTCCTATTGCAGGAATTGCTAAAGCTTTATCTCTCCCAATAAAATATGGTCTTTCTGGATTGTCAAAAACTCCTGCTGTTCTTAATGTCGTCTCAAAGTTAATGACCGCCTTTGGAACTGGATCAACTTACGAAACAGGTAAACAAGCAGTAAAAGGCGAAGGATTTGATCCACAAACAATAGCTTTAAGAGGAGCGGAGTTTGCTACTGTTGATGCTTTATTTCAAGGAGGAAGTGCGTTACTTAAGAAATTAGGTCAATTTACTCCAAAACAACGTGCTCAAATACTAGAAAAAGGTGTAGTTCCTGAAGATTTGCCTAAAAGTCAGTTTGAAACTGCTCAAGGAGTTATTGAAGAACTGAAAACCATGAAGAAACAACCCAGATTAACTGCTGAGTTACCAAATACAAGTGGAAAAGGTCAAATTGAAGGTAAGAGAATTACACAAGGGAAAGATATTGGTTTAAGACCAGCTCCTATTTCTACAGAACCAAAATTGAATGAAGAAGTAGGCAATCTATTTTCAGATAAGAAATTCTATAACACGACTGAAGGCGGACAAGCTTTAAAGAATGAAATTATGTCTCTTGATCAAGATGTCTATAGAGGCGTAGGAGAAATGTACAATATTTCCAGAGAGTTGAATAAAGAAATTAATGAAATTCACCCAAATTTAGTGGGTAAAATATCAGATATAGTTTCAAATCTAGAGAAAATACCCGAACCTTCAGACGTACAAAAGAGACTTATAAAAGCATCTAAGAATATCCTAAATGATTTGGCTACTTTAGAAGAAGGATCAATTTCAGGATATAAACCAATAAGTAATCAGACTCTGATCGATCAGGTTCAAAGTTTGAGACAAATCATCGACTACGACTTTGCCCACGGAAACACAAAGAATATTTTCCGTCCTCTCATCAATGAATTAGAGAGTGCTGTAATACAAGCGGCTGAATTTAGTGGAAACGAAGAAGCCGCACAAGCATTGATTGAAGCAAAGTCAGCATATAAAGCGTGGGTTGAAGCGTTCGATAATGATTATGTTAGACCCTTCAGAGATAATTCAAATAAAGACTTCAGCAAACTTTTCAAATCATCATTAGATTTTGATGAATCAAATATGATTAGATCAATCTTAAATCTATCGGAAAGAGGAAGAGAACTTTCGTCGGCCTCTACTCGTGAGATTGTCGAAAAGAATCTTAGTAAATACTTTGAAAACCCTTCTAAAATAGATTCTTCAGAGTTTGATAAATCAGTACGTGAGCTAGAAGCAGTTATTACACCTGAACAAGCAAAAGAAGTACGAGAAAAGTTTAGACAAAGCCAAAAGAAATTAGGTTTTAAAGCAAAAGAAGCAACGAAAGAGGAAAGTGTAGCAGCTAAATATACTAAGAAACAACCTGAAGATATTCAAAAGATGATGAATACCAGATCAGGCATAAAGGAACTTAAGAAAGATCTTTCCAAGACAGAAGCAGGGAAAAAACTTTATAACACACTGGAGAAACAAAAGATCAGATCTATCTTGAGAGAAGGTAATATTGAGAAAGAGTTTACTGGTGATGATCTTTATAAGTTCTTGAATAAAGAACAGAATTACGAATTGCTTTCAGAGTTTCTAGGTGAGGAAATAACCGAAGGAATGAGGCAAGAAGCCAAATCCATCGGTAAATCACAAGTTACAAGAGATAAAGTATCTAAGAAAGTTAAAAATGCCGCCGCATTAAAAAGCATGATATTTTTGGTTTCACTAATCTAAGAAAAACCAAATGATTAAACATAGTGCCGTAAATGGAATTGCTATCATTTTTTCCCCTTATTGCGTTCTTCAATAGAGCATAATCTTCCATGGAAGTCTTTAATCTCATCCTGGATTTGACGGATAATTGATAGTATATCCCTTCTATCCGCAGCCGATTCAGCTCTTTGCTGATGAATATCTGATCTTAACCAAGTAAACATTGCAGCCATACCTGTCATAAATATTACAAATTGAATCCAATCCATATTTACCCCTCTTTTTAACATATGATCAATATACCACATTCGTTAGAAAAATGGAATACGAAGAGATAATTTAATCTTTTTTTATCCTCTCCTCACCTTCTTTAATATTTTTCCGCACAGTATCTTTCCATTGATCCATGAACTTGTTTAGTTCTTCTTCAGTGGGTTTTCGATTATAACGATGAAGAAAATACCTATGAGTATCTTCATTGACCTTGTTTTCAAAGAAATCAAAATGGCCTTTTACTACCCACGAATCTGATGTAGGTTCTGTAAAAATATACTCCCCTGTTTTTATATTCCTGTATAATCTCTTCCACACAAAGGAGAAAAATATTCATTCAGGAATTTAATTAAATTCAATTTATGATAAGGAATACAAATTGCATGATAAAACTCTTCGGGATCATTTAGGTGTTCGGTACATAAATAAAACTTTTCACTATGAGGATGTACTGCATAAACCTCATAGATTTCTAATTCTAAACTTTCATATCCAAATTCCGATTTAATTTCACCTCCCACCTTATTCCAGAAATTTAATTTATATCGGCAGTGGAATGAATGAGGACGTTTTTTTTCGCTACATGTTGCTCTCATCATAAAATCGTCAGCGTCTTCATCTTCTAACCATGTAAAATGACAAAAAGAATTTCTTCCCCAGATAGGAACCAAAAACAAGTTTTTTTCTTCATCAAGAATTACTGAATCAACTAATTTCAAAATATACTACTCCTTGCGCCAAATCGGTTGGCTTGGTATTCGGTTGGGTTATGCTTGTATGGCTGATAAACAGCAACCTTATGTGTTTGTATCGCATATCTTAGAGCATCTACAGCATGATCCCCTTTCTTGACCGGAGCATCATCACCCTGCTTGCTCTTCTTATTGTCCCATACGTAATTTCCTATTTCCTTGATTAGATTCTTGCATGTATCCAAAATATATAGATTGCCTTTACTCATCTCACTTGTCATTGTGCTGATTCCATTAAATACATCATTATCAGCCTCGACCACACGAATAGATCTGCGTTGTAGTTCTAACTTAAAGGAAAGGGCGCTAGGGTCGATATAAACCATTCGGACACCGTAAGGTTCAATAAACTCTTGAACATCATCTGCAAGCTCGCTATTGAGTTTCTGACGTCCCCTAACTTTACAATCCCAATAATATTCAGCTTCTACCCAAACTCTTTTACCTGTCTGGTTTCTCATTCCAGTACTCACGCCAATAATAAGACAAGCAAAAGCATTAGAAACTCCATAGTCAATAGCTGCAATAAAATACTCAGCAGCGGCTGGTGGTTTTTTAAGCACATGTAACTTTGGATCAAAGAAATCAAATATAGCACCTTCAGCAAGACACCATAGGCCAAGATAATTCCTCTTATAGAAAAGTCCACTTGATCCATCTCTTATGATCTTCTTATAATTATCATCGATATAAGGGTTATCATCTAATGAAAAGTGCATTTCATAGTAGTTAGGATCCCCTTCAGTTGCTTTGTCTATCCATTTCTTGACTATATGGTCAGGATATGTGGGGTTCATCGCAGCGAATCCCATTGAGTAAGTCTTGCTCAATCGAGAGTCGATCATCTCAATAATAGAAGGGGGATAGAGTGTTATCTCATCACAGTAAACTCTAGACATCGTCTTACCCTGAAAAGATCCAATTGCACCTTCATCTTTCGCACCTAGAGCCTTGATCTTCTTGTCACGCAATGTTAGTACTCTATTACCGGGAGACCATGAACAGAAAGGCCGGAAGATAGCAAATTCAGGGGTTTCAAATATCAGCTTAACGACGTTGTCATAGATAGTGTCGGAACTATGACCCACAAGATAACATTGGCTATCAGGGCATTCATCTACGGACTGAAGGAAACGAAAGAATGTGCATACTGTTTTACCGGTACGTACTGCACCATGTGCGAGGTTCCATCGAGATGTTGAATTAATAATGAATTCAAGTTGCTTCGGGCTGAACGGGTCCTGAACTGTCGGTGTTGCGATCATTCCTTGCTCTCTTTTGCATGATTGTAAGTTGCGTCATTAATCCAGTGTATTGATCGATGGCTTTAACATTCTCTTCATCTCCTTCTTTACCAGTGCCTAGATAACGTGTGTGTCCACGCTTCTCGACGATGAATTTAGCAATATCGGCGGCAAGACGTGGGTTGTTGGCCATATCATCCATCGTCAATTCAAATGTGTTTATAGATTGATCAAGGAGGCGTTCGACACACATTTTTCTAGCATTATCCAACAAGGCCAACATCTCTTCATCGCTATTAACTAACTTGTAAACAGAATGATAACTAATACCAAGTTTTTTTGCAGTTTGTAAAACATTCCCTCCAGTTTCATTAATGGCCTCTGCTAACGCTTCACGTTTTATATTAAGTGGGTATCCAACAGGCATAACTAATGTACTCCTTGTAAAGTGCAAGTTATCATACCAATAAATTTAAAGCAAAAAAAAGCACTCAACCTTATGAGTGATTGAGTGCCAAAAATAACGTTACCCTTTCAAGATGCCTTTCGTCATACATCTAAATGATTCAACATTTGAGTAACTCTTTTAGGAGTAAAAATGAAATTCAAGTGCACTATATCACATTAGTGTGAATTATATCAAGTGTTAGAATTCAAAAATGTGGTGAGTTTCTAATAATCTCATCGATTCGATTTATTTCCTCAAGTGCTTTCTCATATGTTGGATGAGGAAAAGAAAAACATTCTCCTATCGAAAGACGAAATGAGACATTGAAATCACTATCGATTGAAATACTCTCTATCAACTTTAAATCTACGATAAATTGATCTTTAATCTTCGTTAGCATTTTTTACCACCTTTGTAATTTTTTCAAGTGCTGTTGCAATATCACACAATGTTGCGATAATCATTGCGCTTGCTAAGTTTTTTTGCTCATTTATTTCCAAATGATAGTGGTTAATCAATTCATATATTTCGTTGATATCCATTCCGCCAATTTCTATTTTCTTCATAAATCTCCCTGATTTGTGTTTTGTATATTCAATCCCATTTCTAAAACCCTTAAGAACCTATCTAATTTAACCTACAATCGCATAACTTTGTTAAAATGACTCAACACACCAACCATGTAATAAAATGGCTTATAATCAATTCTATGCAATTTCTACTATTTTTTTACTTTTCAATTTAATTTTTGCTTGCTCAAGAGAAAGTTTAAGATCTTTCTGTAACTCTTCAACAGGACGATTAAGACTTATTTGCATTAGAGATCCGTCGAGAGGAATAATCATATGTCCTTCTTGGATTAAATCAATGTTTTTTTCCCAAACAATTTTATATCCCCATACTGACATTTGTAATAAATATCCTCTCGCAACTTGATGTTGATGAGGTTCTTTTGGCTTAATGGCTTCAATTTCCGGAGGAGAAATAGCTTGAGCATGCCAAACGACAGTTGCCATGAAGGATTTTCTTATTTCCTTTCTTCCCTTGGCAATTATTGCATAATCAACGGCTTTTTTTAATCTTTCTTCAGAAATTGCTAAACCCATTAGATGAGCTTGCTCATCGATATTCAATTCTTCAATCTTTAAAAAATCAAACACGCTTGTGTGTTGTTCTTTTACATTCTTTTCTTTCTTGTTCTTTCTTTGTTCGTGGTTGGTCGGTGGTTGGTCGGTGGTTGCTGGCTGGTTGATTCGGTGGTTGGTTATATTTAAATTTATGTCGTAAACATTTGAGCTAATTAACTTTACCTTTGTCCCGTAGGTGGTTGTTCCGGTGGTTGATTTTTGACGAGTACGACAGTTTTCGATCATTTTGACGTGTAGTCTACTTGTGAGCAGCTTTAATGCTGTTCTATACTCCTGTCTTGACAGTCCGCAAGCTTCATGATCCCCGATATGACATTCCCCTAATTCGAATTCACTAATACCATTTTCATGCCACCTAGCTCTTGTTGCAATTAACATCAATAGCGACATAGCATTGGGATGGTTTTTAAGCAACCACATGGATTCTTCGGAAGGTATAAACTTAATAAATCTTTCGGACATAACTAATCACCTCTTGACTTGAAGATTCAGATTAGCTATAGTAGAGGTAGTTGATTCTCTCTATTATAGCTTGAAATTGCCCGGTTGTCGCCGGGCCTTTCTTTTTTCATGGTTTTACTCTTAGAAATTTACATTCCTACAACCTACTCTTACAAAAAATTATTAGCAATAAAAAACCCCTAACAAGTAGGGGCAGTGCATTGACGAATGTAAGTATGTTATCATCGAAAAAAATGAAAAACAATAACAATTCCAATACACATAATTATGCCCAAAATAAATCCCTTTTTAAATCCTTTATCCCATACTATAGAAAACTGTTCCAGTAGTATTTTCTCACCCTCTGGCGACATGGAGAATTCGTAATCATTCATAATACCAACTCCAACACAGTAACTTCTCCATCTGTCGCTTGCTCAATCATTCTAGCAAGTTTCATAGATGGCTTAAGCTTTCCAGTCTTAATAAGTGATAGATAACTCCTGTTAAAACCAACCTTTTTAGCAAACTCATTCAGTGTAATTTTCTTAAAATGCAAATAATCTCGTAATGTCATATATACCTCTTTTTGTTCGAAATGTTACATATGTTTGAAATATAAGTCAATATGCATCGCTAATTTCATTCATTATTACAAATGTCGCAAATACAACTTGTGTTAAATGCTGTGGATATGATATAGTGGTTTTATCAAGCAAGTACAGCAAATAACGCTGATGCCAGGCATAGCCGATCAGTTGCTAACGTGGGAAAGCTCCGAATTTTTATAAAGATCTCTACGACAAAAAGGGAATCAACATGAAGAAAATCAGTATGGATTTTGAAATATATGAAGAAGAACTTGAAATAAGATGGAGTGATGGTTTCGATCATGCTATTTCGGAAGTCTTGAAAAGACTAGAAGAAATAAAAAAAGATCCAAATAATTCTAAATATTCTTTCAATGATGAAGTTTTATCAAATTGGCAAAAGCTATCAGTTGAATTGTGTTCAATAATCAATCAGTTAAAAAAGTGTCGTTCACCGACCAATTGACAAAAAAGGGTAATCAAAATGAGTTATTTAACTAAGTTTTTTGCAGAGAAAGAAATCCCATACAAGCAATGGGAAATCGAACATAACGGTACAATTCACTTTATTGATAGTGATACTGTGATCGAAAATATTATGAATGCTCCCTTCCGAGAAAGAAAGAAGATCGAAATTACATTGATGAGACTGGATTTTAAAGACGGAAGAGTCATTGACTATCTTTATTTCCTAGCTAGGGCGTTAGTTGAAAACTTTAAGTAAGGTAAAGTATGGAAGAAATTAAAAGCTGTGCAGTATGCAGAAAATTACAGTGCAAAATGGATGCTAAAATGCAAGAGATCATCGAACCATTAAAAGGGGTAATCAACGCTCTATATGATTCTGATGATCTCAATGCAGGAGAATTACACGACAATATTGTAAATCTATGCTTTTCTCTGGGAATTAGGATACCTCCAGGAAACTTAGAAATCAATCGTAAAGAAGAAGATGTATTTAGAAATATTAACAAAAAAATAATGATAAGCTGAGGTTTTTATGGATGATTATGATTACGATCTTGATGATGCCAGAGATCAAGCTAATTGCGATGCGAAAGAAGAAAGAGAAAAGTATATTGAAGAAAACGATGTTTACTGTCCTCGATGTTTAGATCGAGGTGGTTGTTATTACTGCGAACCATAAGGATAAAAGATGAGTTACCAAGAAGCATTAGAGGCGGCAGGAGCCAAAATAATAAAATTCGAATCATTTGGATCGTATCAAGGAGATTGGTTTTGTTTGTGTGAATATAAAGGAAAAATAGGTTGGGTTTCAGGTAGTTTTGGATCCTGTTCGGGTTGTGATGCCTTTGAAGCAGAATTTGGGTGGAATGATAATGAACAAGAAGATTATCAACAAAGATTATGTCAATTCGGAAAAGGTTATCTTGATCCTGAAGTAATGTCCAATGAAGAAGTATTGAAAATTCCTTTAAGTAATATTGATTGGGATGATGGCGCAAAAGAAATTTTAAAATTTCTTGAACTAGAAATTGAAAATCATAAGAACAAATAGGTAATTAATATGGAAATACCAAATCTAATACCATCAAAAATTGAATTTAAGGAATCAAACATGAATCAATCAGACGAATTAAACGAGTTAGCGGCAGCATTAGCAAAATGCCAAGCAGAAATGAGACCAGCTATTAAAGATAGCGTGAATCCTTTTTTCAAGTCAAAATATAGTGATCTAAATTCTATATGGGAAGCTTGCAGAGAACCATTGTCAAATAATGGACTCTCAGTAGTGCAGACTATGCAAGAGATCAACGACAAGTTCCAACTTGTGACCACTCTATTGCATTCAAGCGGCCAATGGATGAAATCCTATTTTCCTATTCTAGTTCAGAAACAAGATGCTCAATCCTATGGATCAGCTTGCTCTTATGCTAGACGTTATTCATTATCATCTATCACCGGTTGTACAACTGATGACGCAGACGATGACGGAGAGAAAGCCGGACGTGTTGAATACAT
>Ga0134125_10010279_pt1 | contig 10513 bp, 8 predicted proteins | sample KB31751_FD_96464 | JGI IMG/M metagenome (GOLD analysis project Ga0134125, IMG submission 96464) | Terrestrial soil microbial communities with excess Nitrogen fertilizer from Kellogg Biological Station, Michigan, USA - KB3-175-1 | ecosystem: Environmental > Terrestrial > Soil > Unclassified ... | reverse complement strand
TGCGTGCAGAGACGCATATTCGTGGCTCGGCCAACATCGCGGCGCAGCGGCTCCAACAACGCCCGTTTGGTTCCGAGTTGGTACACTCGTGACACGAGCGCACCGGCCTCCGTCCACGGCTCGCACCCGCTCTGCGACCACGACACCGCCTCGTACGCGAACGGGCCGAGCCCGCAGATGCGCTGCGCGCGCGCATACTCGTCACGCAGTTCCGTTAGGCCAAACGGCCAGCTGCCGAACGGGCAGCCGCCCGGTCGGTCGAAATCCAGTGGGTCGAGCGGGGCGTATTTGGCGCCCGCCACGGCATCCACCGGCGTGTTCCAGAGATGCGATGTGCCCCCCACCTGCCTATGGCGCGTAGCGCCGAGGCCTGCATATTCGTCCCCGATGAGGTCGCCATCGTTGAGCGCTTGCGCCTCCGGCTCGGCGTGATCACCGCCACTCTCGAGGATGATCACGTCGCAATGGCTCGCCAGCTCGGTCGCCAGCACGAGACCGGCCGGGCCAGCGCCCACGATGCACACGTCGGTGTCGAACGTCGTTGCGCCGTTCAAGCGTCTTGCGTCGAGCAGCACGTCGTCTCCTCGAGGCGGTCATCCATCGTGAATCCGACCGATCCGGCGGTCACAATTATCATCCCGACGCGCGGTCTTCGCGAACGAGCGGTGTCGCTCGCGGCCGCGATCGAGAGCGCATTGTGTCAGTGCGACGTGCGGCCGGTAGTGATCGTCGTGCTCAACGGCCCGCGCCGGGACCCAACCGTCGAGCGTTCGCTGCGCGCGGACCCGCGCATCAGGCTGGTCGTTCGCGAACGCGCGAGCCTCCCGGCGGCGCTCGCAACCGGTCGCGCGATGGTCGAGACTCCATGGTTCACAGCGCTCGACGACGACGATCTGCTCGTACCCAACGCCGTGTCGCTCAGGCTGCACGCACTCGACCAACGACCCGAATGCGCGGCGGTGGTGACGAACGGATGGCGCCGGAACGGCACCGGTGACACGCTGCAGGTGTCGCCGCACCACGACGTAACTGATCCGGTCCGCGCCATGCTGGCGCACAACTGGCTGTTGCCGGGATCATGGCTCTGTCGGTCGGACCGCGTGGGTGCCGACGTGTTCGAGGCGATGCCCGATTTTCTCGAGTGCACGTATCTCGGTTTACGCCTGGCGTCGCAGCATCAGATCGTCTGGCTCGACACGCCGAGCGTCATCTACACCGTCGGCAGTCCATCCGCCGAGTCGAGCTCGCGCGCCTACGTACTCGGCCAGGTGGCGGCGCTGCGCCGGATCATCGCGCTGCCGTTGCCCGATGACGTGCGGCGGACGCTGCGATCCCGCATCGCCGGCGCCTACCACGCTGCCGCCGACCACGAGCTGCAGGTCGGTGCGTTAGGCGCAGCCTGGCAGTGGCACGTCAGGTCGCTTCTGCAGCCGTCGGGATGGCGCTACGCGCCGTTCCTGCGACACCTCGTGCGCGCGACCATTCGCCGCGGGCGATGACCGGCGCACCCGCGCGGCTGCTGGTGCTCGGCATCGACGCGGCGAGCCCGGAGCTGCTCGAGACGTGGATTGCCGATGGCACACTGCCGAACCTGGCGGCGCTCGCCGCCCGCGGCCTAACGGGGCGCACGCGCGGACTGGATGGGTTCTTCGTGGGATCCACGTGGCCGTCGTTCTACACCGCGACCAATCCGGCGCAGCACGGATTCCATTACCAGTCGCAGCTGGTACCGGGTACGTATCGCATCGCCGACCGCGTGCGCGGCGCATTCGTGGAGCGCGAGCCGTTCTGGCGTGTGCTGCATCGGGCGGGTCAGAGGGTAGCCGTTCTCGATGTGCCGATCGCGGCGCCCGAGCGCGAGCCACTCAACGGCGTGCACGTCGTCGAGTGGGGCGCGCACGATGGGTTGTTTGGCTTTTCGACGCAGCCAGCCAAGCTGGGATCATGGCTCGAATCGAAGTGGGGCCGGCATCCGGCCGGCGCATCGTGCGATGGCGGCGCCCGTAGTGCGCGCGCGTATCGCGATTTCGTGATCGCGCTCGAGTCGGGTGTCGAGCGCAAAACGGCGTGGACGCTGGATCTCCTGCGGCGCGGCGGATGGGACCTGTTCATGCAAGTGTTCAGCGAGTCGCACTGCGTTGGGCATCAATGTTGGCATCTGCACGACCGCAGCCATCCCGCGTACGATCGGGCTGTGTCGGCGGTGGCCGGGGATCCGATGCGTTCGGTGTATCGGGCGATCGATCGCGCGATCGGCGAGATCGTCGCCGCGGCGGGCGATGCCGCGTGCGTCGTGTTTACCGCGCACGGCATGTCGCACCGCTACGGCGCGCATTTTCTTCTGCGCGACCTGTTGGTTGCGTTAGGCGTGGCCGAGCGCGCGAGCCGCACGCTGCGCGACCGCGCGCACAGTTGGGCGGCGGCGGCGTGGCACGTGCTTCCTCGCGCGGTGCGCGGGCCGCTGTCCGCCATCCGGTCCCGCCGCATCATGCCTAACGCGGCGCAGGCTGCGCGCCGCATCGGCGTCGCGCCTGGTCGAAGCCAGTGCTTCCCGGTGTCAAACGGGCTTGCCGTGAGCGGCATCCGACTCAACCTTGTCGGCCGCGAGCCCCACGGCACGCTGCGGTCAGGTGAAGCGGTTGAGCGCTTCATCGAGCAACTCGAATCGGATCTCCTTACGATCGTGGACGACACCACGGGTGGGGCGCTCATCTCGCGCCTCGTCCGCACGCGCGACCTGTACCGCGGCGACCAGCTCGACGCCTTGCCCGATCTGCTCGTCGAGTGGAGCGATCGCACGGCGATGGGCAGCACGGCGTTGGCGGGAGGCGCCGGCGCGCGCGTGATCGCGCGATCGCCGCGCATCGGCACCATCGTCGGTGCGAACGAATACGGGCGGAGCGGCGAACACCGCCCCGGCGGTTGGTTCGTCGCGGTGGGACCTGGCGTGTCCGCCGGACGACTGCAGCGCGAGCCATCATTGCTCGATCTCGCACCCACGTTCGCCGGCATGTTGGGTGTGTCGCTGCCCAACGTCGAGGGCATGCCGATCGCCGAGGTCTTGAGGGCGAACGCGCCCATCGTACGTTGAAGCACGTCAACGCGGGCCGCGCCGCTACGGTCTTGCGGCGGAGGCGCACCCGGCGCCTCTTTGTGCAACAGTCGTCGCCCGTCTCTCGCACGTGCCTCGCCGCCGCGCGAGGACGGGCGCCGCAGCAATCGGAGCCGCCGGTGAAGTACGTCCTCACCTACGAAGGGACACCCGACTACCGCGCGAAAGTCGCGGCGCATTTCGCCGCGCACCGCGCGCTCTGGCATACCTATCACGCCGATGGCCGGCTGCTGTTGATCGGCCCGTTCACCGATGAGCCGTCCGGCGGCGCGATGGGTGTGTTCTCGACTCGTGCAGCCGCCGAACAGTTCGTTCGTGACGATCCGTTCGTGGCCAATGGCGTGGTCGCGCGATGGACGATTCGAGAGTGGAACGAAGTGCTCGTGCCGGATCGCTGAAACGTTCGACGGCTCGCCGGTCCAATCTCCGGGGATCACATCATGTCAGTGTCCTACTTGCCTAACGCGCTGTTTCGCGCCGTGGTTGCCGGTGCGTTGACTGTATCCCTGCTGCCGGTTGGGCGCGCCGTTGCGCAGGCCACGACGCTCCCCAGCGAGACGCCGGCCAAGTTCGCGCCGGCAACTTCGACGTTCGATTACGAGCGCCGCGATGTGATGATCCCGATGCGCGACGGCGTGAAGCTCCACACCGTGATTCTCGTGCCGAAGGGCGCGCACCGCGCGCCGATTCTGCTCACGCGCACGCCGTACGACGCAACCGCGACCACATCGTACGCGCAGAGCGCACACCTTGCCCCGGAGCTCAACGGCTACGACAACGCGCTCCAGGTGATCATTCCCGGCGGCTACATCCGCGTGGTCCAGGACATCCGCGGCAAGTACGGCTCGGAGGGCGACTACGTGATGAATCGCCCGCTCGTCGGTCCGCTCAATCCCACGAAGGTCGATGAGTCGACCGATACCTATGACACCATCGACTGGCTCATCAGGCACATCCCCGAGACGAACGGAAACGTCGGCGAGCTCGGCATCTCCTACGATGGGTTCGAGCCGTTGATGGGGCTCGTGCATCCGCATCCCGCGCTCAAGGTCTCCGTGCCCATGAATCCAATGGTCGACGGCTGGATGGGCGACGACTGGTTCCACAATGGCGCGTTCCGCGAGCAGAACATGCCGTACATCCTCGAGCAGGAAGCGACGCGCGACAACAGCGCCAAGTGGTGGACCGACCACTTCGACGATTACGACGTGTACATGCAGTCGGGGTCCGCTGGCGCGTTAGGCAAACTGCACGGCCTGGACCAGGTCGGGTTCTGGACCAAGATCCTCGCGCACCCGAGCTACGACTCGTGGTGGCAGCAGCAGGCGATGGACAAGATTCTCGCCGCCCAACCGGTCAGCGTGCCGGTGATGCTCGTCCACAGCCTCTGGGATCAGGAAGACATCTACGGCGCGATCGCCGTGTACAAAGCGATCAAGCCGAAGGACACGTCCAACGACAAAGTCTTTCTCGTCATCGGCCCGTGGCACCACGGCCAGGAGATCGAGAACGGCAGCTCGTTGGGCGCCATCGATTTCCAGGCCAACAGCTCGGACTACTTCCAGCGCAACATCCTGGGGCCGTTCCTCGCGCACTACCTCAAGGACGGCGCGCCGCCGATGGACGTGTCGGCTGTCAACGCATACGAGACGGGCACCAACCGGTGGGAGCGTCTCCGCGCGTGGCCATCCGGCTGCGACGCCGCCTGCACCATCCGCCCAACGCCGCTCTACCTGGGTGCTGGCCTAACGGCGAGTTTCGATGCGCCTACGGCCACGGCCCCCGACGCCGCGTTCGATTCGTACATCTCCGATCCCGCGAAGCCCGTCCCGTTCCGTGCGCGGCCCATCCAGCCGGTCGGGTACGTGCCGCCGCTCACCTGGGTGCAGTGGCTGGTTGACGACCAGCGCGAGGTCGGCGGCCGCACCGACGTGCTCTCGTACGAGACCGGCGTCCTAACGGAACCGATCAAGATCAGTGGCCAGCCCGTGGCCAACCTCGTGGCGTCCACCACCGGCACCGACGCCGACTGGGTGGTCAAGCTGATCGACGTCTATCCCGACGAAGTGGGCGACGATCCGGCCATGGGCGGATACGAGCTGCCGGTGTCGATGGATATTTTCCGCGGCCGGTACCGCGAGAGCTTCTCGGCTCCGAAAGCGATCGCGCCTAACGAACCATTGCTGTACAAGTTCGAGCTGCCGACCGCCAACCACGTCTTCCTGCCCGGCCACCGGATCATGGTGCAGATCCAGTCGAGCTGGTTCCCGCTGTACGATCGGAACCCGCAGACCTTCGTGCCCAACATCTTCTGGGCAAAGCCCGGCGACTACAAGAAGGCAGAGCAGCGGGTGTTCCACGAGGCCGGCCACGCGAGCTTCGTGGAGCTGCCCGTCGTGACCGGCAGCCGGTAAGAATCGAGTCAGGGAAGGGTGGTCACGAGCGGTGCGGACTTGACCGGGTGACCGAACGCGCGCATGGTGTGGCGGTCCGTGCACAGGAGCGTCGCGTGCTGAACCCCGAAGCCGTTGAGCGTCCGACCGAGCGCCGGAGGACGGTGCGATCGATCGTAACGCGGGTGCTCGTGCACCTCGCGCTGCTCCTCGTCGCCCTCGGATGCCTGGGCGCCTACCAACACTTCAAGCTCGCGGGCGCATCGAGCGCGGCGTGGGCCAGCCTCGGCGGTGCGGCGCTGTTCGGTTTCGCACCGCTCCGCGACGTGACGCACATCGTGTTCGGAATCGAAGGCCGGATCGTGCACGTCGTTCACGGGTTAGGCGGACTGGCGTTGGGCGCGCTGCCGCTCACGGGCGTCGTGTCGGGGACGCCGGTGTTGACGCACGCGGCGACGGCGCCGTTCGCGATCATGGGCGCGGCGCAGGCGCTCATGCACTCGAACAACCCGAGAAATCCGCAGCAGGCGGCGGCGCTGCACCGGTTCGTGGCCAGCATGCCGGAGCTCGAGATGGTCGGCAACCCGCGCAGCTTCTCGACGCCGCAGGGCGCCCAGCGCGCCGTGGTAGCGCTGGCCGACATCATCGGCAAGGCGCAATCGTTAGGCGAGACCGAGCTCGCCGCCGATCCCAAGTTCCAGAGTGCCTGGAGCCAGGCGTCCGCGCGCTTTGGCGCCAACCTCGGTCTCGATGCCGTGGACGAAGCGCTCGGCAAACTCTCCGCGAATCCGGCGACCGCGAGCGCCGTCCCGGACCTCCGGGCACGGCTGACGGCGGCGCGGCGGACCCTCGCGGGCTCGGCGCCGCGCACCTGACGATGACATCCCGGACGCGCACGCTCCTGCGGTCGGCGCTGATCGGCGCGCTCCTGGGCGCGGTGGGTGCACGCCTCGTCATGCACTCGCCTAACGGAAGCAGCCACCCCCCGGCGTGGGTGGCGTCGATCTTCTCCGGGTACACGCCGCCGCTGTGGATTTCGCTGGCCCTGTGGGTCGTGTTCAGCCTCTACTGGGAGATCGCTGCGAACAGCGCGGCGCCGGTGGAGCAACGCGAATCGAACGCATCGCGTGGGGTGCACGTCACGCTCGTCTCGATCGGCCAGCTGATGGTGTTCCTGGGAGTCCCGGGGCTGCGCGCGCGATTCGTTCCCGCATCGATGCTGCTCTCTGCGGCGGCGCTGGCAATCCAGCTGCTGTTTCTCGCGCTGGCAGTCTGGTCGCGCCGCATGCTGGGTCGCAACTGGAGCGGCGCGATCGCCGCCACCGAGGGACAGGAGCTGGTGCGCGCCGGCCCGTATCGATCGCTCCGGCACCCCATCTACACGGCAGTGTTAGGCATGTACGCGTGCACCGCGCTCGTCTCGGGAGAAGTGCACGCGCTCGTCGGCCTGCTGCTGCTCATCGCGGCCTATTGGCGCAAGGTGCGGCTCGAAGAAGACCACCTCGCGTCGCACTTCGGACCCTCGTATCGCGAATACCGCGATGCGACGTGGGGTGCGGTTCCCGGATTGTTCTGAGCGGCGAGGTCTTGACCGCGCCGGCCGTCCGCTGCATTGTGTCCTCGGCGGCGATCCACGCCCAACCTCTCGAGACTCCGCCCCAGCCGGGGTCCGCTGCGAGGCAAAGGGGGGCACACTCCCGGATTCGTATGGTCGTCCTTTGCGTCACCACGTGCGCTGCTGGGGAGCGGGTCGTGGTGTACCCAAAGGAGTCGTGACCATGCCAAGTAACAAGGATCTCAAGCGCCTCGTTCGCGCTCGCATGCGCAAGACGGGTGAAGCGTACACTGCCGCCCGCGCGCAGATCGTCAAGAAACCCCGGCATCGTTCGCCTAACGGAGCACCGGCTGCTCGTTCTGCCGGTGCGGCGTCGGGCGAATTTGCGTCGCTCGCCGGTATGAGCGACGCGGCAGTGAAAGAGCACACGGGCTGCACGTGGGACCGCTGGGTGCGCGCGCTCGACCACCACGGCGCCGCCGCGATGCCGCACCGTGACATCGTCACGCTGGTGAGCACGAAGTACAAGGTACCGGACTGGTGGTCGCAGATGGTGACCGTGGGCTACGAGCGCATCAAGGGGCTTCGCGCACGCGGCCAACGGCGAGACGGCAGCTACGAAGCGACCAAGTCGCGCACATTCGCCGTCCCTGTCGCGACGTTGTTCGACGCATGGGCCGACGCGCGCCGGCGCAACGAGTGGTTGGGCGAGCGCGTGAGGATACGAACGGCGACCGCACCCAAATCGATGCGCATTGGCTGGAGCGATGGCAGCATCATTGCGGTCGGATTCTACGCCAAGGGTGCCTCGAAGAGCTCGGTTGCGGTATCGCACGCGAAGTTGCCGGACCGTGACACGGCGGAGCGCCTCAAGCAGTACTGGACGGAGCGCCTGGACGCGTTGGGCGATTCGCTATCCGCCACATAGGAGCGGCTCATCGAGTACGCCGTGCGCGTGTCGCCGGGGGATGATGTCGCACCGTAACACTGGAGCACATGACGACATCACACGCCGCCGGCGGCGCGCGCACCGGCGCCGCGAAGATCGGTCCAGATGATGCGCGATATCGCGCCGTCGTCGACAAGCAATTCAACAAGCGATTCACCGCGCGCCCCGACTACATTCGCCTAACGGAATCGACCGCGCAGGTGGCGACCGCCATCGAGGAGGCGGTGCGCGAGGGGCGCCGGTTCGCCCTCACGAGCGGCGGACACTGCCTCGAGAATTTCGTCACCGACGCCCAGGTCCGTGCGATCATCGACGTGTCGCGCATGAAGCGCATTACGTACGATCGCGAGCGCCGGGCCGTCTGCGTCGAGGCCGGCGCTACCGTGGGCGAGACCTTCCGTACGCTCGCCGAGAGCTGGGGCACGGTGATTCCGCTCGGCGAATATCCCGAGGTCGGCATGGGCGGTCACGTGTGCGGCGGCGCGTTCGGCTTCCTCTGCCGGCAGCTCGGCTTGGCCGCCGACTATTTGTATGCCGTCGAAGTCGTGACGGTCGACGCGGGTGGACGCGCGACGGCTGTGATCGCGACGCGCGAGCCGGACGATCCGCATCGGGACCTCTGGTGGGCGAACACGGGCGCGGGCGGCGGGACGCTCGGCGCGGTCACGTGCTACTGGTTTCGTGCGCCTAACGCCGAGGGCGATGATCCGTCGGCGATGCTGCCGCGCGCACCGGAGTCGGTGACGACGTTTCGCGCGGAGTGGAGCTGGTCGTCGGTGAACGAGGCGGCGTTCCGGCGCCTGGTGCACGACCACGGCGTCTGGTGCGAGCGCAACAGCGCCGCGAGATCGCCGGGGGCGTCGCTGTGGACGCTGCTCGAGCTCCACCGCAAGCAGTTCGGGACGATCGTCGTGCGCGGTGTGAGCACGGCGCCCGCCGGAGAAGTCGAGGGGCTGGTGGACGGGCACGTCGGGTCGGTGTGCGGCGCGTTAGGCTCGCCCGCCAAGCGGGACGACGCGCGCATGTCGTGGCTCGAGTTCGCGCTGCGGCCGTTCCCCGACCTGTTCACGATGCCGCCCGGCGGGGTGAGCTCGAAGGTGAAGGATGCGCTGCTGCGCCACCGCCTAACGGACCGGCAGACCGATGCCGCGTACGCGCACCTCGTGCGCGACGACGTCGACGTGATGGGCGGCATGCTGGGCCTGGCCACGTACGGCGGCCAGGTGAACACGGTGGCGCCGGATGCAACCGCATCGGCCCACCGGCACGCGATTCTGGACATTGCGTGCAGCGTCGGCTGGGTGGACCCGCGCGATGAGGCCGCAAATCTCTCGTGGGTGCGGGCGTTCTACCGCGATCTGTTCGCCGACACGGGCGGCGTGCCGGTGCCGGGCGACGCGTACGACGGCGCGCTCATCAACCATCCCGACACCGATGTCGCGGACCCGGCGCTCAACACGTCGGGCGTCGCGTGGCCGACGTTCTACTATGGAGACAACTACCCGCGCCTCCAGCGCATCAAGGCGCGGTGGGATCCGAAGAACGTGTTCCGGCACGCGTTGTCGGTGCGTGCCGGATAAAGCCTCACCGTGAGCGGTTAGCGGGACCCCGGGCTGCCAGCGTTCAGGCCGCCCGTCCATTTCGCGAGCCACGCGTTCACGGCATCGTGCCACTGGACGCTGTTGTGCGGCTTGAGCACCCAGTGGTTTTCGTCAGGGAACGTGAGGAACTCGCTCGGAATGCCGCGGCGCTGGAGCGCCGTGAACGCGCCCATTCCCTGATTGATCGGGATGCGGAAGTCCTGGTTGCTGTGCACCACGAGCATCGGGACGCGCCAATCCTTCACGTGGTCGAGCGGGTTGAATTTCTCGTAGTTCTCGGGGTGTTCGTACTGCGTGCCCCCGTTCTCGCGCTCCTCGAACCACAGCTCTTCGGTGTCGTAATACATCGCGCGGGTATCGAACACGCCGTCGTGATCGACCAGACACTTCCACGGGGTGTTCCACACGCCGGCGATCCAGTACGCCATGTAGCCGCCATAGCTGGCGCCTAACGCACAGGCGCGCGAGCCGTCGAGGAACTTGTACTTGCCTAACGCTGCGGCCCAGCCGAGCTTGAGGTCCTCGAGGGGTTTGCCGCCCCAGTCGCCGGAGATGGAATTGGTGAATGCCTGGCCATAGCCGGTGGATCCGTGGAAATTGATGGCGACGACCGCGAAGCCCTGGCCCGCGTACGTTTGCGGATTCCAGCGATAGCTCCACCCATTGTCCCATGCGCCCTGCGGCCCGCCGTGGATGAGGAACGCCACGGGGTAGGTCTTGCCCGGCTCGAAGCCGACGGGTTTCACGACGTAGCCCTGCACGGTCTCGCCGCTCCAACCCTTGAACGTGAAGAACTCCCAGTCGCCTTCTTTTGCGTTCGCGAGGGCGTCGGTGTTGAAGTGCGTGACCTGTTGGGCATGGCCGTTTGCCGCCGCGGCGTCGATCGTATAGAGATCGGAGGGG
>Ga0134125_10010278_pt1 | contig 10514 bp, 10 predicted proteins | sample KB31751_FD_96464 | JGI IMG/M metagenome (GOLD analysis project Ga0134125, IMG submission 96464) | Terrestrial soil microbial communities with excess Nitrogen fertilizer from Kellogg Biological Station, Michigan, USA - KB3-175-1 | ecosystem: Environmental > Terrestrial > Soil > Unclassified ... | reverse complement strand
CTGCTGATTCATGGGCATCTCGACGTGGTGCCGGCCGAGCCGACCGAATGGAGCGTGCACCCGTTCTCCGGCGCGGTCAAAGACGGCTTTGTGTGGGGCCGCGGAGCGATCGACATGAAGGACATGGTCGGCATGATGATCGTGGTGGCCCGGCAGTTGAAGCGGGACGGCATCGTGCCGCCGCGCGACCTGGTCTTCGGATTCATCGCCGACGAAGAGCACGGCGGGACCTACGGGGCGCAGTGGCTGGTCGACAATCGGCCGGACCTTTTCGACGGTGTCACCGAGGCGATCGGTGAGGTGGGCGGGTTCTCGCTGACCGTGCCGCGCCGCGACGGGGGCGAACGTCGGCTCTATCTGATCGAGACGGCCGAGAAGGGGCTGTCGTGGATGAGGCTCACCGCCCGCGGCCCGGCCGGGCACGGATCGATGGTGCACGACCAGAACGCCGTCACCGCCGTCGCCGAGGCCGTCGCCCGCCTGGGCCGGCACCAGTTTCCGCTGGTGCTGACCGACACCGTGGCGCAGTTCCTCGCGGCCGTCAGCGAGGAGACCGGACTCACCTTCGACACCGAATCGGGTGACCTGCGGGGGGCGATCGAAAAGCTGGGCCCGATGGCCCGCATGCTCAAGGCCGTGCTGCACGACACCGCGAACCCCACGATGCTCAAGGCCGGGTACAAGGCCAACGTCGTCCCGGCGATGGCCGAGGCGGTGGTGGACTGCCGGATCCTTCCCGGCCGCAAGGAGGCGTTCGAGGCCGAGATCGACGAGCTGATCGGACCGGACGTGACCCGCGAGTGGATCAAGGACTTCCCGTCCTATGAGACCAGCTTCGACGGTGACCTGGTCGACGCGATGAACGACGCCGTGCTGGCGCTCGACCCGGGCGCGCGGACCGTGCCGTATATGCTCTCCGGTGGTACCGACGCGAAATCCTTCGCGCGCTTGGGTATTCGCTGCTTCGGTTTCAGCCCGCTGCGGCTGCCGCCGGATCTGGATTTCACCGCGCTGTTCCATGGCGTCGATGAACGGGTACCCATCGATGCGTTGCGGTTCGGCACCGACGTGCTGACCCACTTCCTGACCCATTGCTAGTTGACGAACGCAAGCCGATCACCCGAGAGGACCGCCATGAGCACTGCGCCCGACCCGTACGCATCGCTGCCGAAGCTGCCGACGTTCACGTTGACCTCGCAATCGGTCACCGACGGTCAGCCCCTGGCCAAGCCCCAGGTCAGCGGGATCATGGGCGCCGGCGGTGACGACGTCAGCCCGCAGCTGAGCTGGTCGGGGTTCCCGGACGGGACCCGCAGCTTCGCCGTCACCGTCTATGACCCCGACGCGCCGACGGCCTCCGGGTTCTGGCACTGGGCGGTGGCCAACCTGCCGGCCGACGTCACCGAGCTGGCCGAGGGCGCCGGCGACGGCAGCAATCTGCCCGGTGACGCGCTGACGCTGGTCAACGACGCCGGGCTGCGCCGCTACCTCGGCGCCGCGCCGCCGGCCGGGCATGGCGCGCACCGTTATTACATCGCCGTGCACGCCGTGGACACCGACAAGCTGGATCTACCCGAGGATGCCAGCCCGGCTTTCCTCGGGTTCAACCTGTTCCAGCACGCCATCGCGCGGGCGGTCATCCACGCCACCTACGAACAGAAGTAGGGAGCGTTCTTACCCGCGAGGCTTAACCTCTGGCCGCCGAGCCGACCGCGTCACTGAGCGAGGCGAATCCGCCGTCGTGCAGCCGCCGCGCGATACCGTCGTGAATCTGCTTGGCCCACAAGCCTCCTCCGTAGATGAAGCCGGTATAGCCCTGCAGCAGTGAGGCGCCCGCGGTGATCCGCTCCCAGGCGTCGTCGGCATTCTCGATGCCGCCCACGCTGATCAACACCAGGCGATCGCCGACCCGGCTGTATAGCCGGCGCAGCACTTCGACCGCGCGGCGCGCCACCGGGGGCCCGGAGATGCCGCCGGCGCCCAGCGCCTCGACGCGCGGCGTTTTCAGGCCGTGGCGTGACACCGTGGTGTTGGTGGCGACGATGCCTGCCAGGCCCAGTTCGACCGCCAGATCCGCGATGTCGTCCACGTCGGGATCGGATAGGTCCGGCGCGATCTTCACCAGCACCGGTGTGGTCGTCTCGGCGAGGACGGCCGCCAGGATGGGCCGCAGCGACTCGACCGCCTGCAGGTCGCGCAGCCCGGGGGTGTTCGGCGAGCTGACGTTGACCACCAGGTAGGACGCCAGCGGGCCGACCAACCGGGCGCTCGCCCGGTAATCGTCGACGGCCTGATCCGACGGCGTTGCCTTCGTCTTGCCGATGTTGACCCCGATCGGTACCTCGGGCTGCTGGCGTGCGAGCCGCATCGCGAGCGCACCCGCACCGAGATTGTTGAAGCCCATCCGGTTCAGCAGGGCCCGGTCGGCGGGCAGCCGGAACATGCGGGGAGCCGGGTTGCCGGGCTGTTTGTGGGCGGTGACGGTCCCGACCTCGGCATGCCCGAAGCCCAGCGCTCCCCAGGTGAGCACTCCCAGACCGTCCTTGTCGAAGCCGGCCGCCAGCCCCAACGGCCCCGGGAAACGCACCCCGAACACGGTGCTGGCCAGCGCCGGATCGGTCGGGGCCAGCAGCCGGCGCAACGCCCGCCGCGTCCAGGCGACGGCCGTGACGCCGCGCAGGAAGCCGAAAACCAGCGTGTGAATACGCTCGGGCGGGAACACGAAAAACAGCTGGCGCGCCACGCCGTACAACCGGTGGCCGCCCTCGCGTGGTCGGGCGGGCGTCACAGTTCCGGCTGATCGGGCCGTCGCCCCTCAAGGCCGACGCCATCCAGACGAGACTTCTTGCGGCGCAACAATACTCGTCTACTTCCATCGGTGTAGAGCCGCACCCTGGTCAACTCCCAGCCGCGGTACTCGGCCTCGATGGACAATCGGGTGGACGCGCTCACCCGGGTCACGTCCGGGGGTAGGCGCAGCGGCACCCATTCATACTCGTCGGACATCTCGGTGTCCCAGCCCGCGGGTAGTCGGCTCCGCCGCGCCGCGGCCTCGCTCGTCACGGATTGCCCGCCGCATGGTCGATGACCTGAACTCCGGAACCGGACCCCGACACCACGTACAAGGTGTCTGACGCTTCGTCGAAGGCCAGCGAGTTCGGTTGCTGCACGGTCGGGTAACGCACCTTTTCGACGGGAATTCCGGTGGACAGATCGTAACCAATGACGATATTGGAAAGGGTCGCCGAAACCCAGGCTAACGCGCGGGAACCGGCCAGGCCGTAGGGCGCCTGGGGAACCGGGTAGGCCTGACGCAGGATCAGTGGGTCCACGCCATAGACCAGCAGCTGTCCGCCGCGGGTATCGGACACCAGGACCCGGCCCAGCGCATCGGCGGCCATGGTGGTGGCGCCCCCGCCCGCCCGCAGCGCCTGCTGAACGTGACCGTCGGCGTCGATCGTGGTCACCGACGTCTGTCCCCGGTCCAGCACGACCGTTGTATTGCCTTGTGCGGCGAGCCAATCGACGCGCGCGAAGATCTTGTTCCGAGTGGCGACGCTCGCGCCGGTCACCGTGCCCGGCGTGGGGGAGGCAAGGGTGTAGACGGCGCCGTCGGCACTGCCCAACACCAGCTTGCCGTCGGCACGCTGGGCCACCGCGGTGAATTCGGTCTGCGGCGCATCGGCGACGCCCACCCGCGTTGCGTGACCGGTGGCCAGGTCGACCACGAAGTAGCCGCCGCGCGCGGCGAGGAAGACGGTTCCGTGGCCGTCATCGGTCAACGCGGTCGCCGGTCCCGGCAGCTCGACGACTTGTGGTGGGGCCTGCGGGTCACCGAAGACGGTGACGCTGGCTGGCGCTGCGGGGTCGGCACCCGGCGCCAGCACCGCCAGCTGGTGGGTGCCGCCATCGAACACCGCGGCCGCGGCGTGAGCGGACAGCGGGCGTACCGCGCCGGCCGGAGGCTGCGACACCGGCGGCGACACGGCCGCCCGCGCGGGTTCGATGGTGCGCGGCGCGCTCTGAAGCGGATTCGACGAGCAGCCAACCGTCGCACCGAGCAAAATCGCAATGCTCAACAAACCGCTGTGAGCTGCCAGCTTGTAGCGGCCTTGTCGTGACAGCAATTCTCTTCCCTCGTGGTGCGGCGGTGGAACACAAAGTCTAAGGAACGCTGTCGCATGCAACAGGGCCATGCTGCCCGCATTCCGCCGTCCTGGCGAGGTATTGTCGGCTGATGGCCGTCACCGCTGACCGTCATATGACGCAGAGAGAGTTTGCTGTCGAAGACATGTCGACAGGTATTTTCGCTAGCGGATACGGGCAAGTCGGTGATGGACGAAGTTTTTCGTTCCACATCGAGAACGGATCACTTGTCGTCGAGGTTTACCGGCCACGTCTCGCCGGGCCCGTTCCGCAGGCCGACGAGGTGGTCGCCACCGCAGTCCGCAGCCTGGTCGATATCGACCTCACCGACGAACGCAGCCTGAGCGCGGCGGTGCGCGACTCCGTGGCGCACGCGGTGCCGGTTCCCCGCTAGTCATTCCCCGACCCGTCCACCGGGTAGCGTCGTGGGCGACATGACCGTCATTCTGTTGCGACACGGCCGATCCAGTTCGAACACCGCGGGCATTCTCGCGGGTCGGTCGGAGGGCGTCGATCTCGATGACAAGGGTCGCGAGCAAGCCGCCGGGCTGATCGACCGGATCGGTGATCTGCCGATCCGGGAATTGATCAGTTCGCCGCTGTTGCGCTGCCGTCGCACCGTCGAGCCACTGGCCGACGCGCTGTGCCTCGCGCCGCTCGTCGACGATCGCCTCGCCGAGGTGGACTACGGAGAATGGACCGGCCGCAAGATCGGCGAGCTGGTGAGCGAGCCCCTGTGGAAGGTCGTCCAGGCCCATCCCAGCGCGGCGGTCTTTCCCGGCGGCGAGGGTCTGGCGCAGGTGCAGGCGCGGGCAGTGGCCGCCGTCCGCGAGCACGACCGCCGGCTCGCGGCCGAGCATGGCTGCGACGCGTTGTGGGTCGCTTGCACGCACGGCGATGTCATCAAAGCGGTCATCGCCGACGCGTACGGCCTACATCTGGACGGGTTCCAGCGCGTCACCGCCGACCCGGCGTCGGTGAGCGTCATCCGGTACACCGAACTGCGCCCGTTTGTGTTGCACGTCAACCACACCGGCGCCCGGCTGGCCGCCGCATTGCGGGCCGGGCCCCCGCCGAAGGATGAGACAAAGGTGGAAACGGACGGCCAGTCCAACGGCGAGCCGCAGGTGCCACCGGCCGCTGGGGTGCCGTCGAGCGACGCCGTGGTCGGTGGTTCGACGGATTAATTCGGCTGCCACCTCTATCGGATCGCACGTCGACGGCAACAGCCGGTATTTTGGAGGTGCCATGTCCCGCGCAATTCATGTCTTCCGCACGCCCGACCGCTTCGTGGCCGGGACCGTTGGTCAGCCCGGAAATCGCACGTTCTACATCCAGGCGGTGCATGACGCCCGGGTGGTGTCGGTGATATTGGAGAAGCAGCAGGTCGCCGTGCTCGCCGAACGCATCGGCGCGCTGCTGCTCGAGGTGAATCGGAGGTTCGGCACGCCGGTCCCTCCGGAGCCCGCCGAGGTCGAGGACCTGAAACCGTTGGTCACCCCGGTGGACGCTGAGTTCCGGGTCGGGACCATGGGGCTGGGCTGGGATTCGGAGGCCCAGACCGTGGTGGTGGAGCTGCTGGCCGTCACCGACGCCGAGTTCGACGCGTCGGTGGTGCTCGACGACACCGAGGAGGGTCCCGACGCGGTGCGGGTGTTCTTGACGCCGGAGTCGGCGCGGCAGTTCGCCACCCGCTCCAACCGGGTGATCTCAGCGGGTCGCCCGCCGTGCCCGCTGTGCGACGAACCGTTGGACCCTGAGGGCCATATCTGCGCACGCGCCAACGGCTATCGGCGCAGTGCGCTGCTCGGGTCTGACGATGCCCCCGAGATATGACGACCGTGAGGTGTTGCGGAACGGCGAGCTGACGGTCATCGGACGGATCCGCTCAGCTTCCAACGCCACCTTCTTGTGCGAATCGACGCTCGACGAGCGCGCGGTGCATTGCGTCTACAAGCCGGTCGCCGGCGAAGCGCCGCTGTGGGACTTTCCCGACGGCACGTTGGCCGGCCGCGAGCTGGGCGCGTACCTGATATCGACGCAATTGGGTTGGAACATCGTGCCCTACACGATCATTCGCCACGGGCCGGCGGGTCCCGGCATGCTGCAGCAGTGGGTGCAGCAGCCCGGCGACACAGTGGACACCGATCCTCGCGGAGGCCCGGACCTGGTCGACCTGTTCCCCGCCGGCAAAGCCCAACCCGGCTATCTGCCGGTGCTGCGCGCCCACGACTATGCCGGCGACGAGGTCGTGTTGATGCACGCCGACGATATTCGCTTGTGGCGGATGGCGGTATTCGACGTGCTGGTCAACAACGCCGACCGCAAGGGCGGCCACGTCCTGCGCGACCTCGACGGTCACATCTTCGGAGTCGACCACGGGGTGTGCCTGCACGTGGAGAACAAGCTGCGGACCGTGCTGTGGGGATGGGCCGGCAAGCCCATCGACGGCCACACCCTGACAGCCGTCGCCGGCCTGGCCGAGGCCCTCGCCGGCTCGTTCGGTGACGAACTGGCCGAGCAGATCACTCGCGCGGAGATCGCCGCGCTGCGCATGCGCGCGCACGCGCTGCTGGACAACCCGGTGATGCCCGGACCCAACCGCCATCGTCCGATTCCGTGGCCGGCTTTCTAGCGGTGATCGCACGCGCGGCGGCTCCGGTCGCAGCGGGTCGCCGCCTTCGGTGAAGGCCGCGGCGCGGCGTCGGCGATACTGAAGCGGTGAGCCCCGCCGCCGCCGACGAGTCGGACGAGATGACCGATGCCGCTCTGGCCGCCGATCTCGCCGCGGAAGCGGGGGAGTTGCTGCTCAAAGTCCGCGACGAAGTCGGGTTCGGCTATCCGTGGGCGCTGGGCGACGCGGGTGACAGCCTGGCGAACGAACTGATCCTGCGACGGTTGCACGTCGAGCGGCCCGCTGACGCGGTGCTCAGCGAGGAGGCCTACGACGACCTGTCCCGGTTGCAGCACGACCGGGTGTGGATCATCGACCCGCTGGACGGCACCCGTGAGTTCTCCACGCCGGGCCGTGACGACTGGGCGGTCCACATCGCGCTGTGGCAGCGGCCCAGCAACGGCCAGCGCGAGATCACCGACGCGGCGGTGTCGTTGCCCGCCCGCGGGAACATCGTCTACCGCAGCGACACCGTGAGCGACGGCGCCGCGCGGGTCGGCGTCACCGACACGATCCGCATCGCCGTCAGCGCCACCCGGCCCCCGGCGGTCCTGCACCGGATGCGCCAGACGTTGCCCATTCAGCCCGTGGCGATCGGGTCGGCGGGGGCCAAGGCGATGGCCATCATCGAGGGCGACGTCGACGCCTACGTACACGCCGGCGGCCAGTGGGAGTGGGACTCGGCGGCCCCGGCCGGGGTGGTGATGGCCGCCGGGATGCACGCCTCGCGGCTTGACGGATCGCCGATGCGCTACAACCAACACGACCCGTACCTGCCCGACTTCGTCATGTGCCGCGCCGAGTTGGCGCCGATCCTGCTGGGCGCTATTCGCGACGCGTGGCGCTAGCGGGCCTGACGTCCGAGCCGGCGTCGCCAGTCTTTCGCTGACAGCAGGCGGACAACGTTTTCCACGACGGTGCCCTTCTTGCGGCTGTAGGGGTACCAGAGCAGTTCCTTTTTCATCGCCACCCGCTCGGCGACGATGGCTTTCTGGCGGCAGTACTTGCGGATCCCGTCGGCGCCACCGGAGCGCGAACCGATCCCCGATTCCTTCCACCCGACCATCGGGAGCCCGAACTGCAACAGGCTGGTGACAACGTTGTTGATGTTGACGCTGCCCGTATTCATTTGCCGCGCAACGGACATCGCCTTGTCTTTGTCCCGCGTCCACACGCTGCCGGACAACCCCAGATTGGAGTCATTGGCCTTGGCGACGGCTTCCGCGACGTCGCGGACCTTCATGACCGGCAGCGTGGGGCCGAAGGTCTCTTCGCGCATGCACGCCATATCGTGGTTCACGTCGACCAGCACGGTCGGCTCGTAGAACAAGCCGCCACCGCCGCCGCTCGCCTTCCCGCCGACGAGCACGCTGGCGCCCTTGCTCACGGCGTCATCGACATGGCGGGACACGATCGCGAGTTGCTGCTCGGTGGTCATCGACCCGACTTCGCAGGAGTAGTCGTGCCCGGCGTCCATGCCGTTGCGCAGCGCAGACGTCTTGGCCACCAACTTCTTCACGAACTCGTCGTAGACCGGCTCCTCGACGTAGACCCGTTCCACCGAGATACACACCTGCCCGGTGTAGAAGAACCCGCCCCACACCGCACCGTCGACGGCGCGGTCGATGTCGGCGTCGGCGCACACGATCATCGCGTCCTTGCCCCCGAGCTCCAGGCTGGAGGGGATCAGCCGTTCGGCCGCCGCGACGGCGATGCGGCGCCCGGTGCCGACCGACCCGGTGAACATCACGTAGTCGACCGTATTGACCAGGGCCGCACCGGTTTCGCCGTAACCGAACACCACATCGAGCACGTTCGGCGCGCCGATCTGCTTCCAGCCCTCGACCGCGACCCGCCATGCCAGCGGGGTGAACTCCGAGGGCTTGGACAGCACGGCGCACCCGGCCATCAGCGCGGCGGGAATGTCGAGCAGCGGCACCGACAGTGGTCCGTTCCACGGGGTGATGACCCCGACGAGCTGATAGGGCTCATAGACCAGCGTCAGCTTCTTGCCCGCGTTGGCGGCGCCGTAGGGGCGCACCGTCTGATCCGCCAAAAATTCGGCCGCGTTGTCGATCCAATAGTTGATGATCTGCAGACCGGAGATCTCCACGCCGGTGTCGCCCCAGGACTTGCCCGTTTCGAGTTGCAGCGGCGTCAACAGGTCATCGCGGTGATCGAGCATCCAGTCGCGCCACTTGCCCAGCCACCGTGCGCGGCCGTCGACTCCCATTTGCTGCCACATCGGCTGAGCCGCCCGCAGCCGGGCGGCCACGGCCTCGACTTCGCCGGCGGTGGCCACCGGGACGTGGCCGACGACTTGTGCCGTCGCCGGGCAGGTGACCACGACTTCTTGGTGCGCTGCCGCGCCCGCGGTGTCTGTTCGATCAGTTGTGTTAGTCGACATCGCAACCACCTCGCTCGTCGACGTTGAGCGGATTTGCTCGATACCGGACTTAGCAAACCACAAATTGCGCGGGGGCGATAGCGCTCCCGGGGCGCACAGCGGCGGTCGATTCCGACCTGCATCGTCACCACGCTTAGGCTGAGTGCCATGCAGTCCTGGTCTTCCCCACCGGTTCCCGCGTTGGCGGGACGCGGCCCGGAGCTTCGGCTGTATGACACGTCTGACCGGCAGGTGCGTCCCGTGGCGGCCGGCTCGACCGCCACGATGTATGTCTGCGGCATCACCCCGTACGACGCGACCCACCTGGGCCACGCCGCAACCTATCTGGCGTTCGATCTGATCTACCGGCAGTGGCTGGATCTCGGCCACGACGTCCACTACGTGCAAAACGTCACCGACGTCGACGATCCCCTGCTGGAGCGCGCCGAACGCGACGGGATCGACTGGCGTGAGCTGGCCGAGCGCGAGGTGTCGCTGTTCCGTGAGGACATGGCGGCGCTGCGCATGCTGGCGCCCCGCGACTACGTCGGCGCGACCGAGGCGATCGCCGAGGTCATCGAGCTTGTCGAGAAAATGCTGGCGTCCGGGGCGGCCTACGTCGTCGACGGCGAATACCCGGACATCTACTACCGGGCCGACGCCACACTCCAGTTCGGCTACGAATCAGGCTACGACCGCGAAACCATGCTGCGGCTGTTCTCCGAGCGCGGCGGCGACCCGCAGCGGCCCGGCAAGACCGACGAGCTCGACGCCCTGCTGTGGCTGGCCGCGCGTCCCGGTGAGCCCAGCTGGCCGTCGCCCTTCGGCGACGGCCGCCCCGGCTGGCATGTCGAGTGCGCGGCGATCGCGCTCAGCCGCATCGGCAGCGGCCTGGACATTCAGGGCGGGGGCAGCGACCTGATCTTCCCGCATCACGAATTCACCGCGGCGCACGCCGAATGTGTCCGGGGCGAAAGGCGATTCGCGCGCCACTACGTGCACGCCGGGATGATCGGCTGGGACGGGCACAAGATGTCCAAGAGCCGCGGCAACCTGGTACTGGTCTCGAGTCTGCGCGCGCAAGGGGTGGAGCCGGCGGCCATCCGGCTGGGGCTGCTGGCCGGGCACTACCGCGGCGATCGCTATTGGAGCGACCAGGTGCTCGACGAGGCCATCACTCGGCTGCAGCGCTGGCGCACCGCGGCCGCGCTACCGGCCGGCCCGGCCGCGGCCGACGTGATCGCGCGGGTGCGCCAATATTTGGCCGACGATCTCGACACCCCCAAAGCGCTTGCCGCACTTGATGGT
>Ga0134125_10010277_pt1 | contig 10514 bp, 9 predicted proteins | sample KB31751_FD_96464 | JGI IMG/M metagenome (GOLD analysis project Ga0134125, IMG submission 96464) | Terrestrial soil microbial communities with excess Nitrogen fertilizer from Kellogg Biological Station, Michigan, USA - KB3-175-1 | ecosystem: Environmental > Terrestrial > Soil > Unclassified ... | reverse complement strand
ACAGCCGTTTCGGTGCCGCCACCGTTCAGGCGCACGGGCGTCGCCGTAACGGCACCTGCTTGCAGCGTGAAGCCGAACCCGAGCACGCGCGCGTTCTGCACCGGGCACACGGCATATGTGATGGCGCTCGCGGCGGGCGCGCCGATGCGGCTGGAAAAAGTGTTTGAAAAGAGCACCCACGGTGTTGTTTGCAGCGCGAAGTTGAACGCCGGGATGTAGCAACGACGGAACTGCCCGATCGGGATCCGGCAGTCGTTGATCATCGTCTTGCCCGCCGTTGTGGAGGTCCATCCGGCCGGCACGAGCACGTAGTACAACGGCAGGTAGCCCGCCGGCGCCGCAGGGAATGCGGGGGGGGGTGGCGCGGTGGGGGGGAGGGAGTGCGGGTGCAGGGGCGGGGCGTAGGTCGTCGGCAAGTTAGGGGTGGTGTAGATCGTGCCGCCGGCATCTTGCCAGTTGCGCGACTCGAGCGGGCCCGACACGTCATCGACGCGAATGAACACCCCGTCATAGCGGCCGTGCGTTCCGTCGGCCGCGGCAATCGTGAAATTGATCTCTTGATCGTCGAGGTAGTAGGGCAAATAAAGCGCCGTCGCACCGTCGATCACGGTGTTGTCTTCCTTGAAAAAGATCGTACCGGCGCGACATGCGATGTGTCCCGACGACGGCGAATAGGGAGCACCCGCCGCGCCGAACGCAAACACGTTCGGGCCTTGCGCCGCAACGCCCGTCGGCGTGAGCCGAGCGGCCTGCATCAGCATCGCGTCGACGGTCTGTGCGCGAACCCGCTGAGAAAGGTTGTTGAAATCGACGGGGTCGACGCCCTGGCCGTCGCTCACGTTTACGCGGTGAATGATTCCTTGACCCATGGGCTCCCCTTATGCGATCAGCTTGACGAGCGCGGTTGCGAACTGCGCCGGGTTGCCAGCGAGCTCGACAGTGATCGGAACGTCGATCGTGCCGTCGGTGGGCAGCGTCGCCGGTGGTGTGTACACACCCGCAGACGTCACCGAGCCATACACCGGATTGAGCACCGGCCAATCGAACAATGCGTTGTTGTGCGTTGAGCCGAGGCTGCATCGAACGTGATCGTACCGCCGAGCGAAACCGATTTGACGGTCGCCACGGGCCGGATGCTGATCTTGGCGAACGCGTGCGCCGGCGCAGCGCCGTTCAGATATGAGATGTCGACGGCCGTGTCGACGCCACCGGCGGCGATCTGGCGCACGAGCTGTTGAATCGACGCATAGACCGACGACGTCACATTCGACGGCAGCACGACGATGATCGAATTGTGGTTCGTCAGGCCGTAGCGCCAGCCGCGCGTGAAAAACGCCTTGTTGGTGGTCGCGTGAAAGTACGCTTGATCGCGGCGCGACTCCCAAATGCGGCAGCTGGTGGCGATGCCCGAGGCGAGTAGCGCTGCATTGACCGCGATCTGAATCGCTGGTGCCGTGACGGTGTCCTGGTAGCTGCGCAGGCGTGTCTGCAGATCCGCGTCGTCTTCATTGAGCCGGCGCGACGTGCCGCGGTCGCGCGCATGCTGATCAAGCCAAAAATCCGTGGCCTGCTTGATGTAGGCCATGTTCAGCCACGTCTGCGCCTGCGCGCGCGACATCTGCATGACCTTGGCGAATTCGCCGATCAGATCCTGCGGCGTGTTGTCTTGAAACAACCAACGCGGCAGCGCGCCGGCGGCGACGTCGTACAGCTCCTGCTCGTCTGAACTGAGCGTCGACATCAGGCCACCGTCACCGTACCGGCGCGGATGATCTGATTGGGTGAGGGCGCCACGTCGCCGACGGGCACCGACACCGTCACGCCGACGATATTGGGTGACACGTTGAGCACGGCCTGCCGGATGAAATCACGCTGCAGCGTGTCGCCGATCTTGAGCTGCGCGATGCGCGCGATCACGGCCGCTTGGATTTGTGCGATCAGGCCCGACGCCGTCGCGTCGACGCCGGGACGCACGACGATCGACACGGTAACGTTCTGCGTGACGAGGCTGCCGCCCGTGACCTGCACGAGCACACCAGCCGCGCGCCAATTTTCGATCTCAGCTTGGACGGCTGACACCAGCGGCCCCGAGCTGCCGCCCGAGCCGTCGGTGATGTAGACGTCAACGACGCCGATCTGTTTACCGGTGTTCGGATCGAGCTCCTCGACGGCTGTCGCATTCGCGACGCCGGCCACCGTGCGCGCGCCGTACTCGAGCGCCGCGAGCGTGCCGCGCCGAATCGTCGTCGGAAACAGACGCACGCGCTCGCGCAGCGAGTCGTCATCCTCTTCATCGGCGCCGCCGGCGAAGCGCGCGGCGTTCGTGACGGTGAACGTGCTGTCGAACAGCGACGGGATGATCTTGTTGATCTTGCCGACGTCGACGTTGCCGCCGGGCCCGGTGTTGACGGCCGTCGCCGTCGCGGTGAGCGTCAAATCGGTGGCGCCGAAATTCAGGTCGAAGTCGGTGGTGAACTGCGCGCGGGTGCCCGACGGATCCGGCGACGTCGAGACGGCCGTGCCTGCAGGGATGACGCCGGCGCCGGCGCCGAATGTCGGGCGGGTGAAGGTCAAAACGCCGGTGGCCGCGACGTCCGATAACCTCTGGATATTCCAGTGATCGTCGGCCAACGTCGTCAGATCGTCGTCCTGCGCGCCGTCGAGGAAGGTCGCCTTGATGCGCGAGGCCGCCCACCCCGTGACGTGGTCGGCCATCGCCGCCGTCGCCACGGCGTAGAATTCGGAGATGTCGCCCTCGTCGAACGTCAGCTCGGGCCGACGGCTTTGGGCCTCGGCTACCGCTGCGTTGAAAAAGTCATCGAACGTGGGGGCTGCCATCGGCCTACCTCTGCGGGAATAGTCGAATTATCCGACTATGCCGAGGGTTGGCAAATATCGACGGCTTACAGCTGACGCGTGAACGTCATCGGCCGGAACTGGACGGTGCGGCCCTTGGACTGCACCGTGATGGACACCTGCAGCGCCGGCTGATTGCTGTCGTACGTGGTCGGCGTGAGCGTCAGCGAGATGATCTTGTCGAGCCGGCGCTCGCGCGAGAGGTTGTCGCGGATCCGTTGTTCGAGCTCGGCCAAGGCGGATTGCGTCATCTTTTTCTTGACGTACGACAACAGGCCACAGCCGTAGCTCGGGTTGCGTCGATACTCGCCGGGGCGCGTGATCAGGCGCCGGATGATCGCCCGGCGCAGATTCTCCTCGCCGGCCACCTCAGCGTAGTCGCCTTTCGGGGTGACGACGAGATCCCCGTTGAACAATAGGTCGACGCCGAACACCTCGATCTGTGCGGGTGTCAGCGGCGGGGGCGGTAGCCCGTCGAGCGGGGCGCCGATGGGAAAACCGAGAATGGGCATGACTACGCCGAATTATCCTACCGGCGCGTAGGCGCGCCAATTTAGCCGCAGTTTGCCTTGTCTGAACCGGTCGAAATCTTGCCCGTGAGCGCCACGGGCGACGCCGCTGTGATTTCAGTTACCGCAGTTTCGCCGGGCGGGATCCACTTGATTCCGGCAAACGCGCTGCCGACGCCGTCGCACTGAAACGTGCCGATGTCGACGGAATCGGTTTTGCGCGCGATCGGTTGATCGCCACCCTGCAGGTTCACCTTGCCGTTGGCTGTGATGTTGACGTCGCCCTCGGTGGAATCGATCACGATGTTCTTGACGTTCGACAGCACGATCGTGGTGTCGTCGAGCTGCGACGGCACACCGCCCGAGCTCGCCATCGCCACGATGACGGCATCCGATTCGTACTCGCCTTGCGGGATATGCACGAGCACCTCGGTGCCCACGGGCGGAATCGTCCACAGGCCGAACCCACCTTGACGACCGGCTGTCATGCCGAGACGGCACAGCACCTGCTCGCCGCTGTGGCCGAACTTCACGCCGACGAGCACGTCGATCGTCGAGCCGTTGTCATCCTTGAGTAGCTCATAATGCGACGACTCATTGTCGAGCACCGCGACGACGCCGATCTCACACCACACGCGCCCGTCGCGCACCGCGGTTTTGATCTCGGACATTTCTAGCGCGCGCATCTCGTCTCCTACTGCTTGTCGTCGCGGGCGATCGAAATGAAGTTGATCCCCTCGGCCTCGATGTCGAGCCCTTTGTCGTTGTGCCAGCTCAACCCGACATCGCGGACGTACCAAGGGTGTCGAAATTGGTTGATGCGATCAAATTCCGTAGCGACGAGCTGCGCGACGGCCGGTGAATAGCCGAGCTGACGCATGCGCGCCTCGCGCTGTGGCGCCGTGAGGCTGCGCAGCTGCTCGATGTGCACTTCATCGAAACCGATCTGCACCGCGTCGCCGGGGCGCATGAGGATCAGATCGGCGCCCTGCAAATCTTTCAGGTCGGCCGTGGTGAACTTGATCTTGGCTTCGCAACGCCCGAGCGACTGGTAAATCGTTTTGGCGATCTCTTGCAGCTGCGCTTTGTCGCGGATGCCGGGGAACACGTAGCGCCGAATCGTTTCCTTGACGGTGCCGATCGATGTCAGCTGCGCGGCAGCTTGACCTTTGACCTTGGCATCGCTCGAGACGCTGGCGACGAGCTTGTCGGGCCACGCCGCTTCGATGGTGCTCTGCGTGTCTGCGTCGTAAGAGCTGACGACGATCTGCGGCACCTGCTCGCGACCCATGTGCCGATCGATTTCGAGCGTGGCGAGGTTGCGCCCGTAGGCAACGCGGTACACCTGATCGGACGTCGCGTTGAGCACGTGCGGCTTGGAAATGATCACGTCGGTGCCCTTGACGTACGCAATGAATCCGTGCTGCAGACACAGCGAATAGATCACGTCCCAATAGTTCTTGCCCGAGCGCACCGGGATACCGCGTTTGTTGGTGCGCGAGTGCTTGACGCCGACTTTCGGCTTGATCTTCACCTTGCCCGTTGTCGTTTTGGCAATCTTGCCGGCCTTGACGACGTCCGACTCGTCGAGAAAACGAACCGTGAGCGTACGGCCGGCCGTTTTGTGATTCGTGCACTCGTCGACGAGGCGCTGCACAGTCACGTCGAGATCTTCGCCCACCGGGATGCGCTTGCCGACGGGCCATTCCTTGTCGAGCATCAAGCACGTGTAGTCGCGGCCCGACACCTTGAACGTGGCACCCGTGTCGCCAGCCGACAACCCGTCGTCGTCGACGAGGCCCGAGATGGTCAGGTTGGCGTCGGTGGCATAGCTCGAGACATCGCCGACGAGGCCGGCGGTTTGGAATAGATAGATCTCGACGCCGGCGGCGCGAATCAGCTCGGGCGAAAAAGGGAACGCGCGCGAGTCGAATTCCATGTCGAACGTGTCGGCCTGGCGATAGCCGTTGAGACGCACGTTGATCGACACCGGCAAGACGTGCACGACAGTCGGGTGCGAATCGTCGCCGCCGAAACCGTCGAACACGACTTTTAGAACTGCGCGGGCTTGGGGATAGTAGCGGCCCATGGCGTCACCGCAGATCGGGAATAGAGAGCATTTCCAACCCGGTCAGCGTGAAGCTGGTGAGGTTGTTTGTCGCATAGATGTCACGCCAGCGATCGGGCGTCTGATAGAACCGGTTGGAAATGCCGTACAGCGATTCGCCCGAGTTCGGGCGGTAGAGTGCCAGCGTCTTGGGCGTAACGCGCGTCGCGAGATCCTGCGCAGCCTGACGCGCCGTCAGCATCAACTGTCGGCAGGTGAACGCGAGTTCGCGCGACCATTCCTCGAAACCGAGCGTGTTCATCGCGCTTTCGTAGGCAAGCGCGGTGTTCGTCGGCGACCCCTGTACCTGATCGATAATGTCTTGGGACGCCGACGCCAACGCTTTGAACGATTGCACGAGGCGCGACACAGCGTTGACCGACGTCGAGCTGGGATCGACGGTGAGCACGCGAGTATCGAGGATCGATTGCACCGTCGCCGTGCGATCGATGAGCGTGTCGACGTTGGCGCCCACGTCAGAGTAGAGCGTGCCCGCGATGTACAGCGCCGGGCCTGCGTTGTGTAGCGTGCGCGCTTGCAGCGCTAGCTGTGCGGCCTGATCGGCGTACGTCTGCGGATCCGACACGGCCTGCGGCACGACCGTCTTTTGCCGGCGCACGTCGCCGCCGGTGTTGCGATAGTGCGGGCTGACGGTGAATTCGTAGCCGATATCCCATCGGCGCCGATAGTTGAAATCGGCCTCGGTGATGATCCCCGTGACGCTCAGACCGTCGAACGTGATGCGCACGGCGTTGCCGCGCTGCACGAGCTTCTCAAACGATTGGTACGTGTTCCACGCGAAATCAGCATCCTCGGGATTGTACTTGTTGTCCCATCGCCCCTTGAGCGTGAACGGTTTGAAATTCGGCCCGAGCACCTGCTCGGTAGGCGCATCGCTGCCGACGTAATCCTCGCGGCGCGTGCGCTGTTTGAGTCCGAAGTTCCACCCGTCGCGCGGCGACGATTGGTGCTGCGCGTCCCAATTGAACTGCACGCCCGAGTCGACGAACGTGTATGTACCGTCGCCCTGCGCGATGTCGACAAGCTCGGTGATGACGAATGACAGGCCCATTATTGACCCCGCAATGCGGCCTCGGCCTGCGTCGGCGACTTGTTGAATTTCTCGAACGCTTTGATCGTGCCGAACACGAACCGGTCGGGATCGTCGCTGGCGACTTCGATTTTATCGATGCGCACGTTGACGTCGCCGGTCTTACCTGCCGGGCGGCCTTTGATGTTGTCGCCGCCGCCCACGTCGAGCCCGAGGCGCCGCGCGAGGCTGCCGTCACTGTCCACGTTGCCGAACCGATCGAACGCCTCACGCGCGAATTGGATGAACTGGTTTTGCGCATCGCCAAGGATGCCGTCACGCGATAGCTGCACCGCCAATTTGTCGACGTTCAGATTTCCTTCCTTGGTGTATGCACCGAGCTGGTGCACTTCCTCGACGATCTTGCCGAATGCCATGTCGACGTACGGATCACGTGCAACGCGCTGACCGTTGATCGTCATCGATTCGGATGCGGCGCCCTGCGCAAACTTGGCGCTCGCACGTTGCTTCATCGCATCTTCGATCGCGCCGCGCTCGGCCGCCGGGCCTTTGACTTCGCGCGCAAGCTCATTGTTGAAGTAGTCGGCGAGGGCCTGCGCCGCGAAATAGAGCGTGCCCAAGCCCGCGGCGGCCTGCATCGCCGAGCCCGTCATCGATACGAGGCTAGCATCGGCATCCTTCGACGATTTGACGAGCGCGCCGATGCCGTTGAGGATGCCCCCGCCGGCCCCGCCGAGCATTTGCGCGCCCTTGAGCGCACCGAAAACGGTGGCGATGCCGATCAGCTCGTCCTTGTGATCGATGATCGTTTTCATCACCGACTTGACGAGATTGAAACCGGTCATCAGAGACGCCGAGAATTTTTCGGCGAATGCTTCGAGCTCTTTCGGGTGCTCGTTGAGCCATTTGTTGATCTCGCCGAGTTGGCCCGACAGCGCGCCAAACAGTTTCTCGCCGATCTGCGCGCCGAAGATCTGGATCTTGTGCTCGAGCGTCGACAGCCGGCCCTCGTACGAATTGGCCTGTGCGTCGACGGCCGCTTTCCACGCGGGCGACTTCAACGCGCCCATGTAGATCTCGAGACGCTTTTTTGCGTCCATCGTGTTGAAGTCTTCAACGTTCTGCCCGATCGACTTCATGTACGGCGTGAGCAGCTGCATGTTGAACATCTGCGTTTTGCGCAGATTGCCCATGAGCGCCTCGCGCACCTCGAGCCCGACGTATTGCAGGCCGCCGGCGTGGCCGGCTGACAGCACGTTGCCGACGACGGATCCTAGCTTGGCGAGCTCGGACACCTGCTTTAGCGTGGCGCCTGCCGACAGCGCAGCGCCTTCGACGTTCGAGCCGAAGTCGACGATCTGCTTGCCGGTAAGGACCGTCGATTCTGAGAACTTGAACCAATCGGCGATGAGCCCGGCCGACGCCTGGCGCGCGTTTTCGAACGTCGTACCCATGTTGTACGACGTGATCGCGGCCATGCTGATCTTGGTTTGCTCGAGCTGCGAATTGAAATCGATGAACAGCTCTTTACCTTTGACGAACGCCTCGCGCCCAACCATGAATTCGACGAGGCGCGAAAACCCTTTGCGCAGGGCCTCCATGTGGCGTCCAGCCTCGTCGGCTTTCGACGACAACGCGTCAAGACCGCGCCCCGCTCGATCATCGAGCGCGTATTGAATCTTGACGTCATATACCGTCGAGTTGGCCACGTTCCGCTACCCTTTCCGATCCGCTTGTGGCACCCTGCCCGTCAGCGTTCCACCTTCCTCGTTGACGTGCACGATCCAGTCGTCGAGCGCCTCCTGCACGATCTGCCGTTCGATCGTCGGCAGCGATTCGTACCACTCGGGCGTGATACCGCTGCCGAGGTTCCAAGCCAGTCTTATGAACCCTTCGTAAAAATTTCGGCGAGCGTCACGCCAGCTTTCGAGCCCTTCGACGCGACGGCGTTCCCGAAAAAACTGGATTCATCCTCCTCGGTGGTGCCGTTCACCTTGAAGTAGCCTTTGAGCACCCACGCGCGCGTCTTGCTCGACCATTCCTCGATATCGTTGAACGGTTGCTCGACTTCCTTGCCGTCGATCTTGGCGATCGACAGCCGGATCATTTCGTCGACGAACACGCCGTGCTTGCCCTTGGCGCGCGCGTTGAGCGCAGCCTGCGCCTCATCCTTGCCCGTGGTTTCGCGAATCGTGATCGTTTCGATATCGCAGCCCTTGGGCAGCGGAAACGTCACCTCAATGCGGTCGGCCATGATTTCCCCCTGTTGAGAAAAAGGCGCGCTGTGCCGCGCGCTTCGTTACAGCTTGCGGACCACCTTGCACTTGCCGGTAAAGCTGTTCTTGACGTATTCCTTGCGTCCGCTGGCCGCGTGCTCGTCGAGCTTGAGCTTGAGATCCTGACAGACGTAGGTCGACAGCGGCACCGACGGATCGCGGTACGATTCGATCACGACGAAATTGAAATTGGGCATCGCGATGCCCGCCTCCAACGCCGCGACGATCTGCAGATACGTCTGCATCGCCTGGCCGTCCTGCTCGTGGATGGTGAATGACACTTCCCACCCGTGGTGCTGGACGTCGAATTCCGACTCGGCCTCGCCGACGAAGTCAGAATCTTTGATGTCGGAAATCGGCTTGAAGGCCCAATTTTCCAGCTTGGCAAAGGAACCAAGGAGCAGCTTGCCGTCGACGACGAGCTGCCCCGTGGTTTCCTGGCCTCTGATTCTCGTGGTAGCCACGGGTTAGCTCCTCTCCTTGATGACGACTTGAGTGCCGATTTCCGTCTCGAGCACGAGCTCGAGAATGTGATTGATGAGGCGCACGCGCATGAGCACGCGCTCGATGCCCTGACCGCGCTGCGTGTCGGTGTTCAGGATGTCGTCGTCGAGCTCGTACGAATCGACGACGCGCTCGGCCTTTTCGAGCCCACCGAGAAAACCGTCGAGCAGGCCGAGGATTGCTTTGCGCCGCGACAGCGTGTTCTTTTTCTTCACCTGCGACTTGAGCGCTTGCGCTGACGAGATCTGCAGGTAGTCGGTCATGCGCCGGCGCGTGATCTGATCCTTGCCGGGCGTGACCGAAGTCGTGACGCCCGAGACGAACGAATAGCCGTCGTCTTTCTCGAGCGCGCAGATGCCCGCGGCCTTGAGCGTCTTGTAATCGCCGCGCTGCAGCGCCGCGTTGTACAGGCGCGTGATGCCGGCCAGGAACGGCTTGGTATCTTCCTCGCCGGGATGGATATCGACGTCGATCTGCGACAGCACCGACGCCATCCACGCCTTGGGATCGGTCAGGATCTCCGTCGCCGTCGACGGATCCTGCGTGTACGGGTGATTGAAACAGTAGACGAGGCGATCCGAGCGAGTGAAGCCCGCCACCTCGGTAGCCGCGGCGCTGACGCTGATCGTCGCGTCGTTGGGCGACACGAGGAGTAAGCGATCGTTGACCGACGCCGCGAGCGTCTGCATCTTGGTTTTGGTCGCCGCCGAGCTGTATTCGCCGATGAATGCGCAGCCGGCGCCAACGCCGTTGACGTCCGTCGCCATGGCGATCAGATCCATCGGGCCACCCGTCGCCGTGTAGTCGCTGTCGGCGACAGTACCGTCGGCGCCCGTGGTGAGCGACGCGGTGGCGGCGATCGGCGTGCCTGACGCCAGCTTGGTGAGCTTCACCCAATTGGCGTCATCACTGCCGACCACCTGCAGCGTGTTGTCGTTGCTGCCGGTGAGATCGAGGTTCTTGTACTGCACCGACGCGCCGTTGTAGGTGACAAGCATGTCGAAGCGGCCCGACACGCCGTCGGTCGACGGCACGATCACTTGCGCGGTAACGTCGTTGCCCCACGCGCCGACGTTGGCCGCGTCGACCTTGACGATCGCGGTCGGCGTCAAATCCGAAAACGTGTGCGTGGCGGCGACGGCTGCAGCCGCGGCGACGCGGGCAACGAGCACCTTGCCGAACGGCTTGTTGAGGAGCGCCTGCCACAGATT
>Ga0134125_10010276_pt1 | contig 10514 bp, 9 predicted proteins | sample KB31751_FD_96464 | JGI IMG/M metagenome (GOLD analysis project Ga0134125, IMG submission 96464) | Terrestrial soil microbial communities with excess Nitrogen fertilizer from Kellogg Biological Station, Michigan, USA - KB3-175-1 | ecosystem: Environmental > Terrestrial > Soil > Unclassified ... | reverse complement strand
GTGGATCCACGTGACGGTGGGCACGGCGGTCCGGTTGATCCCGGTCGAGGAAATCGACTTCATGAAATCCGACGAGAAGTACACGCTGGTCTCGTGGCGCGCCGACGGCCGCAACGCCGAGGGCCTCATCCGCGCGACGCTGAAGGACCTCATGGACCAGCTGGACGGGGAGCAATTCGTGCAGGTGCACCGCTCGGTCGTCGTGAACCGCCGCGCCATCAGCCACTTCAAGCGCCTGCCCAACGAGACGGGCGAGATCCACCTGAGGGGCCGCGAAGAAGTGCTTCCCGTGAGCCGGAGCTACCTCAACATCTTCAGGCAGATGTAACCTGTCATTCCCGCGGAGACGGGAACCCAATCAAAGTCCGCATGGAACTCCACAACTGGCTCCTGTATCTCGCCGCCGCGATAGGCCTCTCGCTCTCGCCCGGCCCCAACGGCCTTCTCGCCCTCACGCACGGCGCGCTCCATGGCCGCGACAAGGCGCTCTTCACGATCTCGGGCGGCGTCCTGGGGTTCGTGATCCTCATCGCGCTCTCCATGTTCGGCATCGGGGCGCTGCTGCGGGCCTCGATCGCGTGGCTCACGGTGCTGAAGTGGGCGGGCGGCGCGTACCTCATCTGGCTCGGCATCCAGGTCTGGCGCTCCCCGCCGATGGAGCTCCGGGTGGAAGATGGCGCCGAGGCGAGGCCCGGATGGTCGCTCTTCAAGGATGGGCTCCTCTCGGCGCTCAGCAACCCGAAGGCGCTCCTCTTCTTCGCCGCGTTCCTGCCGCAGTTCATCGACCCCAACCGCAACATGATCGTGCAGTTCGTGGTGATGGCGGCGACGTTCGGCACCATCGAGTTCCTCTACGAGCTCACGGTGGCGCACGCCGCCCACCGCATCAGCGGGCTCCTCGCCCGGATCGGCCGGAAGTTCAACCGCGTTTGCGGCGGCATCTTCATCGGGATCGGCGTCGCGATGCCATTGCGGTAACGGCTGCGATCACAGCCCGGGCGCCGAGACCCCGCCGCTCAACGTGCGGAGGAACGCCTCGAGCTGGCCGATCTCGGTACGGGTGAGGCCGAGCGGCTTCAGCTGCGAATGGCCCGACGGCGCCTTGGGTGCGCGGTTGTAGTGGTCCAGCACTTCCTCCAGGGTGGCGAACTGCCCCGCGTGCATGTAGGGCGCGCGGTCCGCCACGTTGCGCAGCGACGGAACCTTGAACGCTCCCGTGCTTCCGAAACCTTTCACCGCGAGGAAGGTGAGCTCCATGCAATTGCCCTTCGCATCGCTCCAGCGGCTGCGGCAATTGAACTCGTCGGTGCTCACGGCCCTGATCCCCGGCGCGCGTCCCTTGTCGGCCGGCAGTGCAACTCTCGCCGGGACGCCGGTGTTCGTGAACTCGTTGTTCGTGAAGAGCGGGCCGTTGTGGCACTGGACGCACGCCGCCTTGCCGACGAACAACGCGAGGCCGGCCACTTCCCGCTGGTCGAGGATATCGCGCGGCATGGAACCCGACTTCCGCCACTCAGCCACGAAGCGATCGAACCGCGAGGGACGAAACTCGATGCGGCGCTCGTAGGCCTCGATGGCCTTTCCGATGTTCACGAACACGCGGGTGGCGGCCGTTCGGCTGCCCAGCTCCGGCAGCGCGCCGAAGACCTGCCGGTACTCGTCGCGATAGGAGGTCGCCACGACACGCGCGTAGTCGCCGCGATCGCCGCCATGCTCGACCTGGCTCTCGAGCGGGCCGAGCGCCTGCGACCACAGGCTGTCCTTGCGGCCGTCCCAGAAGAAAAACGAGCTGTACGCGGCGCCGGCGATGGGCATCGTGCGCCGGCCCGTCGTGCCCATGCCCTTGCCGAGCGGCAGCCCGTCCTGGAAATCCCGGCCGGGCACGTGGCACGTCGCGCACGACACATGGCCGTTGCCGCTCAGCCGCTCGTCGAAGAAAAGCTTCCGGCCCAGGGCCGCGGCCGCCGCATCGTCCGCCCATCGATTGCCCGGGTCGGGAGGCAGCGCCTCGAGGCTTGCAAGCGACAGGTCGGAGACGTCCCTGAAGTCGGGAACCGCCGAGCCCGGGTGGTGGTCGCTCGATCCGAACGCCATCGCCATGACGACCGCCGTTATGGCGAGCATGACGATCGATCGCGGTTTCATGGCTACAACACCCAGACCTTCACGTCCGGATACCCCATCAGCTTGAACACGAAGTAGTTCGCCGCGGCCTCGCCCGGATCGTCGGAGAAGCTCACGATCTCGGCGTAGCGCGGGACGCCGGCCTTCACGAGCGCGGCCCAGATATCCTTCGCGTCCTTGGGCTTGCCGTCGGCGTTCACGAGATCGGTGTAGGGCACGTGCACGACCCTGCCTTCGGGAACGCGCGCGGGAAGCGACTTGCCCGAGGCGATATAGACCTTCGGATAGAGGCCGTGAGTGGCGGCGGGATTGCGCGTCACGATGCCGGCGCGCAGCTGGGCCGGATAGGGCTTGGGCGAGGTGAAGGCATTCGCGGGCAGCTTCACGCCCGCCGCTTCGGCGGCCTGGTCCACGGGAAGGCCGGCGAACGCCCAGTCGTCCACCGAATCCGAGAGCACCGAGACCTTGGTCTGGCCGAGCTGCTCGAGCGCGAGGTACGCGAGCGCCGAATCGGGATTGAGGCCGCCGTTCGAGACGATCACCGCCTCCTCGCCCATGTCCACGCCCGCGGCACCCAGGTACGCGGCAAGCTTCTCGGGCGAGGCGAAGTCGCGGCGGAAGACTTCGGCCGGGACGTTGATGGCGAAGGGCACGTGGGACTGGCTGAAAGCCGCCGCGGGACGGATATCCACGACCGAGAGGCGCGAGACGCCGAACATCCGCAACATGCGCGCGTTCCAGCCGGCGAGCCACGTCTTCTCGCGCACCATCGCCGGCTCGTCGTACGTCCAGAGGGGGAGCCCGCGGTCGTCACGCAGGTACTCGATCTGCGATTCCTTGTAGAGCTTCACGTCCGGGTAGGCGAGCAGGAACTTCATGGCGAAGAACGGGACCGTCGCCGCGATGCCGCCGCCGCAATGCGAGTACACGTGGCGATCGGGCGTGACGCCCAGGTAGGCGAGCATCCGGCGCATCTCTTCGGGCGACTTGAAGGTCTTGTCGTCGTTGTAGAAATCCTCGACGGGCGTCGAGATGGCGTTGGGCACATGGCCCGCGCGGTCGAAGAACTTCTCGGCGCCGAAGTGCATGCCGGGGCTCAACGCCTCGACCACGGTGCTATTCGGGGTATCGCCCGTCGCCGCGACGAATTCCGGGAGCCGCGCCCGCACGCCCTCCTCGACCTTGGTGAGGCGAAAGGTGCCCGGCGCCGGCTTGGGCGTGGGCTCCTTCGTGACCGCTCCGCCCGTGGCCTTCCACTTCGCGAGCCCGCCGTCGAGGACCGCCAGCCGATCGCGCGGGAAGCCGTGATAGTAGAGATCGAAGAGCAGGCTCGGCGCGAGGTAGCTGCCGCCCTGGTCGTAGATGATTATTTGCTTCGTGCTATCGACGCCCCAGGACTGGACCTGCTTTTCCTTCTCCGCGGGCGTCATGTCGCGGGCGCCATAGGTGAAGACGTCGACATTGACCGCGCCTGGGATGTGGCCCGCGGCGTGGAGCTTGCCGGGGGAGGCGTCGATTACCAATAGATCGGCGCGGGCGAGGTTTTGCTGGAGCCACTGGGCGGTGACGAGCTGGCCGGTGGCCGCTGCCGCCAGGCTCTGTGAGAAGTAGAGCATCCCGGCCCACAGCGCCAGCGAGAACCGACTGGAGACGTTCCACATGCCTTTCTCCCCTTGGATACAAGACGGGGCAGTCTGGCGCGTGGGACCGGGGTGCGCGAGCCGATTCCGACGAGCTACGGGCTGCGAGGGGCGGGGGGAGATCGGACGGGACGGACTACATTACCTGGGCGATCGCGCCGCCCGCCGATTCACGGGCACGCCTCTTCGGTGCCTCGTCGCGGGCTTCGTGGTGCCGGCTGCGTCAAACAATTGCCGAAGCCCGTGCTCCAGCAGTTCGACGGCCTTCTCCAGGGCGCCGAGTTGCCCAACCCGGACTATCGCGACGGATCGGCGCAGGTCAAACGATGGGGGACGCAATATCTTCACGCGATCGATGGAACGATTCCTGGCGACAAAGCGGGCGGGCAGCAGCCCGACACCGTGACCGGCCTGAACGAACGCGAGCTGCATTTGGATGTTGTTCACTTCAGCCGCGATCATGGGGGTGAAGCCGGCACGCTCCATCCGGTCGATGAGGCTCGCCCGAAGAAAGCACCCGGGCGGATTGAGCACCCAGGGCGCCCGGCCCAGGCTTTTCCAATCACCGTCGACGTTGCCCGCGGCGCCCTGGACGATCTCCATGCGGTCGCTGGCAATGACATTGGTGAGGAGCGGTGCCGGCGCGGTCTTGCCTTCGGGCAAGGGCACGGCAGCAACGTCGAGCTCACCCGCGAGCAGCCGCTGGATCAGCTGTTCGCTCGACAGCTGCACCCGGACCTTGGGGTATCTCTCGGTCAGCGCCCGAATGGGCTCGATGAGCGTCCCCTCGGCCAGGGCATACGAGACTCCTATGCGCAGGAGGCCGTGGGGTTCGGCGTCGCTCGACGCAAGAGATTTCAGGGCCTCCGTCCGCTGCAGCAGGTCTCGCGCCTGTTCGAGCACCCGGGAGCCCAGCGAGTTCAGGCGCGGCGGCTTTACCGAGCGGTCAAGCAGCTCGGCGCCCAATGCAGCCTCCAGCCTTTGCACTTGCCGGGTAATCGCGGAGGGCGTCCGGAACAGGCGACCGGCTGCACCGGCGATGGACCCGGCATCGGCGAATTCCACGAGGGCGCGCAAATCTTCGAGCAAGGGGGCCTCCTAGGCGTTCTCAGGACGGACGATCGAATCGTGCGGCAGTGACATTATTATCGTGATAATAATGAATTTGTGGAATTTATTATCCCGCCTCACAATCCAGGCACTTCATGCCCTGAGGAGACTCGCATGCCTGGTGCGAACCAGATTCGGCGGACCCCAATTACATCCCCCGAACTCACGCCGCCGGTCGGCCCGTTCAGCCAGGCGATGGCACTCGGGGGTTTCATCTATTTCAGCGGCCAGGTCGGCCAAGACCCGGCGACGGGCAAGCTGGTGGCGGGAGGCATCGCGGCCGAGACGGAACGCGTCTTCCGGAATCTCTCGGCGGTTCTCAAGGCGGCCGGCAAGGGTTTCGATGATGTCGTGCGCGCCGGCGTGTACCTCACGAGCATGAGCGATTACGCGGCGGTGAACGACATCTACGCCAGGCATTTCAGCCAACCCTTTCCCGCCCGTACGGCGATCGCGGTGGCCGCGCTGCCGCTTGGGGCCTGTGTCGAGATCGACCTCATCGTCAAGGCTTGACGTGCCGGGAAGACAAATGACCAGGATCCTCTTGTCCATGTATGTCGCGGTTTCCGTACTTTCGTTCGATGCGCGGGCCCAAGGCGCACGGGACGAGCGCCAGTATGCGGAGGGCCCTGTCACTCTCGTGCAGGAAATAGCCGTCGAGTACGGGCACTTCGAGGACTACATCGACTGGCTGAATTCGACGTGGAAGCCGACCATGGAAGCCACGAAGAAGGCGGGGATCATCATCGACTACAAGGTCTTCAGTTCCGCTCCCCCATCCCCGGATCACCCCGACGTCATTCTGTGGATTACTTACAGGAACATGGCGGCGCTGGATCGGGGCGTCGAAGAAGAGGAAGTCGCCAGGAAAGTGATCTGCAGCACCGATTGCCAGAACAAGGCCAGGGTCGGCCGGAATGAATACAGGAAAGTCACGCGCAGGGAATATATTCGCGAGCTGATCTTGAGATGAAGCTCTATTCCTGGGATCTCAGCCCCTACTCGGCGCGAGTGCGGATGCAGGTCTACGCCAAGGGGCTCACCGACATCGCGATCGAGCAGCCGCCGACTTACGGCACGCCGAGGTTCTACGAAGACCATCCGATCGGCCGCGTCCCGTTGCTGGAGATCGGCGGCGAGGCCATACCGGAGTCGGAGGTGATCGCGGCGTACCTCGAGGAGATCTATCCCGAGCCTTCGCTGCTGGGCGCGACGCCCCGCGAGAACGCCCACATCCGCACCCTCGCCCGCATCGGCGACATTTACCTGATGAACAACACGTTCATGCTCGCGGTCCAGACCCGCGTCCTCGCCGCCAAGACCCCCGTCATCACGGGCAACGAAAGCATCATCGCGCTGCTGGGCGGCCACCTGGCGCGCAACACCCGGGCGCTGGACGGGATGATTGGCCGCGACGGCTTCGCATGCCTGGGCCGCGTCACCCTGGCCGACTGCGCGCTCGTGCCGGCGCTCTTCTTCCTGGAGGCCGTGCTGCCGGGCTCGGGCGTCGCCGACCCGATCGCCGCGAACGCCAACGTGGCCGCCTATTGGGCCGCGATCCAGGGAGAAGAGTGCGCGGCGCGCATCCTGGTAGAGCTGCACCGCGGGCTGGAGGAACGCCGCGAATTGATCCGGTCCGGCGCGATCGAGAAGATCAGGGCGGCGAGGGACGCGGCAAGGAAGGCGGCAGGGCAGGCCTAGATCGCGGATCTTGCCTCCCAACATCGGTTGGCGTTACGCTGAATCCATAAGCGGCAAAGACGCTTCGGTCACCGCGGCGCAACCAGGGAGGAACAAGAAAATGGCCACTTCAGCCGAGGCGATCGACGCGCATCCGGTCGATGTCGATTCGCTGGTCTACGCGCACGAGCGCTCGCTCTTCGTGATCCACGTCCTGCTGGCCTCCCTCTTCTGGCTGCTGGTGGTCGTGGGCACCCTCGGGATCGCGCTCGTCTACGTGCTCTTCATCTTCCTCGGCTACCTGTTCGCCCAGTCGGCGCTGATCGCGTGGATTCGCGGCAACGGCGTCCGCATCACGGCGCAACAGTTTCCGGATCTCCACGCGCGCTATGTGCATTGCTGCCAGGCGCTCGGGATGATCGACCCGCCCGACGCCTACCTCTTGAATGGGCAAGGGGTCCTCAACGCGTTCGCCACCAAGTTCCTCGGCCGGTACTTCGTGGTGCTGAACTCCAACGTCGTGGATGCGCTCGGCGACCGGCCGGAAGCGATCAACTTCTACATGGGCCACGAGCTCGCCCATGTGCGCCGCAAGCACCTGCTGTGGCACCCGTACATCTGGCCCGCGACCATCCTTCCCCTCATCGGCGCGGGCTACTCCCGGGCGCGCGAATATACCTGCGATGCGTTCGGCCGCGCGTGCTGCGCCAACCCGGAGCCGGCGGTGCAAGGCCTGGTCGCCCTCGCCGCGGGCGAGAAGCGCTGGGCGCAAGTGAGCCTTCCCGCCTATTTCGAGCAGATGAAGGACACGAGCGGGTTCTGGATGTCGTTCCACGAGCTGGTCGCGGACTATCCCTGGATCGTGAAGCGCGTCGCCCGCATCGCGAGCCCCAGCGAGCCGGCCCCGTCGCGCAATCCGTTCGCTTGGCTCTTCGCGCTCTTCGTTCCGCGCCTCGGGGTGGGCGGTGGCGCGGGCGGCATGATGATCGTGGTCGCGATCATCGGCATCCTCGCCGCGATCGCGATTCCCGCGTACCAGGACTACACGGTGCGAGCCAGGATGACGGACGTCGTGAACACCGGGCAGCGCGCGAGCGACGCCGTCGGCAGCTACTACGACGAAAGGAAGACGATCCCGCAGACGCTCGAGGCAGCGGGATTTGCGTCCACGTCGCCATCGGTGCGGCAGGTGGAGGTCAACCAGAGGAACGGCGTGGTGAAGGTGACGGTCGCCTTCCCGCCGCTCGACGGCAAGACGCTCCTCTTTGTCCCCTCGCTCGACGAGAACAAGCACATCAAGTGGCGCTGCACGAGCCAGGACATCCTGCCGAAGTACTTGCCACTGAGGTGCCGCTGACGCGGGCTACGCAACGCAAGGGGGTCCGAACCACTTGCCGAGGGCCTCGGTGAGCCCGGCCTGGTCCCCTTCTCCCACCCACGCCACGTATCCGTCGGGGCGAACGAGGACCGCGGTGGGTGCCGCGACCGATCCGATCACCGGAAGCTCCCACCCGCCTTCGTAGCTCGCATCGATCGAGCGGACGCGATCCCTCCACGGGGCGATGTCCCGCGGGTCGAGCTCGCCGAGATTGACCAGCAGCGGCCGGGCATCGTGGAGCAAGCTGAAGACGCTGGGCTTCCCTTCCGCGGTGACGAGATCGAGATCGGGCATGCGCCGCCCGAGCAGCGGATGGCCATCGCCGAAGTCGTAGCGGACGTCGAGCCCGGATATCTCGCCCACCATTCGCTGGCGAGGCTCGTCCATGGCCATGAATTCGGTGAAGTAGCCAAACGCCGCCTTGCTGCGATCGTCCGGGCGGCGCAGCACGACTTGCGCCATCGTGTTGCGAAGGACGCACGCCCCGACCGGATGGCGCTCGGCGTGGTACGTGTCCAACAAGCTCGCGGGCGATGTTCCCCGGACCACCTGGGCAAGCTTCCATCCGAGGTTCACCGCATCCTGCACGCCGATGTTGAGTCCCTGGCCGCCGACCGGCGGATGCACGTGCGCGGCGTCGCCGGCGAGGAGGACGCGACGGTCGCGGTAAGTCCCCGCCTGGCGGCTCATGTCCGTGAACCTCGAGACCCACGTAGGGCTGTGGATTCCAAAGTCTGTCCCGTAGATGGCGGCGAGCGCCTCGCAAACGTCGTCGAGCGTCGGTTCGTTGGCCGGCCCTACCTCTCGCTCGGTCAGCACGAGACGCGCACGGCGCCCATCGTCCATCTTGCCGATCGCGTGCGTGCCGGCGGCGTCGTGGCGGAAGCCCCATGCGGGCTCCTCCGACCAATCGACTTCGGCGATCAGCCAGCTCATCGTCGCGTCCCAACCGGGGAAGTCGATGCCCGCGGCCTTGCGAACCACGCTGCGCCCGCCGTCGCAACCGACGAGGTACTCCGCGCGCAGCGGCTCGCCGGCCGACAGCTCGACATCGACGCCGCCATGGTCCTGCGTGAAGCCCGTCACCTCGCGTCCACGGTAGATCGTCACTCGTAGCGCATCGACCCATTCGGCCAGGATTCGCTCGATGTGATTCTGGAAGAGCCCGAGCACGTAGTTGTGGCGCGTCGGGAAGTCGGTGACGTCGAGCGGCACGAGGAAATGCAGCGCAGGGTGCTTCCGCCCCTGCGAGATGAACCGACCGGCGATGCCGCGCTGGTCGAGCACCTCGATCGTGCGCGAATGCAGGCCGCCCGCCCGCGAGCCGGCGAGCTCCTGGTTGGGACGTCGTTCGACGATGGCGACGTCGACGCCGGCCAGCGCCAATTCGCCCGCCAACATGAGCCCGGCGGGCCCTCCTCCCGCGATCACTACCGAATGTCGTGTCATTGCCGCACCCCTGCCGTTCTCACCTCGGAGGGCGATCGTGCAGCAAGCGGGGGGCCTTACCGCAAGGGGGGGCGACCGTTATAATCTGAAGTGGGAAGTGGATGAAAAAGAAAGGGCCGCGCGATGCGGCCCTTTGCGCCGGATCCCGGCCCATCGCTGCGATTGCAGCGGCCGGGATGCAAGCCCCGCGGCGAAGGCTATGCCGCCTTCTTCTCCTTCACCTTCGCCTTCTCGAACGTGAACACCCCGTTCTTCACATCCACCGAGATCGTGTCCTTCGGCCCGAACTTCCCTTCGAGGATCGCCTTCGAGAGCGGGTTCTCGAGCTGCTGCTGGATCGCCCTCTTCAGGGGGCGCGCGCCGTAGACCGGGTCGAAGCCCGCCTTGGCAAGCTCGCCCACCGCGGCGTCCGAAACCCGAAGCTCCATGTCCATGGAAGCCACGCGCTTCTCGAGGTTCTTCAGCTGCACCCGTGCGATCGCGGCGATGTTGGCCTCGTCGAGGGCGTGGAACACCACGATCTCGTCGATGCGGTTGATGAACTCGGGGCGGAAATGGGTCTTCACCTCGCCCATCACCGCGAGCTTCACCACCTGGTAGTCCTGGTCGGCCATCTGCTGGATCATCTGGCTGCCCAGGTTCGAGGTCATGATGAGCACCGTGTTCTTGAAGTTCACGGTGCGCCCCTGGCCGTCGGTCAACCGTCCGTCGTCCAGCACCTGCAATAGGACGTTGAACACATCCGGATGCGCCTTCTCGATCTCGTCGAGAAGGATCACGCAATAGGGCTTGCGGCGCACGATCTCGGTCAAATGCCCGCCCTCTTCGTAGCCGACATACCCGGGCGGAGCACCGATCAGGCGAGCCACCGAGTGCTTCTCCATGTACTCGGACATGTCGATGCGCACCAGGTGATCCTCGCTGTCGAAGAGGAACTCCGCGAGCGCCTTGGAAAGCTCGGTCTTGCCCACGCCGGTCGGCCCGAGGAAGAGGAACGATCCATACGGCCGGTTCGGGTCCGAGAGGCCCGCGCGCGAGCGGCGGATGGCGTCCGACACGAGGCGAACCGCCTCGTCCTGCCCCACCACGCGCTGGTGCAGGCGATCTTCCATGAGGAGCAGCTTCGCCCGCTC
>Ga0134125_10010275_pt1 | contig 10514 bp, 11 predicted proteins | sample KB31751_FD_96464 | JGI IMG/M metagenome (GOLD analysis project Ga0134125, IMG submission 96464) | Terrestrial soil microbial communities with excess Nitrogen fertilizer from Kellogg Biological Station, Michigan, USA - KB3-175-1 | ecosystem: Environmental > Terrestrial > Soil > Unclassified ... | reverse complement strand
GGCGTGGCCGCCGACGTGCGCGCCTCGCTCACCGCCCTTCCGCCGGCGGTGGTCTACACCCCCTACTGGACCCAGCCGCCCTATCACTTCGCCCTGGTGCTGCGCAGCCCGCTCCCCGCCGATGCGCTCGCCGCCCCGGTGCGTGAGGCCATCTGGAAACTCGCCCCCGCCGCCCCCGTGCCCACCTTGCGCCCGCTCGCCGATCTCAAGGCCGACGCCGTCGCGCCGCAGCGCTACCAGTTAACCCTGCTCTTGCTGTTCGCGGGGTTGGCGCTGCTGCTCGCCGCCATGGGCGTCTACGCCCTGGTGGGCCATAGCGTCGCCCGGCGCAGCAAGGAACTCGCCATCCGCCTGGTGCTGGGCGCCAGCGGCGGCGGCATCTGGAACATGGTGGTCCGGCAGGCGCTCGCGCCCGTGGTGGGCGGTGTCGTTGCCGGCGTGGCCCTTGCCGTCTTCGGCGGTCAAGTGCTCGCCAGCCTTCTTTTCCAAGTCAGCCCCTCCAGCCCGTTTGTCCTGATGGTGGTCGCCTCCGCGGTCCTGTCCGCGGCGCTGCTCGCTTGCCTGCCGCCCGCCCGCCGCGCCACCCGCACCGATCCGGTCGGCGCCCTGCGCGCCGAGTAGGGAAGCCGTGGTTGGACAATTCTCGCCGCCCCGCGCTAATATGCAACCGTACGGTTGCATAAAGGAGGCCGCTGGCATGGAGTCCCAACCCATCGAGAAGAACATGGAGATGAAAGCCCCGGTGTCGCGCGTCTGGCGCGCGCTCACCGACCACCGCGAGTTTGGCGAGTGGTTCCGGGTCAAATTGCAAGGCCCCTTCGCGGTGGGACTGCCGGCCCGGGGCAATATCCAGTACCCCGGCTACGAGCACCTGACCATGGAGCTGGTGGTGACGGCGATCGAGCCCGAGCGCTATTTCGCCTTCACCTGGCACCCCTACGCCATGGATCCCCAGGTGGATTACTCCCACGAGACCCCGACCCTGGTCGAGTTTCACCTCGAGCCCACCCCCACCGGCACGCGCCTGCGCGTTACCGAGTCGGGTTTCGAGAACATCCCGGCGGAGCGCCGCGCCGAAGCCTTCCGGCGCAACGACGGCGGCTGGGCCGAGCAGATGAAGAACATCGCCAAGCATGTCACGGAAAAGCCCTAAACCCGCCCAGGTCTTCGCCGCGCTCGGCGACGAAACCCGCCTGCGGCTGGTGCGGGAGTTGAGCCACGGCCCGCCGCGCTCCATTGCGGAGTTGAGCGCGGCGTCGCCGTTGACCCGCCAGGCCATGACCAAGCACCTGCGCGTGCTCGAGCGCGCCCGTTTGGTGCGCAGCCGCCGCGAAGGGCGGGAGACGCGCTTCGCCTTCCGCCCCGAACCCGTCATGGACTTGCAAGCGTACCTGAGTGCCGTTTCGCAACAGTGGGATGGCGCGCTGGGGCGTCTGCGGGCTCTGGTCGAGGACTAGTCGCGCCCGTCCACGGCGGAAGCGATGGGCTTGCCAATTGTCGAATATCGAGGCATCATTGTCGATGTTCGAGGTAATGGCCCATGCCCAAGCCCGCCGACCTCCTGCAGGGAACCCTGGATCTGCTCATTCTCCGCACTTTGGCCGCCGGCCCGCTCCATGGCTGGGGCATCGCCAAACGCATGCTGGTGGTCTCCGGCGATGTTCTGTCCGTCGGGCAGGGCTCGCTCTATCCCGCGCTGCACCGCCTGGAGAACCAGGGCTGGATTCGGGCGGAGTGGCGCGACTCCGACTTGGGGCGCCCGGCCAAGTTCTACGCCCTTACCGCCGACGGCCGCCGCCAGTTGGAGCGCGAGCTCAAGAGTTGGAACCGGCTGGCGGGCGCGGTCCAGATGGTGATTGACCAGGCTTAGAGGAAAAGTCATGCGAGCCTTCCAAATTTTCCGCATGCGATCCCGCGCCCTGCTGCGCCGCTCCGAGGCCGAGGCCGACCTCCAGCGCGAGCTCGACCTGCACCGCGAACAGCTGCGCCGGGAAGCCGCGGCCGAGGGCCTGCCGCCCGCCGCCGCCGCCCGCGCCGCCTCGCTTCGCTTCGGCTCGGAGGCGGCGGCGGCCGAGGCCTGCCGCGACGCCCGCGGCGTGACTTGGGTAAACGACTTTTTCCGCGACATCCGCCTCGCACTGCGCGGCATGCGCCGCTCCCCCGCCTTTGCCGTGACCGCGGTGCTGTCGCTGGCCCTCGGGGTCGGCGCCAACGCCGTCGTGTTCGGCGTCTTCAGCGCCCTGCTGCTGAAGCCGCTGCCCATCGCCGGGGCGGATCGCGTCTTTTTTGTCAACAACGGGGCGACCCAGACCTCCATCTCCTTTCCCGCATACCGGGAAGTGCGCGACCGCAATGCCGTGTTCAGCTCGCTCTTTGCCTACCGCCTGGCGCCCATGGCGCTCGATCAGGGCGGCGTCAGCGACCGCGAGTTTGGACTGTTGGTCACCGGCAATTATTGGAGTGCGTTGGGGCTGAAGCCGGCCGCCGGCCGCTTTTTCACGCCCGAGGAAGATCAGCATCCCAACGCCAGCCCTTATGCCGTGCTCAGCTACCAGTTCTGGCAGTCGCGCTTTGGCGGCGATCCCGGGGTGGTGGGCAGCACGGTGCGCATCAACGGCATGGCTTACACCGTCACCGGCATCGCCCCCGCCGGGTTTCACGGCACCGACACCTTCTACTGGTCGAGCATCTTTCTTCCGATGATGATGCAGCCCCAGATCGAGGGCCGCTCCTGGCTGGATAACCCCAACGACTTTGACGCCTGGATGGGCGGGCGGCTCAAGCCCGGCGTGACCGTGGCCGCCGCCGAAGCCAATCTCGCCACCATCGCCACCCAGCTCGCGCGGGAAAACAAGGCCAACGAGGGGCTGCGCTTCACGCTCTCCCCCATGGGCCTGGCGGGGGCTCTCCTGCGCGGACCGGTGCGCGCCTTCGGCACCGGCGTGCTGCTGCTGGCTTTGTTGGTGCTCTTGGCCGCCTGCGCCAACCTGGCCGCGTTGCTGAGCGCCCGCGCGCTGGATCGGCGGCAGGAGATGGCGGTGCGTTTGTCGTTGGGCGCGGGACGGAGCCGCCTGGTGCGCCAGTTGTTGACCGAGGCGCTCGTGCTGGCGGCTCTGGGCGGCGCCGGCGGCTCACTGCTCGCCATCGGGCTGCTCGGGGCGCTGAGTCACTGGCGCGCGCCGCTGGATTTCCCCATCCATCTCGACGTCAATCCCGACTGGCGCGTGTTCGCCTTCGCCTGGGGCATTACCCTCGTGACCGCGGCGCTGTGCGGCGCGGCCCCGGTCCGCCAGGCATGGAAGACCAGCTTCGCCGGCGGCCTCAAGGGGGGGCGCGCGCTCCGTTTGGGCCGCTGGACCGGCCGCGACCTGCTTCTGCCGCTGCAGTTGGCCCTTTGCGCGCTGCTGGTCAGCGCCAGCCTGGTGGCGGCCCGCGGCCTCACCCAGGCGCTGCGGGCGCCGCTGGGCATGCAACCCGACGGCGCCGCCGTGATCGGCTATGACCTCAACTTGAGCGGCTACTCCGAGGCCGCCGCACCCGCGCTGCAGCAGCGCTTGCTCGATCGCGTCCGCGGCATTCCGGGGGTCGAGTCCGCCGCGTTCGCGAACTCGATTCCCCTGAGCATTGACCAGTCGTCCACGAGCGTGTACCGCGAGGGCACGACCGATTTCCGTCCCCGCACCTCGATCCGATCGGTGGCGTACTACGAGATTGGTCCGGGATACCTGCATGTCCTGGGAACGCGGCTGCTCGCCGGCCGCGGCTTCACCGACCACGACGATGCCGCCGCGCCGCGGGTGGCCGTGGTGAACCGCCGCCTGGCGGTCCTGCTCACCGGCTCGGCCGACGCGGTCGGCAAACGCTTCCTGCGGGGCTCCCACACCGAGGTCGAGATCGTGGGCGTCGTCGAGGATGGCAAGTACTCCACCCTGACCGAAGCGCCGCGGCCGGCGGTGTTCTGGCCCATGGCGCAGGAGTACAACTCCACCCGCGTCCTGATCGCCCGCTCGACCCGCCCACCCTCCGACCTCGCCCTGGCCATGCGCGATGCCGCCCACGACGCCGCCCCGCGTCTCGCCGTCTACGGCGTAGGCAGCGTCCGGCAGCAACTCGGTCTCGTCTACCTCCCGATGCGCGCCGCGGTCGTTGCGCTGGGAGCGTTCGGCCTGCTGGCGCTGATGCTGTCGTTCACCGGCATTTACGGCATGGCGGCCTACATCGTGTCGCGGCGCGTCCGCGACATTGCCGTCCGCATGGCTCTGGGCGCCCGACGCGCCCAAGTGCTGCGCTTTCTCTTCGCCCGCATCGGATGGCTGGTGGCCTGCGGCGCCGCGCTCGGGCTGGCGGGCGGAATTGCCGCCGCCGGGATACTCGCCGGCATCGTGTACGGCGCCAGTCCCCGCGACCCGGAACTGATTCTGGGCTCGGTCGCGGCCATCGCCCTGGTGGCGCTCGCCGCCATGGCCGGTCCCGCCCGCCGCGCGATCGGCACCGACCCCATCCGGTCCCTGCGCCAGGAGTAGGAGTTGTTTGCCTTCCGCCCCGGGCCGATCATGGATTTGCAAACCCGCTTGGAGTCCGTATCGGCCAATTGGGACGGGGCTCTCGACCGCCTGCGCGCTCTGGCAGAAAGAAATCAATGATGTCTTGACAGCATATGGAATAGGTGCGATGATGCTTCTATGCGGACCACGGTTACCCTGGACGACGATGTCGAGCGCCTGTTGCGCGAGTCCATGCTCCGCACGCGGCGCTCCTTCAAAGAGAGCCTGAACCAGGCGCTGCGCGCCGGTCTTCAGGCGGAACGCCCGGCGGCACCTGAGCCTCCGTTTGTGGTCCGGGCTTGGCCGCTGGGGTTGCGCCCCTCGGTCGACCCGGACCGCTTGAATCAGTTGGCGGACGAGCTGGAGACGGAGGCGCTGCTTGACCGCATGCACGCGGCCGCCGGCCGGGCGCGGCCGGGTCTGCGGCCGAAGCGGCGAGGGCAAGCGGGTTGATCCTGCCCGACGCCAACCTGCTGATTTACGCCTACAACAGTGATTCGCCCCACCACGCGGCGGCGGCCGCGTGGTGGGCGAATTGCTTGGGCGGCAGCGAGTCGGTGGGTTTGGCTCCCGTTGTCGTTTCCGCATTTGTGCGGCTGTTGACGAACCCCAGGGTGGTGATCTCTCCCCCGCCGCTGCACGAGATCGCCGCGGTCATTCACACCTGGCAGCAGCGCTCGAACGTGCGATTCTTGACGATCGGCGGAGTGGAGCACACCCGCCGGGTCCTCGCCCTCTTGGACGCGTGTGGAACGGCGGGCAACTTGGTGGGTGACGCCGAATTGGCGGCGGTCGCGCTCGAGCATGATGCGGTGGTGTACTCCGCCGATGCCGACTTCGCACGCTTTCCCGACATCCGCTGGCGCAACCCGCTGCCCAAGCGATCTTTGCGGTTGCAGTAAGCGTAGAATCAAGGCGCGATGCCCGAACGGCGCAAGGCGGGGTGGATTCTGGCCGGCCTCTTCCTCTTCGAAGGTTACTTCGTCGCCGCCTCGGCGGCGCACGGTCCGGCGGCGCTGCTGCGCTCCCTCGGCTTCCTGCCCGGTCCGCACGCCGCCGCATTTGCCGGCTGGCTGGCGTCCGGACTGGTTGCCGCCCTCTACATCGCTCTTAGCCTCCGCCTGCCCTCGGTGCGAACCACGATGTTTACGCCCGGTGGGCTCAAGTGGCTCGCGCTCGGTCTCGCCGTGGCCGCGGGCATTCTGGAAGAGGCGGTGTTTCGTTCCATCCTGATGAATGCCTTGCAAAGCCACGGCTACGGGGCGATAGTTCAAGTTGCGCTTTCAGGGCTGAGTTTCGGCGCCATGCATGCCGTGTGGGCCCTATTTCGGGGAAGCTGGCGTGCGGGCCTCGGCGCCATGGCCGCCACCGGATCGCTCGGGGTGGCGCTGGCGCTCGTCTTCCTCGCCGGCGGCCGCAGCCTCGCCCCCTGCATCAGTGCCCACTTCCTGATCAACGCCCTCTGCGAGCCCGGCCTGGTTCTGGCCGCCGTGCGCGGTGAAATGGGCGGCGCGGCCGCCTAAGGCAATTACTCCTCGCGCGCAGCGCCAGCATCGGGTCGGCTCGGGCGGCGCGCCGGGCGGGAATCCAGGCTGCCGCCAGTGCGGTAGCCGGAACAATGACGTCGGTTGGCCATCCCACCTGTGTGCCGAGAAAGTCCGGCGCCTAGTGTAGTGCGTCACAAATAGCAGGCATTCCGTCCGCGGCGCGGCCTCACCGCGCTTCCAGGACGCGCATCACCGCGCCCATGACGCGCTCGAACCGGCCCCGCTCCCGGGCCAGTTGTTCGCGTCCGGAGGCGGTCAGACGGTAGTACCGGGCCCGCCGGTTCTCCGCGGTGGCGCCCCACTCTCCCACAATCCAACCCTTGAGCAGCATGCGCTGCAGGGCCGGGTAGAGCGAGCCCTCCTCCACCCGCAGCACGTCCTCCGAGAGCTGGCGGATGGCGCTGGCAATCTCAAACCCGTGCATCGGCGCGCCGCGCTCCAGCGTGCGCAAGATGAGCATGACCAGACTCCCCGGCGGAATTTCGTTGGCGCGCATGCGGCTCCCCCCGTCGTTGACATAGATAGGCTATGTCATTGCGCTGCGGGTTGCAAGCCGCCGCCTACTCGCAGCGCAGCGTCAGCATGGGGTCCACCGCCGCCGCGCGCCGCGCCGGCAGCCAGGCGGCGAGCGCCGCCACCGCGGCCAGGGTCAGCCCCGCGGCCGCGAACGTCGCCGGGTCGTGCGGCGCCACCCCGTAAAGCTGCGCGCCGATCCAGCGCACCGCCAGCAGCGACAATCCGGCGCCGAGCGCGATGCCGGCCAGCGCCATCCCGAGCGCCTCGGCCAGGACGGCGCGGGCCACGCGTCCGCGGTCGGCGCCCAGCGCCATGCGCACCCCAATGTCGCGCGTGCGCCGCAGCACCGCGTATGCCATCGTGCCCTCGATTCCGAGCGAGGCGAGCAAGAGCCCCAGCAGGGCAAAGACCGCCCCCAACTGCGCCAGCAAGCGCTGGTTTCCGAGGGTGCTGACGTCCTGGTCGGCCTGGGTGGCGATGCGGGCGAGCGCCACGCCCGGTTCGAGCGCTTGCACGGCCTGACGCACGGCGGGCAGAATGGCGTCGGGCTTGCCCACGGTACGCAACTCGAAGGTCAGCGCCTGTACCGAGAAGATGCGCGTATAGGGGATATAGTACGTCGGTTGGATGCGTCCCCGGAGCGTCCCGTACCGCGCATCGCCGGCGACCCCGACCACGGTGAAGGCGGTCGAGGCGTTGTTGGCATCGCGCCGCAGCAGCAATTGCCCGATCGGATCGGCGCCCCCGAAATATTCCCGCGCCAGCGCCGCGTTGATCACCGCGACCGGACGGGCGGCGCGCACGTCCAGTTCCCCGATCGCACGGCCGCGCAGGACCGGGATGCCGAGCGCGGCGAAAAAGCCCGGTCCGATGCCGTTGCGCTGTGTATCGCGCCACTCCAGCGGCGCCGCTGAGGCGGGCGCCCGCACGTCGTCGCCGCCGCTATCGCCGCCGAGCAGCGAGTGCTGCGAGACGCCGGCCGCGCTCACGCCCGGCAGCGCCGCCAGCCGGGCTTGCAGGTTGAGGTAGAACCCCGGCAGCGCCGCCGCCGGGTAGCCGGCCTGGCGCGCGTCCACCGCGAAGGTGAGTACATGATCGGGACGGAAGCCCAGCGGCTGCTGTTCCAGGTTGCGCAGCGTGCGCAGCAGCAGCCCCGCGCCCACCAGCAGCAACAGCGAGAGCGCGGTCTGGATGATGGCCAGCGCCTTGTCGGTGCGCAGGCGGTGGGGAGCGGCCGGGGCATTGCCGCGCTTCACCGCCTCCTGCACGTCGGCGCGGGTGCAGCGCAGCGCCGGCGCCAGCCCGAAGGCGAGGCCGGTGATCACCGCCACCGCAAAAGTAAAGCCGAGCACGCGAGCGTCCAGCGCGGGGACCACGGCGAGACGGTCGCCCGCGGCCAGCAATGCGGTGAGGCCCCGCGCCGCCACCGGCGCCACAGCCAGCCCCAGGGCGCCACCGAGCAGCGCCAACAGGCCGCTCTCGGTCAGCAGTTGGACGACCAGCCGCGAGCGCGGCGCGCCCAGCGCCAGCCGCACCCCGATCTCCCGCCGCCGGGCGCTGGCGCGGGCCAGCAGCAAGGCGGCCACGTTGACGCAGGCCAACAGCAGCAGCAGCCCCACCCCGGCCATCAGCAGCCGCAGCGCCGGGCCGTAAGTGGAGGCCAGGGCGTTGATTCCCTGGGCGCCCGGGACCACCTCCAACCGCGGCGCCCGCTCGCCGCTCTTGAGGACGGGGCGCAACTCTTCCTGAAACACCGGATCCATCCGCGCGGCGAGCGCCGCGCCCAACTCGCTCTCGCTCACGCCCGCGCGGCGGCGCACCATCACCTCCAGCCACCAGTACAGGTGCGACGTGTACAGGTCCCCGCTCGGCGGCTGGTAGCCGTCCCACGCCACCAGCCCATTGCCCGGCACCAGCGGCAGCCACAGCTCCTGGGGGGAGTCGGACTTGACCCCGGTAAAGCGCGGCGGTGCGATGCCCACCACCACCGCCGGACGCTGGTTCACCAGGATGGTCTGGCCCACCGCGGCGGGCGAGCGGCCGAAGCGGCGCGCCCAGAAGGCGTCGCTGATGACCGCGGCCAGCGGCGCCCCCGGGCGGAAGTCGTCGCCGCCGAACAGCCGGCCGCGCAGGGCGGCAACGCCCAGGCCGGTGAAGTACTCCTCGCTGACGAGGCTGGCGTGTACCAGACCGGCCGAGCCGTTCGCCACCACCGTGGTCGAGGGGTCGCCCAGCGGCGCAAACCCAAACACCGCGGTGGCCAGCGGCGCGGCCGCCCGGTGCAAAATTTGAAAGTCGGCGTAGCCCAGCGAGTACATGTCGCCGCCGCCGCGTCCGGCATCGGGCAGTCCGGTGGTGGTGCCGGAGTTGTCGAGGTCCACCGGCATGCGGGGCGTGATCCAGTAGGGAAGCGTGAGCTGCGCCGGATCCTTCACCGGCAGCGGCCGCAGCAGCATGGCGTTCATTACCGCGAACACCGCGGCGTTGGCGCCGATGCCGAGCGCCAGCGTCAGCGCCACCACCAGCGTGAACCCCGGCGAGCGCCGCAGGTGCCGCGCCGCCAGGCGCAGATCGCTCCCCAACGCCTCGAGCCAGCGCCACCCCCAGGCATCGCGGCCGCGTTCGCGCAGCAGCAGGTCGTTGCCGAAGGCGCGCGCCGCCTGCGAAGGCGCGAGCCCCTCGGCGGCGAGCTGGTCCTGATGGAAGCGCATCTCCTCGTCCAGATCGCGCCGGCGGAAGAACCTCATGCTTCCTCCCCTCCCGCTTTCAGCACGCGTCCGATGGCGGCGACCATGCCTTCATAGTTGGCGAGCTCCGCGTCCAACTGCTTCTGTCCCGCCGCCGTCAGCGAGTAGTAGCGCGCCCGGCGCTTGGTTTCGGTCAGCTTCCACTGCGCGCTCACCAGACGTCCGCGCAGCAGCCGTTGCAGGGCGGGGTAGAGCGACCCCTCCTCCACCCGCAGCGCCTCCTGCGAGCGCAGCTTGATCAGCTTGGCGATGCCGTAGCCGTGCCGCGGCCCCCGCCGCAGCACCTCCAAAATCATCAGCTCGAGCGTGCCGGGAAACAGGTCCATAGTAGATGAGTCTACCCATAGACATGGTAGGTGTCAAGCCACCGGACAGGAATCGTGATCGGCTTCTCGCGGGGGTCGCGCCGTTTGCACTGTGGGCAAAGTCGGCGTGAAGGGCCGCGGAATTCCGCAGGGCGGACCGCCCCCGGCAAGCAATGCGGGCGCGGTCCCCGCGAGCGCAGCACCGGCATGGGGCTCCGGGGTCCCCATGCCGGTGCGAGCACAAGCGGGGCGCGCGGCGCAGCCGCGCTGGGGCCCGCGCCAATCAATGACAGGAATACGCAGTTCGTCTCCACCAGCGGCACAGTTCCCTAGAGAGGTCCGGTCAGCTTCGGGAAGTAGGTCAGGCATGATCACCAGCTCCGATAAGGGCATCCATCCATCCATGGCACAAAATCCGCTGGAAGGTCAGTTCACTCAGAAAATCGAACGCCAAACCGCACGCATACCCTCGATAGGCTACTTGGGGATGGCGATTGCCTCCATGGGGATCTCGGCTGGCCTCAAGTTAGCCCGGAAAGATTCAGCGGCTCTCTTTGTGGGTCAGTGGGCGGCCCCCATTCTGCTCATGGGCGTCTACAACAAGCTCGTCAAACAGCTCGGTTCCCACGGTGAGAGCATATCCGAGCGGGCGGCCTGAAGGCCGCATGCGGGGGCCCGGCTGTCACGGCAAGCGTCAAGCGGACACACGTCGACTCGCGGGGGTCGCGCCGTTTGCACTGTGGGCAAAGTCGGCGCTCAGGGCCGTGAAATTCCGCAGGGCGGCCCGCCCCCGGCAAGCAATGCAGGCGCGGCCCCCGCGAGCGCAGCACCGGCATGGGGCTCCGGGGTCCCCAT
>Ga0134125_10010274_pt1 | contig 10514 bp, 5 predicted proteins | sample KB31751_FD_96464 | JGI IMG/M metagenome (GOLD analysis project Ga0134125, IMG submission 96464) | Terrestrial soil microbial communities with excess Nitrogen fertilizer from Kellogg Biological Station, Michigan, USA - KB3-175-1 | ecosystem: Environmental > Terrestrial > Soil > Unclassified ... | reverse complement strand
GTACGTCACGGTGTCGCGCAGCGTGTCGGCCGGATCGCGCGGCGAGAAGCCGAGCTCGCGCGCCGCCTTGCCGGCGTCGAAGTACCAGAAGTACTGGGCCATCTCCACGCTCTGCGGCTCGACGGGGACCTTGCGCCCGAGCTTCCGGTAGAGGGCGGCCTGGGCGCGCGAGGCGAGAAAAGGCAGCTCGCCGGAGAGCTTCAGCTTCGGCGCCGGCACCTTGGTCAGGCGTTCGAGCCGGCCGAACAGCTCGGCGAAGGTCCAGTTCACGGCCCCGACCAGGTAGCGCGCGCCGGCCGTGCCGCGGGCCATCGCCACCGGCATCAAGGCCGCCACGTCGCGCGCGTCGACCACGTTGAGGCCCCCGGCCGGCAGGAGCGCGATGTCGCGTGCCAGAAACTGCAGCACCGGGCGGGTCGAGCTGAGGCGATCGTCCCCCGGCCCGAGCAGCAGGCTGGGGTTGAGAGTGACCAGCTCGACCTCTCCACCGCAGGCGCGGCGCGCCGTCTCTTCCTGATAGTGCTTGCTCGCGTAATAGGGCCAGCGGGCCAGGAGATCGATGGGCGTCGGCGACTCCTCGTCGGCGACGTCGTCGGCGCGGCGCGAGACGGCGATCGTCCCGCTGGTCGAGGCCATCACGATCCGGCGGACGCCGGTCCGCGCGGCGGCCTCGCAGAGCACGCGCGTGCCGTCGACGTGGACGGCGTACATCTTGTGGCCGTCGGACGGCAGGTGCGAGACCAGGCCGGCCAGGTGATAGACCTCGCCCACGCCGTCGAGGGCGCGCTGCACCTCTTCGGGTGAGGTGATCGACCCGGCCACGATCTCCACGCCGAGCGCGCGCAGCCAGGCGGGCGGCGCGCTGTGCGCCAGAACGCGGATCGACTTCCGCGCCTCGCGGTCGGCCGCCAGCACCTGCAAGAGGTGCGTCCCCAGGAACCCGGTCCCGCCGGTGACCAGGGTGAGCGCCCGCGCCTTCGTCATGGCACCGACCGGAGCGCGCGCCGCCGCGGCGATTTGGCGCGCACGGCGATGGGGCCGAGCTTGCTTCCGTCCCAGGCGGCGCGCGCGGCGTCCGCGTCGAGCGCCGTCGTCACGCCGTCGCGCAGGTTCTCCACCGCCCGCTGCGTGAAGGCGGCCGAGAGCCGCCAGGACTCCTGCTGGGGCAGACCCTTGGTCAGGCTGGCCAGCCAGTCGGCGGTGAGAAAAGGTCCGAAGGAGACGGTCAGCTCACGCGCGCGCGGGATGGCCGACCCCTTGGGGAGCGATTCGAACGACCCGGCGATGTGCGCGGGGAGGATGCCGACCCCGGCGCGCAGCGCGAGGTACCCGAGGCTGGGGAGAAACTCGGCCAGCTCGCCGCTCACCGAGCGGGTCCCCTCGGGGAAAACGACCATGCTGCGCCCGCGGGCCAGGACCTGCAGCGTGGTGTCCATCGACTTGCGAATCGAGCCCGACCGCTCCATCGGCACCAGGTTGGTGAAGTGCTTGAAGTAGGCGCGGCGGTAGCGGTTGCGGAAGAAGTAGTCGGCCGCCGCCATCGAGGCCAGGTCCTTCCCCGCGTCGCCCAGCGCCACCTTCACCGCCCCCATGTCGAGGTGCGAGGAGTGGTTGGCGGCGACGATGAAGCTGGTGTGCTGCGGGATGTGGATCTGCCCTTTGACCTTGGTGTCCAGCACGCGGTTGTAGAAGAGCTTCTGGGCCAGCCCCAGACCGCGCTTGCCGGCGGCCGAGACCGCCCCTGGGACGTGGATCTCGCTGTCGTCGTCGGCGGTGACGCTGGCGGCCCGCTCGCGCGCCGCCGCCAAGGGTCCGCGCGCCAGGAGCTCCTGCAGCTCAGCCACCGTTCCTAGAGTCGTGACGTCGACGCTCTCGGGCAGCACCGCGCCCGCGCTCTCCAGCGCGCTCGAGAGCTCGGCGTACATCAGACTGTCGAAGCCCAGCTGTCCGAAGCGGCTGCCGAGCTGGACGTCACCGCGCTTGCGGCCGGAGACGGTGGCGATGGTCTCGAGCAACCAGGCGACCTCGCTCTTGTCGCCGGTCGCGACGGCCAGGGCCCCCTTGGTCTCCTCGGTCTTCTTGCGCTGCCGCGCGATCTCCGCCGCCACGTCACGCCGCTTGACCTTGAGCGTGGCCGTCTTGGGGAGGTCCTCGTCCCAGAAGTAGACGCCGCGCACGCGCTTCCAGATCGGCAGGTCGGCCGAGACCTTCCGGAAGTGCTCCTCGATCTTCGCCTGCACCTCCGCGCGCGACAGCGCCGGCTCGTGCTCGAGATCGGGCACCACCGCGCAGGCGACCTGCTCGCCGATCCCGTCGGGGACGCCGACCACCGACAGCTCCTTGATGGAGGGGCTGTCGGCGTAGAGCTCCTCGATCTCGTCCGGGTAGACGTTCTTGCCGTTGGCGTCGACGATGACGTCCTTGGAGCGACCCGCGAGGTAGAGGTTCCCCTTCTCGTCGAACCGCCCGAGGTCGCCGGTGTGGAACCAGCCGTCGCGGATGGCGTCGGCGGTGGCGGTCTCGTTCTCCCAGTAGCCGGCCATCACGTTGCGGCCGCGCGCGATCACCTCGCCCACGCCGCTGGCGCCGTCGGCCTCGGCGATCTTGACCTCGATCCCCGGCAGCGGCCGGCCGACCGAACCGGCGATCGGCTTCTCTTTGGGCGAGGTGACCGTGAGAACGGGCGCCGTCTCGGTGAGGCCGTAGCCCTCGAAGAAATTGAACCCCATGCCGTAGAAGACCTTCATCACGTCGACCGGCAGCGCCGAGCCGCCGCTGATGAGGTAGCGGATGCGCCCGCCGAACCCCTCGTGCACGGGGAGAAAAATCAGGATGCCGAGATCGAACCCGGTTCGCGAGCGGAGCTCGAAGTTCCCCGCCGCCAGCACCTTCATGAACACCTCGAGCAGGGGCGACTTGTCAGCGAAGCGCTGGAACAGGCGCCGGCGCAGGAGATCCCACAGCGCCGGGACGCCGACGATGGCCGTCACCCGCCCCTGCTTCAGGGTCGAGGAGATCGCCTCGCCGGTCAGCTCGGCGAGGTAGGTCACCTGGGCGCCGTGCGCCAGCGGCACCAGCAGACCGGTGGCGAACTCGAAGGTGTGGTGCAGCGGGAGCACCGAGAGCATCCCGTCGTTGACCCCGAACTCGAAGATCTTCGACAGCTCCGACACCATGAAGGTGAAGTTGCGGTGGGTGAGCATCACCCCCTTCGGCTTGCCGGTGGTCCCCGAGGTGAAGATCAGCGAGGCCAGCGCGTCGGGGCTGGCGCGCCTCGTGAGCTTGGCGCCGCGCTCGCGCTCGACCTCCAGCTCGGGCAGGGCGAAGGCCTCCGAGAACGGCCAGAGCTTCGTGGTCAGCCCCGCCTCGGCCAACGCCGCCGCCAGCGCCTCCCCCTCCTTCTCCAGGAGGTCGTCGCCGATCAGCATTCCGGTGGCCCCCGAGGCGCGCGCGATGTTCACCAGCTCGGCGATCTTCAGCTCGCGGTCGGCCGGCACGACCGTGGCCGCCGCCTTGAGCACGCCGAAGTAGGCCATCGACCACTCGGGGCAGTTCTTGGCCCACAGCATGATCCGGTCGCCTGCCGCCACGCCAGCGCCCAGCAGGAACACGCCCACGCGTGAGGCCAGCTCCTGCAGGTCGGCGTAGCTGTAGATCTCCTCGCGCTTGTTGCGCTCCATCCGGACGGCGACGCGCGAAGCGTGCAGCTTGGTCGTGGTGTCGAACAGCTCCAGGAGGTCGTGGTAGCTGTAGACCTGTTTGGGCTTGGAGGCGTACGTCTCGTCCAGCTCGGGCAGCACCCAGCGCGCCAGCCCCGGGAAGTGGATGTTCATCCAGTAGTCGTAGAGGTCCAGCTTCTCCGGGCCCCAGGTGAGCAGCGCCTGATCCGCCTCCGGCATCCGGTCGCGCAGCGCGCGGATGTTGTCGGCCCGCAGGACGTAGGCGTTCTCGAAGATGAACGGCCGGAACAGCTCGATGTTCTCGGCCGCTTCGGTGGTGACGCGATTGATCTCGTCGAACCCCTTCTTCACCCGGTCGACGACGGCGGTGAAGCGTCCCGCCCCCCAGCCGGGGCGGATCTTCCCCAGCGTCTCGGAGATCGCCTTGGCCGCCCGATTGAATCGCGGCAGCGAATACTTGTCGAAGTGGTCTTGCGTGACCGGGCGGAACTCCATTCGCGCCGCCAGCTCGTTGACGAACCGGTTGCCGGTCTCCTTGTCGCGGAATCGCTTGCGCTTGTAGAGCCCGGTCAGCGTCGTCACCCGATCCATCCGCATCGGGTTCAGATCTCCGCTACAGAGCTGAAACACCAGCTTCGGCTGCTCGACGATCGCCTGCGCCGCCACCATCAGCATCGCCGAGACGACGTGATCGACCGGCACGACGTCGAGGATCAGCTTGGGCGACACCGGCAGCGTGTTCTGCCCCTTGAGCGCCAGGTAGACGAGGGGCGCCGAGGTGGTGAACCCCTCGTTCCAGCCTCGAAACGGGTAGGCGACCGCGCTCTCGACGATCGCGGGGCGCACGATGGCGCGCACGATGCCGGTCTCGCGCGCCACCAGCTGGTCGCCCATGCTCTTCGTGTAGGTGTAGATGTTGGGCCAGCCCCAGGCGGCCGCGCGCTCGACCCCCTGGTTGGTCATCTCGGAGCGGATCCACTCCTTGCGGGCGCGCGCCACCGCCAGCTTCAGCGCCGCCTCGTCGTCGGGATCGCGGTTCTCCTCGCGCAGCCGCTGGCGCGCCTCCTGCCGCAGCTTGGCCAGCACCTGCGCGTCGTCGGCCAGCTGGCGGATGCGCGCCGCGCCCGCCGCGCTGTCCGAGATCTCCTGCTCGACGGAGAACTTGGTCCCCGGCAGCTCCTTGTGGCGCGGGTAGTAGCCGTCCAGCTCCTCGTCCTCCCAGACGTCACCCGAGCGGTTCCCCGCCACGAAGCAGGTGCTGGTGTGGATCAGCGCCGGGCGCCGCATCCGCTTGGCGAAGGCGATGACGTTCTTGGTCCCCTCGACGTTGGTGCGCATCGCCGACTCGAGCGGCGGGTTGAACGTCACCCGCCCCGACGAGTTGATGAGGACGTCGATGTCCTTGGCCACCCGCTCGGCCTCTTCTTCCGACAGCCCCAGGTTCGGCTCGGTGATGTCGCCGTCGACCACCACCACCTTGCCGCGCAGGAGCTTGGCCAGTCCTTCGGCGCCGCCGTGCTTGGCGCGCAGGGGGTCGAAGGCCGGCGAGGTGACCACGCTCTGCCAGAAGCGGGCCTCGCTGTCGGTCCCCGAGCCGCGCCGGACCATGACGTAGGCCCGCCCGATGTCCGGGAAGCGGTCGAGGAGCATGCTGAGCAGCACCTTCCCGACGAAGCCGGTGCTCCCGAGGATGAACAGGTTTCGGCCCCGGAAGATCTCGGACGGCGAAAGGGCAGGTTTTTGCGCCACCAGGGCGGTCGGAAGCTCCATGCGAAGCGGCGGTTTTATCCCGACCTCCGGCCGGTTGCCAACCCAAGCCCGCAGCCGGCCTCGCGGCGCGGCGTGCTCCTGCTCGAGCTTGCGGCAACCCGCGATGGAAGCCCGATGAAGCCCGATGAAGCCCGATGGAAGCCCGATGGACGGCCGATGAAGAAATTTGCCTGATGCGCGCCATCGGGGTTGGATCGTCGTCGGTGCCCATGCCCGCAGTCGCTCGGAGATCCATCAGGCCGCCATCGGGGTTCGAGGACCACCTCAGCCGGCGCGACGCCGCCGCCATGCTCGGGTTCGCCAGCGAGTTCAAGGTCCGGCAGCTCGAAAAGGAGGGACGGCTGCGCCCGATCCGGGGTGCGATGGGCTCGGCCTGGTACCCGCGCCGGGAGGTAGAGGCCCTCCGCGGGGCGGCGGTCGCGCCGCCGGAGTCGGGCGCACCGCGCGAACGCTGGCCCGACGACGCGCTCATCGCGCTGCTGCGCGAGAAGCCCCGCACCGTGGTCGACCTGGTGGTCGACGCGGGCATCTCCATCTCCCGCGCCGAGCGCGTTTATCGATTTTGGCAGACCCACGAGCAGCCGCGCCCCGTCGAAGGCGCTCGGTTGCCGTCTTCGCCGCCCGAACGCCGCAGCGACGACCGGATCGAGCACGACGCGCTCGTCCGTCAGATGCGCGACGCCGATCCTAAGGTCCGCGCTGCGGCGTTCGAGAAGCTCAAGTCCCTTCGTCGCTAGGCCGCCTCGTCGCGCCGGACCCTAACTCGGCGGTCCGGTCGGCTTGCCGGTCTCGCGCCGGATGGTCTCCAGCTCGGCCTCGTCGAACTCGTAGCGCTCGCGGCAGAAGTTGCAGGTCACCTCCGCCTTGCCGTCCTCGAGGATCATGGCCGCGAGCTCGGTCTGCCCCAGCGACGCCAGCGAGGCGCCCGCCCGCGCGCGCGAGCAGGCGCACTCGAATCGAACCGGACGGCGATCGAGCACCTCGATTTGGCCCAAGCGATCGCCGAGGGCGGCGACCAGGAGCCCGGCCGCGTCCCGCGGCCCCGCGCCGAGCAGGCTGGCCAGCGCGCCCCCGTCGATCAAGGCGCGCGCCTCGGCCACCGCGTCCGCGCCGTCGCTGCCTGGCAGCGCCTGGACCAGGATGCCGGCCGCGAAGGCGAGCCCCCCGCCGCCCGACGCCACCGCGTCGCAGGCGAGCGCGCTCGTGACCTGCTCGCTCTCCTCGAGGTAGCGCTCGACGTCCTCGTCGATCTCGCCGCTGCGAATCTCGGTGCTGCCGCGAAACGGCTGGCCGAGCCCGAGGTCGCGCAGCACGCTGACCAGGCCGGTTCGCCCCATGACGGGCCCCAAGGGGACCCGCCCGGCAGCGGCCAGGGGCACCGTCACGTCGGGGTGTTTGACGTACGCCCGCACGCCGCCGGCGGCCGTGGCGTCGACGGTCAGGCCGCCGAGCGGCCCGTCGCCCAGCACCTGCAGCGTGACCCGCTCGTCGTCCTTGGTGAGGGTGGCCAGCAACAGCCCCGCGGTGATGCCGCGCGCGAGCGCCAGCGTGGCGGCCGGCCCGGCGGTGTGCCGGCGAGCCGCCTCGCGCGCGGCGAACGTGGTGGTCGCGGCGACGATGCGGACCGGACGGCCCGCGAGGACGGCGCGCAGGACCTCGTCGGGCGGGGGAGCGGGAACGGAAGAGCTCATGAGGGGCGCCCTCTTCTACCGCCCGCCGCACCTCTGACGCCAGCTTGGTGACGCCCGCGCATTTCCGTTATTTGCGCGCCCAGATGTAACGAAACATCAGCGGGGCCGATACCGGATCTCGACGGTGGCCGATCTAAGTCTCGCCGGAAAAAGGAGGCTGCCAGGTGATCGATTCGCTCGGTGCGGGACAGGACAACGTCGTCTTTCTGGGACGGCGATCGTTTCGAATGGAGCTCGCTGGAAGGTCGGAGGACGACGATCGGGTGATCCCGAGGCGTGCGTCCGAGGTCCCGACGGAGAAGATCTTTCACGCGGACCGCGACCGCGCGGCCCGCGACATGCTGGCGGCGTTGCGGTCGAGGCGCGGCCTCTCCCGCGCCTCGTCAATCGCCCTCTGCGCGACGACGTTCGGCCTCGGAATCGCGCTGACCTTGACGTTCTCCCGCCGGCCCGAGCCGCCGCGGCCGAGCGTCGCACCGCCTCCCACGCCCGCGCCGGCCATCGTCATCGAGCGGGTCCCGGCCGCGCCGCCGGTGGTGACCGAGCCGCTGGTTCCGCCCGCCGTCCTCCCGGCGCGCCGGCCCCCCCTGGCCAGGCCCGCGCGCGCCGTTGGCCCCCGTCCGGTTCGCGCCGTCTCCTCGACCCCGCCGGCGCCGGCAGTCAGACCCTGGGTCGACCCCTTCGCCGAATAGATCCGAGGGCAACAGCCAGGCGAGCGAAGCGCGGCTTTGCCGTGCGCAGCGAGGGGGGCCCGGGGGACGCGAGCGGCAGCGAGCCGTTCCCCGTAAAACTACACCTCGGCCTCGGCGAGGCTCGGCATTTGGCGGGCCAGGAAGGTCGTGCGGGTGTAGTTCCACCAGGTCAGCGCCAGGCACGTGACGTAGAACGCCAGGAAGAAGCCCAGCGCGGTGGTCGCTCCGCCGGTCGCCTTGATCGAAGCGCCGAAGCTGCGGGGAATCACGTAGCCGCCGCAGGCGCCGATCGCGCTGGTGAACCCGATGACCGCGGCGCTCGTGCGGCGCGCGCGATCGAGCGCAGCGGCCACAGCCGCGGGCGGTAGCCCCTCGGCCTGGCGCTGGGCCTGGCGCCGGAAGATCACCGGGATCATCCGGAAGGTCGATCCGTTCCCTACGCCGGTGGCCACGAAGAGGACCAGAAACATCGCCATGAACGCGCCAATGGAGTGGGCATCGAGGGCGTAGACCACGCCCACGGTTGCCGCCGCCATGACGCCGAAGTTCCAGAAGGTCACGCGCGCGCCGCCGATGCGATCGGCCAGGCGCCCGCCGAGCGGCCGGGCCAGCGAACCGACCAACGGTCCAAGAAAAGCCAGGTTGGCGGTGACGAGGGGGAACTGGGTCTTGAGAAGCAGCGGAAAAGCCGCCGAGTACCCGATGAACGACCCGAAGGTCCCGATGTAGAGCCACGACATGACCCAGGTGTGCTTGTGGCGAACCAACGAGAGCTGGTCTCGGAACGTCGACCGGGCCGACGTGAGGTTGTTCATGAAGAGCGCCGCGCCCCCGGCGGCCAGCAGAATGAACGGGATCCACATGAGCCCCGCGTTCTGCAGGTAGATGGGCGGCTTGCCGTGCGGCGCCGCGAGGCCGAAATTGATGAATGAATAGCCGATCAGGATCGGCACCAGGAGTTGCACGGTGCTGACGCCGATGTTGCCGCCCGCCGCGTTGAGGCCCAGCGCCCATCCCTTCTCGCGATCGGGGAAGAAGAACGAAATGTTGGCCATGCTGGAGGCGAAGTTGCCACCACCGAGCCCTGCCGTCGCCGCCGCTGTCGCCATGAGCCAGAACGGCGTCTCGGGACGACCCACGAGGAATGCCAGCGTGGTCGTCGGGATCAGCACGAGCAGCGCGCTGACGATCGTCCAGTTGCGCCCGCCAAACCGCGGCACGGCGAACGTGTACGGGAACCGCATCAAAGACCCCACCAGGCCCGGGATCGCGACCAGTTGAAACAACTGGTCCGTCGTGTAGTGAAACCCGATCTTGTTGAGGCGCGTCGCCGTCACGCTCCAGATGAGCCAGACCGAGAACCCGATGTTCTCGGCCACGATCGACCAGAAGAGATTCCTCCGGGCAATCCGCCGCCCCTTTCGTCGCCAGAATCCCTCGTCCTCGGGGTTCCAATCCGCGATCCAGTGCTTCGACGCGCTCTTGTCCATGCCCCGACCGTAGACGGCCGTCGGTCAAGGACGCGTAACGAAACGACCGGGAGTTGGTGCCTGGATTCCGGAGAAAAGGTGCCGCTACCGTTCGCTCGGCTCTTCCCGCACGTGCTTGGCGAGGAGACCGCCACATCTGCCTTGCTGGCCGTTCCGGCGGCCACGCCCATGCAGAGCGCGTAGAGCTCGTCCGGATCCGCTTGCAGCTCGTATCCGTTCAGCGAGAGGAAGGCGAGTGCGGCGGCCAAAGCGGCCCGCTTGTTTCCATCGACGAAGCGGCGCGCTTGTGAGACGTGAAACAGATACGCGGCCGCCATCTCCGGAAGTGTGGGGTGCAGAAAAGCGCCACCAAACGTCGCGGCCGCCATGCCCAGCGCGGAGCTGAGGCCCGCTGCGTCGCGAACTCCCAACGAACCTCCATACTGCGCCACGCGATCGGCATGCAACGCGAGAAGATCGTCGAGGGTCAGAAAATCGGGGTCCTTCACTTGGCGAGGCGCCGGAAGACGCCGGCGTAGCGCTCGTCCGCGCGCGCCATCGCCTGGCGCAGCTTCTCCGCCCGCCCCTTGGCCCGTTTCGGCGTCACGACGATGACGTCACCATCGGTCGAAACCTCGAGGACGACGTGGTCAACCGCCCTAGGGTCGCGTGCACGTCCGGCGGAAGGTGTCGACGGAGAACAGGGTTCCGGACGCTGGGCCGGCGGCGCCGTCGTCGAACAAGACCAGGTCGTCGCCGCGCGCGGTGTAGCCGTAGCTCGTGACCAGCACGTCGCCGCAGACGTAGGAGAGGCTCAGCGTCGAACCCGACGACCCGGCCGCCGTGTCGTACCACTTGCTGGCGAAGCCGGCGTCGGGACCCGGCCCGCGGGCGTTCGACACCAGCCATTCGACGTAGGTCCCGCCGCCGAACACGCGGAGTCTTCGGATCGAGCTTGTCCCGGGCAGATCCTCCCAGCGAACGAAGTCGTAGTCGCCGTCGAGGATGGTCCCGCCCGACGGCGCCGCGATTGCCCCGCCGTCCTCCCGCGCGCCGCCCCCGACCGCGTCGAGCATTTCGGACGCCACTGGCTGTCCGCCGGTCTCGATCGTGTTGCACGCCCCGCTCGTCGGATCGACCGGGTTGGCGCCGCCGTCGGCGTTGGCCGGGTCGTCCGGACGCTGCGCGATCTCGCAGGCCGGGAGGTCGTCG
>Ga0134125_10010273_pt1 | contig 10514 bp, 7 predicted proteins | sample KB31751_FD_96464 | JGI IMG/M metagenome (GOLD analysis project Ga0134125, IMG submission 96464) | Terrestrial soil microbial communities with excess Nitrogen fertilizer from Kellogg Biological Station, Michigan, USA - KB3-175-1 | ecosystem: Environmental > Terrestrial > Soil > Unclassified ... | reverse complement strand
CCATACGTAATCGAAGTGTCGTCTGCGGCGATCGCAAGCTCCCGCTGGAGAAGGATGTCGCCGGTATCGAGGCCTTCATTCAGCAGCATCGTGGTTACTCCGCTCACGCTATCTCCTTGCGCAATGGCCCACTGAATCGGAGCGGCTCCGCGATATTTCGGCAACAGCGATCCGTGCAGATTGATGTTGCCGTAGCGTGGAAGCCACAGCATCCAGGCTGGAATGATGCGTCCGTAGCCGACAACAATAATCGCATCTGCCGAAGTCTGCTCCAGCAGTGTGCGGAATTCCAAGTTGTTCTTGATCTTCTCCGGCTGCTCAATGCGGAGACCGCGCTGCTGCGCGGCATGTTTCACCGGAGAGGGAGCGATCGTCAGGCCGCGTCCCTGGGGACGGTCAGGCTGCGTGACCACCAGCGGAATCTCGTGGCCCGCCTCCAGCAGCGATTCCAAAGTGGGAACGGCAAACTGCGGGGTGCCGCAGAAAACCAGCTTCATTGCTCTAAGCTACTCGCTGCTGGCTGCTTGCTGCCAGCAGTTTGTTATGACTGATAGCTGAGAGTATGCAGAACTGCCGACAGGGATGACGCAGATGCGCACGAATGAATGCAGATAAAGGCCGGTGCTTTTTCTTATTCTTTCACCCGTCCGAGTCCATGTGTGTTGCTGATGTTGCTTTAGCCGACTGCCGACTGCCGACAGCAATTACGCTTCTACGCGCGGCATCATTGGGATCGCGGTGGCTGTACGGAATTCAGACATGACAGCATTCAGATGGTCCAACGTTTCGTCGATGGAAAGCGTGTACATCTCACGCCCATTGTCATAGCCGGTCTCGATGGCGTTCTTGAGATAATGCCCGGCAATCTGGATCGCGAGTGGATCGGTGATGGCTTTGCCCGTCTGCTCTTTGTATTTCACCCAGGCAAGGTGCGGAAGCGAGATCCACACTGAGCGTCCCCCGGCGAGGAACTTGATATCGATGGCGTCGGCATGGCGCGTGGCAATGGCCACAATCACAGCCTGGTAGGTGCAGTGAATCGGCTCGCCCGACCAGCGATCAACGGCTGTGAAATCGTCGTACATGGCAGAAGAAAAAATATACCATGCCCTAACCAGCACCGGTTGAGTTGCCTTCAGCAGTGTTGTTCTGGGTTCAGAAAGTCGTAACGTTGCGCGAGTCGACAGTCATCAGTTCTCAGTCGACCCCTGCGTTCTAAATCGCAGAATCAAAAAATCATCAAATCACGAAATGCCAATCGCCAGTTCCTTTCTCTTGCTGCGCAGTCGCTCTGTCGTTTAGGATTGGACGGTGTCCGGCGCTGTCGCCGGCCTCCTGGTGTGCGGACTCGGCCGGAACCGCGTGGCGACCTCTTACGACCGTCACTCTGATCGACGCTCACATCCAGTCCCATTCTGAAACTCTCATCGTAAAAGATGGGCGCGTAGCTCAACTGGCAGAGCAACTGACTCTTAATCAGTAGGTTGAAGGTTCGATTCCTTCCGCGCTCACCAACTTCTTTGTTTTCAGCGGCGGCTCTCGAAAAATGCCGTTTTCGTTATCGCACACTTGTTACCTAGTTGTTCCCTAGTTTGCATTCGTGCAGTTGCTCTCTCTTTGAAATCAATGGCAAAGGAGTCTCACGGAGCATTGATCCTTATAAAGAGGATGAAGGTTCAACGGATTGAACGAAGGCATAGTGCTCTTGGGATCGCTGCTAGACTCTTAACTTCCGAATAGCCCGTGATAGGGTCGGTAAACTCGCGCACATGCCGGATTCCGGACACCAGCAGCGATTCAGCAGCGCGTGCTTACTATTCTTGCTGCAGCCTTCCAGGCAGAGTGCAGATACACCGATTCTTTCAATGCTTGCAGCCGAGTCCGAGGGGATTCCCTTCTTTAGGCGATCAGTGACCAGCCCCTTTTCTCGACGGTCGCTCGCGTGATTTGGGATCATGCTTGAAACTCTGCAGCGTGATCGGTGGCCCAATCGAGGAATGTTCGTGCAGGCACACCTGTGATCTCCGCAACCGTAGAGGAGACGAAGGCAGGTTGACCGATTCCGGCAGCCCAAGCGTCGAGCAGCATGGTTACGCCCGGAGCAGGAATGACCGCGAGCAGCTCCCGCCGCGCCTCGTCTGGCGAGATCTCTTCGATGCGCAACGGGCGACCGATCACGCGGCCGATTGTGGCTATCTGCTCGAATTGGCTGAGGGATTGAGGCCCGGTCAAAACATATTCCGCTCCGGCGTGTCCATCTTCAGATAGTGCGCGTACCGCAACTGCGGCGATGTCTCGTTCGTCGATCGGGGCTGTAGGAACGGAGAGATAGGGCCAGCGAATGACGTCTTTCGCGCGAATCTGCGGTGCCCACCAGCGCCGTGCATTTTCCGCGAGCATTCCGGGCCGCAGGAAGGTCCACTGAAGCCCTGAAGTCTCGATCAATTGTTCGATTTGCTCTGCAAGTGCTCTCAAGGGATTGGGCTGTTGAAAGAAAGGATGCGGCGTTTTAAGAGGAGCCGACAGGAATACGATGCGTCGTGCGTGCTTCGCGATCCGTTCCACAATGGGAGCGATGGTGGTTGGCGGCGCGACCCACACCAGGAACACTGCATCGATGCTATCCAGGCATTCGTCAAGGGTCTCGGGAAGCGTGAGATCCCCACGTACCACCTCAACTTGTGGCGGCAAACGCGTCGCAGCCGGGTTGCGCGCGAGCGCACGAACTTGCACTCCGGTGGCTGTCAATTGAGAGAGAACCTGGCCACCGACATTGCCCGTAGCTCCGATGACGAGTGTACGATTCATGCTGGTCCCTCCTAATATGCAGAAGTCTTATTGCAGAAGCTTGTGGCAGGTGGGACTAACGGCACGGACATCCACAGCCGTGCCGCAAGTCGATCAAGCGAGAGGTTTACTTATCGTGGCGTTCCCCTTCACTCGTCAGAATTCCGGCAGCGAACCAAACGCCTCCTGCATTGCGAATCAGCAGTACCGGAGTCTCGCACACGCTCGGCGGAGCTGGTGACAAGAAGTCGTCGATTCTAAAGTCGCCGTCGGCTTCGAGCGCTACACCAGTTGAATCGTGTGCGGTGGCTGAGGCAGCCGGTCCACAGAACAATGTCGCATGAACCGTTTGCCCGGCGTTGGTTCCGATGCCGTTGCCTGATGCCAGCAGCAAGCCTCGTCCTTCGATCTTGATACGGCCGTCGGAAGTCACCACAGCTTCAAGAGCCGCGATTCTCCACGGTCCTCCGGGAGGAACTCCCCGGACTATGTTGAGGTTGACCGCACCATTCGCGGTGACGCCGGTGACGGGAACAACACCGATCCCGCCCTTGAACTTGAGACCGGTTTCATCTTGACCGAAAGCGATGCAGGTGGTCATAATAGTGATTGCAAGCAGTAGCCCGCTCGTCACAATTCGACCGCTACCACACTTGGAAAAGTTTGTATTTCTGATCTGTTTCATTCTTTCTCCTTATTTATTGTTGAAAGCTGCTGGCACAACCACCCTGCCGGCTTCACCAGACTCTTCGCCGCAGCAAACGCGGCATTCTCGACACACGCAGTAATGATTGTGTTTCCCAGCTCTTCATGAGCCACAGTAGCCAAGATCCGGCCTCAAGTCATGACGCAGCAGTCATGTTCGCGTGGTGTTTCGGTGGCGACATTCGTTGCGAATCGAGTCTGAACTTGCAGGACGCAAGAGCAGAGGACGCGCGCGCGAAGAGCACGATATTCTGTGCCTGCGCGTACGCGTCCTAACGGCGGCAGATGGGATGAAAGATTATTCGACGCCGCCGCGGAAGAAGAAGTAATCGGCGCTGTATGGCACGAGCGCTTGCTTACCAACATCGCTGGCGACAGAGCATCCATTAGCAGGAGCGGAGCCGCCTTTCGTGTTTAACCGCTGAATGAAGCTGGTTTGGGTCAGAAATTTACCACCCGTCGGCCCTTCGTCTGCGCCAATGACTTGCAGTAGCAAGCAAGCGATGGAGCCGGTGTTAGGGCAGCTCGGTATGTCGGCTGAGGGTTGGATCGCGTGCTGTGTCTGTGCCCACACCTTGCTGGTGTCGAACGAACTCTGCCATGTTGCATTGCCGAAGGCCAGAGGGCTCGGTGCAAACTTGTTTGGTTTTGTATTGGGACTGAGGAAGTGCGTGATGATTTGCACCTGTTGCCCAAAGAAGGTGCTGAAAAGCGTGGCTTCAGGCCGAGCTTGGTTTACCGTCCAGGAGGCTTCAGAACTGCCTTCGCTCGTCGGCAGGCAAACGTATCCCTGTGTTCCGCGTGCGTGCCCCACCAGAAATGCAGTGGCTCCGACTGGTGGCGTGATGAGGGTGGGAGTTGGCGGAGACGCAATGTTCTGTGCCGTCGCTTGATTAACTGCGCCGAAGGCGCATGCAAACACGAGAGCGGCCAGGAAAAAGCTCCGAACTCGCGCAAGTTGTTTTGTTGGTTGAACAACATCAAATTCCATTTATTTTTTCTCCATGTTTTTTGTTTCGTTGTGGGTTAAGAAGAACTGTTACGTCAAAGAATGAAGATCACCTTGAAACGTGTTCGCCTGAACACTCCAGCACAGCTTCAATTGCGCTGCGAATGTGCCGATATCCTCTCGGCAACTTAGGTTCCTCGTTCGTGGACTGCCTTTCAGCGCGACTGACCTTCAACTCCTGGTGGTCCCCGCGAGTGTCGGGGTTCCGTCCGACCCCGCAGCTTGCGCAGGACGGTCTGGTTCCGCCGTCGTCGCATCGTGAGTTTGCAACCTTGTTATTGCTCGTCATCATTTTCTCGATCTGGTTCCGCACCTGATCTGCCGCGCAAAGAAGCGACTGCTATGCCGGAGCGCCCGTCTTGCAGCTCGTATTCAAAAACGAGCCGCAGGCTGTCGCTGAGCGCAAATCGTCCGACGCTGACGCTAGTTACTGTCGAGCCAAACAGCGGATCTCCGGTCTGGAGTATGGCGACAGGAGATGCGCCTCCGGTCAGTTCCACGAACATGCCGTGCGCGCCATTTGCTTCATCAGCTGAGAACGCCACCGCTCCACTGTTGTTAATCGATGGATGTTCGGAGTTAGTGAGAAAGGGACTGTTCGGATTTGTTCTTAGCGTTAAGCCGCGGCCGTTTCCGGTGAAGACGCTGAGGTTTCCATTGCTGAGAAATGCGACATCGGCGACAATGCCGCGCGCATTAATCACCGGATCTTCAAAGGAAACTCCTGGATCCGAAAACGCTGGGCTGCTGGGATCTGCAACAACAGTGATGATCGGCGCAAGAGTGTCATCAACACTGTTTGTGTGATCTTTAGCCGCCCTTGCGACAAAGACTCCCGGGCTGAAATCCTTGAGAAATCCGAGGAACACAACCTCGCCAGAGTTGTTGATCGCGGCATCTCCGAAGCTGCCGAAGTTCGAATTGGTCGTATCGGAAAGGACCGTGAGCGTTTCGCCATCGCCAACAAAAACGGCTAGAGAGCGATTCTGTCGCTCGGCGAAAAACCCAACTATTCCCGCGGCGTTGATGGAAGGCGAGCCCAGGAATCGACCGATCAGCCCTTGTTCGTTGGTATCGACAATCGTTTTGGTCGAAGCTCCATCGCTCGTACGGATTACTCGTTCGTTGATGCCCGCTGTGAGGTTAGCGTCATAGCCAACCACACCTGTGGCATTGATCACCACATCGTCTCCGAAGCTCGCTAGCAGACCATTAGATTCCGAAGCCATGGTTGCAATCTCGCCTTCTTGCCACCTGAAAACGCCCTGCTTGTTATTGCTGTCACTCGCAATGAATGCGACTGCTCCAGCGTTGTTGATCGCCGGAAACTTTGAAAAGGCTGACAGACCCTGAGTGCTATCGCTGACATTCGCAAGCGTGAAATGAGGCTTTTCGGAATTCTGAGCAAAAGTTTGGCTGCCAAGTACCGCAAGCAAAAACACCAGCAGCAGGCGCGGATTGACGTGAATCTTCATCATGAAATCTCCTCTTAACTTGCGTCTTACTTGGGTCGTGTGGCCGCTGTGACCGGTCTGCGCACAGAGTTCATCCGCGCCCAGCCGTTTCGCTGGACGCCGCTGTTTTCAACATTTGCAGCAAGAGTTCCGGCAATTCGTCGAGCGAATGAAAGTTCGCAGTGCGTCCCGATGAGACATGCTCGACTCGTCCCGAATGCTGGCCCATTCCGCTGTCACCGGCGTCCCGAAACTGGATAACGAACGCATTTGCCTGTTGCAATCCCTTCATCACGAGCCGAGAATAGCGGCAGATTCCACTCGAGTCATGACGCAATCGTGGTGTTGAAGTGATGTTTCGGTAGCGAATCCTGTCGACTCATCTCCGACCTGTTCCAATTAGGTCGGCCATCCGTCCCGCTTCATTCGCGAATTCCGAAAATAAGCTGCAGCCCTAAAGCATTGCCGTCATCCAACAATCGCTTTGTTCATGCCAATCGCTAGAGACATTGCGTTCGGCCCATTTCGGTTCGATTTCGCCGATGAGTGTCTGTGGCGCGACACGCAGGCGATCTCACTGCGGCCAAAGGCATTTGCGGTTCTCAAATTACTCGTGGAGCATGCGGGGCGACTTGTCACCACGCAGCAGGTGTTGGATACGGTCTGGCCTGGAACCTTTGTCGGCGACGCGGTTCTCAAGGACAACATTCGACAGTTGCGCGACGCATTGGGCGACGATGCGAGGTCTCCTCGTTACATCGAGACGGCGCACCGTCGTGGCTATCGTTTCATTGCGAAACTATCTGAGCTACCTCCGAACAATCCACATGAGCCAGAGCATATTTCGAAACTCTCACCGAAATTCCTCCCACTTCGCGAGTCAGGAACTACAATTCGCGTGCTCGGTCGCGATGCCGAATTGGGAAATATGCGCGGCTGGTTCAATCGGGCGATGACGGGAGAACGTCAAACTGTTTTCGTCACCGGCGAACCTGGAATCGGCAAGAGCAGCGTCGTTGAGGCTTTTTTGAAAGAAGCTGCGTGCACCCTCGGGCTCCGGGTTGTGCGAGGAGGATGTCTTGAGCAGTATGGCGCAGGCGAAGCATATCTTCCCATATTGGAAGGCTTCTCCAGATTGTGCCGATCGCCTGAGGGAGCTGAGGTCTTGGATTCGTTGCGTCAGCACGCTCCAGCGTGGTTGTCGCAAATGCCATCGTCAGTAGCTCAAGCGGAGAGAGACGGCCTGCACTCTCGTGCAGAAGGAGCAACGCGCGAACGAATGCTCCGCGAAATGGCTGACGCCATCGAGGGGCTCACTTCCCAATTGCCCTTGCTACTGGTTTTGGAAGACTTGCATTGGAGTGATTATTCCACTCTTGATCTCGTATCGTACCTGGCGCGGCGGAGAGATCGAGCACGTCTCATGATCATCGGCACGTACCGCCCGGTCGATGTCATCCTGGGCGAACATCCCCTCAAGGGCGTGAAACGCGAACTGCAGGCGCACGGCTTGTGTCATGAGCTTGCGCTCGAATATCTCGGTGAGGATGTGATAGCGGAGTACCTGGCGGCGAAGTTTCCATCGCATCAGTTTCCGCCGCGATTCCGACGGATGATTCACAGGCGCACCGAGGGGAATCCGCTATTCATGGCGAACATAGTCGATTTTTTTACTGATCAAAAAGATATTGTTGAGGAGCAAGGGACATGGAAGCTGCGCGTTGATCTGGCAGACGTGGAACAGAGGGTTCCGTCGAATCTCAGGGAGTTGATCGAGAAGCAAATCGACCGGCTCAACCCCGACGAACGCATCGTGCTAGAGGGAGCAAGCGTCGCCGGCATGGAGTGTTCATCGGTGGCCATCGCCGCGGGACTTGATGTCCCCACGGAATGGGTCGAGAGGCATTGCGAAGAACTGGCGCGCCGCCACCAATTCCTCTCTCCTGCCTGGCTCGCCCAACTGCCTGATGGAACCGTTACTCCTCGCCATCGCTTCAATCACATTCTCTATCTGGAAGTCGCGTACAGACTCATACCAGCGGCCCGTCGTGCGCAGATTCACCAGCGCATCGCCCAACGCGGAATGGTGATTTATGGCGATCGTACCAATGAAATTGCCGCTGAACTGGCCATGCATTTCGAGCAAAGCCGTGACTGGGAACGAGCCTTGCAATATCTGATCCACGCGGCGGAGAACGCGGTTCGCAAGTCCGCCCATCATGAAGCCGCAGCGCTTGCCAAGCGAGGATTGCTGATACGGAAACCTTTAGCTCCGTCGGTCGAACGGGATCAGCAAGAGATCACGCTGCGCATGATTCTGAGCGTTTCATTGATGGCAATTAAGGGCTTTGCATCGTCTGAATTCGAGGAAGTTTACAACCAAGGCAAGCAGTTGTTCTGGTCGAAGGGCCCGTCGCCGCATTTATTCAACATGCTGTATTTGCTCGGCCTGTTTTACATCACCGGCGGACAAATCACATCTGCTCTGGAAATCGCGAATCAATTATTGGAGCTTGCACAGGGCTTGAACGATCCGACGCTGATTATGGAGGCACACCGGGCGATGGGGGCCACGTTGATCGAACTCGGCAGATACTATGAGGCGTTCGAGCATTCTGATCGCGCTTCTCAGATCTACTCCGCAAACCAGAACCGTCCTTATACTCTGACTATAGGTCATGACTGCAAAGTGCTGACTGAATGCTCCGTGGCGAGAGCATTGTGGGCCCTCGGCTTTCCTGACGCAGCTGTGGAACGAATGCGCGCAGGATTGGCATTCGCCAAAGAGCTCTCTCACCCGCAGAGCTTGATCGGAGCCTCTCACCTTGCTGCCCAGCTTCACCAACTCCGAGGCGAGCCCCTGCTAGCGAAAGAGCACGCCAACGCGGTCGTCCAGCTAGCAGACGAATACGGGTTGGAGTTCTGGGCAGCTATCGGCAAAATCGATTTAGGCTGGGCTGATGCCGAACTGGGTGATGTCGAACGCGGAATCAAGCAAATGCAACAGGCCATAGCAGCATTCGAAGCGACTGGCAGCAAACTCTGGTTGCCATACTTCTTGGGGCTGCTGGCTGATCAATTCGCCAAGACAGGATGCATAGAAGAAGGTTTGGCAACCGTTGCGAAGGCTTTAACGATCGCTGAGCATAGCGGCGAGAGGTACTCGTTGGCTGAGCTGCATCGTATTAAGGGAGAGCTATTGATCAAGTCTGCCGGGCAATCTTGGGTGAGGAGCCTTGCACCAAATACGAATGCCGAATCAACAGAAATTTCTCCGTCCTTAGCCCAGGCGCAGTCCTGCTTCGCAGAAGCTCACGCTATCGCGAAACAGCAGCAGGCGGTCTCCTGGGCGTCGAAAATCGTCTCTAGCACGGAGCGTCTCAAGCAAAATATGGCGTGGGGAAACTGGGTAACACACTAGGTAACAACCTTGGCTAAATCTGCCTACTGATGACTACGAAAACGCTTGGGAAACCGCTGAAACCATTGATTTGCGGCCCGCTGATCGAAAATCAGTAGGTTGAAGGTTCGATTCCTTCCGCGCTCACCAACTCTTTTATTTTATTTTCAGATGCTTGCACTCGAGCTCTATAACTACAAATCGGATCCGCAGGAACGCGAGAACATCTATGGGGAGCGCAGCGCCGCTAGTCTTCAGGCGCAATTAGAGCAGCGGTTGCCTCGTTGGTACATCAACACGACCGGCGTCGCGCCATCCGATAAAGATCAACGCAATTGCCCACCGTTTTATGCCGGTCGGCATGCACCCGGCTCGGGCTGGCAGCAAGCATTGCTGGATGGATGAGATATGGCGGAGTTTATTAGGAATCACTTATGACGGTTGCTCGAATGCTGAAGCCCACACCAGAACTCGAGGCTATCACACGCAAGCTATGTGTTCTCGCATTTGGTTTGCTCATAGCTTTCGCCTTAGTTGAATCAGCCATAGGCCAGATTGGCTCCTCTACCGAGACGCCGAACCGCACTGAAATTCTCTTCCTCGGCACCGCCGGCGGACCGCCGCTGCGCCTGGACCGCTCGGAACCCTCGACGCTCCTCATCGTCGATGGCCGCGAATATCTCATCGATTGCGGCATCGGCACCATGCGCCGCATGCTGCAGGCCGGCATTCAATCCGAGCAGATCAAGACGATCTTCTTTACCCATCTTCATTCCGATCATGATCTCGGGCTAGCCGATGTAATGGAGAATGATTTTTTCGAGCTGAGAGGCACCAATTCCAGGGAACGGATTGCGATCTATGGCCCGCCTCAGACTAAGCAACTTGTGGACGCCGCTTTTGAATACATCTCGATTCCATTTCGTGTCTTCGCCGCAGAGCCACCCTCGGCATACACCAAGGGTGCTGACGGGAAGCTCATCAGCCCATTCGTGACGCACGAAATCGAGAACGACGGCGTGATTTTTCAAGACGACAAAATTCGTGTCATCGCCGCCGAGAACACTCATTACGCACTGATGCCGGCGGAATCGCGGAAACAGATGAAGTCATATTCCTACCGAATCGAAACGCCGCACGGGGTAGTTGTCTTCACTGG
>Ga0134125_10010272_pt1 | contig 10515 bp, 14 predicted proteins | sample KB31751_FD_96464 | JGI IMG/M metagenome (GOLD analysis project Ga0134125, IMG submission 96464) | Terrestrial soil microbial communities with excess Nitrogen fertilizer from Kellogg Biological Station, Michigan, USA - KB3-175-1 | ecosystem: Environmental > Terrestrial > Soil > Unclassified ... | reverse complement strand
CATCGTTTTGCCGGGCTTGCCGAAGCGCTGCATGTGCGTGGGATGGGAGACGCCGTTACCCGGTTTGGAAAACCACAGGCCGAAGCGGCGGGCGGCCGAGCGGAGAAAAAGGTGGTCCTCGGCGTTGCGCTCGTCCGCCTGGAGCAGGTTGTGGTCGACGTACTGCACGCTGACCTCGGTACGCGCCCGGTCCAGGCCCAACGCCTCCAACTCCAGCATCACCAAAGTGCCGGTGGCGTCCTGGGTCAGTGTCTGGTCGACTCGCAGGGCCACCTCTAGCCCTTCGACCAGGTCACCGCTGACAAAGTGAGCCTCGATGAGCTGTCGCGCAACGTTGCGACCCATCCGCCTGCCTCCTCCACGCCATGCGGTCAGTGACCCCCAGATGATCAACGGCTAGGCAACAGCACGGCATCTGCTCCGGACAGCCCGCCGCTGGTCGAGCACCATCGCCCGGGGCGCTGCCGCCATCCACCATCACCCCGCCTCCCTGTTCCGTCACCGTAACTAACCCCACTAGACACTATATCGTGTTACGATGCGAAGTGGGTGGATGGTTCGGCGCCGAGCGCCAAGCCTGGAGACACCCAGGAGGTGTGTCGTGCTCAGCGAGCGCAAGCCACTGCCGGAGGCCCAGTTCCCGTTGCAGATCGAGGATCCAGACCTCGGCCGCTCCCTCGAGGCCGTCGAGCCGCACCCACCGCGCGATCACCACCGGTGGGCCTTCCCGGTTGGGGTCATCCTCGCGGCAGTGCTCACCGTGCCCGGTCCGAGCGCCCTGCCAGCAGCCGAGATCACCGCTCGGAGCAGGCCGCCAAGGCCGCGGATCCGGCGCAATGCCGCCCCCTTCCCCGTGGGCAGATCCTCGCCGAGGTCGCGGTCGGCGTCCGGCCACCGTCAGGCTGCATGACCAGCATCGGAGGTGCGGACCGGGTCGGATGCGGGTTCAGCGCGGCGCATTCAGCAACCGGATCAAGGCCTGAGGGCCGAGAGCCTGAAGAGCAAGGAGGAAGCCTGATGACGTCGTCCACCTCGTCGGACCTGGCCCAGGATCGAACCGATGCCGCCAGATGCATGGAGGCGTCCATCTTGTTCTGTGGACGGCCACTGACGGCCGTGGCCGCCGGGCGCACGATGCGCGCCGTGGGTCAGCTGCTCAACGCGGTGAGCCTCGCGCTCGCCGCCGACGGCCGCTCCGTGCCACCGCCGGTGCGCCAGGCGGCGTTGCGGGTCGCTGATCAGCTTCAGCGCACGCGCGCAGTGTCCTCGGGTGACGAGGCTGCCGACGATAACCCCATTGGGCCATCCGACCGACGTAGCGCTCAGCGTCGACGCAGCGGCCCCTCGACGACCCGCACCGGGCCGGTGCCCTACGCGAGTTCAATCAAGATGGGTCGCATGGGATGACGACGCACGCCGAATCGGCAGTTCATACACACCTTCTGGACAACGCAGCCCGGCGTTGACCGGCCGGAATACCACGATGGGACGTGAATATCATGACTGACGGCAATGCCGAGGACCACGAGACCGAGCGGACGGCAGCCGCCTCCGGGCCACCTTCCTCCCCCATGGTGACCACGGTGAAGGTGGGCCGGGTCTATGACCGGACAACGGATCAGGACGGGAACCGAGTGCTGGTCGATCGCCTGTGGCCACGCGGAATAAGCAAATCCAAGGCCGACATCGACGAGTGGTGCAAGCAGGTCGCACCGTCGACGGCGCTACGCAAGTGGTACAGCCATGACCCGCAGCGGTTCGCTGAGTTCCGGCGCCGCTACCAGACCGAACTCGCCTCAGGGGAGCACGCAACGGCCCTGGCACACTTGCGCGAGTTGGCAACAGGCCAAACGCTAACGCTGCTGACCGCGAGCAAAGACCCGCCCATCAGCGAGGCCGCCGTCCTCGCCGAACTACTCCAGCAACGACCACCACGATCTATCAGTTGATGCCCGATGTTTCCCAGCTGCAAGGGTCGCGTGAGACGTCGACAGCCGCGTGAACCGTGGTCCAGCGCGACCACGGCATCGCTGAGCGCCTCCTGCCACGCCGGTGTTGTGGTCACCGAAGACAGGAGCTACCGCAGACGGGGGGGCCAAACCTGCGGAGGTGCTCCCGTGGACCCTCGACCGGGACATCGTGTCAGTGGCGTCCCCGGCGGCTGAGAGGGTCCTCGAAATCCGGCTTCGTCAGAGGTTGATAACGCCGTCATAGCCGCACGCCCATGCTGCTCCGGGGGAACGCGCCTCGTGGCTCCGGCGCCTTGGTTTCCACCTCGTTATCCCCGCCGTTGTCGAGTCCGAAGTTCGGATAATCCTGAGCAATGACGCCTACTTGAGGCGTGACAGAGGACCCCCGCCGGGCGTGTTCAGCTGACATTCATTGGTTTCCGGTGATCTGCCGTTGTCTTGGTACCGCGGGGCCGTCGGTCGACCGGTCTACTGCGGTGGTGTCGGATGGGTTGATCGTCGGACCGTCCGCCAGTGTGATCAGTTCGGTGTCGGCGCACCCAAAGCCAATGCGGTGCCGACTGTGGGTGCAGGGGGATCGCGGAGCAGCCGCAGCCCGCGGGCGGCGAGAAGCTCGGGGGCCAGCGCGTCCGGTTCTGGTTGAGAGACCGGCACGCCCGAGCTGATCCAGCCCGCCATCGTCCTCAGCGGGGTGTCGCGGTCGAGTGCGCGAGTTCCAGCGTCCAGGTGGTGCCCACCGAGCGGCACCACACCGCAGCCAGCAGGCTCAACCACGCGCCGGTGGCGGCGCGGCTGAGCGACCGCTCGACCCTTGTGAGCTGGCCGGCCAATCGACTGCGGGCTGCCTCGGAGTCACCTAGCCTGGGGCGAACCGGATGGAGGAGTATGTCGGTGGAAGTCAAGGAGGCCCGACTGGCCGGGATCGGGTTGCGACGCAATGTTCGTGACCGCACAGGGTCAGCGCATCGTTGTGGTCTGGCAGCGCAGTGCCTAGCACGTAGTGCTCTACGCCCCAAGAGAACACCGACGCCTGTGCGGCGACCGTGGAACTGACCGCCGCGCAGCCCCGGCAGCCACCAGAGTGACGAACCGAGCGTTCGCCGTTGACACTGCCATGACCGCCGCCTACCAGTCCGCGCCTGCGCCGGCTCTTCGGAGGTTAGATTGTGCAAGCTGAACCAGTGACCGGCCCCGTGGCTTACCACGGTGAGGGGCCGGTTTGGTCGATGCAGTGGGGGGGCCTGCGTTGGGTGGACATGCTGGCCGGTGATGTTCTGTCCCTGGCGGGCGACGGCGCGATCACGCGGCGCCATGTCGGCAAGGTGGCCGCCGCTATTCGCCCTCGCCGCGAGGGTGGTGCGGTCCTCGGCGTTGAGCGGGGCTTCGCGTTGGAAGACGCCGACGGGACGCTCACGCACCTGGACGAGTTGTGGGCTGATGACCGCGTGCGGATGAACGAGGGAGGCTGCGATCCCGATGGCCGCTTCTACTGCGGGTCGATGGCTTACAGCCAACAGCCCGGTGCTGGTGCGCTGTACCGGCTTGATCCGGACGGCTCCGTGCGTGTGGTGCTGGAACAAATAACTATTTCGAACGGTCTGGAGTGGAGCCCGGACGGTTCCCTTGCCTACTACAACGACACAGCTACTCACCGCATTGACGTCTTCGACTATGACCGGGATGAGGGATTGACTGGGCGGCGCCCATTTGCAGAGATCCCCGCAGAAGACGGCCATCCCGATGGCTTGACCGTTGACGAGCACGGCGGCGTCTGGGTGGCACTCTACGACGGCGGTGCAGTGCGGCGTTACACCCCTGAAGGTGCGCTCGACGAGGTGATCGAGCTGCCCACCAGGAAAGTCACCGCCTGTACCTTCGGCGGTCTCCACTTGGACCAGCTATTTATCACCACGTCACGAGAAGGCCTCGAGCCAGGGATAGACCCATGGGCGGGCTCATTGTTCCGAGCCGTCGTCGGGGTGACCGGTCGCCCGGTTCGACAGTTCGTTGGGTAAACGAGTCTCCCGCCACTAGCTCCTGCGTGCCTGGCGGTGGGCCGGGGGTACCTTTCCGGGTGCGGGCGGGGGCAAGGCGCTGAGCGCATGCCTCCGGGTCGGTACGGCCACATCGGCTCGTGCTCGCAATCCCAGTCCATGGTTATGTGATCGGCATGAAAGCAAGTTTTCGTTTGGGGCGCATCGCGGGGATCCGCATCGGGGTCAATTGGAGCGTCTTGGTCATTTTTGCGCTCATCGCCTGGGGACTGGCGGCGTCGCGCTTCCCGGCTGCTTACCCGCAGTACGGCACCGGCGCTTACGTAGCTGCTGGACTCCTCACCGCGGTGGCCTTCTTCGTCTCGCTGCTGGCTCATGAGTTATCACACGCGCTGGTGGCGCGGCGCAATGGCCTACGTGTGGAAGAAATCACGCTGTGGCTGTTCGGCGGAGTAGCCCGGCTATCCGGGGAAGCCCGGAGCCCCGGCGCCGATCTGCGCATCGCCGGGATCGGCCCATTGGTAAGCCTGCTGCTCGGCGCCGTGTTCTTGATGGTGGCTGAGCTGCTCGCGGCCAGTGGGTCCGACCTCGTAGTGGCCGGCTTCGGGTGGCTGGGCGCCATCAACATCTTCCTCGCGGTGTTCAACGCGATCCCAGCAGCGCCTCTAGATGGTGGACGGCTGCTGCGCTCGATCATCTGGTGGCGCACCGGCGACCGGCTCAAGGCTATCCAGTGGTCCAGTCGGGCCGGCGAGGTCTTCGGCTGGATCCTTGTGGCCCTAGGCCTAATCATTTTCTTCACCCGGGCCGACTTCGGCGGTCTATGGTTCGCGCTGATCGGCTGGTTCTTGATCGGAGCGGCCACTGCGGAAAGCCAGCAGGCCACTGTCCGCAACCAGCTCGGCCAGCTAGCCATCCGCGACGTTATGACTCCAAATCCGATCACCGCGTCAGGATTGATGACCGTGGCAGATTTGCTGAGCAGCGACCTAATCCGGCACCGGCACTCGACATTCCCCGTGACCGAGAACGGTCGAGGACCGGTCGGCTTGGTCACCTTCAACCAGATCCGGCAAGTGGAGCCACAGGACCGGGCCACCACCCGACTACGAGACATCGCTTGCCCCATGGAGCAGCTGGCACAGGCCCGACCGGAGGAGCCGGCGGCCGATTTGCTGCCCCGGCTCAGTGAGTGCGCCGAAGGGCGCGCCCTCGTGCTCTCCAACGGCGTACTGGTCGGCATCATCTCACCATCCGACATCAACCGCGTCCTACGTCGGATAGGCGCCACCGGCCACGACGAACGCACATAGGCAGGCGGGACCTAGCATGGCCGCGGCGTCGTGGTTGCTGTAAACCATCCGGTGCGCTTCGGTCTCGCCCCACAGCCCCAGCTGTAGGACACCAGCCGGGGCCGTTGCGTGCCTGGATTCCGCGCTGTTCGGTGTCCGATCGCGCTACCGCTACTTGTTGTCGGCGCGTCCTTGGATGGCGTCGAGCGCCGACCTGGCGGGCGGGGTTTGGCCCTTTTGTTTCTGTTCTGGTCCTGTTTCGGCTTCTTGGCCTCGCGGCCGCCCTTGTTCTTGCTCGCCATCGCTGTCTCCGCTGGCTCACGTCGTCGGTTGGTGCGCGTGGGAGCGCCATCGGATCCAAGGAAGCGGTGGGTCCTACAGACCGACCAGGGCCGGTCCTGTTCACCATGCTCCAGTCCCGACCAAATAGCGACCATCGATCCAGGATCCGGCAGATGACCTGAGTTCAGGGCCCTTTGCTCGCTACTGTGAATGTCGCGGTCGTGGTCTCAGGGTAGCGCTTGACGGGAAGGCTGGTGGTGCGGCACCGAGGCGAGCACCGCGCCGTAGACTATGCCGCCCGGAACGATGGTATCGTTGCTAGCTATTGTGCCATACTCCGTCTATTGTGGGCGTGTTCTGACAATGGCTTCGGCTACGGCGCTTATAGCGTCGGCCACTGCTAGAGTGGCGTGGATTTGCGCTTTAGCTAATTCCGCCGGCCCCGCAAGCCTGTTGAGGTTTCGGAATCTTTCGTCACTATCACGCATCCGTTCCATCCGTTGTCGGGCAGACGGTTACGTGTTCTTTTCCAGCGGAAACTGGCTGGTGGGATTGCTCTGAGCTGTGAAGGCGGCCCGCTGGGCCGTCCAACGGGGCAGCTGGGTGGTCCGGGTGCTCAATCTGGGCCATGACCTGCTCGGCTAATGCTCGGGGTGGGCGTTCGGCGCGGGTCGGGTAGTCCTCGGAAAAGATCAGCGCGCCGGCGGGCAGGGTGTCGTCCCAGTGGTGTTGGCGTACGGCGTGCAGGAACGAGTTGAGTTGGCCGATGTGGTCGCCGTGGCGCTGGCGGCCGGCCAGCTCGGCGTGTAGGTCGGCCAGGTAGCGCTCGAGCACCGCCCGGTCGATCCCGGCCAACGCACTCGCGCCGATGCGGTCGAGGAACCGGGCGAAGTGGGTCAGAGCCCGGAGCCCGCGGCGGGCAACCTCCAGGCCGAGTCCGGTGCCCAGCCGCCAGCGCAGCCAGCGTTTGACCAGCTCATGCAGCCAGGGCTGACCGATTGCGGTGAAGTCGAGTCGTTGATTGCCGGCGAACCCGAGTCGACGCATCTGCCAGACGTCGCGGGCGAACTCGGCCTCCCAGCCGCCGGCCTCGACCAGGTCGGCCACCTGGGCGACGGGCGTAGACCAGCAACGACCGCATCATGGAGTGCGTTGGCCGCCCAATCCGGGCGAGCCACTCGTCCTTGGTCAGCTCCAACAGGGAACTCGCGTTCGCGGTGACCAGTGCCCGGACCAGGGCCACGACCACGGCCGGGAGCGTCTTGGTGGTGCGCTGATCGCGCCGGCACTGCAGCGCGTACTGGATCTCCAGGCGCAGCTGCGGGGTCAGCCCGCCAACGCGGACGATCTGATCTTCAGTGATCTCCACTCTGGCGAAGCGTTCGACGAAGGCCGCCACGTCGGGGCGTTTGTTGACCCTCCAGGTGTTGGCGTGGGTGTGACAGAACGGCAGGTCTGCTTGCGGCCACAACGGGCAGTCGATGATCGCGCAAACCGTGCCCGGCGTGGGTTGCTTGATCGCCGGCGGGTTGGCTAACCAGCCGTCCAGGTCCGGTCGCCCAGCGCGGTCCCAGTGCTGGTGGTGCAACTGACACATGCCGCCGCGGGCCACGCCGTAGCCACAACCGTCGACCCGGCAACAGCTGTTCGTCCGCTGTGCCTCGGCTTCGCCAAGTGCAACAAGGCCTCTTGTGACGCTCCAACACACCGATAGCGGATCGGCTGCACGTTATCGGAATGGGTGGAAAGCTGACTCAGGATGAGTCGTGTTGTCGTGGTGGGTGCTGGGTTCGCCGGGATGGCGGCCGTGCGGGAGCTGCGCGAGTCAGGTGGTCAGGTCACGTTGGTTGACCGCCACATCTATAGCACCTTTCAGCCGTTGCTCTACCAGGTCGCGACGGGCGGATTGAACCCTGGTGACATCGTCTACCCGACGCGTAACTTCGTCCGCCGCCATGGCGCGCGGTTTCGCCGCGGCAGCGTGACCGCCATCGACACACACGCCCGGGAGTTGGTCCTCGATGGTGGCGCGCGTTTGGGATACGACTATCTACTGCTGGCCAGCGGAGTCACGACCAACTATTTCGGTGTGCCCGGCGCGGCTGAGCACACCATGGCCTTATACACCCGTCAAGAAGCGATCATCCTGCGGGACTGCCTGATGGCCGGCCTGGAAGCTCTCGCCGCCCGGACCGGAACCGGGGACCTCACCGCTGTCATTGTCGGCGGCGGCGCCACTGGTGTAGAGACCGCCGGCGCAATGGCCGAACTGCGCAACGCAGCAGTCAAGACTGCCTTTCCCGAGATCACCCCGCGCCAAGTGAACATCATGCTCCTCGAACAGGGCCCGGAGCTGCTTGCGCCCTACCCTCCCCGGCTTCGTCGCTACGCCCTCGCCCAGCTGCGCAAGCGGGAAGTGCAGGTGCGGCTGGACACTGCTGTTCGCGAGGTCACACCCCACACGGTCGTCCTCGGTGACAACACGATGCTGCGCGCCGACCTCACGATCTGGGCCGCCGGCGTCACCGCCTCCACGGCCGTACATAAGTGGGGCCTGCCGCAAGGTCGCGGCGGCAGAATCTTCGTCGATGATCACCTGCGAGTAGCCGGCCACCCCGAGATCTTCGCCGCCGGCGACCTCGCGCTCATCGACGGACAACCCTTGGCGCAGCAGGCCCAGCCAGCCATCCAGACCGGCACCCACGCCGGCCGGCAGATCCGTCACCTCTTAGCTGGCCAAGCCACCCAACCGTTCCACTACCGCGACAAAGGCAGCATGGCCACCATCGGCCGCAACGCCGCCGTCGTCGCACTTCCCCACGGCGTGCGCCTCAGCGGCGCCCTCGCCTGGCTGGCCTGGCTCGGCCTTCACATCATCATGCTGCTAGGTAACCGTAACCGGCTCTCAACCCTGCTGAATCTGTCCTGGCGCTACCTCGCCTGGCCCTCGGGCAACAGCCTCATCGTCGGAGACCTCCCAGACCAGGACCAACACGACCGCCACGAAACATGATCCAGTAAGCGGGGGCGCAGCACCGTCAGCCACGACACCTGCACCGGACTGCCACCGCGCCACTGCGACGCACTGACGCAACGGCAGTACCGCCCGCGTACCGAACTGAGCTGGAACCCCCGTAACGGGAACCTTCACCGGGCGGTCGTCACCGCATCCGCAGGCGGCACATTTCCACAGCTCGGCTATGACCCGCGCATTCCCGTAAGCCCTGCCCTATTTAATGCCTGGTGAAGGGAGGCTATCCGCTACACTTCGATCACGGGTGAGCTCCCGGTCGGCTATTATCGGTGCAGCACTGATCTTCATGACCTCACCGCGCAACGCGAAGCCCTGTCCCGCCTCGGTGTTGCGCCCGAACGGATCTATGTCGATCACGGGTTCACCGAACCAATCGCGACCGACCGGGCCTGCGCGAAGCACTCGCCGCGGTCCGCACTAATGGCAGAGTCGGATATCAGAACTGTCCGAATGTCGTTGTGATCGCGTGATGCTGGCCTGGTCCAGGGGCAATGCCACTAACTTAAGGGAAGGTTTTCGCAGGTCAGAGGCGGTTTGAGGATATCGGGACCAGAGGCTGTGGGCCTGCCGTGGCGCGCTTCGCGCAAACGCTACCTGCGGCTTTGCAAACGAGGGTCAACCCAAGCTGTCGACCCGGGGCGCCATCGTCCCTGCTTGGCGCTTGCACACCCACCCTGAGCTGGGCAAAGGCTTAAGTTAGCGGCATTGGGTCCAGGGGTGTGGGAATTAGGTCCGGCCGCTGCTGACGAATGCCACGATCGTGTCGAGTTCGGGTTCGTAGCCGTCGGTGGTGTCGACTTCGATGAACGGCGCTTCTATCGAGACTCGGTCGAACTGGTTGTGACCTACTTCCGCCTGGTCGGGATCGGGATGCGCCTGCCTCACTGGATTTTGCTTCTTGCGTCGCAGTGTCCGCTCCCGTGCTAATTCGGGGTCGGCGGCGCAATGGACGATGCGAATCCGGGCGAGGTCTTGCAGCGGTTCTAATCCCGGTCGCCACACCCGGTCTTGGAACGCTGCCTCGGCCACGGTGGTGACCCCGGCTTTGAGCAGTAGTTTCAGGACACCGAAGAAGGTCGGCAACGTGCGTGTTGTCAGCTCGTCGCCTGGTCTCGGGGCGAATCCGGGGGTGGCGTGGACCATGCCTTCTTTGATCTCATCCCGGCAGATCGCCGGGCATCCCAGGGCCGAGGCGATTGCGTGCGCGAGTGTGGTCTTTCCCGTCCCCGGCGGACCGCTGATCACAATGATGGTGGGCAAGGAAATTGTTGACGATGACCACACTCAATGCGCCGCACCCGCCAGATCACCCCGCTCCAACCCCGCCTCCAACCCCCGCCCACAGGCCCCGTTTGACGGCGGGATCATGCACCTAACGGGACAGACATGCCCAGGTACGACGACTTGCTGCCCTCAAGCCGGGAATCAGCGCCGGAGACACCGGCCGGCTCGGTGCCACCGCCACGCGGACGATTGAAGATGAAGGCCCGCTGACAGGTAGAGGCAGCACCTTGGCGGCGCCAGCTCCACGCGCTGAGAGCTAGCTGGACGGCATACCTGATGAACTACCGCAGGTCGGACTCGCTGCGCTGACAGCCCAGGCACAACCCTGCCTGGGGAATGACCTCCAGCACGGCGAGGGGGATGTCCGCGTGGCAGGCGTGGCAGCACCCGTAGTGCCCGGTGATCATGCTTCTAGGGCCAGCTCGATATCGGTCATCGCCTGCCGGGCCCCGTTGGCCACCAGGGCGGCTACCTCGTGTCGGGCTCGGCCGGCGTTGGTGTCCGCGGCATCGGTGTCCAGCGCCCTGCCGTCGGTTACCCGCAGCTCGATGAGCTGTTCGAGCCGGAAGGCGCGCTGCTCGAGCAGCATCCCTCGCAGGGTGGAAAGGTGCGGCGCGAGCCGCTCCTGGGGGTGCCGGTGTCGACCGGTGGGCTGGGTG
>Ga0134125_10010270_pt1 | contig 10516 bp, 9 predicted proteins | sample KB31751_FD_96464 | JGI IMG/M metagenome (GOLD analysis project Ga0134125, IMG submission 96464) | Terrestrial soil microbial communities with excess Nitrogen fertilizer from Kellogg Biological Station, Michigan, USA - KB3-175-1 | ecosystem: Environmental > Terrestrial > Soil > Unclassified ... | reverse complement strand
CGAGTTCGACCAGGATGCCGCCGAGCTTGGCGTCGTCGTGCACCAGGTCGTTGGGCCACTTCAAATCGATGCCGGTCGCGCCGCAATCGTCCAGAGCGTTCGCCGCCGCGATGCCGACTGCCAACGACAGTCCCGCCAGCGCTGCATAACCGCTGCCAAAACGTTTCAGGCACGAGAACTGCAGATTGGTCGCCGGCGGCGAAATCCATTGCCGCCCGCGACGCCCGCGTCCGGCATCCTGCCAATCCGCGAAGACGAAGGAACGATCCGGCATGTCGCCCGCGCGCCGCAGGCACTCGCTGGAGGTCGAGTCGAGGCGCCAATGGTTTTCGATTCCGCCGATCCGGCGCCGGATCGCGGCGGGCAGGGCCGCACGGATCGCGGCGGGATCGAGCCATTCCAGGGGAGGCGTCAGGCGGTAACCCGCCTCGCCGGATTGGACGTCCAAACCCGCCGCCCGCAATGCCTCGATCTGTTTCCACACCGCCGCCCGCGAGATGCCCAGCCGCCGCGCCATGTCGGGGCCGGCGTGGCAGTCGCCCGAAGCCAGCAGCGCCAGCACCGCAGGCTCGCCCGCCGCCCCGCGCGTGCCTTTGCGGCTCGCTGGCACACGCTGGCGGGATGTGTCAGTATGGGATTTCAACATGCGCTGATTCCGGGGGCTGCATGAGACGCTCGTCGTTGTGGTTGACAGTGTTGCTGGTCGGCGGCGTGCCGTTGACGGCCGCGGCGGTCGATTATGGCCCGAATGCGCCGCTGCTTGCCGCGGACACCAACGCTCCGCAATTGCCCGGCTCGCAAGTGACGGCGGCTGCGCGCGGCGAAATGCCGAAGCCGGACGCCATGGCCGACAGTGAAGAGGGCGGTGGCGATTCCGCGCCCGGTCCTGCGCCGGCACCCGAACGCATGATGCCTTCCAGCGCGTCGCCGCGTCCCGCCACTCCCGTGCACGGCATGGCCCCTGCGGCCAGCAACAAGCCGCATGCGTCCGCGACCCGTCCGGTGCCTGCGCTGCCCACCGCTTCGTGGCAATCCCTGCTGCCGGGTTCGATCCAGTAGGGGTTCGATCATCCGTGATCGCCGCGTGCGGACGTTTTTCGCAGCGAACAACTGGCCGTGATCTGCGCAAGATCAGAGCGGCCGTCCCTGGCCCGGCTTTCCACAACCGCCGCTGCGCCAACATTGGCTCGTCCCGGCATCTCTCCCCTCGCGGCCCTCACATCTCCGCGAAGCTCACATGGAAACACGCGCCCCCGAGTTCGCCCGAACGGTCGACATGCAGCAGGCCGCGATAGCCGCGCACGATGTCGTCGACGATCGCCAGCCCGATGCCGTGCCCCTGGACGCGTTCGTCGCCGCGCACACCGCGCTGCAGCACCTTGTCCAGTTTCTCCGGCGGAATGCCGGGACCGTCGTCCTCGACCCGGATGTCCAGCCCCGCGCGCCATGAACGCGGATCGACCGGCGCGATTCGCACCACCCGCAGCAGCACCTGGTGGTTGGCCCACTTGAAGGCGTTCTCGAGCAGGTTGCCCAGCAGTTCCAGCAGGTCGCCTTCCTCGCCGTAGAAGCGCGCACCTTCGTCGATGTCGAATTCGCACAGGATGTTCTTGGATGCGTACACCCGTTCCAGGCTGCGCACCACCGCTTCGGCGTGGGCCTGCACGGCGACCGGCGGCGCGAACGTGGAATGCCCGGAAGCCTTGGCGCGCGCGAGCTGGTAGGCGACGATCTGGTCCATGTGCTGCACTTGGTCCAGCATGTCCTCGCGCAATTCGGCTTCCCCATCGGGGGATTCCAGCCGCGAACGCGCCACCGCCAGCGGCGTCTTCAGGCTGTGCGCCAGATCGTCCAGGGTGTTGCGATAGCGCTTCAGGTGCTCGCGCTCGCTTTCGATGAAGCGGTTGAGTCCCCGCGTCAGCACCTCGACTTCGCGCGGATAAGGCCCGACAAGGCGTTCCGCGCTGCCGCGTTCGATCCTCACGATGTCGCGCGCCACCCGTCGCAGCGGCGAAAAACTCCAGCGCAAGAGGATCTGCTGCAGCACCAGCAACGCCAGTCCCAACGCCGCCAGCCAGCCGAACAGCGTGCGCCGGTAGGCGGTCAGGCCTGTGTGGAACAACGCGTCGTTTTCGGCGATGTAGATCGTCAGGTGGTAACCGTGGGCGCCTTGCAGTGGAATCCAATCGATCCCTTGACTCAGGACGTACAGCGGCCCCGCGGAAGTATCGACCGGACCCTCGAATTTCGCCGGCCCGGGCGGCAGCAATGTATCGAACGGCAGGTCGCGGCCGAGCGTCGACTGCGTCTCGAAAAGAACCCCTTTCTGCCCCACGATCACGGCGTACAACCCGGAACCCGGCCGGCCGAAATCCGGATTGGGCGGCGTCACGTCCGGCGGGATCACCCGTTCCGAGCGGCTGCTGACGTCGATGCCGGAAAGATACGTGTAGGCGTAGCTCTGCAGCTGCGCGCGCAGGGCCTCCATGGCCGCATGCGTGTACGCGCGATCCAGCGCGAAGCCGGTGATGCCGAGAAACCCCACCAGCACCAGCAAGGTTGCAATGATGGAACGCGAGACCAGCGACAGCGGCCTGCGTGAGGCAGTGTCCTCGGAAGCCATCCAGCCAGACCCTTCGTGCAGTCAACGCGGACCGCAATGATCACCATGATCGCCGCGGGCACCCTGCACGCGCAACTGCGGGAACCGCCACCGGCGGCTCATTCGGCGGGCGTTTCATCGCGTGCGATCGCGAAACGGTAGCCGCGGCCGCGCACCGTTTCGATCGGTTTCAGGCTGCTCTCGGGATCGAGCTTGCGGCGCAGTCGGCCGATGAACACTTCCAGCACGTTCGAATCGCGGTCGAAATCCTGCTGGTAGATGTGCTCGGTGAGATCGGCCTTCGAGACCAGTTCGCCGGCGTGCAGCATCAGGTATTCCAGCACCTTGTATTCGTAGCTGGTGAGGTCGGTGGGCTTGCCTTCGACCGTGACCGTCTGCGCGGTGGTGTCGAGGCGGATCGGTCCGCACGACAGCACCGGCTTGGCCCAACCCGACGCGCGCCGCACCAGCGCATTGATGCGCGCCAGCAGTTCCTCGACGTGGAACGGCTTGACGAGGTAGTCGTCGGCGCCGAATTTCAGCCCCTCGACCTTGTCCTGCCACGAGGAACGCGCGGTCAGGATCAGGACCGGATAGCTGTGGCCTTCCTTGCGCAGCATCTCGATCAGCTCCATGCCGGACAGCTTGGGCAGGCCGAGATCCACGATCGCAAGATCGAACGGCACTTCGCGCCCGAGGTAAAGCCCCTCCTCGCCATCGGCGGCGGCATCCACCGCGAAGCCGTCACGCTTCAGGCGCGCGGCCAGCGTTTCACGCAGCGGCGCTTCGTCTTCAACCAGCAGGATACGCATCAGTGTCCTCCTTGATCGGATCTGGACTTGCTCGAATGGCTTTGAGTCTGCGGATTCGAATGCAGTTGCATCACCTGCACCTTGCCCTGCGGGGTCAGCACCTTGATTCGATACACGTTGGTTTGCCCACGCGACACGGTATCAGCCGCAAGGATATGCCCGCGCGTCTGATGCTGCACCTGCCGGACGGCTTGCTCCAGGCTGGCCGGATGGGCAGCAGCCGGAGGCGGAGGCGCCGAACGCGGCGGCTTTGCCGACGCGCCGAGGGCGCACGCCATCAGGACGCCCGCCAGCATCATGGAAAAAACACGGATTTTCATGGCCGTCGCGGGCCTCGCGCAAAACTTCAGCCCCCGATCATGCGGCCACCCATTGAATTCGTGCTGAACACGCCTGACGGCCGCGGCCACGCGGCCGTCAGGCGGCGCGGCGCTCGACGCGTGACCGGACTTCGTCCAGCGCGGCGGCGACGGCTTCCCAACCCGCATCGGCCGCATGCGTCCGCTCCGAGAGGACCCGCCGAAAGGCCTTGCCGCCGGTCTCGCCGTGGAAAAGCCCGAGCACGTGGCGCGTGATTGCCGCAAGCCGCACCCCGTCCGCACGCTGGCGCTCGATGTAACCGCGCATGCGCAGCAGGACTTCTTCGCGCGGGGGCGGTGCCGTACCCGCCAGGGCCGCGTCGATGCAAGCCAGCGCGTACGGATCGTGATAGGCAAGCCGGCCCAGCATCACGCCATCGACGTGCCGCAGATGCTCCTGCACGGCCTCCAGCCCGTCGATGCCGCCGTTGATCACGACCATCAGCTCCGGGAATTCGTGCTTCAAGCGGTAGACACGCGCGTAGTTGAGCGGAGGCACGTCACGGTTCTGTTTCGGCGAAAGGCCCTGCAGCCATGCCTTGCGTGCATGCACGATCAGTATTTTCACGCCCGCGTCAGCCATGCAGGCAGCGAATGCGAACAGGTCGCGGTCGTCATCCTGGTCGTCCACGCCGATCCGGCACTTCACCGTCACCGGCACGCGCACCGCATCGCGCATCGCGCGCACGCAATCGGCCACCAGCGCGGGCTCGCGCATCAGGCACGCGCCGAAGCGCCCGGACTGCACACGGTCGGACGGGCAACCCACGTTGAGGTTGATCTCGTCGTAACCCGCCGCCTCGCCGAGCCGTGCAGCCAGCGCCAGTTCGCGCGGCTCCGCACCGCCCACCTGCAACGCGACGGGATGCTCTTCGGCGTTGTGCGCCAACAGGCGTGTGCAATCGCCGTGCGCGAGCGCCGCCGCGGTCACCATTTCGGTGTACAGGCGCGCGTTCGGGCTGAGCAGGCGATGAAAGTACCGGCAATGCATGTCGGTCCAGTCCATCATCGGCGCGACGCACAGGCGCCACGCGTTCGCGTTCTTCGATTGCATGCCGCCAATGATAAGGCTGCAGGCCGCGCCGCCCCAGCGATTGCTTAACATGCCGTCGCCTAGACTCCCGCATCGCGCCACCCGCCATTACCACTAAGCGCCACGATGAAACCGTCCACGATCCTCTGCGCCGCCTTCGCCACACTGGGCTTGGCCGCGTGCCAGCAGCAGCCCGCGCCGGCCCCGACCTCGGCGCCGGCAGCCAGTGCGTCCGCACCGGTCATTCCGGCACCGGCGACCGTGCCCGCACCCGCCAGCACGGCGCCCGTGCCGGGCGATCACGCCGTCACCAGGCATTACAAGATCGCCATCAACTTGCCGACGCTGCCCGCCGATGCCAAACCGTTGAGCGACGCGATGCGTACCACCGCCGACAACGCCAAACGCGATTTCGTGCAGGCCTTGCCTGACCCGAAGACGCTGCCCGAGTTCGCCAACCGGCAATTCGATTTGCTGCTGGATTTCAAGATCGCGGCGCAAACGCCGGCGTTCATCAGCGTACGAGAATCCGGCAGTTCCGACACCGGCGGCGCGCACCCGAATCCGGTGCAGGCGGCGTTCGTGTTTGATCGCAAGGCTGGCAAGCTGATCGCGCTCGATGACCTGTTCGCGGATCCCGACGCCGCCCGCAAGGCGCTGGCCAATTTCGCGCACGACACGCTGCTGAAGAAGTTCATGGCGAACGCACCCAAACCGGGCGAAGGCTCACCCGCGGCCATCCGGGAATGGAAGTCCAATACGCTTCAGATGCTGGACGGCGGCACCAAGCCCACCACCGTGAACTATTCCGTATTCGTGGTGCAGGCGGGCGTCGCCGATGCACCCAGCCCCGGACTCGCGCTGATCTTCCCGCCGTACCAGGTCGCGCCTTACGTCTACGGCACGCAAACGGTGGATGTACCCGCGGCCACCTTCGCGAAGTTCCTGAAACCGGCCTACCAAGGCGACTTCGCCGCGCATTGAGGCAGACTGACTTTCGGCCCATCCCGGGCTGGACGCGGCGTGTTAGCGTGCATGCATCGCCTCGGGAGACCGCGCCATGAGCACACGCACCCTCGCCGCCGTTGCGGTGTTCGTCCTGTCCGCGCCCGTCGCACTGGCCGCGCCGCCACCTTCCGCCAAACCCGACCTGCGCCCCGACCACCCGCCGGTGCCGCCGCCCGCATGGGTCGCGCAGAGCAATGCCTATGCGCAGGTGCTCCTGAAAACACTGGCCGGGTTCAATCCGGAATTCGCTTCGCAATTCGGCCTGCCGGGCTATGACGACAAGGTCGTCGACCTGAAGCCGGACGTCGACGTGCGTTCGCGCGAAGCGCTCACCAAGGCGCGCGACACCCTGCAGGCGGATCTCGCGAAAACCACCGATGCAAACGTGCGGGAGGATCTGGAAATCATGATCCACGCGGCCAGCCGCTTCATCGAAAGCAGCAAGCTGCAGGACCAGTACATGCTGCCCTACACCGACGTCGGCCAGACGATCTTCCAGGGTGAGTTCGGACTGCTGCAGGACCAGGTCGCTGCTGCACGCCGGTCGCACGCCTTGGCACGCCTGAAGTGCTACGTCGGCATGGCGCCCGGCTGCACGCCCGTCACCAAGGAAGCCGAGGCGCTCTTCGAAGCCAGGTCGGACAACAAGAAACTGCTGGGCCCGTACAAGGCCGAGGTGGAACAGAACCTCGCCAACACCAAGCGTTACGTCGACGGCATCCGCAAGCTGTACGCGAAATACAGGATCGATGGCGCCGGTCCCGCGCTCGACACATTGCAGAAGCAACTGGATGACTACGACACGTGGGTGAAGGCGTCGGTGCTGCCCCGCGCGCGCACCGACGCGCGCCTGCCCGAGCCGATCTACGCGGACAATTTGAAGAACGTCGGCATCGACATTCCGCCACAGGAATTGATCGGGCAGGCCGAACAATCCTTCATGGAAATCCAGTCGGAAATGGAACCGCTGGCGCCCTACATTGCCAAGGCGGAAGGCTTCGCAGCCTCCACCGATTACCGCGCCGTCATCAAGGACCTGAAGCAGCAGCAGCTCGACCGCAACAACATCGAGCCGTACTACCAGACGGTCATCGACAAGATCGAGGCGATCATCCGCGACCAGCACATCGTCACGCTGCCCAGGCGCAAGATGATCATGCGGCTGGCGTCGGAGGCCGAAAGCGCCGCGCAGCCCGCGCCGCACATGGACCCGCCGCCGCTGATCAACAACCACGGCGAGCGCGGCGCCTTTGTATTGCCGCTCGGCAACCCGCCATCGGGCAACGGCAAGAACGAAGCGTATGACGACTTCACCTGCAAGGCCTGCGCGTGGACACTGACCGCGCACGAAGGCCGCCCCGGGCACGAACTGCAATTCTCCGCGATGGTCGAGCACGGCGTGTCGCTGGCGCGCTCGCTGTTCGCGTTCAACAGCGTCAATGTGGAAGGCTGGGCGCTGTACGCGGAATGGATGATGGTGCCGTACGAACCGGCCGGCGGCCAGATGATCGCGCTGCAGTTGCGCCTGTTGCGCGCGGCGCGTGCGTTCCTCGACCCGATGTTGAACCTGGGGTTGATCACGCGCCAACGCGCGCACGACATCCTGGTCAACGACGTCGGCATCTCCGAAGCCTTCGCCCGCGAGGAACTCGACCGCTTCATGTTCCGGTCGCCCGGCCAGGCCACCGCCTACTTCTACGGCTACTCGCGCATCCTGCAGTTGCGCGCCCACACCGAGATCGCGCTGGGCGGCAAGTTCAACCTGCAGCAGTTCAACGACTTCATCCTTTCGCAGGGACTGCTGCCGCCGGATCAGCTCGCGGAAGCGGTGGATAAACAATTCATTCCCGCGCACGAGGCGCACTGAGGGCAGCTCCGCAGCAAATCGCCGCCCGGGTCAGCGGCCCGGCGGCGTTTCGTTCACCAAGAACGCAAAGAACGCGAATAAATCAACGGTGATACGCAATTTGAGATCTTTCGAATATTTGCGTTCATTTGCATTGATTCGCGGACCGTTCCTGCTTCCGCAGAACTCGCGCGAACGCATCAAGCTCCACGCCAATCCTCGAGCGGCGTGAAAACACGCAACGCGAACTTCGCCGTCGAATCGACGTTGTCGATGGCGACGCGTGGCAGCATGAAAAGGTCCATGCCGCGGCGCGCCCGTCCACGTCGCACCGTCGGTGAGGCGACGTAACCGGCGTCGCGCGTGGCCTTCGCCACCCGCGCGTCGGCATCGCCGAAGGGATAGCAGAACTGCGGCACCTCGACGCCCAGCAGGTTTTCGAGTTCCGCCTTGCCACCGGCAATTTCGTCGTGCAACTGCGCGTCGTCGCATTGCGTCAGGCGCACATGGTTGCGCGTGTGCGCGCCGACTTCCATGCCGCCGGCACGCCAGGCATGCAGCTGCTCGATCGCCATCATCGGCTTCTGGACGCCGAGTCTCGCGGCATCCCACAAGTTGTACCTGCCGATGCAGCCGTTGACGACATAACAGGTTGCACCGAAGCCATGCCGCTGCAACACCGGCATTGCATTCTCGAGGTTGTCGACATAACCATCATCGAAGGTGATGGCGGCGACGCGGCCGCGTTTCTCGCCGCGGAGGTATGGCATCGCATCGCCCATCGACACGCCTCGCCAGCCGAAGCGATCCAGCAGGCCCATCTGTGCGGCAAATGCGGCGGGCGTGACGTACAAACAACGCCCGCCCGGATGCAACGCGTCGGGCGCTTCGGCCACGTTGTGGTACATCAGGATTGGAATCGCCATGCCACCCCCTTATGGAAGCGGGATGGTAGCTCACCGGCGACTCAATCAGCCGTCCTGATTCGCGCTGATGTTCAACCAGGACAACCCGACATTCCGGGGCTGCCCGCGCTTCTGCGGGCAGAACCCGGAATGACGGCATTTCTGGTGATTCACAAATATGCGCCGTATTGAAGGTCGACGCCAAGCACGTCAGCCGTTGCATCAGCGTGGCGCGCGACGACAAGCTGCACGACTACCGGCTGATCGTGAACTTCCCGAAATCGACGCCCAGGTTCCACCCCTTGCCGGTACCGCTCAGCGCCAGCGAGACATTGCCCTTGGTCATCACCGTGCCGTTGGCCGACGCCGCCGCGCCGGCATGCGCACCACCGGTGGCGTAGGTCCCCAGGATCTCATCGATGTGGAAGATGCCGGAGAACTTCCCGACGCCATTGATCTCCTGCTTGCCGAAAGTCAGGCCGCCGCCCTTGCTGCGCAGATGGACGCGCATGTGCTGGCCATTGCTGCAGCTGACTTCGCCGCTGCCGCTGGCAGTCTTGTAGAACGCCGACCAGCCGTGGATCTCGAAATGCATCTTGCAACTGATTTCACCACCCGCGGCGCGTGCGTTGCCGGCGTACAGCATTGGTGCGCCAGCCAGCAGCGCGGCGAGAACGAAGTTGCGTGCGATGGGCATGATGGCCTCCTGTTGGTTGTACCGAAGTAGCCCACGCATTGTTGCTTGGGAAGCTGAACGAAGCCAGAGATATCGGCTGGCTCGTTCAGTTTGCGTGGTTGGCCATTTCATGGCCGCTCGCGGATGGGAAACCGCGGCGGGGATGCCGGCTTGGCGTCACGGATTGGCGACGGACGGGACGGAGGTGGATTCGTCAGACGCAGCGACCACGGGAAGATCGTGCAATCAGTCCAAGGAAGGCCCTTCTGGACTCCCCAAGCCGGATAGCCCGTTGCCTGGATGATGCCCTCATACGCGCAGCGATCAGGGACGACCGCCCAAAGATCGCCCGAACTCGCGCTTGAAGCCCGCCGCGAATTCGTCCGCGCTGAAGCGGTGGTTCTGGGTGCCTGGCTCGGCGATCTTCAGCGCGCCCATCAGCGACGCGATCCGTCCGGTGACCGGCCAATCGAAACCCTTCAGCAATCCGTGCAGCAATCCGGCGCGATACGCATCCCCGCAACCGGTGGGATCGACAACCACGACCGGCTTCGCCGCCGGAATTTCGTGCGTGGTGCCGTCCGCGTGGATCACCGAACCGTCGGCGCCGTGGGTGACGATGTAGGCCTTGACCCGCTTGGCGATTTCAGCCTCGGACCAACCGGTGCGCTCGGACAACAGGCTCGCTTCGTAGCTGTTCACCGCCACGTAATCGGCCTGCTCAATGAAGGCGTGGAATTCCTCGCCTGAGAACAGCGGCATCGCCTGGCCCGGATCGAAGATGAAGGGGACGCCTTTCGCCGCGAATTCGGCGGCATGCTGCAGCATCCCGTCGCGGCCGTCCGGCGCCACGATGCCGATCGCGGCACCCGCCACGTCGGCGACGCGGTTCAACTGGCTTTGCTGCATCGCGCCCGGATGGAAGGCGGTGATCTGGTTGTTGTCCTGGTCGGTGGTGATGAAGGCCTGCGCGGTGAAGGTGCCCGGCACTTCACGCACCTGGTCGAGGCGAATGCCCAATCCATCGAACCATGCACTGTAGGGCGCGAAATCCTGCCCCACCGTCGCCATCGGGATCGGCTCGCCGCCGAGCAACTTGAGGTTGTAGGCGATGTTGCCGGCGCAGCCGCCGAACTCGCGGCGCATCTGCGGGACGAGGAAGGACACGTTCAACATGTGCACCTTGTCCGGCAGGATGTGGTTCTTGAAGCGGTCCTCGAACACCATGATGGTGTCGTAGGCCATGGAGCCGCAGATCAGGGCAGCGGGCATCGG
>Ga0134125_10010269_pt1 | contig 10518 bp, 12 predicted proteins | sample KB31751_FD_96464 | JGI IMG/M metagenome (GOLD analysis project Ga0134125, IMG submission 96464) | Terrestrial soil microbial communities with excess Nitrogen fertilizer from Kellogg Biological Station, Michigan, USA - KB3-175-1 | ecosystem: Environmental > Terrestrial > Soil > Unclassified ... | reverse complement strand
CTTTTCAGTGAGGCCGATAATAGCGTGGCGTACCCTGCCCGGAAATTCTCTGATCGTGGCGGTCCATTTTCGGATATCTTCGGTAGTATAAGATACCGGGGCATGAAACTTCCCTATCGGGTATCGCATTTGCTCGTCTGTCATAATCTAAAAAAAAATTAAATTAGGTATTATTTTTATGTCCAACAAGGTTTTAATCTATTTTAGCGTATTGTTGTAGTTTATTGCGCTGATGATTAGAAAATTATTTGTACTTCTGCTTGCTGTTGCTAACTGTTCTTTAATATATGCCCAAACTATTAAAACCGATGTATTGGTTATTGGCCGCACCCCCAGCGGCATTGCTGCCGCTATCCAATCGGCCCGCAGCAAGGTAAAAACGGTTTTGGCCGGATCCAATGAAAATACGACGGCCGGTATATTGTCAGTACATGCAGGCAGCGATTTGCCGTCCGGGATATGGAGCGAATTTTGTACGAAAGTCCATGAATTTTATAAAGAAAAGCCAAGTTTTGATACTGATGATAACGGCTCTTTAAAATTTGAGGGTACTACAGAAGCGCTGATCCTGGAAAAGATCGCGGATACAGTCAAAAACTTAAATATATATTCAAACTCGCTATTTACATCTATCAAAAAAGATGGCGACCGGTGGGAAGTGCGCCTTAAACAAAATGAAAAAAGCATGGTCATTAAGGCACGCGTATTAGTCGACGCTACTGAAAATGGCGAGGTCGCGACGCGGTTAAATACTAAGGCGGCCAACGGCATTACTAATATTAATTATCAAACCAAAGCCTATCGTACATCGATTGCTTCTGCGGCCAACTTATCCTTTATCCCGCTTAGGGACATCGTAGCGAAAGGCGCCGACAATATTTTCGTAACGGAAAAAATTATACCCGGCGAAAAGAATATTCAATTTTTGCCAATGCAGCTGGAATTGGGGCAGGGCGCGGGGGCTGCTGCTGCTTATTGTGCTTTTTTTAAAACCACCACAAAAAATTTAAAAGTGCGTATAATCCAGGGCGAGATTTTGGATTTTAAGGGCGGTTTGCTGCCATTTACCGATATTCCGCAGCACGACCGTGATTGGCGTGCCGTTCAGCAAGTTGCCGCTACAGGCATGCTAAAGGGGGTGTCGCCGGGGGGTGCGGTGCCGCAATTTCTTTTCAGGCCGGATTCTGTGGTTGTTACCTCCGAGGTAAAACCTATTTTAACCGAAATATACACCCGCGCTTTTTTATGGTTCAACAGGGAAAAGCCCGGCGACAAGTTCACCGTAGGCAATATGCTGTCACTCATCAGCGACTATACCTTAACCGAACCGCAGGTTTTAAAATCAACAATACAAAAGGCATGGAAAAGCCAATATAAATTCAAACTCGATTTTGATCCCGGCCGGCCGATAACACGGCGCGAGTTTGCCGTATTGGCCAACAGGTTTTTAAACCCGTTTGCCCGGACCGTTGATTTGGAGGGGAGGCTGGTAAACTAATTGCAAACCTGCTATATCAACCTGTTGCTTCCGTCGGGAAATATCAAAACCGGCTTATAACTACGCGCCTCGTCCATTTCCATGTATGCGTACGACATAATAATTATTATATCGCCCACCTGCGCCAGCCGGGCGGCAGCGCCATTTAAGCAAATGGTTCCGGTTCCGCGTTCTCCGGTTATCACGTATGTTTCAAAACGCGCCCCGTTATTATTATTAACGATTTGTACTTTTTCGTTGGCGATAATATTTGCCGCATCCATTAAATCCTCGTCTATAGTTATGCTGCCAACATAGTTTAATTCGGCCTGCGTAACCTTAACCCGGTGAAGCTTGGATTTTAAAACCTCAATAATCATGGCGCAAAGGTAATTAGTTGCCGGTGATTTTATAGAATGAAACAGGAGCGGGTACACAAGTTGGAAAGGAGGCGTTTAAACGATGGCAAAACTGCCGCCTGAATCGAAAAAGCGACCAGAAATGCGCTTGCCGAATAACAAAAAGCGCCGGGTGGAACGAAGCTGCGCTGCCAAACAACCAACCGCCAAAGGATATGCTGCGATGCGCGTTATCAGTTTTATTCGTAAGGATAAACAAATTTATTTATTTAGCTTTGCAACTCTTTTTTAAAATTGAATGTTAGATAAAGCCACGCTTGTTAAACTTTTAGCGCAGCCACAAAAAATAGTTATCACTACCCATCATAAGCCAGATGGCGACGCGATGGGTTCGTCGCTTGGTTTATACAATTATTTAATACAGCTTGGCCATCACACGAAGGTTGTTACGCCGACAGATTATCCCCAATATTTGGAGTGGATGCCGGGCAACGGGGAAGTGATTGTTTACACAGAAAATACCGAAATGGCGCAGCGGTCAATAGCAGAAGCGAAAATTATTTTTTGTGTTGATTTTAACGCGTTGAGCCGTATTAACGAGGTGGGCGCCCTGATTGAAAAAAGCGATGCTGTAAAAATATTGATCGATCACCACCTGGAGCCCGAAGACTTTGACGACTACAGGTATTGGAACATCAATGCCTGCGCAACAGCCCAGTTGATTTATACGTTTATTGTTGAAGAGATTAACCATAAGGAATTGATCAATAAGGATGTGGCAGCTTGTTTATACGCAGGTATTATGACTGATTCGGCCTCATTTTCGCTGCCGAATACTACATCGGCAGTGCACCGGATAGCCGCCGACCTGATTGATGCGGGGGCTGTAAACTGGCATATTTATGACCAGGTTTATAATAATTCATCAGAAAACAGACTGCGTTTCCTCGGTATTTGTTTGTCGCAGCACTTGGAGATTTTGGAGGAGTTTAACACTGCAATTATTACCGCAAGTAAACAGGATCTGCAAAGATACGGAATAATGACAGGGGAAACGGAAGGTATTGTAAACTATGCCCTATCCGTTACGGGCATGCGTTTGGCCGCATTTATTGTTGAGCGCGCCGATCGCGTAAAGCTTTCGTTACGGTCGAAAGGCGAGTTCCCGGCGAATGAGATCTGTAAAAAATATTTTAGCGGCGGCGGGCATCGAAATGCCGCCGGCGGTTATTCAATGGACAGCCTTAAACAGGTTGTAAATCAATTTAAATTAATATTACCCGATTATAAAAATTTATTAACTCAATAAAAATGAAAAAAAGACTTATGTATTTGGCAGTTGCGGCTATAGCACTTACAAGCTGCAACGGCGGATTTAAAAAGGGCGAAGCCGGGTTGTTATACAACATCCATGTGGATAAAGATGGCCCAAGCATTAAGGATGGCGATTTTATAAGCGTAAACCTGGTAGCCAAAACCGATGCCGATTCGGTGTTATACAGCACTTATGACGCAGGGCACCCTTCGTACACCATCGTGCAAAAATCACCAACCAGGGGCGATATATTTTCGGGGCTTAAGATGCTTTCGGAAGGCGACAGCGCGACTATAAAGGTCAATATCGATTCAACCATAAAAAAGGAGAAGGGCGCCGCACGCCCGCCGTTTAAGGGTAAATATATTATTTACGACGTAAAAGTTGAAAAGGTAATTTCAAAAGGAAACCTTACCGATAAGGTGTACCAGGCCGAAGTTCAGGCTTACGTTACCGCACAAGGCGAATTAATGAAAAAAGAAGAGCCTATAAAGGTGAAGAAATACATTACCGACAGCAAATTGAAGTTTACACAAACCCCGTCGGGCCTGTATTATATAATAACCCAGCCCGGAAACGGGCCAAAACCGAATCCGGGCGACACCGTGGTAGTGAATTACACGGTTAAAATGTTATCGGGTAAAGTGATGGAAAGCAGTGTTAAGTCGGAGGCAATAAAGGCAAAGCTGCCGATCAACCCGATGAATCCTTACAAGCCTATCCGTTTCGCGGTTGGCGCTGCCGGCATGATACAGGGTATGGATGAGGGCATACAGCTGCTAAACAAAGGTGCGAAAGCCACTTTGGTGCTGCCATCGAGCATTGCTTATGGCGAGCGGGGAAACGGGCAGATACAGCCTTTTACAACGCTGGTATTTGATGTAGAGCTGGTTGATATTATTCACCCTAACCCAAATGCACCAAAACCCGCAGCTCCTGCTGCCATTACGCCACCAGTGAAGCAGCCCGTAAAAAAATAATTTATAATCGTTTTATCGCCTTCCGGGGATACCCGGGAGGCTTTTTTTATTTAACATGAAATATACTGCCTGTTTTTTAATGCTGGCCACGTCCGTTGGCGCAAAAGCACAAACAACGCTTCAGCGCACCCCAAAGGGCGCTCTGTACCAAATATTTACCCATAACCCAGGGGATAAAATAAAGTTGAATGATATTATCACTTTCCAGTTTATTCAAAAGACGGATAAGGATTCGGTACTTTTTAGCACCTATGCCGTGGGGCATCCCGTGCAGGCCCAAATTACGGCGCCGCAAAATGCAGCCGACCTGATGGAAGTATTTCCATTACTGGCCGTAAACGACAGCGCTTTTGTTAAAGTGCCTACCGACTCAATATTTAAGGGTAATGAAGATAAGCGCCCCCCATTTTTGCCAAGGGGCGGTTACCTCAATTGTACCGTCAAGATCGAAAGGGTGCAATCGTTAAACGAGGCAATAGCAGAACGGAATGCGGCTATCGCAAAAATGAAAGCCGGCGAGCTGCTTAATGCCAATAAATATATCGCGGAGCATAAGCTTGTGCTAAAAACCCTGCCATCCGGTTTAAAATACGTTATTACCAAACCATCGCTTAAACGTAAACCCTTAAAGGGCGATACGGTGCTGGTAAATTATACCGGCCGTACCACGGATGGCAAGCTGTTTGATACCAGCATAGAATCGGTAGCCAAAGCGGAAGGTTTGTACCAGCCCGAGCGGCCTTATGAGCCCCTGCGAATAGTGCTGGGTACCGATGGCGTAATAAAGGGCTGGGACGAGGGTTTGCTTTTGCTGAATGAAGGCGCACAGGCCACGTTCGTTATCCCATCCTCGTTAGCTTATGGCGACCGGGGCCAGGGTGATATTCAGCCGTATAGTACGCTCATCTTCAACGTGGAGCTGGTGAAGGTTAACCGTATAAAACATCCGGCGGCTGCGGCAACAAAAGCGCCGGTTAAAAAATACATTCATAAAAAAAAACGGCTTTGAAGAAAAGGTCGTAGATGATTGTCATTCTATGTTTGTATAGGATGACAAAAATAAATATAAAGCAAAAACTTGCGAAGTTTTTGAAACTTGCAAGTTTGTTTGCGGGGATGGTTAAATTTGCCAAATGGTATTAACCGACACACATACCCATTTGTATTACGAAACGGATACTGCAAAACGGGCCGAATTGATGCGGCGCTGCGAGGACAATAACGTAACCCGTTTATTTTTGCCAAATGTGGATACAGCTTCTCTGCCGCTGGTTTTTTCGCTGGTAAAGGCGTACCCCGGCAACTGTTACCCTATGCTCGGCCTACACCCCTGCTCGGTAAAAAAAAACTGGGAAGATGAGCTAACGCAGATAAAAGCGGCGATAAACAGCCATAAAATTTTCGCCGTTGGCGAAATAGGGATCGACCTATATTGGGACAAAACCTTGTTAAATGAGCAAATTGCGGCATTCAGGCAGCAGATAGCCTGGGCCAAAGAATTAAAATTACCCATAATTATCCATTGCCGCGACGCGTTTGACGAAGTTTTTGAAGTTTTGCAGCACGAGCATGACCAAAACCTGCGCGGGATATTCCACTGTTTTACCGGAACGGTTGAGCAGGCGGAGAAAGTGACCGGCCTGGGATTTTACCTTGGCATAGGCGGTGTGGTTACTTATAAAAATGCCGGGCTCGACAAAACTGTACAGCAAATTGGCTTAAAGCATATAGTTTTAGAAACAGATTCTCCGTACCTTACGCCCGTCCCCTACCGCGGTAAAGCCAACGAAAGCTCGTACCTGGTTTATGTGGCCCAAAAGGTTGCGGAACTGCATCAAACCGATATGGAAACAGTGGCGCGGGTGACCACAGAAAATTCGAAACTGATATTTGGCGTGTAATTATTTTTAAATAAATTTATTTCAGTACGACTGAATACTTATGAGCCAGATTTTGATCATTTATACCGGGGGCACGATTGGTATGATGAGCGACCCCCAAACCAAGGTGCTCAGGCCGATCAATTTTGAGCAGATCATGGATAATCTGCCCGAGATAGAGCGGTTAAATTGTAAAATAAAAGTGCATTCGTTCGATGAGATCATCGATTCGTCAAACATGAATGCGGGTATATGGAGCGACCTTGCCGGTTTGATCGAGGAAAATTATAACGAGGTGGATGGCTTTGTAATCCTGCATGGGTCAGACACGATGGCCTTCACCGCTTCGGCACTTAGCTTTATGCTCGAGAACCTGGATAAGCCGGTGATATTTACCGGGTCGCAATTACCCATCAGCGCCGTGCGCACGGACGCAAAGGAAAATTTGATGACTTCTATCGAGATCGCCAAAGCGAAAAAGAACGACCGGTCGCGGGTGCCCGAAGTATGTATTTATTTTGACTATAAATTATTCAGGGGAAACCGTTCGTTTAAATACAACTCGTCGAAGTTCGAAGCCTTCCGCTCGCCCAACTATCCCATCCTGGCCGAATCGGGCGTGCATCTTCGGTTCAGTATCAATGATATCAGGCGCCCTGCCGACGGCGAAAAGTTGAAAGTGCATAAAAACCTGGTAAATGATGTAGCGGTATTGAAATTATATCCCGGCATAAGCCCGAAGGTGGTAGAAACCATATTAACCGCAGATGTTAGGGGCATTGTGATGGAAACTTTTGGCGCGGGCAATACCACAACCGATAAATGGTTTACCGATTTGCTTAAAAACGCAATAGGCAACGGCAAGGTTATCCTTGATATTTCCCAATGCAAGGTGGGCACCGTTGAGCTTGGCCGCTATGAAACCAGCCGGCAGTTAAAAGATATCGGCGTTGCCAACGGCTTCGACATGACCTACGAATCGGCCGTTACCAAGCTGATGTTTTTATTGGGGCAATCTGACGACCCAAAACAGGTTAAGTATTTGCTGGAAACCGACCTTAGAGGGGAAATAACCGTATCGTAATTGTTTCCTGATATATCTGTTTAAGTATCACGACTTAGCATACAGCCGCTACGAAAAAAGTGCTATATTTGGATAAAAACATTAAACTCTTACTCCAATGGCAGTAAAAGGCTTTGCTACGGCAGTTCAAAAGGAAAATTTCAGGATAAATTTCGGCGACATTGTACAACACAACGAAACCTTGAATAATAAATATTCGATCCAGTTTTTTGATACAACTACCAAAAGCAATTATGTTATTAACGGTGCGGACGGAAAATCGATAAACGTGTTAAATTCTTTATCGTTTGAGGAACTGGAAAAATACAGGGCTTTAAAGATTCACTGGCAGGATTAATCTCAAATCGTTTCCTGGTCATACCATTCCGGCATGGAACACATTCTATTAAAATACCGTGAAAACACGGGTTGACGGGATGGGCATTACATGATAAGTTTGAATTGCCTTTAAACAGGATTAAACTTATCACAACATGAGCTACGTTATAGTAAAAGCACATTTTCCGGGAACTGATTCCAAACAACGGGAAAAAATTTATGAATGCCTGGAAAAAGACAGCTGGAAAAAAGTACACGAGGGCGGCAACGGGGCGGAGCCCGTATGGTATGCAGCCTTTCAAAGTATCGCCTCCGAACCTGACTTTATAAAGAAAGCCATACACGATTTTGTCGCCTGTTCAAAACCCTACTGCAACCCCAACCTCGAACTGCAGTGGGGCCCTACCCTTACAACGTTTCAAAGCCTGGTATAAGCCAAACCACTTTGCAGCAGGGCTGTTGTATAGGATAGTATGAATCTCAGCGACGAGGCGAGCCGGGCGAACGCCACGAATGCTTGCACCTCGGTGTACATTATGAGCTCACAAAAAAAACACATCCTAATTACCGGCGGAACAGGGCTGATCGGCGCCCGCCTCACCACGCGGCTCCTGAACATGGGTTATACCGTAAGCCATTTGAGCCGGTCACCCGGAAAGGATGCCCGTGTTAAAACTTTTTTGTGGAACGTGGAGAAGGGTGAAATTGATGCGTCCTGTATTGATAATATAAGCGCCATCATACACCTTGCCGGTGCGGGCATTGCCGATAAGCGGTGGACCACCCGGCGCAAAAAGGAACTGGTTGACAGCCGTGCCAAATCCATCGGGCTTGTTTATTGCTTGCTGCGTAACAGGCCACACCACGTTAATTCTATTATATCGGCGTCGGCCAATGGCTATTACGGCAACCGGGGCGACGAACTGCTGACCGAAGACAGTGCGCCGTCCAATGATTTTTTAGCGAATTGCTGCATGCAATGGGAGTTGGCAGCAGATAAAGGAAAAGAACTGGGCCTGCGCGTGGCTAAGTTCCGCACAGGCGTGGTGCTGGAGAAGAAAGGCGCTTTGCGCGCGATGGATAAGCCGATACGATTGGGCCTCGGTTCGCCCCTGGGAACCGGGAAGCAGTGGGTGTCCTGGATCCACTGGCAGGATGTTGTCGAACTATACGTGTTTGCTATTGAAAACCCGGAGATCGGGGGCGTGTATAATATGGTTGCACCCCAGCCTGTTACCAATAAACAGCTAACGCAGGCCATTGCCAAACAGTTGCATACACCCTTATGGCTGCCCAAAGTGCCTGCCTGGGCGCTAAAATTGGCTTTGGGCGAAATGAGCGCCATCGTACTGGGGGGTACCCGGGTGTCCCCGCAAAAAATACAGAATATGGGCTACCGGTTTAAATTTCCGGCGCTTACGGATGCGCTAAAAGAAATTTACACATCCGCTGTTTAAAGCCCTGCCAATTAACACATTGCGCAAAGTTTAAGGGGTTACCGCAGAAATTACATAGGAAAATCGTAAACAACTATTAGGCGGGATGGAACTCTGTGGGACCTCTCCGTATCCCAACGCTGATGGGATTAACAATGATATCTTGGCGCCTGTTGCGGCATATTTTTCTAAGGGCTCCTTAACCCCCGGGTATAAATCGCCAAGCGGCAAACTCGTCGAATTTGTGCCGTTATATGCAGAATCAAAAAGCGTCCCGTTAAATAGCTGGCCTGTATATGTTACTGTTACCGAGCTATTGTCGCTAAGGGGAGTTGCAGGCGGCGTACCTGGTATTTCTATTTTATAATAATAATAATTGCCCGGCAGCGTGGTGCTTTCCGCTTTGGTGTAACCGGTTAAGTTGTTAGCCTGCATATAATTGCGGATAACCAGGTCGTCATAAGTAGCCTCATTGTCGGTAGGGATATTGCCAATAACATGCACATAATAATCCAGGCATTGATTGCCCGCTATCCTTGTGTTGGCATTCTGGATACTGCCCGAGCCGTACCCGCTTGTACCATAAGCAAGGTGCGAAGGGATAAGCAAACGCATGCTGCCGCCACGATGTTTTAAAATATTATATATACCCAGCTGCAAGCCAACGGGCAATTTATTGGATGTCGACGCAATATGTCCCAGGTAATCATCGTAATGGTTGGCGATGGTATCCGACTGCACATATTTGCCGTCGAACGACCTGAGGGTAAATACAAATGCAATTTTATCGGGGAAATCGAGGCGCGGGATAGGTGTGCCATTTAAAACCGAATCGCCCGGATTAATGATCTGGTAATACATACCAGTGGTATCGCCGCCGCTTTTATCACGTTGCATACCGGTTAAACCGTGAACACTAATATAATTTTCTATCTGGACCTGATCATATTGTTTTAGATCGGGCTCAACTTTGGTTTTACGGCACGATAGCAACCCTATAGCCGAAAGTAATAAAAGCGTAAAAACTTTTTGTCTCATTTATTATTATTTTTTATGATAACCCCGCCTGGCATCATCGGTTACACGCGTTGGTAGTAACCCTAAATCAATTTGTTATATTGTAAACTTTTATGTCAAAAATCAATACCGCGTTAGCCGGTAACCCTACATCCGGCTGTGCGTAAGGCCCATACGCGTACCGCGACGGTACAAAAAGCGTTATAGTCCCGTTTTTTTTTATTTTGGGTATTCCCAGCTGCCATCCCCGTATGGTTTGCCCTAAAACATAGGTCGGATGGAAATTATCAGTTTGTGTAAACACCTTTCCTGTTGTTAATAATTTACCATCATAGCCAACCGTAATTTGTGTCGAGTTGGTAATTGGCGTGGTTCCGCTCCCGGGAGTATCTATTATATACCGCACATCCGTAGTATCCACCCTCAACGCTGCCAGGCCATTGGCGCTTAAGTAGCTGTCTATCAATTTATTATCGACAGCAGCCTGGGCACGGACCTGCGTTACTACTTCATTTGATTTTTTACATGCGCTTATACAGCCAGCAACAAGCAATAAAAGCAAAAATATCCGTTTCATTTTATCTCTTATCCTATTTTCCTTCTATCGCCGGTTTAAACCACGCCTAAAATTCAAACGGCAAATTTATTCTTT
>Ga0134125_10010268_pt1 | contig 10520 bp, 10 predicted proteins | sample KB31751_FD_96464 | JGI IMG/M metagenome (GOLD analysis project Ga0134125, IMG submission 96464) | Terrestrial soil microbial communities with excess Nitrogen fertilizer from Kellogg Biological Station, Michigan, USA - KB3-175-1 | ecosystem: Environmental > Terrestrial > Soil > Unclassified ... | reverse complement strand
GCCGCGACGAGCCGAACACCGCTCGCCAGGGCCGCTGCTTCGTGCATCTCGTACGCTTCATCGATTAGCGACCTGAGCGGCACCGAGGTCGCCACCACGGCGAGTTTGCCGGCCTGAATCGAGGCGAGATCGAGGAGGTCATTGACCAGGCGCTGCATGCTCTGCGACGTCCGTTCAATCACGTTGAGCGAGCGCTCCGTCGCGGGATCCGCGAGATTCGCCGTGTGCCGCAACAGGCGATTGGCGATGCCGATGACGTTCACCTGGTTGCGCAAGTCGTGCGAGACGGTCGCGAGCACTTGTTCGCGCAACCGCACCGCCTCTTGCGCCTTCTGATACAGCCGCGAGTTTTCGATCGCCATGGCGGCGCGCCGCGCCAGGTCCTCGGCGATCTCGACATCCCATTCCGAGTAGCGCCGCCCGGATTCGGCGGTCATCAGCGCGATGGTCCCGAGCAGGTCGCCTTTGGCGACGATCGGCACGAGGATGTAGGCGCGCAGCTTCAGCCGGCGCAGCAGCGAGAGGTGATCGGCGTCCCAGGCGACGCGTTCGAGCACATCGTCCTGCACGCGGTCGCGCCACTCGGTCCTGCCCGAGCGGAGCACGCTGGCGATGCCAATCATCGCGTCGGGATCGACGGGATAGCGGTTCTTCAGGCGGGTCGCGACGCTGTCCTGCTGCGGATCCGCATTCGCCACCGAGACGCGCCGCAGCCGCCCGTCCTCGAGCAGATCGACGAGGCACCAGTCCGCGATCGTGGGCACCGCCAGGTGCGCGATCTTCTCGAGCGTGGCCTCGTAGTCGAGCGACTCGGCGAACTCGCGGCTCGCTTCAGCGAGGAAGCGTTGTGCGCCCTCGGTCCGGCGCAGATCGGCCAGAATCTGCGCTTTGACCACTGCCAGCGCGGCGCGGCTCACCATGGCCCGGAACAGCAGCTTGTCGTCTTCCGGAAACTCGCACGCGGAGAGCGATCCGACATACGCCACGCCGATGACCTTCCCGGCGAGAATCATCGGCACGCCGTAGAGGGCTTTCACGCCCTGCCGGATCGTCGGGCTGTTCACGCGCGAGTCCTGTGCGGCGTGCGGCAACTCGACCGGCCGCGCCTGCTCGGCCACGAGGCCGGCGAAACCTTCGCCGATCGCCACCGATAACTCGGACGAGAGCTCGGCCTCCAGTCCGACTGCCGCACGGACACGGAGGCGGTTCTCTTCACGAATCAGCACCGCGCAGGTATCGACGGTGTCGGCTGCCTCCAGCGTGATGCGGAGAAGGTCGCCCAGAAAGGTCTCGAGGTCGGCCGACGTCAGCGCACTGTCCGAGACGCGATCCAGCGCGCGAAGCAGATGTTCCCTGCCGCGGACCGATCCCGCCGCCGCGTTCAGGTCATCGTCCAGCGCGGCATCGAGCGTGTCGAGCTCCGGTGACCCGATTCCGCGACCGACAATCCGCTCCCAGACAGCGACGATCGACTGCCGCAGGAGTCGACGTTCCCCGCTGACGGTGTCGTGCATTCGTTCGGTGTCGCTCGCGGGACTCGGTGTCAGCGACACGCGTACGTCTGCGCCGGCTTCCCGTTTGTCGACACGGTCGGCGATCCGCGCGAGCGTCTGTTGCAGGCGCTCCCCGATGGCCGGTTCAGCCGCAGGCGAGTCGGCTGGGTTCTCGATCCCGGGCGACCACTCAGCGACGATGTGGTCGAAATACTGCCGGATGAATTCGCCGAGACGGATACCTGTGAGACCGGTTGAGTCCAGGGACATTCGCAGGGTGTCCAAGGGCGGGCCGCTGGCGTCGCGCCCGAAATGGCATCAGCACGACTGTTTGCAACGCAATCAGCACGCCACTCGGTGGCGTGCAGATGGCGGTACCACGAGACACAAAGGGTACCGTTTATGGGTAGGAAACTCGCCGGATCGGCAGCGAGCCTTTTATGCCGGCTTTATACTGAGCCTTATACTGGTGTGAGACCGAGCGCGGCCAGTGCCGGCCGGGCGAAACTCTACCGTTCAACCACTGATCTCGCCAAGGCGATCCCCCGACTATCCGTATGAAGCGCGCGCTGCTGGCTACCTTCACCCGCGATGCGGTCGTCGACCTCCTGCGTCCGCTCCGTCCGCGGGCCGCGAGCGTCTTCTGCTTTCACCGCTTCGCGGATCCCGACCTCGGCAACACGGGACACGACCTGACGGCGCTGCGGCGCAATCTCGGCTTCCTGCGCCGGCACCGCCTCCCGGTCGTCCCGCTCGCTGATCTGATCGCCACGCTCGAAGCCGGCGAGCAGCCGCGGCCGGGAACCGTCGTCCTGACCATCGACGACGGATACGCCGATTTCGCCAACGCGGCCGCGCCGGTGTTCGCCGAATTCGATTGCCCGACCACGGTCTTCGTCGTGAGCGGCTTCGTCGACGGCGCGCTCTGGCTCTGGTGGGACCGCATCGAGTACATCTTCCGCGAAACCGCTCGAACGGGCATCGCGCTCGACGTCGAAGGACGTCCGTATTCCGGGCAATGGTCCACGCCGGGCGAACGGCGCGCGGAAGCGGGGCGCCTCGCCGTGATGCTGGAGAGCGTCAGCGAGGAAACCCGCCAGCGGATCCTCGCGGAGATTGTCACGAAGCTGGAGGTGCAGGTTCCGAGCCGGCCTCCGGCGCGGTTCGCGGCGATGTCATGGGACGACGTCAGGCGATGCGAGCGGACAGGCGTCACGTTCGGGCCGCACACCGTCACGCATCCGATCCTCTCGCGGGTCGCCGACGCCGCGGCGGCGTTCGAGATCGGGGAGTCGTGGAAACAGCTTCGCGCCAGGACGGCCGCCGCGGTTCCCGTTTTCTGTTATCCGAACGGCAGCGCGCCGACGTTCGGCGAGCGCGAGCGGCGGCTGGTCCGCGACTGCGGCCTGCGCGCCGCGGTGACGACCTCGCCGCGGTATGTGACGCAAAAGGGGTTCGCGGCGGGAGCCGACGCCAGGTTCGTGCTGCCTCGCTTCGCGTATTACGACGATCTGCCGCATTTCGCGCAGGCCGTCAGCGGCGTGGAGCGGGTGCGATCGATGGCGCGGGCGTTCGGCACACGATGAAAGGGGCGACGATCGTCCCCCTGTCCGAGGCGCCCCGTCCGTCCGTCGAACGGTATCTGGCGGCCCGCGGCGCCCGCTCCGAGATGATCGCGTGGAAGTACTTCGATGCGCGGTTCAACCGCGGCCGGAACCGGGCCCTGGTGTGGATGCAGGGGGACGACGTCCGCGGATTCATCGGTCTGATTCCTTTCACGCTGCGGGACGGCGAGAGCGTCCGCGACGCGACGTGGACCTGCGACTGGTCGATCGACGACCCGCGGAAAAGCCCGGGGATGGGAATCGTCCTCCTTCGCGCCGCGATCGGGGCCGCGCGGTTTGCGATGTCGCTCGGCGGAAACGAGCTGACGCGCTCACTCCTGCCCAGAATCTCGGCGCAGACCATTGCGGACGCCGGAGCCGTCTACGTCCTGCCGCTGCGGCTCGGATACGTTCTGGAGAAGGTGGACCGCCGTCTCCAGGCGCGAGTACCTGGAGCGCCCGCCTTCGCGAGGACCGTGCTCGGCTCACTTCCGCTGCCGGCCATGCGACGCACGGACGCCGGCATCGATATCCAGCCCGGCGTGGCCCCACGGCTCGAACACGCGCTGGCGCGGCACCCGCAGCCGACGCCAGCCCCGGCATATGATTTGGAGTACGTGCAGTGGCAATGCGGACGGTGTCCCGAGATCGATTCGTGGACCGTGCTCGACGGACGGGACGTGGCCGCGGCCGCGGCGGCCGTGGTGTTTCGCGCCCGCTGCGCCCCCGGCCACTGGCGCATGGTGTGGTGGGAGCCGGCAGCCGGGGCTGCGGCGCCCGGCGCGAAGGTGCTGCGCGCCGCCAGCGCATTCGCCTACGCGCAGGGCGCGCGATCGCTGTCTGCGATCGTGTCACGAGCCGACCAGCGAGCGGCGAGCCGGCTGCGCGCCGAGGGCTTCACGCTGCAGCGCGGCGGTCAGCCGCTCTATGTGAATCCTTCCGATCGGACGGCGTTCGTGCCGTTCGATCGCGTCGGGTCCCTGAGTTATCTCGACACGGACCTGGCGCATCTGCCCTGAGGGCCGATATCTACGTGACGAGGGAGAGACATGTCCATCGCGCTCGAAGAAGTCGTGGCGAAGGTGTTCAACATCCCCGCGGCTGCGGTCACCGACGAACTTGAATTCAACGGCGTCCCCGAGTGGGACTCGTTGAACCACGTCAACCTGATGCTGGAGCTGGAGCAGGTCTACGGCGTCGCGGTCGGCGAAGACGAGATGGTGGATCTGACGACCGTGCGCGCCATCCGACAGTTCCTCGGCCGCCAGGCGCGAGAAGGCCGTCCGGCCGGCGACTGATATGGACCGCAACGACGCGCGATCGCTCCGCACGGATTTCCTGTCGCACGCCGACCGGCACCCCGACGACGTCGCGGTCGAGGTCGGCGGGGCCGCGATCCGCTACGGCGAACTCTCCCGCACGGCGCGCGCGTGGGCGGCCTGCATGATCGCCGCGAAAGGGGGGCGCCTCGATCGCGTTGGCGTGTTCGCCTACCGCAGCGCCACCGCCTACACCGGCGTCCTCGCCGCGCTCTGTGGCGGCGCGACGTTCGTCCCGCTCAATCCGACGTTCCCGATCGCGCGAACCGCGCAGATGCTGCGCCGTGCGGCGCTCGATGCGGTCATCGTCGACAAGACCGCCGCGCCGCAGGTGGCCGAGGCGCTCGCCGGCGTCGAAGACGCGCCGCGGCTCGTGATCGGCGAGTCGTCACCGGCCATTCCACCGCATCTGCTCGAAGGCGCGCTGCTCCCCGAGCATCTCGCTGCAGCGCAGCCGCTCGCCGATCTTCCGCCGCTCGTGCCCGAGGATCTCGCCTACCTGCTCTTCACGTCGGGGACGACGGGAGAGCCGAAAGGCGTCGGCGTCACGCACGGCAACGCGCTGCATTTCATGGACGTGATGTCGCGCCGCTACGGCCTGACCCGCGAGGATCGCCTGTCGCAGACCTTCGATCAGACGTTCGACCTGTCCGTGTTCGACATGTTCATGGCCTGGCACGCCGGCGCCACGCTCTGCGTGCCGGGCAAGATCGAGATGCTGGCGCCGGCGCGGTTCGTGGCCAAGCACGCCCTCACCGTGTGGTTCTCGGTGCCCTCCGTCGTCGCGCTGATGCGCCGGAAGGACCTCTTGAAGCCGGGGAGCATGCCGACGCTGCGGTGGAGCCTCTTCTGCGGTGAACCGCTGCCGCGCACGAGCGCCGACGCCTGGCAGGCCGCAGCGCCGAACTCCATCGTCGAGAACCTGTTCGGGCCGACGGAATTGACCATCGCGTGTACGGTGCACCGCTGGACGGCCGGCAGCGCCCCGACGAACTCGTGCACGATCTCGTCCCCATCGGCCGTCCGCTCGAAGGCCTCGGGGCGATGGTCGTCGACGAAACGCTGCAGCCGGTGGCGCAGCCGGGGGACGCGGGCGAGCTGTGCGTGTGCGGGCCGCAGACGGTACCCGGCTACTGGCAGGATCCCGTGCGAACGGCCGAACGGTTCGTGCACCTCCCGATCTCGCCGTTCGAGCAGCGGCGCTTCTATCGGACGGGCGACCGGGTCGTGACGCTGCGCGACGGTTCGTACGCCTACGTCGGCCGAACCGATCATCAGATCAAGGTCCTGGGATTCCGCGTCGAGCTCGGAGAGATCGAGGCCGTGCTCGGGCTGGGGCGCGGAGTGCTGCAGAGCGCCTGCGTCGGATGGCCGCTCGAGGACAGCCGCGCGACGGGCATCGTCGCGTTCATCACCGGTCCCGGAGTCGACACGGCGGCGCTTCTCGCCGACGCGCAGGCGCGGCTCCCGGTCTACATGGTGCCAAAGGAGATCGTCCTGCTCGACGAGTTTCCACTCAACGCGAATGGAAAGATCGATCGCAACGCGCTCGTGGCGGTGTTGCGCGCGCGCGACGCCGCGGAGGGCCGGAGCGCGGACGGCGCGGCGTGACGCAGCCGACCGCCGACCTGGCGCCGTTCGAGCGGGACTTCATGGCGCTCGAATCCGCCGCCTCGGCACCCTACACGCGATTCACCTATTCGACCGCCGCCGACGCCCGGCGCGCACAGGCGCTCCTCTTCGAGCGCGCTGTCGGCGAGTTCGTCCCTCCCGCGGGCAAGCTGCTGATTCTCGACGGAAGACCCGCCGGTATGGTGGCCTGCCTGACGGGCGCGGCGCTGCGCCGGGCGCGCCTCGCCGCGGGTGCCGCGCTGATGCGAGCCGGTCTGATGGCCGACTCCGCGCTCGCGCGTCGCGTGCAGCTCGCGTCGACCACGCTGCTGAAACCGGCGGCGGCGGATTTCTACCTCAGTCGCATCGCCGTCCATGAGGATTTCCGCGGGCAGGGGGTCGGCGCGGCGCTCTTGCGGCACGTGCTCGACGAGGCCGCACGCAGTCAGGCGCCTCGATGCGTCCTGGAAGTGGCGCCCGAGGCGACCGCGGCGATTGCCCTCTATCAACGGCACGGCTTCGAGGAAATCGACCGCCGCGCCGTCGAGGATCCGGACACCGGCCGTACGCTCCAGTACGTCCACATGCAGCGAGTGATGGCTTGAGGATCGGCTGAGGCTGGAGCCGCGAGCGGCCCGCCGCGCCGGGGCACCCGCTGCGCCCGCGCCGGTCAGTCCTGCGGGATCGGGTTGCGGGCGAAGCAGAGGTCGTCGACGATGCGGCCGCCGATGAGGTGTTCCTGAATGATGCGCTCGGCGTTTTCCGGCGTCACGTTTCGATACCACGCCCCTTCGGGATAGACGACACAGATCGGCCCGCTCACGCAGATGCGCAGGCACTGGCACTTCGTGCGATAACACGGGCCGTCCGGGCCGGCGATGTTGAGGTCCTTCATCCGCCGCTTCAGGTACTGCCAGGTCGCGTCTCCCGCCTCGGGATCGACGCAGTCCGGGCCGATGCAGACGAAGAGATGCCGCTTCAGCTTACCGATGCCGAACGCCGCGGCCGACTGCTCAGGTGTGTCGTACTTGCGGGCCATCCGCCAGCGATCATACGGCACCCGCTTTGCTCGGCGTCAGCGGAGGAGGCCTCTGATGGCAGACAAGTACAGCGAACGCGACGACCAGCCGGTCAACCGGGAGAACGAGGTCGTCAACCGCAGCGGCGACGACCAGGTGCGCGGCATTGCCGACGATGAGACCGACGCCGAGTTCGACGACAGCGAAGATCTTGACGAGGAGGATGAGGCCGAGGACGACGAGGGGAGCACCTTCTAGGCGCGCCGGTACTTCTGCAGGATGGATTCGAGGTCTGCGGGGTCGCTTTCCCGCAGGCCTTTCCACAGGTCACCAGCCTTTCTGAATCGCGCCGGCGCCGTGCGAATGGTGAATTCGCGCGGGTCCACGCCGGCGTCCACTTCCTTCCAGGTCAGCGGCGTCGACACGCCGGCATAGTCGCTCGCCCGCGCGCTGTAGGCGGTCGCCAGCGTCTTGCCCAGGATGTTCTGCAGGTAGTCGATGTAGATCGTTCCTCGCCGCCGCCGCGCCACCATCCGCTCGACGGTCGCCGCCTTCGGGTGCCGCGTCGCGACCAGCGTCGCCACGATCTGGCAGAACAGCATCCCGGACTCGTACGACGTGTGCGGCTTCAGCGGAATGTAGATGTGCATGCCGTTGGAGCCGGACGTCTTGGGGAACGCCGGCACGCCGAGCGAGGTCAGCTCGTCGCGCACCCAGCGCGCGACGTCGAGCACGGCGTCGAAGCTGGCGCCGGCAGTGGGGTCGAGATCGATGGCCGTGTAGTCGGCGTCGAACGGCGACTGGACCCGCGAGAACCACGGATCCTGCGAAATGGCCGCGATCTGCGCCATGTAGACCAGCGTGGTCAGCGAGCCGCCGACCAGCCGCTTCGCGTTGGGCTCGTCGATCGGTTCCCCTTCGTCGAGCACCTCGATCCGCACCCCTTTCGGCGGCCGTTCCTCGCGCGACCGCTGCTGGTAGAAGGCCTTCGCCTTGATGCCGTTGGGAAAGCGCTTCATCACGAGCGGGCGATCGTCGACGGCCGGCAGCACCCAGGGTGAGACCTCGACGTAGTAACGCAGCAGGTCTCCCTTCGTGAGCTTCAGCGCAGGCCAGAAGACTTTTGAGAGATTCGTCACATTGACCCGGTCGCCGTTGGGCAGCGCCAGCTCGCCGTCCTTGCGCGCGTCCTCGAGCTCGCGCAGGCGATCGATCACCGCCTGCAGGCCGCTGTCGAGGGTCGGGTTCTTTGCCGGTTCCTCCCGGACGACTTCGATCGCGGACTTGTCGTCGCGGAGCCCCAGGTACACCGGATGCCGCAGCTTGTCGTCGGCGGTCCACTCGGTGAAGCGGATCTGGGCGACGAGGTCCGGCCGCACCCAGTGCGCCGGCTCGTTGGTTTTCACCTTCTCGGCGAACGGGGACGTCTTCGTCTCGCGCTTCTTCAGCAGCGCCGACAGCCGCGCGAGCTCCTTGGTGTCGAATCCGGTGCCGGTGTGGCCGACGTACTTGAGCCGCCCCCCTTCCTGGACGCCGAGCAGCAGCGCGCCGAAGTACTGCCGCGTTTGCCGCGGCTCGGTCCAGCCGCCGACGACGAACTCCTGCTCCTTGAGCAGTTTCACCTTGCGCCACGCCGGCGACCGTCGTCCCGGCTGGTACGGTGATGCGGCATCCTTCGCGATGAGCCCTTCCCAGCCTTCCTTCAGCGCCCGCTCGTGCAGCGCCGTCGCATCGTCGGCCACCTGCTCGCTGAGGCGGATGGTTCCTTCCGCCTGAAGGCGGAAGCCACGGGACTTGCCCGCACGCACCGCGCTCGCCGGACGCTTTCCTGTGGCTTCCGCCGTACGGCTTCCTGTGGCTTCCTCCTTCAGGCGGAAGTAGCGATCGAAGACCCGCGCGAGCCGCTCGCGGCGCTCGCTGAGCGGGAGCGCGGTCAGGTCCTCCTTGCCCTCGCGCATGATGTCGAACAGGATGAGCGCCGCCGGCTGCGCCTGCTCGGCGCGCTCGACGTCCTTCGCGCCGGCCAGGTGCATGCGCCCCTGCAGCCGCTGGAACCCGGCGGGACGGCCGTCCTCGTCGAGCGCGACGATCTCGCCGTCGAGCACGAGCGCCTCCGCGATCGGCGCCCCGGCGAGCGCCCTGGCGATGGAGGGGAACTGCCGGGTCTTGTCGTTGCCGTTGCGCGACCAGATGGTGACGCCGGACGAACGGGCGATCTCGACGACGGCGCGGATGCCGTCGTACTTGGGCTCGTAGACGAGGCCCTTCTTTTTCAGAGGGGCTTCGGCCAGCGTGGCCAGCATCGGGCGGAGCATCTCCGGTGAGTCTACCCGAGGCGGCAACTACGCTATGCTGGTAGGCGTCATGGCCCTGTTCCATCGGCGCCCGCACGGTCTCGCCTCGGTATTCGGCGCGCTCGAATTGCGCGTCCTCGAGGCGCTCTGGCGCCGCGGCGAGGACGCCTCGGTCCGCGACCTGATGCCCGAGTTTCCGCAGGCGGCCTACACCACGCTGATGACGACGCTCGATCGGCTGCACCGGAAAGGTGTGCTCGAGCGGCGGAAGGACGGCCGTGCGTTCCTGTACCGGCCGGTCAGCTCGCGCGAGCAGATGGAATCGGGGCTCGTGACGCGCGCGCTGCAGCCGCTGCTCGAAGGCCAGGACCCGCGGCCGATCCTGTCCTTCTTCGTCGAAGAGGTGAGCCGTCAGGATCAGCGGCTCCTCGACGAGCTCGAACGGCTGGTGCGCGAGAAACGCCGGCGCCAGGAGGAACGATGACCTTCTGGATCTTCGCCGCGGCGATCACGCTGTCGGCGTTCGCCACGATCGTGATGCTGACGTCGGCCGTCGTCGCGCTGACGGCGTCGATCGCGGCGCGCTCGCTGGAGCGCTACACCCCGGCGTCGCGCGCGACCCTGCTGCTGCGGCTGCGCCTGCTGCCCGCGGCGGCGGCGACGCTCGTCGCCTTCGGCGTCGCCCTGCCGATCTTCGCGTGGTACGAGCCGCCGCACACCGACGAGGCGCTCGCGCGCACGCTCGTCGTCACGGCGGCGATCGGCCTGCTCTTCATGACGCGCGCGGCATGGCGCGGCGCGGCGGCGCTGGCCGCCACGTGGCGTGTGCAGCGGCAGTGGCTCGGCCGCGGACGGCGGATCGACATCGCCGAGAGCGCGCTACCGGTCTACGCGATCGACGAGCCGTTTCCCATCGTTGCCGTCGTCGGGATCCGGCGGCCGGCGCTCTTCGTCGCCGAGCGCGTCCTTCGCGAGTGCACGCCTGATGAGGTGCGCGCGATGGTCCGCCACGAATGCGCGCACGTCGGCGAGCGCGACAACCTGAAGCGGCTGTTGATGTGCATCTCCCCGGCGCCGGGCGCCCGGGCGCTCGACAGCGAATGGTCCAGCGCGTCCGAAGAGGCGGCCGACGCGGCCGCCGTGGACGGCTCGCGGACCGTCGCGCTCGAGCTCGCCCAGG
>Ga0134125_10010267_pt1 | contig 10520 bp, 6 predicted proteins | sample KB31751_FD_96464 | JGI IMG/M metagenome (GOLD analysis project Ga0134125, IMG submission 96464) | Terrestrial soil microbial communities with excess Nitrogen fertilizer from Kellogg Biological Station, Michigan, USA - KB3-175-1 | ecosystem: Environmental > Terrestrial > Soil > Unclassified ... | reverse complement strand
GCTCGGAGTGTTGCGGAAGATTGGGCTCGGCCTGGCGCTCGTCGCCGCAGCGACGGCCATCTACGGGGCGAGCACGTACTTCGACTTTGCGGCGCGAATCTCGGCGTATCTGGTGACGAGCGTGTTCTTGTTGGGGATTGCGTACTGGTACCGGCGGCCGGGGGCTGGCGTCGAAGGGGCGGGCGGTGTAGGGGAGCCCGCGGGAGTAGAGTAGTGGCGCGTGTTGATCGGGCTCGGTGTGAGGCGTATCTTGTAGAGACGCGGGCGTAATTCAGTTGGTAGAATGCCAGCTTCCCAAGCTGGACGTCGTGGGTTCGAGTCCCATCGCCCGCTCTGGATGTTATTGTGAAATCATCACTTAAGAAAATGGCCCGCGATCTCGGCGGGCCGTTTTTCTGTGTTAAACGGTAACCACGACGGTAACCAACATCAAAGATATCGGTTACCGTTGCACCGAGTGAAACTACGCTCGGCCGACGTAAGTATCTCGCGGATCATCGTTTAGAACTCTCGCATCAGCTAGTAGAGGTGCGATAGCGTGGCGGGTGTGCTCCAGAATGCCAGTTGGGTAGGCTGGACTTCTGGGCGTCGGGACAGCCAACGGTGGGTGTGGATCGCTGCGTCGCGGGGCGCGCCTCGTTCTTACCCGACCTACAGCTTCAAGATGACTCGCCGCAGTGCATTTACGATTGCGCATGCCATCCGGTCGCGCGACACACCAGAAGGGGGGCCCCTACAACGCAACCAGATACCTCGCCCTACCGCGTGTCGCCATCGGCGGTCTACCCGAGCCTGTATGGCCGGAGGGCACTGCGCCAGTCGCGCGACTCGTCCGAAGCAATCTCCTCCTCTTCGTACTCCTCGACTTCTCGAAGTTCAGGTGCCGAGATCACGGTGAGCACGCGCCCGTAACTACCCAATCCGACCGCTTCTTCCTCCGCCTCCACGTCACCGGGCGCGCCCTCAAGCCATTCGCAGAGAAGCATGGTCGACCCGTCAACAGCTCCGTTGCTCACCTGATCGGGAGCAGCCGACAGCCGACGAGTACCTGATCCACGTGGTGCCCAGTCCCCCTTCCATGAACGCTTGGCCCACCGATGTGACCAAAGGGCAGGGGACGTCGTTGCCCACTCGACGGCTCCGTCCTTCGACAACAGCACGACGGTCGGTACGGTTGCAAACTGACTGTATCTGATCGCTGCGGCACTCAACGACGTATCGAATCTGACTGCCAAGGCCTGAACGGCGGATACGCCGCTTCCGATGCGGTCCACCAGAGGCTTCACGAACCGCCTCGGCATCAGCAGCTCACTGGCAAAACAATCCGCCTCGACTTCGAGCCGATCCTTCTGCGACCGATAGTGGCCACCCATTGAGAGAACGAGTTCGCCGCCGTTCGCGAATAGCCGATCAACGTGGTCCTCCAGATGGTAGTGGCCAAGCTCGTGCGCAACCGTGAATCGCCGATGGCCTTCCGTCGGACACGCTCTCGATATCACGATTCCGAACTCGTTCCCGGAGCGATACAGCGCTCCGAAGACTGTTGGCGGAAACCCCTCCCGTTCCTCGAACGAAAGACCTTTCCGACGAACGATCGCATCGACCGGAACCGGCGCCTCGGTGATGTCCATCTCGTCGAGCAGTTCGTTCGCTGTTCGCCGGGCCAGCGATTCCCGAGGTTGCATCATTTTCCCTTGCCTCGATCGCCAGGCTTATTCGTCATCGCTTCGGCGATTCGGGTTACTGCCTCGATCTCCTCCAAACTCTTGTTGCCCAGCGTGCGCAGGAGACTGGCCTGAACGGGACCATCTCGAGGGATGGGATCATCGGCGCGCCCCAACAGGAAGTCGACGGACACCTCGAGGGCGTTTGCCAGCTTTACCAGGTTGTCGGCCGACGCACTACCTCGAACGCCGGTCTCGAAGTGGGAGATCATGGCCACCGGGATTCGTGCCCGGTCAGCGAGTTCGGATTGCGACAGCTGGCGAAGATCGCGTGCCTCGCGCAGCCGCTTTCCGAACGTCGGCTTTTGCACCACCTTGAACCTCCATACGATTCAGTATATAGTTCCTATACCCGCCTGGCGGCGGGTTTTTCGTAGCTCGGCCATATACGAAAACGTATGGTCGAGCGATACGGAAACATCGGCTGTCTCTCAACCATCGGCAAGGGCAATCGGGCGGAGAAGAAACCATGACGGACAACGAATACCTCGACGCTGTACTGCGCGACCAGATGCTCGTCCCCGGCGGCCCGGAGCTCACGGAACTCGAGCGCCAGCGGGTGAACGTCGTGGGGATTCTGGCCAGGAAGCTCCCGAGCGCCAAGCCGCGCAAGGGTGGCTCGTGGGCCAAAGGTACGATGAACCTCGAGGTCTACGACCTCGACCTCCCGACCTACTTCCCTCGCGACGAGGACGATGCCGGCGAGACTCTGGAGGAGATCTACGACGCGGTGGCCGACGCGATGTCGGAGGACTATTTCGTCGAGCGGAGGCGGTCCGCTCTTCGGCTTCGCGATAAGGATGGCCAGGCAGACACGCACATCGACCTCGTGCCGGGCCGATTCTTCGACGCCGCCGAGGGGGACGCGTGGATCTACCAGAACAACGCCGACAAGTGTCGGTTGAAGACCAACCTCGATGTGCACATTGCACACATCCGGGACAGTGGCGTCCGTCCGGCGATCCGCCTGATGAAGCTCTGGAACGTCCGCGAGAGCGTCGGGATGAAGACGTTCGTGCTCGAGTTGCTGGTGGTCGACCTGCTGAAGCAACGGAAGAGCTCGTCGTTGGCGAATCAGCTCCGCTATGTCCTCGAGCAGTTCCGCGACGACGCCGACAGCCTCAGCGTCACGGACCCGGCAAATGGCAACAACGATCTCACCCCGGCCCTGGCGCACGTGAAGCCGCGGTTGATGCTCGCCGCCAAGCAAACCTTGGCCAAGGTCGACAAGGACGGGTGGCAGCCTGTCTTTGGGCCAGTGAAGGTCGAGGACAAGCGCGCCACGGCCGTCCGCGTCGCGGCTGCGGTGCCGGCCGCCGCTCAGTATCGGCCACACGCCGAGTAATGCGCACTCCCTGGCACGTCGGGAACCCGCTTGAGTTTGAGCGCATGCTGCCGCTGCTCGAGGCGGAGTTCCCGTACCTGCATGTGGAGGTACGCGATTCGTATACGGTGGTCTCCGGCGATCTCCCCATCGTGCTCGACGGTCGGGTCGTCGACTCCTTCGCCATCGAGGTCATGATCCCCCCCGATGGCACCCGGCACGCCGTTCCGATCGTTCGCGAGGTCGGCGGCCGGATTCCTTGGATCGCCGATCGGCACGTATTCTCGAACGGCGAGGCGTGCCTGTTCATCGAGGCCGAGTACTGGTACAAGCATCCGGACGGCATGGATCTTCTCGAGTTCTTGAGGGGGCCGATCACATCGTACTTCATCGGGCAGATGTCGTACGAGCAGGAAAAGCGATGGCCGTTCGGCGAACGCTCGCACGGCGCACTCGGCGTAGTCGAGTTTTGGGCACCGCTCGTCGGCTCGCGCGATCCGCAGGTGATCAAGAAATTCCTCGAGATGGTCGTCGCCAAGAAGCTGCGCTCGACATGGCGGTGTCCCTGCGGATCAGGTCATCGCCTGTGGGGTTGTCACGGCGAAACCGTTCGGAAGCTCCGGAGTCGAATCAAGCGGTCCGCCGCTGTCACCAGCCTCTCTCATCTCGATCGTGCGCTGCGCGCACGCACAAGACGCGCCTCATGACACCACCACGATTGCTCATCGTTCGTCACCAGTCACCTCTTAGAGTCACCGGCGAGGAGGAGGTCCTCCGAGTGTTCTCGGGCGCCGAGCTTCGGGTGCCTCGCGACGGAATGGAGGTTGACTCGCGACCACTCGAGGAGTCGGTCGAAGGAAGCCACTGGCGATCGTCCGACGAGTTCGTTCGACAGACGGCGGCGCAGCTACGCGATGCGATCGGCGACGCACCCGGCGAGATCCACTACTTCGGTATCGCCGAGGTGCCACACATCATCGGTATCGGTGCGTACTTCGGTGACGAGACGCTCGTTCATGTTCATGACTACGACCGAGACCACGACTCGTGGGCGTGGCCGACGGAGGCCGAGTCGCTCTCGTTGGAGACTCTCGGGCTGCCGGGTGAACTCGTGAATCAGTCCGGAGAAGTCACGGTCGTCGTCGAGCTCTCCTACCCCATCGATCAGCGAGATGTGGACGCGGCGGTCGGCTCGGATGTTCTCTCCGCCGTGCGAGTCCGCCCCGTCGCGAATCCGGCACCGGGCAGCGTGCGGTCCGCTGCTGATGTCCGAGTGGCGCGCGAGACCGTTCGCGAGGTACTTGCGGCGATCGCGCGATACCGCCCCGGTACCTCGCTCATCCACCTGTTCATCGCCGCGCCGGTCTCCGTCTGCTTCGCCGTCGGCCAGGAGCTGCGCCTCCGCAACGGTGTCGACGTCATGACCTATCGTTATCGTAGCCGGGACCGATCCGAACCGTACAAGCGGGCCATTCTGCTCACGGGGCGCCCACTCGGCCGCGGATCGCGCGTGGTCTCAGCAGAGGAACGTTCCCTCGCGGCTCGATATCGGACGGTCTTCGTCAGCGCCCTCGAGGATGTGCGAGCCCACACCGCAATCCTTGGCAGCGAGCGACCGTGGTCTGCCGGATTCGAGCCCGCGGACCCAATCCGCGCGACGGAACCGTTCCCCAGCTTGGCGCCGCTCAAGTCAGTCGTCCTGTCCGACGATCAATTTTCGCTGATCCCGCGAGACCAGGACTACGCTCTCTCGAAGGACCGTCCGAGAACCTGGCAGATGAGCGACGCCTTAGTCCTCTCGCTCGCCGAGGCCGCCGGACACGACCAGAGTCGGTTGCGCGCGCTGGCCCGACTCTTCTTCTATCATGAGTACCTGCATGACTGGCAGGATCTGACGAAGTACACGGCGGAGGATGTCGGTAGCTTCGCGAATTGCCTTGAAGCGATCGACTACATGGCGGACTCCTATGCCTTCCTTCACCAACTCGATCGTGCGATTCGGCAGGGCGGACTTCGTGAGATGGACGGGCGGCAGATTCTTGTCGATCAGATCGACCTCGCGATCGCGTCCTTCTGGGCGTTCGAGCCGCAGGCGCCGAACCTTGAGTGGCAGGAGCGCCGCCTGCGGCGCTACCTGAACTGGTACTGGCGACGCGTGCAACTCCGCGAAGCACCCGATTTGACGACCGCGATTCGCACGCTGGCCAAGCGCCCCAGCATCGAGATCGCCGGATTCAAGTATCGAACTGGTGGTGGGAGGCACTTCGTCCTTGTCAATGAACCACGGCCCGGAGATGTTCCTGAACTCGGTGTAGTTCTCGAAGACGGACGATTCCATCGCGTCGGCAGCACTACGGATCTCAGCATCGAAGCGGTGATGCGGGCTTTTGGAGCCGGCGACCGCAATGCCATCGACCGGTTCTTCAACAGCCTCTTCGAGCACCTACGAGCAACGGGTGCGGTGTTTGCCTCGTAGCTCTTGAGAATTCGCGGAAGACGTCTCCTTCGAATTCGCTGGCAAACGCTGTGTCTAGAATCGCCTGATGGTGTCGATGATCCGGAAGCATCATACTCCGCACTATTTCATTGCCACACGGAAAGCATTTCATTCGGGCCAAGCACCTCCTCGGCAATGCGATGTCCGAGGGTCAGTACACGTAACGCAGCCGTCCGTTGTTCTTCCGGAATGAAGAGAACACGCTCTGAATCGCCGGCCTGCGCACCTGGTGTCTCGTAGGGCCATCCGTCTGGATGGCCAAACCGTTGCGCGGCCGCAAACATTGCTGAGTGAAGCGCCGGTGCCGGCTCGACAGCTGGGAGACCAGCAGCTTGTGCTTGGCGACTTGCACTCAGCGCTGCGTCAAGCCCCGGTCGATCGAGGTCGCCAACGTAGTGAATCGTCCTAATCGGACGGCCAATACGGCCTAGCCATTGAATGGATTGGGAGACAGAGGCGCCGTGGCCCCAACCAAGGACGCCGTACTGCGGCGTCGGAATCTCGCGGAGAATCGTCAACGCAACGATGAAGGGCTCCGCGTTTTCGAATACCAAAGCGGCGGGCGCATCGCCGACTGATTCCCAGGTGAGTGGTTGTACGTTAGGAAGGCATCCTAACAACTCGTAGCTGAGCTTTCCGGGACCGAAGAGAGTCGTTCCTTCGACTAGCTTCTCAAGCCGCTTCTCGTCGCCGGTCAGCGCAAGCGATCGATACTTGAGTGGCGCAGCGGCGAGGAACTCGTCGTGTACGAGGCCGTCGTGGACGCGCCGAAGAAACGCGAGGTTCTCACCGCTAGTTCGACCGATATCGGATACCCAAGCAAGAGACGGGTGCCACGGGAATCTTCGCCACGCTTCATCGATCGGTTCGATCGGCGAAATGCAGCGGTCAACAGACCGCGGGAGTATCGGGCGCGCCGCTCGGTCCCAGCGCGATCCGTGAACAGATGGGAAAGTGATAGCGCCGCGATCTCTCGCGTGAAGCAAAGCAGCGAGCATCCATCGCCGCTCCGCGGGACCTGCTGGTGCGCTTGGAAACGCAGAACGAAACGCCGCCCAAAGGTCTTTGTCGTCCACTCGCTTCTTGCGGTGTTGCTCGATGCGATCGATGAAATCGCCCAGTCGATCCGCATCTAGTTGTACGGAGCCGTCGTCGAGAGCGATCGTCACCATTCCCGCAGTTGCCGCTGTGCCGGATGTGCTGGCCGTCATGATTTTTCGACGGATGCCGACGCCGATCCTGCCGGTGACGGCGGCTTCAGCTCGAGGTCTGACGAGGATGCAGCGGCAGCGATATCACGAACGGCCGTTGTCGGCAATATCGTGCGCCCGATGCGAATCGCGTCGAGCACGCCGACAGAACCGTCCGGGTAGACTGGTCGCTTAGGCTTTCCCGAACCGCCCGCGATGCCTGCCAGTTCGAGAACTCTTTCCCCGGTTCGGCGATCCTGCCGGCTGTTCTCGAGCCGAATGACGTTCGGCAACATCGCCAGCGCCTCGTAGTCGTTGATGCCTGTCGTATAGATGAGCTGAATTCCGCCGCATCGTGCCACTTCGCGTTGCATCTCGATGAAGCTCGCACGCGAGGCTTTGCCAAACGGATTATCGCAAACGAGCACGCCTGTTGCCGCTGCGTCCCGCCACCGCACGCGCGCTCGAAGCTTGGCGAGGGTTAGGTAGAGAAGCGTAGCACACGTGAGTCGCTGTCCGGTGCTGAACTTTCCGATGGTGGTAACATCGCGATAGTCGGGTTCTCGGTCCGGATCGGGAAAGAGAACCTTCACCGTGATCGGGCGTGCGAGTTGCTGAACGCAACGCTGAACGAAAGTGAGCCCCTTGGGAATCGCGTCATCGCTGTCAGCAAGTTCGTCTATCAACCGACCAAGACGGAGCCGACGTTCGCCTACATCATCGGGGACCTTGAATGCAATCTTGAGGAAGTTTGATCCGCCTATACCGGGGACGTGCTCCGGAACTCTCGACTGTCGGCCTGCGTCACTCAGAAGACGAACAGCTTCTTCAGCCGCATGCAGCGCGCCATCAATAAGTGTGTTGCGATGGCGGTCTGCCTGATCCATCAAGTTCGTGATGTACGTCAGGCGTAGCCCGAGTTCCCGAGTGACCTCCTCTATTCGGTCCTCAAATTCAACAGCGTCCCATCGACGAAGATCCGCCACGAGCTGTCCCTTAACATTGCCATACGTCTCAGCGGTGAGAAGGGCGATGGTCTCTTTGACAATCCGTTGGCGTTCCCGGTCCAACGCCTCCGAGTCGGCGCGCAGCCGTACAAGAACAGCCTGCGCGCGACGCACCGAGTCGGCAAGCGCCGCGTCATGCGAAGGCGCATCAAATGCCTCGGCCAGTACCGCGGCCTTCTCCTCGTCCCCGGTACCGCCGTCTCTAATGAGTTGCCCCAGCAACGTGCCGTAAGCTTCCCACAGCGTGGCGAGGGTTTCGAGTGCGCTCCTTAGCTCAGTGCTTCGACGTTCAAGTTCCCGAATCTCGCTTTCGGCGAGTTCGGCGAGGTCAGCATACTCCTGTGCGGCCACATCCGCGGCGGTCGCCTCGCGATCGAGAGCCGCAGCTTGCTGTTCGAGCACCGTTGGCTCTCGTTGGCGCTCGTCGTCCGATAGCGCGGAGACCGCACCGATCTCAACGCAGGCCTGACGCGCACGATCACGGTTTTCGCGCGCGGTGTTGAGGGCCTGTCCCTGATTGCCGAATGAGCCAAACGCAGACTTCGTCTCCTCAATGGCATCGCTTCGACGGTCGTCGGCGAGACCTCGATCTTCAAGGTTCTCGAGCGCGGCTAGAACGTCCGGCTCAGTTACGTCCTCCTTAAGTCGCTTGGCCAAGAGCGAGCGTGCGGATGCCGCATCCTTGCTCGCGCGCTCAAGAAGCGCCCGAGTGGCGTCGGCGCCGACGGCTTGAGTATATCGAGCTAAATGCTGTTCGTATCTTTCACGAAAAGCCTCAACATCTCCGGCGGCCGTGGTCGTCCGATCCATGTCGGCATATTGAATGCGCCGAAGATCAGCGTCATCCGCGCGTCGGTCGCCTGCGATTGTCTCCAACTTCTTCGCCAATTCCGATAGGCGCGTTTCGGCTACGCGGGCCTCCTCTCTCGCTCTATCCCGATCTTCTTCGGCGGTCGCCGCCTCCGTTGAGGCGGCGACCCGCGCTTCCTCGTACACTGTCGAACCGTTCGGATGTATGCGAAGGTGCTCGGCGATGCGATCACCGAAGCGCATTGCATTTGCGTTGCGCTGATCGGCGGCACGGCGCGCCTTGTCGGCCTCGCCTGCTGCGAGGCGAGACACTTCGGCTGCATTCTTGGCGTCGGCTTCGGCGATTCCGAGCTCTTCAATGTGTTGCTCAGTCTCGGCGATGGCGGCTTGTCGGTCAGCCCACCAATTCGCGGGATAGTCTCTAAGAAAGCGCTCAAGCTCCAGCGCAATTGTCTCGAGCTCTACTCGCGTTGAACGTGCATCTTCGATCCGCCGCTCGGCATGCGCCAACCGTGACCGGCGCGCATCCAGCTCCCGCTGACCCGCGGCAGTGCTGAAAAAGGCGTCGCTGTTCGGACCAACGACGATACCTAAGGGCGATGGCATGGCCACAGGCCGCGTCGCGTTCGTAGGCTCACTTGCCGTCGTGACCGTCCATGCGGAAAGCGCGCTTTGCGGGACGACGAGAACCGGCGCCTCGAGATCCTTCAGGTCCGCTTGGCCAAGACGTTCGCGGACCCGTGAATAGTCGGCATCGCGAACCACGATTCCGTCGGCGACCGCCGGAGCTGCGCGCAAGAACTCACGAACGCCCCCGGCCGGCTCGTTGACGCTCAAGTAGGTCCACCCGGACCATACGCTCGCTCTCAAGTCGGCGAGCAGTGCGAGCACTCTTTCGACATCGCGCCGAGGGGGTAACAGTTCAGTCGCTTCCAGAGCGATGCGGGCGCGTTCGTCAAAATCGCGTCCTATACGCTCATCGACTTCATGCTGTAAATAGGCGTGTGCCGAGATTCGGAGCTGGCGTACTGCTTCGGCGCCGAGCGCTCGCACGTCAAGCGTCGCGGGATCCAGATCAATCGCGCGCGCCAGTGCGCCCTGTCGCGCGAGACTCTCGGCCGCCTCCTCGGCCGCGCTGACCAAGCTGCACTCCGCCGAGAGCACTCCGCGGGCGGCGACGATGTCCTGTCCGCACTGCACTGCTCGGGCATGATGCCGGGTGGCTTCTTCGAGCAGCACTCGATTGTTCTCCGCGTGCGATGAGGCTTCACGCTGAGCCGATTCCCGTTCACGAATCCAACGGTCACTCGCGACGCTCGGGGCTTCGCCAGCGTCAAGCGCTCCTGCGATCTGAAGTACTTCGCGGCTCTTCTGTTCTGCCTCGATCGCCTTCACTGCCGCGACGACTCGGGCATGCGCGTCAGTCGCACGGTGTTGCGCCTCAAGGGCCCGCTCCCGAGCCTCGTTCGCCGCCTGTTGCCGCGAGGCTTGTTCTTCCCGTACAATGCCATCCAGCAGACTTGTTGCCGCGAGTCTGGCGCGGATGGAATCGGCGTATGTGTTCGCTGCCTCGCGTACATCCAGAAGCAGCGGAGCATGCTTTGCCTGAATCAACTCGAGGCTATGCTCCAAATCGCGCTTCGTCTGCTCGTAGCGGAGCGCGTCACGGAGAGGGACTGCCGCCTCCCATATGCGTTGATCTCGTTGCGCTGCGGCGTAGCGTTTGCGGGCGGCCTCATAGGCGCTTTCTGCGCGCGCGAAAGTCACCTCGCCCGCGTGTCGACGGTAGGCGGCCGCACGGCGACGCTGCTGATCCGCGCTCATCTTGAGCCGCGTCACTTCCGACTCGGCCTCGAGGACCGTTTGCTGCTGCACTCTGATATCCGCGTCCAATGCGCCGGCGCGCTGCGTACTATGCCGCTCGAGGTGCCACAGATTCCGGCGCACATCACAGGCCGTCTGACGCAG
>Ga0134125_10010266_pt1 | contig 10520 bp, 9 predicted proteins | sample KB31751_FD_96464 | JGI IMG/M metagenome (GOLD analysis project Ga0134125, IMG submission 96464) | Terrestrial soil microbial communities with excess Nitrogen fertilizer from Kellogg Biological Station, Michigan, USA - KB3-175-1 | ecosystem: Environmental > Terrestrial > Soil > Unclassified ... | reverse complement strand
TTCAGCTGAACCGGCAGGCGCACGACCCGGCCGAATACCTCGATCTGCTCGCCCCGGCCGGCTGCGACGTGGATGCCTGGGAGACCACCTACCTGCACGTGCTGCCGGGGCCCGACCCGGTGACCGAGTGGTACCGGGGCACCGGGCTGCGGCCCGTCCTGGCCGCACTCGGTCCGGGCCAGGCCGCGGAGTTCGTGGCCGACTACGGCCAGCGGGTGCGCGAGGCCTACCCGGCCACGCCGTACGGGACCGTGCTGCCGTTCCGCCGGGTGTTCGTCGTGGCCCGGCGCACCGTGGGCTGACCGCCCGCCGGCCTCTTGCTCAGGCCGGCAGGGCGGCCAGCACCCCGGGGATGTCGTCGACCGTGAGCGCGTCGGCGCCGGCGGAGGCCAGCCGCACCGCCATCTCCGGGGTGGGCGACCAGACCAGGACCTCCAGGCCTGCCTGGTGCGCCTGGCCGATCACCGTCTCGACCGGGACCTCCACCGGACGCTGCCCGAACGTGCCGGTGTGCAGGCAGACCGCGTCCAGGCCGAGGTTCGCCGCGGCCGGGATGGCGTGCCAGACCGGGAAGTTCAGCCACGTGATGAGGCCGAGCGGGACGCCGGGCAGGGTGTCCTTCCGCTCCTTCAGGTAGATCAGCAGGCTGGGGTCGAACGAGGAGACGAACAGCCGCCGCTGGCCGGCGTACCGGCCCAGCGCCTCGGCGACCAGGGCACCGGTGCGGCGGTGCGGCGGGTCGAGCGCGTCCTCGATGATCGTCTTGACGTCGATGTTGACGGCCACGCCGGGCGGCAGCGCGGCCATGGCGTCCTCCAGCCGCAGGATTCCGGACCCAGTGAGCTCGCCCGCCGTCCGGCCCGCGATGAACTCGCCGTCCGGGGTGACCGGGTCGTGCCAGATCACCAGCTGGCCGTCGAGGCTGCGCCGGACGTCCAGCTCGATCCAGGAAAGCCCGTGCGCCACCGCCGCGAGATAGGACTCGAGCGTGTTCTCCCGGTAGCCGCCGCGCGTACCGGAGCCGAAGCCGCGATGCCCGACGACCATCGGCTTCGTCTCAAAGATCATCGTTGCCTTCCGGAGCTGGGCCGTCCCGGCCAGCGGCTCATCGGCCGCCGGTCCCGCTTATGCTCCCAGATCCGGGCCGGGCCCGGGGCGGTGCCGTCAGGCGCCGGACACCGCGCGGACCGCCGGGCCCTCCTCGGCTGCTGCCGCGCCGGGCGCCACGTCCGGTCCGGCCAGCCGGACGGGGCGGGTGGCCAGCATCTCGACGGCGTTGTTGAAACGGGTCAGCGCATCCGGGTGGTCCGGTCCGAGGAGGTAGCCCTTCAGCTCCTGGCGTGCTCCCGCCAGCCGGTCCGGGCCCGGGCCGGCCGCCTCCGCCAACACATCCGGCAGCGCCGTGCAGCCCGGGTCGATCAGGTAGGCGGCGGCGGCGGTCGGGTACTCCGTGCGGAACTCGTCCTCGCCGAGGCCGTCGGGGTTGGCGACGGCGTAGGGCTTGCCGCTGGCGATGAAGTCAGCGACCACGCTGGAGATATCGCTGATCAGCAGGTCGGCGTGGTCGAAACAGTCATAGAGCACGGGCCGCGGGCCGGTGACCACGCGGTGCCGCCACGGCTCCTGCGACCGCCAGTAGGCGGCGTGCCACGCGTCGGTCAGCTCCCGCCATTCGGCGTCCCCATCCGTGCCCGGCACGCTGTCACGCGACTGGGTTGCCTCATCCGCCTGGGGGCGCAGCCATGACCTCCAGCCCCGGGCCGGGGCGCCGCCCGCCAGCTTGCTCAGCCGCGCCTCGATGCGGGCCAGATCGGCCGCCGCAGCCAACTCGCTCTCCCGCTGGGTCCCAGGCCCGCCCGCCTCGCGCTGCCGGTTGGCCTGCTCGATCAGGGACACGATCTGCTGGTGGGCCCGCGCCGCCCGGGGATCGCAGGTCCCGGTGAGGGGATGCGGCTTGTAGACGATCCTGAGCCGGGGCTCGTGGGCGATCAGCGTCTTGACGATCCTCGGGCCCATCGTGGTGAGCGAGGTCTGGCACTCGTCCGTGAACCAGCCCTCCCACGTCGGCGCGTACAGCACGGTGAACACGTGGTCCGCCGGGCGGTCGCCGGCCGGGCGGATCCCGGTGAGCTGCGGCCTGCCGACCTCGACGATGTCCTCGTCGCGGACGCCAACCTGCGCGCGCTCATACCGGTCGCGCCCGGCCTTCCCGGCGACCCAGACCTCGTCGTAGACCTTGCTGTACGGGTTGAAGCTCGCCGCCTTATCGCTGTCGCCGTGGCAGATGAACACGTGCCCGATGCCCGGCACCCGGAGCAGGTGCAGGTTCTTGGCGGTATTGGCCGGGAACAGCGCCACCCGTACGCTCGGCAGCGAGAAGTTCATCAGCTCGACCAGGTCCTCGATGCAGACGACGGGCAGGCTGGTCCGGCCGAGCAGGGGCACCACGTTCCGCTCGCGCATCATGATCACGGCCGGCCTGGTCAGCTGGGCGAGGGTGGAGAGCCACATGTTGACCTGGTAGGCCGAGTTGACCGAGCCGCTGAAGTAGAGCACCACCTCCGGGCGGTACTCGCGGATCCGCTCGTGCACGGTGGCGAGAACCCGGCTGCCGTCGCCGAGGTGCCGGTTGCGGCGGGCGTGGCCAATCATGATCACGCAGCAGGCCAGGCCCGCGGCGAGCGCCAGGGCGGCGCCCGCGAGCGCCCACCCGAAGCCGGCCGTCAGCCCGGCCACGAGGCCGCCCGCCACGGGCAGCGTGTCAAGGTACAAGATCGTCTTGACGTGGTCCGCGACGAGCAGTTGCGGTGGGGGATCGGGGATCCGCAGCGAGCCCAGGTCGACGTTGCGGGTGATCACGGGCAGGCGCCTCCGCTGGCCCACGTAGATCACCAGCGCGGAGTAAGTGACCCGGATGGCATGCAGGCCCACCAGCCCCAGCACGAAGGCGGCCATCTGCAGCGTCGTGAGGTCCAGGGCCCGGTCCAGCAAGATGATCAGTGCGACCTCGCGGAAGACCCAGCGCAGCAGGATGCCCATCTGCAGCCAGTTCAGCGTGCCCACCAGGTAGGGCGTGACCCGCGGCGCCCAGGCCTCGGCCAGGTAGCTCACGACCACCACAACCAGGAACGCCCAGCACCACGGCAGCCGGTCGTCGGAGTCGGTGGGCAGGGTGGCGACGACCAGGAGCAGCGGATAGGAGACCAGCAGGGCCAGGGTCACCACGGCTTCGGAGCTGCGCTGGACATGGAAACGCCGCAGGATTCGTCGCACCTGATAACTCCGCGAGGGCTCGTGCCGCATCCGGTGCGGACATGGCCAGCTCCGGCAGCCCGGCCAGGCCTGGCTGCTGCCTCCTCGTCGGCGGGCGGCGACGGGGATCGGCGGGGCCACTCGCGGTGATCACAGCCGCCGTGCGCAGCCGTGCACCCGGCGTCATGACGCCAGCGCCTTGCCTGCCGCCAGGCACCGCCCGGCCCGCTCCCCCAAGCACATGGTGAATTTACTCCCCGTTAGGACTTTGTTTACCTACTATTTCTAAGTTCCCAAGGTGTTTCTTCTTACGTGCGGCCGCGCCCGGGGTGCGGGCGAGCTGGGATCAGGCTCGTTCCTGCTGAGAGCGAGCCGCCGTCCTGCTGGGGGCGAGCCACCTTTGGGGGACGGGCGTGTACCAGGAACCGGGAGGGAGACCGGATGGCTCCGGATGACCTGACGCTGGAGGCCGGCGCCCGCCTGCTGCATATCGGCCCGCACAAGACGGGCACGACCGCCATCCAGGGTGCCTTCGACCTGGCCCGTGGGCGGCTGGCCGAGTACGGCGTGGTCTACGCTGGCGCGGCCCGGCAGCCGATGCGGGCGACGCTCGCGGTCACGGGGCGGCCGGCCATGCTGGGCGAGGCGCAGCCCGACATGGCCTACTGGGACAGGCTGGTCCACAGCATCCGGGCTGCGGGTGACCAGCGCGTCGTCATCAGCAGCGAGTTCTTCGCAGACGGGGACGACGAGGCGGCCCGTCGCGTCGTGGCCGACCTGGGTGGCCCGCGGGTGCACGTGGTGGTGACGCTGCGCCCGCTGGACCGGGTCATGCCCTCCCAGTGGCAGCAGTTCGTGCAGAACGGCTTCTGCACCCCGTACCTGGAATACCTCGACCGGATCCTCAGGCAGCCTGACCAGCCGACTCCCCGGTTCTGGCTGCGTCACCGGCACGACAAGCTGGTCGCGCGCTGGGCGGCCGCCGCGGGGGCGCAGAACGTCACTGTCATCGTGGTGGACGGGTCGGACCGGCAGGCGCTGTTGCGCACCTTCGAGTCGCTGCTGGGGCTGCCGGCCGGTTTGCTGGTCCCCGAGGACGACGTGGTGAACCGGTCCCTCACCCTCGCCGAGACGGAGGTCGTCAGGCAGCTCAACGAGGAGTTCAAGCGCCGGGAGTGGCCGGGGGCCAGCTACGCCAGGTTCGTGCGCTACGGCGCGGTCAAGCAGATGAAGGCTCGCCGGCCGCTGCCGGGCGAGCCGCAGATCACCACCCCGGCCTGGGCGCTCGAGCAGGTGGCCGAGATCAGCGCCGAGATGACCAGGAACATCGCGGCGCTCGGCGTACGGGTGGTGGGGGATCTCTCGGCGCTCAGGTGTCCGCCTCCGGCCGCCCGCGAGCCGGAGGCGAGGGACGGGTTGGCGGATTCCGTCATCCCGGTGGAGGCCGCCGCGCAGGCCGTGCTCGGTGCCATCCTCGCGGGCGGGATGGCCGATCTGGCGGCGGAAGCGGACAGGTGGCCCGTGGCCGACCGCCTGGTGCGCGAGGTTGACGCCAGGAGGCTGGCTGGCGTGCTGGTCAGGCGCGGCCGGCAGCGGGTGCGCCGGGTCCTGCGCCCAGGCTGACGCGGCCGGCCGCGTTACCGGCTGTCCTGCTGGGCCGCATTACCGGCTGTCCTGCCCGACCGCGGTGCGCGGCTTCCTGGCCGCCTTGGCCGAGATGCTCGGCGCCTTCTCCAGCTGGGACAGCCCGTTCCAGGCCAGGTTGATCAGGTGGGCCGCGACCACTTCCACCTTGGGCTTGCGGGCATCGAGCCACCATTGCCCGGTCACGGCGACCATCCCCACCAGCATCTGCGCGTACATCGGGGCCAGCTTCGGGTCGTAGCCGCGGTCGCGGAAGAAGTCGCCCAGGATGTACTCGACCTGGCTGGCGATGTCGGAGATCAGGCTGCCGAAGTTGCCCCCGCCCGAGGCGGGATGGGAGTCGCGCACCAGGATGCGGAACCCGTCGGCGTTGTCCTCGATGTAGCGCAGCAGCGCAACCGCGGCCGCCTCGAACTTCTCCCGGGTCTGGGCGCCGCTCAGGATCTCGGTCGCGGTGGTGAGCAGCCGCTCGACCTCCCGGTCAACCACGACCGCGTACAGCCCTTCCTTGCCGCCGAAGTGCTCGTAGACCACCGGCTTGGAGACGCCCGCCTGGGCGGCGATCTCCTCGATGGACGTGCCCTCGAAGCCGCGTGCCGCGAAAAGCTTGCGCCCGATGCCGAGCAGCTGCTCCCGGCGCTCCGTGCCGGTCATCCGCTTGCGGTGGTTGGAGCTGGAGTCTGGAATGGTCACCGCCCCATCATGGCGCGCTCACGCGGCCATGAGGTCATCCGGCTCCGCCGGGCGGCGCCGTGTCATCGCGCCGAGCCGCTTGCCCCGCTTGCCGGTGAGCTTGCCCGACAGCCGCTGCTCGTCCGGCCAGCGCACGTCCCAGGCCCAGCCGAGCTTTTCCGCGATCCAGATCGCGCGGGCGCTGATGTCGATCTGCCCCTCCAGCGCGCCGTGGCGGGCGCAGGTCGGGTCGGAGTGGTGCAGGTTGTGCCAGGACTCGCCGAAGGAGGGGATGGCCAGCCACGCCACGTTCCGCGACTTGTCGCGCACGTCGAAGTCCTCGTTGCCGAAGGTGTGGCAGACCGAGTTGATGGACCAGGTCACGTGGTGCAGCAGGCAGATCCGGACCAGGCTGGCCCAGAAGAACGCGGTGAGTGCGCCGGCCAGCGACATCGACCACAGGCCGCCGATCAGGGCGGGAGCGAGGAGCGAGACCGCGACCCAGAGCGGGAAGGTGCTGGAGACCCGGCGGATGGGGGCGTCGGCCAGCAGGTCCGGGCAGAACTTCTGCTGCGAGGTCCGGTTCGGGTTGAACATCCAGCCCATGTGGGCATAGAGGAAGCCCTTGCTGAGCGCCTTCCAGTCGTTGCCGAACCGCCAGGGCGAATGGGGATCGCCCTCCTTGTCGCTGTACTTGTGGTGACGCCGGTGGTCGGCCACCCAGACCAGCACCGGCCCCTCGATGGCGAGGCTGCCGGCGATAGCCAGGGAGACGCGCAGCGGCCTGGCCGCCTTGAAGGAACTATGCGTGAAGTGGCGGTGGAAGCCCATCGTGATCCCCATGCCGGTGATCACGTAGAAGACGAAGGCGATCACGATGTCATGCCAGCCCAGGCCCCACCCCCACGCCAGCGGGACCGCGGCCAGCACGGCCAGCAGGGGCACCGCGACGAAAAGCCCGACCAGGAACCGGTCGAGACGGCCGCTCGGCTCGGGCTCGATGTCGGGGCGTGGTGCGCGGGTCCGCGCCGCCCCATCCGGGTTCGCGGTGGGCGGGGCGGCCGGGACGGTGGCCGTGGTGGTGGTCATAGCGGGTCCTCGCTCTGTATCAGGCGCCACGGGTGGAATGGGTACGCTTACGTCACCGTAACCTACGATACCGTAGGTTACGCAAGGACTTGACTCAGACTTCACCCAGAAGTGGCGTCGAGAACACCGGGAGGACGCTCAGCGTCTCACCATCCGAGATGGGTGTGCCGTCGTTCAGCCGCCGGAAGGGTCGTCGATCCGGGTCCAGGCGCCCGGCGGGTGATCGTCGCGCGGCAGCCACAGCAGCGGCTGGAGGCCGTCGAAACCGGGCTCGAACCCGGGCTCCCACGGGAGGATGCCCTGCCGGTCCGGCCAGAAGATCTGCAGGTAGGACGGCCTGAGGTAGCCGTAGATGGTGTCGGACGTGGTGAACAGGCTGGTCGCCCGCCAGCTGTCGTGCACGGGGCGGATCGTGAACGTGCAGGGGGAGACGCCGTCGATCCGGTCGCCAGCCGCGACCGTGGCGCCGTCGGCGATCAGGCGCCCGATCTCGTTGATGATCGCCGCCATGTTCGGCAGCGACAGGCCGAACAGCGCGAGCTCGGGCCCGCCGTACGTATGCCGGAGCCCGATGCTGTAGGCCCACGACGGGCACTGCTCGTCACCGGGGATGCCCTGGACCGCCCAGCCGACCCGGCCGATGTGGCCCATGATGATCTCCGCGTAGGCCTCCGGACCGTAGCCCGCCGCCTCCAGCTCGCACATCTGGCATTCGCACTGAATTTCGGGTCCGTCCATGTACCTCATGCTACGCCCGAGCCCGGACACTTTGGCTGGAGCCAGCAAGGCTGCCGAATGGGACGAAAGGGGATAGTTCCGGCGGATGGACTCGAACCATCACAAACCAGGTTCCAAAGACCTGTGGGCTGCCAATTACCCTACGCCGGACCGCACCGCCTCAAAGATCGACGGAGCGATGCCTCCACGATACCGAGCAACCCATAGATGCTTGCCCGCTTACAGCTGCAGTCGGCAACGATCCCTGACGGAACTGGCTCCTACGGAGTGGCGAGGCCGTCCTCGGCATCGGCCATGGCCGCGCGCGTCCAGCCTTCGATCTGGTAATACAGCCCAGAGCTTCGCCGCACATCCACGCGTAGACAGCCTCGGTAATCCTCTCCCACGTTCTTGCGCACCGTCTTCGGGTTGTGTCGCTTGAGAGTTGTCCTTCGGAACTGATCCGGTGCTGCGCCGGTCAGAGCCAGCCAGAACTGCTCGGCCGCTGCAACATCCGCGCTTTCATGGATCTGCACTCGGTAGATCAGCCTGTCTCGACTAACGCCGGCTGCGTCGAGGAAGCGAAGAAAGAACATGATCAGCCCTGGGTCGCTGTTCATGAACACCACCCGGTCCTGCCGAAGGTAGGGCTTGTTCTTAGCACCCTCGCACCAGTAGGCGATGGCGCCGGCGATGAGGAGTTCTCGCTCAGTCAAAGCACCGATCTCGGCAGTTGCGGCGGCCAGGATGGCCTGGCGTTTCGCCTCACGGGCGGGGCGTTCAGTTTCCCAGTAGCGACGGGCTCCTTCCGCTGCGCGCTTGCGGCACTCCTCGTAACTGAGCCGCGCGGGACGAGGCAGGTCGCGGACCCAGAGCGAGACCGAGCCTTTCGAGACGCGGAGGGCAGCGGCGATCCGGTTGTAGTCGTAGCCCTGCTCGCGTAAGAGCCGAGCCTCGGCATGGCGATCGTCCTTGGCGTTGGGTCGGCGCGTCCATTCCGGTGGTGGCTCGCCCGCGAGCAGCTCGTTCAGGGTCGCGTTGCTGCCGACGCCGAGGATTTCCTTGATCTCTCTGCGGGATTTGCCCGCCCGCCGTAACGCGATCGCTTGTTCCCGGCGGCCATCTACTGGTTTGGTCGAATTCATATTCGAATAGTATCGGCCATCACTGACAGAATCCTTGCTGTGACCAGATCGGGCCGAGCGCGGCGGTCAGGTACAGCGCCGCCGGCGTCTGTCGCGTCGCGCTCAGGCCTGTTTGTCGTCGCGCTCCATCTCGCGCTGGATGTCGTGCTCGGTGATCCGCGGCCGCCAGTAGATGTCCCAGGCGTTCATCACCACGCCGATGCCCCATCCGACGATGGGGAACACCGGCCAGAAGAACCCGTGGGCGTCGGTGACCGTCCAGATCACCACCAGGAACGTGTTGACCAGCACATAGACGAGAAGGTGACCGCGAAAATCGCGCCGCTTCTTCAGTCGTGTGACCGCTCTGTCGCGAGCGGTCTGGTCACGTGTGTCGGTAACCATGACAGACCATCTCCTCTTAAGAAGAGTCCCGCCACCGGCCCGGATGACACCAGAGACCAAGGGCCCCGGCAAGCGGACGTACGGCCCGCCGTGGTTCAGGGCCAACCCGCCCATCGGGTCACGCTGGCCCCGATGGCGACGGCCGGCCCGCGGGGTCATCCCGGGCATTGGCCCGCGGGGCCGTCCCCCGGCTCCAGCCCGCCGCGTCGTGCTCAAGATCCGGCGGCGTAGACTGCGCCGAGGTGTGGACGGCTGTGGCCGCGTGCGGCGCCCCGCAGCGTCGGCCCGCGTCAGGGTAAAGCGTCCACGGGTCCCTATCGATACAAGGGGGAGGACCCATGCCTGGTCAGATCGTGCACTTCGAGATCCCCGCCGACGACACCGGGAAGAGCCGTGAATTCTGGGGCGGCCTGTTCGGGTGGCAGTTCGAATCCTCACCCGGCCCCTTCGAGTACCACATGACACGCATCAGCGACCAGGGCGGCCTGGCGATCACCGACATGGAGCCCGGCAAGCGCGGCACGCGCGCCTACTTCGAGGTGGACGACATCAACGCCGGTGCCGCGCGCGTCAGGGAACTGGGGGGCGAGGCGAACGACCCGGCCCCGGTTCCGGGCATGGGCTGGTTCGCGACCTGCCGCGACCCGCACGGCAACGACTTCGGGCTCTGGCAGAACGACCCATCCGCCCCGCCACCAGCGGGGTAGGTCCCGCTGCGGCTGACCGGAATCCCGGCTGGCTGGCCCTCTAGGGAGAATGCGCGTTCGTGACCGCCAAGCCCACGGCCCCGGCCGCTCTGACCTGGAGCGGCGTCACGGCCCGGCGGATGGCCCGCCACGGACTGGCCGAACCGGCCACGGACCTGGGCCCGGCCGGCGTCGCCGGCGTGCTGTGCGGCGCACACGCCCAGGTGCTCAGCGCCGCCGAGCTCTCGATCGGGCGGCGTATCGCCGGGGCGACCCGCTCCGACGTGCGGCGCGCGCTCTGGGAGGAGCGCCTCCTGGTCAAGACGTTCGGCCCGCGCGGCACCATCCACCTGTTGCCCACCGCCGACCTGCCGATGTGGACGGGCGCGCTGTCGGCCCTGCCGTCGCCGGTGCCGACCCATCCGGAGGGGATCCGCTTCACCCCCGGGCAGGCCGACGAGGTGATCGCGGCCATCGGCGGCGCCCTGACGGACACCGAGCTGACCGTCGACGAGCTGACCGAGGCGATCGCGGAACGCGCCGGCCCGTGGGCCGTCGAGCGGACGGTAGAGGCATTCCAGGACAGGTGGCCGAGGTGGCGCCAGCTCACGAGCGTGGCGGCGCACCGCGGGATGCTGTGCTTCGGGCCGGACCGGGGCCGCAAGGTCACCTACACCAACCCGCACCGCTGGCTGCCCGGCTTCCGCCCCGCAGACGGCGACGAGGCTCTGCGCACCCTCGTCACGCGCTACCTGTACGCGTACGGGCCGGCCACGCCGCGGCACTTCGCCCGGTGGCTCGGCATCTCGCCGCGGTTCGCCGCCGGGCTGTTTGACCAACTGGCCGGCGGGCTGGAGCGCGTCGAGCTGGACGGCGAGCCGGCGTGGACCGTCGCCGGCGACACCGGGACCCCGGCCCGGCCGCACCGCGG